>Ga0172380_10008031_pt1 | contig 11700 bp, 17 predicted proteins | sample Leawe162metaG_FD_119747 | JGI IMG/M metagenome (GOLD analysis project Ga0172380, IMG submission 119747) | Leachate microbial communities from a municipal landfill in Southern Ontario, Canada - Leachate well 162 metaG | ecosystem: Engineered > Solid waste > Landfill > Unclassified | place... | reverse complement strand
TGAAAAAATCAAATTTATTTTCAATTATTTTTGATGTGGATACATATGGGAATTGAACCCATAACTGAAGTTTGCGAAGCTTCTATGATAGCCTATTTCACCAATGACCCATTGTAGAGCAGACAGGATTCGAACCTGCGAATACCGCGCCCCAAACGCGGCCCGTATAGCCATCTGCTGGAACTGCTCTATTTTGTAGTGATACTTGGACTCGGACCAAGAACCTTTTGAATATCAGTCAAAAACTCTACCAGTTGAGCTATACCACTGTTACATATTAAGTTATAAAAAAAGCCCCCTGCTGGATTCAAACCAACGCGAACCAAAAAGGTTTCCTGCTTACAAGGCAGGCCGTATCGATCACTAACGGAAGGAGGCATTGCGCACACATAGAAGGAATCGAACCAACGAACTTACGACCGGTTTTGGAGACCGGCGCCTTTGACCTCTCGGCAACACCTACATTTAGCACCAACTGAGAGGTTCGAACTCGCGACCTCCACCATGCCGGGGCGGCATACTCACCATTATACGACAATCGGTATTTTTAATAATATTTAGCTTAAAAACTTAAACGACAACAAATTAAATGATGTCATATAACTTTTCATATTTTGTTATTGTTTCATTAAACCACACTTCAAGCTTGAATCCTAAATTTCTAACAGATTCCCATTTATATTTATCGGCGTCCTTTTCATATCCTTTTACTTCAATATAATATAATTTTTCATTAAAATTCATATAAATATATAAAATAAGTTTTATAATATCCAAACTATTTTATCTAATCAAATTAAAAATAATAATATTTTATAAAACATTTTGAAAAATTTTTTATTTTAATACTTATTTAAAAGAGTAAATATGAAAGCAAAAGAAGTATTAAGAGTATTAAGAATATCACGACAAACATTATATAATTATAAAAAATCTGGTAAGATTAAAGCATATCAAACATATAATAGTCTGTTTAATTATGATAAAGACGATGTTTTTAACTTATTAAACTCTAATATAGAACGTAAAAATGTAATTTATTGTCGGGTCTCAACTAAAAATCAAAGAAAAGATCTACAAAATCAAAAGGAAATCATTGAGGGATTTTGTAATAAAAATGGAATATTAATTCATAATGTATACTTAGACATAGCCAGTGGATTAAATTTTGACAGAGATAATTTTCAAGCATTATTAAACGAAGTAATTAATTATAAAATTGATAGAATTTTTATAACATATAGAGATAGGTTAAGCAGAATCTCATTTAATATGTTTAAACAATTATTTAGTACGTTTGGAACCGAAATAATTATTTTAAATGATATAGATAATGAAAAACTCATAGAAAAGGAAATATTCCAAGAAATTATTGATTTAATTCATTGTTTTACAATGAAAATATATTCACAAAGAAGAAAAGAAAAACTTAAATTAATTGAAAAACAATTAGTTATTGAAAAACAAGAAATTGATGAAGAAATAAAATGATAACAATTAAACTCCCATATACTTCTGAAAATTTTGATATCTTAACATACCAAAAACAATATTCTATTCTAATTAGATATTGTTATAATAGATTATGTGAGGGTAAAACTCAAGAGGAAATTAAGAAACTTTGCTATACATTAAATAATATTGAATTAGTTAATAATTCATGGTTTGTACAAAATGCATTTAATGAAGCAAAAACTGTTTATAAACGAGATCCATCAGGTAAAGTAATATTTGGAGGTAAAAAGAATTTTTATGATCGATTAAAAGGTAAAAAAGATAAATTGCCTTTTATTGAAAAACGATTATATCCAGTTATAATTCAAGGTGAGACACGATTAAAAGGTAATAGATTTTTTACATTAAATATAATTGATAATAATCAAATAATCTTTAAACCAAATTGGAAAACAAAAATTATATTAGATTTACCAAAAATAAATAAAAATTATCTCAAGAAACTTTCCTATATTGAAGAAAAATCAAAAAATAAAGAACTACCATTTTGTGTTAAATTAGATTCAAGATTTATCTATATTTCATTTGAAGAAGAAAATGACTATGATGACGGGTTAAAACAAAATAGATATATAGGAATTGATTCAAATCCCGAATTCATAGGAATTACAGTATTTGAAAATGATAAACTAATTGATACTAAATTATTTAGTTTAACTAAAATTATTAGCAAAATTAAAATTCTAAATAAAGCATCAAATTCCAAACAATCAAAATATTTACAAAATAAGTTAAATTTCGAAATATTGCAAATTTCAAAAAATATATCTAAATTAGCAATTTATCATAAGTGTAAGTTTATATTCGTAGAAGATTTTAGTAAAAAAATAAGTTCTAATAATCATCATAAAGGTAGACCATTTAATAGATTAATTAATAATCTTTGGAAAAAAGAAATTTTATTTAAGAATCTAGAAAAAAGAATAAATATAGTAGGTGGAAGATTATTTAGAATTAACCCAGCTTATACTAGTTATATAGGTAATTTAAAATTTGATTATCCTGACCCAATTAATGCGTCAATGGAAATTGCAAGAAGAGGATATGATGTAATCATATTAAAAAATAAGAAATTTTATCCAAGTTTAACAATTACTGTCTTGAAAGACCAATGGAAGGAATATTTCAATGAAGGAGTTAAAGATTGGAAAGAGTTATGTCAGCTTATAAAAAAATCGAAAGTTAAATATCGAGTTTCTTTAGACGAATGTAATCATTCATTTAAAGTTTTTAGTGCTTTTCATAAAAAATCTTATATAGATTTATATGAATTTAGATAGAAAAGTATATTTAATAGAAATCTTCATTATTTTCATATACTTTAAAATCAATCAAATAAGTATGCTGTTCTTCATTATAGGTATAAACAAATCTATCATTTGTATAATCCCAATCTTTTATTAATTTTTGTTCTTTAAAATAATCTAGTATTTTACAAGTTCTTAACTCATATGTTCCTTGAACTTTAATGTTTTTATATTGATACCATTTTGTTGTTCCACCGCCTACATGTTGTTTACCAGTTCTATATAATTCTTTTTGAAGAGATGAAAACCATCCTGGGTTCTCTTTTAATTTTTTCTTAAAAGCTTCGCACATTTGTTTTATATTTTTATTTCCTATTTTTTTATGTTTACTTGCACAAGACATAGAACAAAATTTTCTATTTCTTGTCTTAGTAAGAAATGAATTTTCACAAAATTTGCATTTTTTTGATAAAATACTAGAAGATGATTTTGATTCACAATTAGCGCAAAAAACATATTTTGCTGATGTTCTTTTATTGACTAATGTTTTATTTCCACAATATATACATGATTTAAGCTTTTTTTGCTTACTATCGTCATTGTATGTACTAAATACATGTGCACATCTTCTACTACAAAATCTTCCACTTCCAAAAGTGCCGGTATGTTCTTTATTACACTTTTTATTTTCGCATATTTTCATAATCAAACCCCTTATATTAGCTTTTAATATAAGTATATAAGGTTTGATTTTTTTAAAACAAAAAGTGATTTATTTCTACGTCCCGCACGTCCAGTCGGGCTCAAGAGGGTATTTTTAATTGTGACACCGGAAGGACTCAAACCTTCGACCTCTCGATTAAAAGTCGAGCTCTCTATTCAACTGAGATACGATGTCAATAAAAACAACTTTGGTCAACCACACGCTACCCATCATCTGTCTTATACACTTTATCAGTTGTATAAAACTTTAGCCAAAGCCTTGTCCGTTGTGAGTTGTTTAAAAATAATTGAATTACGGTCGTCACCTAATAGACGAGTTATCCTCCATGACTCTAATATTGAGAAATTTTATGATTATGATTCATTATCTATCATTCAATTATTTTTGTGCCGTTGGGTGGATTCGAACCACCGAACTCCGAAGAGAGCAGATTTACAGTCTGCCGCAATTGACCAGCTATGCGACAATGGCAATATTGCGTTTGGTGAAGGATTCAAACCTCCGCGGAACAATTAAGTTCATCAGGTTAACAGCCTGCTGTCGTCGATCACTTGACTAACCAAACATTTCATTTCAGCGAAGGGGGGTATCTCGTATCACCATTTACGGAACCCCCTAAGCCAGAATTTACATAAGTGTTCTATATTCCAAGATCGTTATATATAGATAGCTTATGTATTTTGTGCGCCGGGAAAAGATTCGAACTTTTTAGTCTCCGTTTCTCATCGTTTAAGTTTAAAGACAACCAACTCATTACTTAAGATTATAGTTGATTTGAGAAACCCCTCGCCATATCTGAGCGTTAAGAGATAATCAAAATCTCATCTTCTGCGTGGAAGGCAGACATAATAATCATTATACGACTAACGCTTATAATTTCACAAATAAACCAAGTTACCAGATATTGCATCGCGACTCTTTTCTACGTCTGGTGGTCATGGATAAATTTTGGACATTTATCGACTTAGTTTGGCCATCGCCTTTTTAGATGTGAAATTTATATTTTAAAATAACAGTATGTCAATGAACTTTTAATTTAGCGTGCTTGGATAGATTCGAACTATCGTATTGTAGGCAATTTACTTTCTACATGTTAAGGTTGTAAGCCCACATAGTATACCAATTTCAATTGCAACCTATCGATGTAATTTTACTATTACATCTCCGCTCAGCCACAAGCACATTTTTTAAGAACAAAAAACCCCCGAATTTTTAATATCCGGGGGTCATTCTGAAACAGTTATCTGGTAGAGTTGTTATTAATGTGTTGCTGTGTTTAAATGATTCATGACCCCCGGACACATTTTTTATATATTGGATTAATGCTTGTTTTTGCATCAAACCATATATGTAATTGATAATGTCTATTAAACGAGTTCATGATAAGTTTTTCTTTAAAATTCGTTATAAATATAAAAACTTTTTCTTAATAATTCAAATTTATTTTAAAATAATTATTTAAAAAATAAAAAATTAAAAAAGTTTTTTAAAAAAAATTAATTTTTACTTCAACTTTGTTTTTTAAGTCCATATATTTCACCTTTTATTTCTGCTGAAGTTGGGATTGAAGTTATTTTGGTGTTGCCAAGCCACAAATTTCCGTTGACTGTTAAGTTATCTGGTAATGATGTTATTGGTGTGTAGCTGAGATCCAAATATCCACCAACTGTTAAGTTATCTGGTAGTTTTGTTATTTTGGTGTTGTTGAGAGACACATTTCCTCTCACTGTTAAGTTATCTGGTAGTTTTGTTATTTTGGTGTTGTTGAGATCCAACCATCCGCCGACTTTCAAGTTATCTGGTAGTGATGTTATTGGTGTGTTGCTGAGATCCAACCACCCGCCAACTGTCAAGTTATCTGGTAGTGATGTTATTTTGGTGTTGTGGAGATCCAAATATCCGCCGACTGTTAAGTTATCTGGAAGTGATGTTATTGGTGTGTTGTAAAGATTCAAACTTCCGCCGACTCTTGTTAGATTGTCGGGAAGTGATGTTATTGGTGTGTTGCTGAGATTTAAATTTCCGCCGACTTGTTTTAAATTGTCGGGAAGTGATGTTATTGGTGTGTTGCTGAGATTGAGGTTACCTTTGCTACCATTTTTAATATATTGCCGAATTTTTCGTTGTTCATCTGAGTCAAAATTTATCAATTTCACCTTTATTCCTGAATTACGAATAAATGGGATCCGACATGATTTAATAGAAGAGATAGATATTCCTTTATGGGTAAATGAGGCCCAATATGCACTCAATTGCTTAGTACAAATGGATATGTCATCAAATAATTTAATTGTGACTGAACTTTTATTAATCTTCGTAACTTCAGCTTTATTTTTTTCGTGTAATTTTGAATAAAATGGTTTAGAATAAACAGTAGATAATCCAAGTATAATTCCTGGTTTTAATTTTATTACATCACCAACTTGTAATTTTGTAATTTTTGTTTTCATAATGTTATTTATTTAAATTTGAAATATAACTTTTTTTTCATTTATAGCATATTTATACCAACATATGCTTCATAGTCATATAAGTTAGGGCCGTAATGAGAATACCCATCAGTTACTAAATAATCAATAATCCTCCCAGTTGATATTTGTTCTGCTTGCCAAGACCATTGATCTTCATTTTTCACTGGAAGAGAAATAACTCGTACTTTCACTCCCATACCACAGTCATACTCATAATGGATATCGCCAATTTTAATTTCCTCAATAACAATATTTCCTTTAGTATATGTTTTTGACATGATAATAAATTTTTAATTATTTGTATTTATGATATTGTTTATTTCCTATCATTTGATAAGCATTAATTAAATGAGTTCGTGCTTTTTTAACTTGTTTTTTAATTTTTTTATGCTTGTGAATTACTGGGTGAGTTAACAAAATTGTCTGGATAATGTCAACAATGCACCATGATCTATCAAGAGATTCATGATAATGAAATGTATCTAGTTTGCTCATTTTTAATTTAAATTACTTTCACTTATTTCGTAATATGATCTCAGTTTAGGTCGAAGTTTATCAATTTTTTTATTAACAACATTAGATATAATTAGGGCAAATGGAAATCTAGTTGAAAACACATCGGCACATCTTTCTGCTACCTCAATATGTTCAGAATATTTACATGAATCAATAACTTTAAATAGTTTTTCTAGATTATCACCAACCATTACAAGATCATTTTCAGTAATAGTATATTTTTCTGATGATAGAGTTTTCACCCCTTCTCCAATTTTATAAATTATCTTTTTTCCAAGAAATCTCCAATATACTTTGATATACCAAATTAATAATTGCTGTTTTGTCATAAGTAACTATTATTTAATTAAAATTTTTGTTTTATTGGACCAACTTTTTTCTAAACTCAATCCCCATCTTTTATCAAACCATTTATTGAATATGTATTTACCTCTTTCAATAATTTCTTCAATAGTATTAAATCGAGTGGTAACACTATAATATAAAAACGAATAAAATTCATAATTGCTTACAAAACTTATCATTTCTATTCATTTTCTTGATATCACACCAAGAAAATCTTTCTGAAATTGATAAAGTATCAAAATCAAGTGGCAGATTATAATTGCCCAAGTGTTGTTTTAAAATGTTGATAGCACCATTAATATCTCGATTAATATTATTACCGCATTCACAAATATATTGTCGATCTGCTAATGTTTGAGAGTAATCAATTGTACCACATTTACAACAAGTTTTTGAAGTCCAGGCTTCATTTACTTTTATTACTGCATTACCTTTTAACCATACTTTATAAGTTAAAAGACGAATAAAAGTTGATAAATTCCAATTATTTTGCATCTGTCGATTTAATTTATGTTTATTTTTAGATACAATATTTTGTTTTAAATTAGTAAGTTCACCGATTAATACATCAGTATTTAAATTTGATAAATCTTTACTTAATTTTTGTAATGTTAAATTAGTTTGTGTTTTCTTTTTTCTATTGACGTTCTTTACTTTCTTGTTAATTCGTTTCCATTTTCTGGAGTATTTAACTTTTTTGTCTCTAATTGATTTCAATTCATCTACTCTTTTATCTAAGAATTTTTGATTTTTAGTTAAATACTTAGAATTATAAACCACTCCAATATTCTTTAAGAAATTATAATAAGAAACTAAATTCTTTTTACCAAGATCTATAGAAATTATATTTTCTAAAATATTAGTTGATTTTTGTTCTTGTTTTTCATAAATTATCGAAGCATAATAATTGTTATCCTTTTTGAATATCTTTAGTTGCTTGATATCACTACTTTCATTTTTATGTCTATTACATGAACAATTAATAATAGGTAAATTATATTCTAAATTTAAAATTAATCGTTTTCTGTTAGGTAAAGAAATTACAATTTTATTATCTTTTATAATGAAATCTTGTACAAATGATAAAGTAAAAAAATATTTATATCCTCTAAATTTTGGAGTCTTTGGATTTTTATCTTTGTTAGTTTTAATTAGTTCAAAAAATGATTTATAGTTGTTATCTAATGTTCTTAATATTTCTTTTTTAGAATCAAATGTAAGAAATTCCGATGTAATGCCTTTCAGTTCTTTTTGTTGAATATAATATGATAAATATTTTTTAGTTTCTTCATAATATTTGATTTTTTCTTCAAGTAATTTGTTATATAATAATCTAGCATTATCAGATGTTTTCTCTAATACTTCAATTTGTTCTTTACTTAATTTAAGTTTTATTTTTAACGTTAATAACATCTTTTTTTTCTTTATTATAAGTATATAAGAAAAGATTTTTTAAAAATATTTTTTAATTATTTTTGAATTTAATTTATTAATTTTATGAAAAATTATTGTTTACTTATATTTAATCCGGATGAACTTACACGCTGGTTGTCATCTTTACTTATTTCAAACTCAACTCCTGGAGATGTCAATACACCATAAAAATGAACAGCATCTATAGATAATACCCGCCACGAACTAATTTTTAACTTAATTGTCTTTAAATAGTTTTTATCTCTTCCGCCAAATTCGCGAGTTGATGTCCAAATCTTATCGTCACGTTTCATTTGAACACCGGTGCCAATATCGATTGGGATTTTTACTCTTAAATCGATATCTCTTCCTATAAGGATCCCACCGGCAGCAACCCATAAATCCCATTTTTTGGTGTTTAAATAATTATTCATAGACTCTTATTTTTCAAGAAAATAATAGCGTTTACCATGTCTGAGTTACCCGCCCATTATATTTATGTGACACAAGTTTTTCTAATGTGTTTATAAACTCGTCTAAGTATTTATCTGGAATCGATTTCATACATTTGAAGAAGCGCTTTTTTTTCATTCCATCTTCATGTTCGACATGAGAGAAAATACACTCAATTTTTTCTCTACGTTCTCTATCCTGCCAATGTTCTTCCCACATGCAAAAAAATTCATCACATTTGTCACATTGATATGCTTCGTCGTTATTACCATGTTTACAACTTTCACAATTTTTTTTCATAATATTTGATTTTTATAAATTTTTAATTATGTCATACTTTTTAAATCTTGAATAAGATCTATTTATAATTTTATTTTTTTCCATGTTTAGTATTTTTATTTTAATACCCCAAAAGATCAAAGACATAATCAGGTTCTAATCCCACCATATCTAATAACACCTCTTCTGGATCTTCTCCTTCTTCAAATACACAATGGCGCATCTCTTCAATAAGATCGTCTGCTTCTTGTTCTGTTAAATTATCTCGACTCATTAAGACCTTTTTTAATTCTGTCATTTTGTTTAATGTTTAAAATATGATATAAAATTAATAAAAATTAATGAATAATTCAAATTTATTTTACTAAATCGAATAAGATATTTTTTTTCATAATTATTTATTTTTATCATTAAATATCAATGTAAGACCGAATTCATCAACTTTAAATCCAATAAGCTTCTTATCTCCAGAAATATGTTTAAAATATGGTAGAAGGACATTCCAAGGAACAAATGAACTTTCCAAAGATTTTTTAATATCCATTATTGTATGATTTTCTAGAGGAATTATGATACTTTTCATAATTTTTAATGGGTTTGTTAGTATTAAAGTATTGCTGTTTTTATCACATCTTCTCCAAGTATCTCAAAAGCCTGTTCAGCTAATTCCTTTGTATTAAAATAGACACTTCCATGCTTAAGATAATTCCAAGATTCTACTCTTATCGTTCTAAGTTCATTATCGAAGGTGAAAGCATAATGGGAATTTTTAAAGTATTTTATGTCCCAAGGAAGTTCTTCTCCTTTGTTTAAATACCATGCAGTATTAATTAACGTTATTATTGCCTGTACCTTCTTTGCAAGTTGTTTAGTTGGAAGAGAAGTAGCACAGAAGCCTGTATGTGTATTTCGATCTTCCTTTGTAATGTCTCCTGTGTATCTAATACAATGACTATCGGAAGATGCCATTACTTCTTTTAACACGTCTTCATAAGTTATCTTTTTCTTTTCGACAACCTCTTTAATAACTTCAACAAGGTATTTCTTCCCTGTTTTGTCATCGGTAACTGTAAATTTTTCCTTTGGGTTCATAATGTTTTTGTTTTATATTTTTACTTTCTTGTTGGAACTAAACATATTGCTCCTTCGTTATCTTTTTGTAGAGACCAGTTATATTTATAGCTTAAATAAAAAGACCTCTCTCTTAAGGAACCAGAAGACCTTGGAGAAATCATACCAAATCCTCCAAATAACTTCTTATCGTCTGCCTTCTCTCCATACTTAATAACAATATTCTCAGTCTCCTTTAAAAACGGAAAGCATATTTCTAATTTAGTTTTCCATCCTGTACAATTAAGTCTTTCATAGAAGGCTTGTAAATGTTTTTTACTTACCTCTCCTGTAAAGCTGTTTACATACCTTTCTATCTCTAGTCTTTGATCTACATTGGCTGATTTATATCCTTCTCTTAGAAGGTCTGTCGGAATAATAACTATTTCATCTTCTTGATTGTTCATATTTGTATTGTTTTGATTGTTCTTTTGTTCCGAGACATCTTTATGAAGCTTAACCTGATCTACATGAGTAAGATAATCATTAGTAATCAATCTATAACTATGTGGAACATCATTGAAGTCTTGTCTTTCTACATCTTTAAGTACCGTAGCAATATATTCCTCCCGTGAAGCACTAGAGCCTAAAAGCTTTACCTTATCACCTTTCTCAAATTGAGATACAAGAAACAGAAATTCTTTTGTTGAGTAAGCAGTCTCCATGCTATCCAATGCAGTTCCTATAAGGCCAAATGTATTGGTGAAAATAAAATGAAAACAGGAAGTATGAAGAGAGGGACTATATACTTGATAGCCATGATTGTAAGCTATACATAGAAGTCTTCTAACTTCTGCACTAGACTGACAGACTACTCCATCACCTGCTTTAAAAATATGTCTTTTCATTATTATAAGTTTTTAGTTATCCATTCATTAAAATCATCTGCTAGAACCATTGATTTTATTATATTATTCGCTTGCATTTTACCAATAAAAGATAATATCTCTTCTCTTGTCCAACTTTCTTTAACTGGATGAATGATTACCTCATTATCTTTATTCACTTCAACTTTAAGTATTTCATTCCAATAAGGTTCTCCGGTATAATCATCTCCCATCCATTCTTCTCCTCCTACATCAATTAGATTAATCATCAACTCATTAATCTTTCCTTGTTTTTCTACATACTCCTCAATAAATGATTGATGAATTAATGGGAGATTTAAGGATGGATCCGTTGTGGCAATTACTTTATGACAGTTAAAAGTACAATGACGATTAATTTGCGGATCATCATTTTTTGGAAATTGAAGTGTGCCTTTAAAATTAAATGCACTACCAATATGAGATACCTTGCCAATGATATTGTTTTCGATATCAACAACAATATCATCTAATTGTATCTCTTGATTTCCCAATTCATCATAGTTTATCCTTTCATCAGATACAAGGTAGAGATGTTGAGGAAACAGATTGATAGTTAATAAAAATAAATCTCCACTTATGTTACTTCCGATTGGTGCTAATCCTTCTGTTACAGGAAGCATAATCACTTTACACTTGAGCTTTTCCATTGTTTTGAGGGTTTTAAATATGAATATTATTATTGTGGAGTAGCAGAGACTCGAACTCTGGTGCAACAGTATTTCTTATTATGATTTTTTAATAATTAGTTCTTTCAATTT
>Ga0172380_10008029_pt1 | contig 11701 bp, 14 predicted proteins | sample Leawe162metaG_FD_119747 | JGI IMG/M metagenome (GOLD analysis project Ga0172380, IMG submission 119747) | Leachate microbial communities from a municipal landfill in Southern Ontario, Canada - Leachate well 162 metaG | ecosystem: Engineered > Solid waste > Landfill > Unclassified | place... | reverse complement strand
CTCGCCGACAAGCTCGATGCCCTGGTCGGCTTCTTCGGCATCGGCCAGGTGCCGACCGGCGACAAGGATCCCTACGGCCTGCGCCGCGCTGCCCTCGGCGTGCTGCGCATCCTCATGGAGACGCCGCTGCCGCTCGATCTCGCTTCCCTGATCGAGGATGCCTCCAGCTTCTTCCCCCCGGGCCTGCTGCAAGGCGGATTCAAGGCGACGCTGCAGGAATTCATCTTCGAGCGCTTGCGCGGCATCTTGCGCGGCGACGAAGACGCGGCCGGCCACGAACAGAATGTGATCGAGGCAGTGCTGGCCTTGAGGCCGACGCGCATCGACCTGGTGCCGGTGAAGCTCTCCGCCGTGCGCGCCTTCCTCGCCCTGCCGGAGGCACAGGCGCTGGCTGCCGCCAACAAGCGTATCGTCAATATTCTGAAGAAGACCGACGCGGCATCCGGCGAAGCGGACCTGGAACTGTTGCAGGAGCCCGCCGAGAGACGACTCTTTGAGCAGGTCAACTCGATCGCGCCGAAGATACGCTCGCTCGTGGCCAGCGAGGACTACGAGGCGGCTCTGTGCGCGCTGGCTGGCCTGCGCGGCGCCGTCGATGCCTTCTTCGACGGGGTCATGGTGATGGTCGATGAGCCGCTGACCCGGCAAAATCGCCTGGCACTGCTGGCGCAATTGGCAGGGCTGATGAACGAAGTCGCGGATATCTCCCGACTATGAAATTGATCATCCTCGATCGTGATGGCGTCATCAACCAGGACTCCGACCAGTACATCAGGTCGCCGGAGGAGTGGAAGCCGATACGCGGCAGTCTCGAGGCGATTGCCCGTTTGACCCAGTGGGGTTACCGCGTCGTCGTCGCCACCAATCAGTCGGGTATAGGCCGCGGCTTCTTCGACATGGACAGCTTGAACGCCATCCACGACAAGATGACCCGTGCGGTCGGCCAGGCCGGCGGGCGTGTCGATGCGGTGTTCTATTGCACCCACACCGAAGCCGATCAGTGTTCGTGCCGCAAGCCCAAGCCAGGCATGCTGGAGGAGATCGCCGCACGCTACGGCGTCTCTCTCGCCGGCGTGCCGGTCGTCGGCGACAGCCTGCGCGATTTGCAGGCGGCGGTGGCGGCCGGGGCGCAGCCGATACTGGTGCTCACCGGCAAGGGCAACAAGACCGCTGCCGACCCTGGGCTGCCATCGGGCACCCTGATGTTTGCCGATCTTGCCGCTGCCGTGGCGCACTTGACCCATTGAGATGAGACAGCCCCCACGCTCACTGTATTCACTTCCCCCCGCGGGGGCGCGTCAGCGCCTTGGGGCGGTCCGGCAGAGCTGACATGACCGCATTGCGCTCGATCCTGTTCATGCTGATACTGGCACTCTTTACGCCGCCCTACGCCCTGCTGATGATCTTCTGCTTCCCGCTGCCGCACCGTGCGCGCCGCTATACCGCGGTGCCGTGGGTGTACTTCACGATCTGGCTGATCAAGCACCTGCTCGGCATCGACTACCGCCTGCTCGGCAGGGAGAACATTCCGGACCGTCCCGCAGTGATTCTGTCCAAGCACCAATCGGCCTGGGAGACCGTGGTGCTGCAGGAGGTCTTTCCGCTGGCGCTGTTCGTCTGGAAGCGCGAACTGAAGTGGCAGCTACCCTTCTTCGGCTGGGCCCTGGCGGTGATCCCGATGATCTCCATCGACCGCAAGGCCGGCAAGAACGCGCTTCTGCAATTGATCGAGCAGGGACGGCTGCGCCTGTCCCAGGGCTATCCCGTCATCATCTTCCCCGAGGGGACGCGCGTGCCGCTGGGCCAGCATCGCCGCTACAAGATAGGCGGCGCGCAACTGGCGGTGGCGACCGCTTCCCCGGCGCTGCCCCTGGTGCACAACGCCGGCGAGTTCTGGGGGCGCAACGCCTTCTTCAAGCGAGCCGGTGTCATCACCGTCAGCGTCGGCCCGGCGATAGACCCGCAGGGGAGAACTGCCGAAGAGGTCAACAGGCTGGCCGAGACCTGGATGGAAACGGAAATGGCGCGCATCAGTCCGCACCACTATCCCCATGAAAGTACGCAGCCCTCAGCTAAAGCTGCGGCTTGAGGCAGCTCCGGCCGCCGCCACGCGCTGGCACGAGGGCGCTGAACTTGCCTTCCTGGGTTACCATCTGTCGCTCAAGCTGGCGACGCGAGAACAGTCCGCAGCCAGCGATGGCCAGGTCCTGCATCTGCCCCTGCCGCCGGGTGCCACGCCGCGCCAGATTCAAGATGCCGCAGAAGCCTGGCTGCGCCGCGAGGCTGCGCTATTCATCGATGCTGCGCTCGTCCGCCTCTGCCCAGGCGTAGCGCCGCCCTGGCGCTTCTCCTTCGCCGCGCGCGGCAACTGGACCGAGGTGCGTCACGACGGGACGCTGCGCCTCAACTGGCGCCTGATAGAGCAAGCGCCGGCGCTGATCGAGCAGGCCCTGGCGCTGGCGGTGGCGAAACTGCAGGCAGCCTCCCCTGAGCCTGTCGCGGATCTGCTCGCGGCATGAATCTCTTCGAACAACTTCCCCTGTTTCGCAGCACCCCGCCGCCGGACAAGGCCAGCGGCGACAGGCAGCGCTATGTGCAACTGGGCAGTCGCGTCGTCGCCTATCGTCTCCGTCAAGGCAAGCGTCGACGGCTGGCTATGACCATCGACGATCGCGGTCTTTGCGTCGGTGCGCCGTTGCGCACCCGGCTTGCGGAAATCGAAGCCTTCATCGTCAGCAACGGCGCCTGGGTGAACAAGAAACTGGACGAGTACGCCAGCAGTCATGCTCGCCGTCACCTGACGGTGCGCGATGGCGCCCGCCTGCCGCTGCTCGGCGCCGAGACCAGCGTGCGCATCGTCGCCGGGGCCAATCGCGCCTGCTGGGAGGAGGGTACCCTGGTCCTCAAGGCGCGGCCCGACGCCGATTGCGAGGCGCTGGCGCGACGCGCACTGCAACGGCACGCCGCTCTCGTCTTCGCCGAGCGCATCGCCCACTATGCGCAGCGCCTGGGGCGGGAGCCGCCGCCGCTGCGCCTATCCTCGGCGCGCACCCGTTGGGGCAGTTGCAGCGAGAGGACTGGCATCAGTCTCAACTGGCGTCTGATCCACCTGCCTCTGGCGCTGATCGACTACGTGGTGGCGCACGAACTGGCGCATCTGCTGGAGATGAACCACAGCCCGCGCTTCTGGGCGGTGGTCGAGCGCCTCTGCCCCGACTGGCGCGAACTGCGCCGGGCATTGAAGGACGGTGCGGCGCAGATGCCCATACTCTGAAAGGAACCGCGATGAGAATCCTGCACACCATGCTCCGCGTCGGCGACCTGGAAAGATCGCTGGCCTTCTACACCGAGGTGATGGGCATGAGGCTGTTGCGGCGCAACGACTTTCCCGGCGGAAAATTTACCCTGGCCTTCGTCGGTTACGGCGACGAAAAGGATGGGGCGGTGCTCGAGTTGACCTACAACTGGGGCGTGGACAAGTATGAGATCGGAACCGGCTACGGCCACCTTGCCGTCGAGGTCGACGACGCCTACGCTGCCTGCAGCGAAGTCAAGCGCCGCGGCGGCACGGTGACGCGCGAGGCCGGGCCGATGCAGCACGGCAGCACGGTGATCGCCTTCGTCCAGGACCCCGACGGCTACAAGATCGAGCTGATCCAGAAGCGCGCGGCCTAATATGCCTGCAGGTCGGCGCCGTCGAGATTGAGCGAATAGCGCCAGAACTGGTCGTCGCTGTCGAATAGGCGGTAGGTACCGCGCGGGCCGCGGCTGCCTGCCGGATAGGGACTGATGAAGTCGCGCTCCATGGCCCATACCTTCAAGATCGGATCGACCACGCGCCAGGCCCATTCGACCTCGTCGATGCGCAGGAAAAGCGAGTGGTCGCCCTGCATCACGTCGAGCAGCAGGCCCTCGTAGGCGTCGTGGGTTTCGTCGCCTTCGCGGTGATAGGAGGCGTCGAGGCTGATGGTGCGCGTCGCCAGGTCGAGTCCCGGCACTTTCACCTGGATCTCCATTTTCAGGCAGTCGTTGGGCTGGATGCCGAGCATGATCCAGTTGGGCCGCGACGACGCGTTGCGGGCGCTGCGCAGCAGGTCCTGCGGCGGATTCTTGAAGCGGATGTAGATGGCCGACGCGCTCTCCGCCAGACGCTTGCCGGTGGATAGGTAGAAGGGCACGCCCGACCAGCGCCAGTTATCGATGAACAGCTTCAGTGCGGCGTAGGTCTCGGTGATGCTCTCGGCGGCAACGCCCGGTTCCTCCAGGTAGCTGGGCACCGACTCGCCGCCCACCGTGCCACTGCTGTATTGGCCGCGGAAGGCGTGGGCGTGCACCGAGTTCTGGGTGATCGGCCGGATGGCTTTAAGCACCTTCACCTTCTCGTCGCGCAGGTGCTCGGCGTTGAGCGACACCGGCGCTTCCATCGCCACCAGCGCCAAGAGCTGCAGCAAGTGGCTCTGCATCATGTCGCGCAGCGCCCCCGAGCCCTCGTAGTAGCCGGCGCGGCCCTCGATGCCCAGGGTCTCGGAGTGGCAGATCTGCACGTGGTCGACGTAATGGCGGTTCCACAGCGGCTCGAGCAGCATGTTGGCGAAGCGGAAGACCATGACGTTTTGCACCGTGCCCTTGCCCAGATAGTGGTCGATGCGGAAGATCTGCGGTTCGTTCAGGTGGCGATAGAGACTGCGCTGTAGCGTCTGGGCGCTCAGCAGGTCGTAGCCGAAGGGTTTCTCGATGACCACGCGACGCCAGCCGCTGACCTCCTTGAGCAGGCCCTGGTCACCGAGCTTGTCGATGATCGAAGTGAATTCTCCGGGCCGTACCGACATGTAGAAGACGGCGTTGTGCGGCATTTGTGGATCGGTCTCGAGCCGATCGCGCAGGGTCTCGTAGGCGTTGCCCTCTTCGCGCGGAATGCAGTGGTATTGCAGACGCTTGCTGAAGCGCTCGAAACCCTTGTCCAGCATCGCTGCCGGAAATCTTGCCGCGATCAGCGGCTGAACTTCCTCCACCCAGGTTTCGCGGCTCCACTCCTTGCGACCGCAGGCGAGTATCACCATGTTTTCCGGCAACCGACCGACGAGGTCGAGGTGGAACAGACCGGGTATCAGCTTGCGCTGGGCAAGATCGCCACCGGCGCCGAAGATGACCAGCGTGCATGCATCTAGTGTCTTCATGTTCTTTTTCTTTATCCCTAGCCCTGATAGGTCCTGTACTATAAACCGGATTTAAAAAATCATACGAGAGTCCCATCCATGCCCCAGCAGCGCCGCTGGCACGTCTTCGACTCGCCCGGCAGTCTGGCCGCGGCGGCCGTCGTGGCGATACTCGCCGCTGCGCGGGTGGCAATCGCCGAGCGCGGCGCCTTTCACCTGGTACTGGCCGGCGGCACGACGCCCAAGCGCGTCTACGAGACACTTGGCGGGGAGAGCGCCGACTGGCAACATTGGCACATCTATTTTGGCGACGAACGCTGCCTGCCGCCGGACGACGCGGAGCGAAACAGCCGCATGGCGGTCGAGGCCTGGCTATCCCGCGTGGCGATTCCATCGGCGCAAGTCTTTCCCATCGCCGCGGAGCGCGGGCCTGCCGCGGCGGCGGCAGAATATGCGCGCATCCTCGCCCACAGGGGGCTCTTCGACTTGGTGCTGCTCGGCCTCGGCGAGGATGGCCACACCGCCAGCCTGTTTCCCGGCCGCTTCAAGGTCACCGCGGCGCAGGCCGCGCTTGCCGTGTTTGATGCACCGAAGCCCCCGCGCGAGCGGGTCTCGCTCAGCGCGCGGCGCCTGAGCAAAGCGCGCCAAGTCATTTTCCTGGTCACGGGTAGCGCCAAGGCGGCGGCCGTTGCCGCATGGCGATCGGGGGTGGCCATACCGGCGTCGGCGATTCAGCCGACCGCCGGCGTGGACATTTACCTCGAAGCTCTGCTCGCCTAGACCTTGAAGCGGTCCACCGCCTGCTTGAGGGTCAAGGCCTGCTCTTCGAGTTGCTTCGCCGCAGCGGAAGACTGCTTGGCGAGGAAGCCGTTCTTCTCGCTCTTCTGGGCGATCTTCTCCACCTCCTGAGCCAACTGGTTGGAGGCGGCACTCTGTTCGCGCAGGGCGGAGGGAATCTCATTGACCGCTTCGCGCACCTTGTCGGTGCTGGCCTCGATGTGGGTCATGGAATCCCCGGAGCGCTCCACCATGCGCATCCCTTCCTGCACCTGGGCACTGGAGAGGTCCATGCCCTGCACCGAGCTCTGCTGGATGGCGCCTATCATCTTGCCGATCTCCTGCGTCGATACGCGCTTGGGCAACCAGATTGTTGAGGGCGATATCTGCAGGAAGGGTCGACAGATAGCACCTCGCTCAAGGTGCATCCCGTCGGCACTGGCGCTCTAAAAAACGCTGCGCAAGCGATAGGCAAATCGCGCGGCGGCTGGACCACCAAGATTCATTTGATGGCGGCAGATTCCCGAACCGCGATTGCCTTCTCGCTTGCCCCTGGCAACGCACACGACGCGCCCGAAGGACGCGAACTGCTGAGCCGTCTGGGACCGGCTCGCCTCACCGCGTGGGGGTACGACCGTGCCATGTACCGCCGGCGAGATGAAATCGAGCGGCTGTTTCGCCGGCTCAAAGGTCTCCGCCGCATCTTCTCGCGCTTCAAGAAACTCGACGTAATGTTCCCGGCCTTTACCCATTTCGCCCTGATCGTAGAATGCCTGCGCTACCCATTAGTGTGAACACGCCCTAGACAAAAAAGACCTGATACCAGCTGCCGCCCACGACGCCGAGCGGCAGCGACAGGCACAGCGACGCGGCGACGCGACGCGGCCAAGTGCCGGCAGTGGCACCGATCAGGCGCAGACCCAGCCAGGCCGATGCAAACCAGCCCAGCCCCAGCAGCGCCGTGCGAATTTCCTGCAGCCAGGGCAGCGCGTAGCCTTCCGCCTTCAAGAGTGTGACGGTGAGCATGGAGAGGCCCACGAACACGCTGGCGCCGGCCAGCGGAACCAGACTCATGGCCAGGCGCCGCCAGGGAAGGCGCTGGTCCTTCACACAGCGTGCGGCAAGCGCCAATCCCGCCCAGATGGCGGCGCCGAGCAGCAGTCCGACGCCAACGATGTAGGCGACGATGCAAATACCGTCGAGCCAGGTGAACACGTCGTTGGCTTCCGGGTAATGGGTGAGTAGCCACCAGGGGGCATCGTCGCGCAGCAACAAGAACTGGTCGTGAGCGATCAGCCATTCAGCGCTGCCGGTCTTGAGGCGGATGAACCAGGGGCTGACCGTCCAGTGGAAAGTTGCGGAGGCAATGCCCAGCACCGCGAAGACCAATGTCACGGCTTCGCCGCTCCTGACTCTGTTGGCCGGTGTAGACAAAATCTCCTGGGCCGGACTGCGCGCCGCCAGCCGCACGGCTTGGCGGTGGCCGCTGCAGCGGCCGCAGGCGTGGCAGGCGGAAGCGCCGCTCATGCGGCGTATGTCGATCAGCGGAGCGCAATCCAGCGGCAGCCGTGACGTGCTGCTGTCCCAGGCGGCGCGGTCGACGCGGAAATGCACTGGTGCGACTTTCGCCAGCAGCGCGAAGACACCGCTGGCTGGACACAGGTGGCGACACCAGACCCGCTTGCCACGACCATAGATCAGACCGACGACGATGGCTGCCAGGGTGGAGCCGCCAAGAATCAGCAGCACCGCCTTGGGATACTCATAGACGCTGACCAGCTGGCCGAAGATGGTGGTGATGACGAACGCGATGAAGGGCCAACCGCTCCAGGTCAGCCAGCGCGGTACGCGTCGACCCAGGCTGAAGCGACTCTTGCTGGCCCATTCCGACAAGGCTCCTTCGGGGCAGAATACTCCGCACCAGAGGCGGCCGAAGAGCATCATGCTGAGCATGACGAAGGGCCACCAGATGCCCCAAAACAAGAACTGCGCAAAGCGCGTGAGGTTGTCGAGGATACCGGCGCTCTCCGCCGGCAGCGGCAGGAAAGCCGGTACGACGACCATGAACGCATAGCCGGCGACCACCAGCCATTGCAGGGTGCGGATCGCCGCGGCGTTGCGTTGCATCGCGTCGCCGAGGCGCTGCAGCCAGGGCGCCGGGGTCGTCCGGTCAACGAGCGGGATGGTAGTCATGGACACCTGCGGCGAGTTGCTCATGGTGCCATCCTTGGCTACTCGGCGACCATGCGGCCTTGCGCCGTCTGGGGGTGAAATTCACCGAAGAACTTGTAGCTGCCGGGCTTCAAGGGCTGGAAGATGAGGAAGCTCGAGGTGCCAGGAGCCAGGACCTTTTCCTTCCTCAATTCTGCGCTCTCGAACTCCTCGGCATCTGGTCCGTCGTTCCTGATCAACAGGCGGAATTTGGTATTGGCGGGTACCTCTATCGTCGCCGGGACGAAGTGACCGGCCGTTATGGTCAGTTGGAAGCTGGGCATGTTCTCTGCCTTCGCCGGCGCCATCGTGGCGAAGGCGAGGGCGGCGGCGAGGCCTAGGCTAATTCGGCGTGAGGGTGGAGCGTACATGCTCAGAACGCGAACTGGGCGCGAAGACCCAGCACCTTGACGGCCTTGGCGTCCGGATTGGCGCCGGGTCTGCTGATGTACTGAAAGTCGGGAGACAACTCGAACTGCTTGCTGACGCGGTAGCGATAATAGATTTCCAAGATCCGCTCGGCACCGTTGGGCACGTACCTGAAGTCGGTGTTGCCGTCGCCATCCAGGTCGGCCGAACCGCCGCTGGTCCGGAAACCCTTGCTGGATTGCAGCCAGCCGGCGGAGATGCTTATGGCGTCACTGGCCCGGCTCCACGCAGCGCCGTTCTGCTCCAGGCCCAGGGTGAGGGCGCGGTTGAACGGCACCTTGCCTTGCATCAGCCGGCCATAGCGCCCGAACACGCTGACGCCGCCGGCAACTTGCTGGTCGGCGGAAACTCCCCAGCCGCTCTGCTTGGCGACGCTGCCGTCCAAGTCCTGACCTTGACCCTGGCGCCAGGTATAGAAGCGGTAGTTGCCGGCGAGGCCATCGGTGAGCTTGAGCGAGGTCTCGGCCTGGGCGATCAGCAATGGCGAGGAAAAGGTGCGCTGATAGTTGGCGCCGCGGCTGCCGCTGCCGAAGGCGCCCAACGACAGCCGCCAAGTCGAGGCCTTGCGCGATTTGTTGTTGTAGGCGACGATGAAGCCAGGCTGGAAGCCGTTGGCGTCGACGCCCACCTGGCCGCCCGCGTCGAGCAGGGGGTTGTGTACGAACACCGAGTTGAGGAATTGCCGGCTTTCGTCACCGGCATTGGTGTTCTGGTCGAAGAAGCCGAAGATGTCCATCTTGCCGAAGGTCAGATCGATGTTTTCACGCGAGTGCGGCTTGAAGCCGCCGTGGGGCAGGGGAATAGAAGCCTGGTACCAGGCTTCGCCGAGTATGGCTACCGAATCGTCCGGAGGAGAGCCGCTGGCGCGGAAGGCGGTGGCGTTGGGCGCCCTGGCGAAAGCGTCGAGGCGGGCCAGGGGCGCGTTGAGTCCATCGCCCTGGCCGATGCGGAAGTGGCCGAAGAGTTTGTGGTCGATTGCCCCGATTGGCTCTAGCGGCAATTCCGCGATGATGTCAGCGCGATAGTTCAGTTGGCTATTGCCGTCGACCGTTCCCCGCGGCAAGCCGTAGGGCTTTTGTGCCGCAGTGGTCAGACTGGCGCCGGCCCTCAGGCCGTCGAGTGCGTCGATCTTGCGCGCCGCCTTCTTCATTTCCAGCGCATCCTTCTCGACGGCCTTGAGACGCGAGGTCAGATCGGGTTCGTACTGGCTGATGCTGTCGCTCTCCAGGCCTTTGTCTATGCCCGCCTGCGTCGCCTCCAGCGCTTGCAATCGTTTCTCGATCGCCTTGGCGCCCGGCTTGTCGATCTGGCGTTCGAGTTCGGCGTTGCGCTGCTCCAGTTTCTCGATGCGCGCGTTGAGCTTGTCAAGCAGCGAGCGCAGATCAGCGGAAAGCGGTTGTTCGGCGAGAGCTGGACCCGAAAGCAAGGCAGCCGCAAGCAATGCCCACTGCAGCGGGCTTCTGCGCAATACGAGCATTTAGTAGCCGCCCTTCTTACCGATGCCGACGAAGGTGAAGTCGTACTCTACTTCGAAGGGCTTGAACCAGGGGCGCACCCCGGTCAGACGATCGGTATGGCGGCCGAAATGGGTGTGCTCATTCTGCGAGGGCGGCATGATGGTGAGCTTGAGGCGATACTTGCCGGGGCCGAACAGCTTGATGTTGTCACCATAGTGGGGACCGTCATTGGCGACCATGGGCATAAAGTCGCCAGATACTTTCTGCTTGCTGTCGAGCCTGGTCACTTCGTACTTCACCATCAGGTGGGGAATCCAGGCGCCCTCTTCGAAGCCGTTGGGATTGTTGGCAAGGCCCTTGATGTCCGCCTCGAGGTGCACATCGGCGTCCTCGGCCTTGCGCATGAAGCCATCCGGTTCCATGGTCACGGGTTGCAGATAGACGGCGGCGATCTCCATGCCGAACCGCTGCTGCGGCGCGCCGACAGGGTATTCCAGGGCATATGCAGAGATGGGCAAGAGCGCCGCCAAGGCTGATAAACAGTGTGCTGCAGCTCGTATCAGATTCATCATGGGCATCCCTGCTAATGATAATGATTCGCATTCTGATGTTAGCGGGCCTCATTGTCAAGCTTTCTAATTCGCTATTTTCAAGATAAATAAACAAGAATCGATAGCCAGGCACTATCGTCGCCTTAGGCAGGCTCAATTTCCCATTCGGCCGCATGGCTTGTAATATTCAGATTGCAAGATCAATGCAGCATTCGACAAATTGGAGAAGTCCATGGATATCGGCCTCAAAAAGAAGGACCGCGAGACCATCGTAAAGGGCTTGTCGCGCCTACTTGCGGACAGCTATACGCTCTACCTCATGACCCACAACTTTCACTGGAACGTCAAGGGGCCAATGTTCAACACGCTGCATCTCATGTTCATGCAGCAATACACGGAGCAATGGAACGCGCTCGATCTGATCGCCGAACGCATCCGTGCGCTGGACTATCCGGCGCCAGGTACCTACAAGGAATTCGTCAAATTGGCCTCGATCAAGGAAATCGATGGCGTGCCCAAGGCTACCAGCATGATCCGCCACCTCGTTTCCGCGCAGGAGGCGACGGCGCGTACCGCACGCGAACTATTCCCGGTAGTGAACAAGGCCAACGACCAGCCGACCGCCGACCTACTAACTCAGCGGCTGGAAGTGCACGAGAAGACTGCCTGGATGCTGCGTAGCTTGCTCGAGGAGTGATGCTCGGGACTGGCCCAGGATCACTGTAGGCAGAAGCGGTCCTATTGATAAATAACGCTGACGTTGGCTGGTGTCAACCAGTCGTTGAGCGCCGTCAGCAGTCCGTCGTCCAGCCGCACGCGCCAACTGTCCGGCAGCCCCAGTTCGACCTCGGCCTCGCCGTTGCGGTACCTGACCCGGACCGGGCAGGAAGCGCTATCGCCGCGGTAGGGGGCCAGCAGTGAGCGCAATTTCTCCGCGTCGGATTGTCCGTTCATGGCCAGGAAGAGGCCCTTGGCGAAGCGCCCGCGCGCTTCGCCAAGGGTCAGCAGCCGGTCGGCGACGACGCGCAGGCTGCCGGAGAATTCATCGCGCTGCACCCTGCCCTCGACCAGAAGCAATTCGTCTTCCTTGATCTTGCCGCGCTCCGCCTCGAACAGCTCG
>Ga0172380_10008028_pt1 | contig 11702 bp, 15 predicted proteins | sample Leawe162metaG_FD_119747 | JGI IMG/M metagenome (GOLD analysis project Ga0172380, IMG submission 119747) | Leachate microbial communities from a municipal landfill in Southern Ontario, Canada - Leachate well 162 metaG | ecosystem: Engineered > Solid waste > Landfill > Unclassified | place... | reverse complement strand
GTATTGGTGGTAATGGTTGGAAGGATTTGACTACCCCCTACACCACTAGAGCTGTCAGGCTTTTCGGGCTTACAATTTCTTACTATTTCAACATTGGTTTTGGAATATTTTGTAATTATTTTTTCTTTCCTGCCTTCCCCCAAGCTTCTTCTCTTCCTGTCTTCTTGTTATGACATTGTTCTGTCATTGCCTGCCAGTTGTTCCAGTCGTAGAACAGATCATAGTCGCCCTTGTGCGGTATCTTATGGTCAATCCTTGTTGCAGGCAACAGTCTGCCCAGCCTGACACAGTCCTCGCATTCGCATATCGGATGTTCACTTAAGAATGCAATGCGTTCCCTCTTATATCTGGCATTGCTATACATGCCATGATGCTCAGGCCTGTGCTTATCGTAGAGCTTCTTACCCACATTCTTATGCTCATCACAATAGCGCTCATATGTAAGGTTCTTACAGCGTGCATAGTTGCATTGGTGCTTAGGTCGCATAGGCATTACATCACCTGCTTCTTAGTGCTTATTTTTTTTAATGGACATTCCGGATGCCTTTTATTTACATATAGTTTAAAGTCATAATTCCTTTCTTTTAAATTGCAAAATATACCTTCCTTGTAAACAGAAGATACTGGACATTCATAGCAATTATATGGGACACATGGCAATTCTAATATGCATTTCAAGTAATCATCACATCCCTATTGTTTCTTTTATTTCATTAACAGTAAGATATTCATTGTCCCTGCTGTTATATCCCTGATCCAATTCTTCGTGCAGCTTCTCCCCTTTCCTTATTCCGATTACTTTGTAAGGTTTTCCGAATGCTGCAGCCAGATCTGTTATTCTGATGCTCTTTATTTTGGGAATAAATATCTCTCTGCCCCGCATATTAAGGCTGTCAATTACAAGCTTACATGCGTCATTCATGGGAAACCAGAAGCGGGTCATGTTCTCGTCCGTGATAGGCAGATATTCTTCTCCCTGCTCAACCAGCCTTTTCCATACAGGCACAATTGAGTTACTGCTGCCGACTACATTGCCGTACCTGACAACGCTAAACCTTACATTCTTCCACCCGACGCAATTGTTGGCATTGATAATGAGCTTTTCTGCCATTGCCTTACTTACGCCATATGTGTTGATTGGATTTACAGCTTTATCGGTAGATATAAGCAATACTTTTCTGACTCCTTGGCTCATTGCCGCATTTATTACATTGCTTGTTCCGATAACGTTTGTCTTAAGTGCTTCCTCAGGTTCGTTTTCGCAAGCTTCAAGTGATTTTATAGCAGCTGTATGGATAACAAAATCGACATCCTCAAAGGCCATATTAAGGCGCTCCGGATCTCTGACATTGCCGATAAACCAGCGCATATATTGAGGATTGCCGAGGCTGTTTCGTAAATCCTCCTGCTTCTTCCAATCTGTGCTGAATATGATCAGCCTCTTTGGCGGGTCGTTCTGAAAGTGTTTGCATAACGCGGTACCCAGGCTGCCTGTCCCGCCGGTGATGAGAATTGATTTGTCGTTAAACATGTTATTGACCTCCTTTGTATTTTAAAGTATTTTTAGTTCTTCTGGCATTGTAGTTCATGGGTTATCTTTTTTATCAATAAACATTTGCCGCCAAATTTCCATTCGTATATTGTTTTGTTGCTGCATGTCATGCATATGGTAGGGGTTTTTATAATTTCTTTTAAACTAATCATAGTATCTCCCCCAATTCTTCTGGCGTAATGGCGAACAGTCCGGCGTCAAGGCCGGTGCTGTCAGATAGTTTGTAATGCTTTTCCCAGATGCGAGGCTGGTATTTTTTGAATAGGTCAAGGCCGATGGTATGATCGGAAATGCCGTGTTTCATGTCACCTTTTGTAAATCGCCTTTCGTAGTCTTCAATATTTGCCGGATACTTCGATATACAAAAAAGCCCTCTGTCAAATTGCCTGATGCCGCCAACCTGATCATTTTTAGTTAATGAATATCCTTCCTCAGAACTACCAACACTAACATATACCGGCACCTTCCTCGGTATTTCGCCAATAAGCCAATCCAGATCACGCCTGTTAGCTATTTTTATGAAAGATATGTCAAAATGCAAAAGATATTTAAGGCTTTCCAGGTCAAATACACTCGCTGTTGTTTTATATCCTGCCGCAGCTGCATAACCAGCAGCAAAGGAAAATATATCTTGATCGAGCGGTATGTTTTCTCCTGCTTTTTCAAAAAGCTGCCATTTAATGATAATTTCATGTTTATGACTATTGATTTTTTCAAGTTCATCAATCATGCGATTAATAATTGTAACATCATTTCTACAGGTATTTCCGGATCCGAAATCAAGTATTATTTGTGACATAGTTATAATCCTCCTTTAAGAATGCAAAATAAAAGCTATCATAATATTGATAATTCCAAAATTTAGTATACGGAACGTCTGCGCATCGAGCTGTGTGCTTTTTAGCAATATTTTTCCAGAATTTTAATGCAGGATTGCATGTATAGCATTCTCCCCAGATAATCTCAAGATTCAGGTAAAAGAATCCCTGCTCTAGCAGCAAATCAACTGCTTGCTCACCATAGCCCTTGCCGCGGAATTTTGGGTTTAAGATAATGCTGATCTCAGCGCGGCGGTTTTCCCATTCGATGTTTTCCAAGCCGATCATGCCGATGAAATAGTCATAAGATTTACATTTAGTACTTTCTTCATTGGCCATTGTATCTTCTGGTTTATTCCAAATATCATTTGAATCCATGGTCCAACCCATTGAAAAACCAAGTTGCAGATTTTCATCAGCAAGTCTTGTCCGTTCTGCCGCTGATGCATTTTGCCATACTGCATTATTGGCTTTCATTTGAGCTATTATTGCAGCATCATCAAGCATTTTTGTTTCCCACACTCCCCAGTATCTTGCCCGGGCGTCCCTATTGCAGACAACATCCCTGTAAAACTGCTCCTGCATTTCTTTGGTAAGCGGGAAGGGAGTCCGTAGAGCTTCCAAGCATTCGTTCCGCCATTGCCTTACCTGCTCGCAATTTTCAAGGGTTAATTCTTTTAACTTCATTTGTCCGACCTCCTCATATATCCAGCGCGTCGGCGCCGAATAATTTTCTTTTCAACTTTGTTATGATTTTATTATGTTTCCGCCAAATAGTCTGCTTGCTGTAATGCAGTTCCTCTGCTATCTGCTCAATTGTCATGTTTTTTAAGTAACGCATTTCCAGTATTTCGTACCCGTCCTCGGTTTTGACTTTATCAAGAACGTTTTCAATGCGGCGGAGAAGATTTTCAGTCCGCTTTTGTGCCCGCTCACGATTCCGGATTTTCTGCAGATGTCTTGTATTGTCATCGAGCTGGAGGCCTTCCGGCTTTTTTATATCATGCCATGTGGTAGTGTCGAATTTTTCACGCTTCATATCAGCTATGTCCAGCTCGTCCTGCTCGATTTTATCCTGCAGGTCGGGAATGGATTCGAGTAGCTCAATGACATCTTTAAAAGATTTTTTGTCTTTATTATGCTTTTTCAATAAATTCATTTCCCTGACCGTCTCTTTTGCCGTCTCTCTTGCTATTTTTTTAATCAGCGCATCGTCCATTATGACCCCTCCATTGCCTTTAATGCTTCGGCCATTTTTAAATCTTCCATATCGTCTATGTCCACGGCGTGCTGCCATGGAATCGGGTACATTGTATAATCGGGCCCGTAAAAGGTGTCGGTTTTCAGGAGCTCACTTATCCTTGCAATCCATATCGCTCCTGTCGGGCAGAACAGATCAGGTAGATCCTGACTTCTGGCCTTGAGGGCTTCAGGAGAAATTGATTCGGGCTTGTATCTGTCCTTCAGTTTGACGGCCCACCAGGGATTCATCCATCCATACTTGAAGCAGGAGAGCTGGAAGTCGTAGCCGCCTGAAATGAAATTCTGGAAGGAAAGTCGGATATCCTTGCTGTCGCGCAGCGGGCAGTTTGCCATGAGCTGTACGACATAATCATATTCATTCCCCTGGTCCCGAAGTTGCAGCAGTGTTGCTATGGTTGCCTGGCTGACTGTAGAATGGTCGTCGTTGCAAGAGAGACGCCGGATTGCCTTTGCGCCGTATTTTTCCGATACTTTAATAATTTCGTCATCGTCGGTGCTGACATATACATCCGCATTTACTGCATCCAGCGCGGCCTCGATAGTCCATGCAATCATCGGTTTTCCGCAGAAATCTATTATGTTCTTATGCGGTATCCGCTTGCTGCCGCCACGGGCGGGGATTATGGCAATTGTTCTCATTTGTGCTTTGACCTCCCTCATATTTTCTAAATATTACGAATTACCACAAGCTGTTATCAGTTCTGCCTTTGTCTTAAAAGCGTTTACGTTAAGAAATAGTTCAGTGCCAGTATAAGGATTGTGATTAAATTTTCCCCAAATGCTTATACCATTTGCATCGTACGTAATTGATGTAACAGTAACTTTTGAGAACCGAAAATTATCTTTATTAAAATTATTATCCAAAAGATAGAATTCTTCACCTATTTGGCATGGTAGATGTGTCTGTATTGCTTTACGCTTAAACATTTTGTAACTCCTTTCATGATTCGCATTCATTTTATATTGCTCTTTCCAGAGAGGGGACTTTGCCCCTCTCTTTAAATCTCCCCGTCAACCAGTCGCTGCATCAGGTCCGATACGGGGATTCCCGTATCGCCTTTCCTTCATACTTCCCCGTCAATCAGCCGCTGCATGAACGGCTTCCCTGCCTCCGGAATATCGCGCCATTCATCTGCTATTGGGATAGCCGTATTGAAAAGTTTCTCCGACTGCAAAGAAGAGATTTTTTCAAGCATTTCTTCTTTTGTCATGCCTGCAGTTTTAAGAAAGTATTTCAGTGATTCCGGCTCAATCTGCTCGAATTTCTCTGCTAGTACAAAACCTTCTTCTCTGCTTATAAGCCCGTCCCTGATATCCCCGCTTGCCTGGATGCTTGCCCGGCCGTATCCGCGCTTGAGGTAGCACAGGAAATCATGAATTCCGGCCATGCTGCATTCCACAGATTTATAATCCTTGTAGGCGCCTTCGACCTGGGCACCGTGCCAGCCATATTCCTTCTTGACGAATTCAACCTGCTTTTCGGTGTCCCAATAGAGATAGTCCCCCAGGTGGATGCCGTTCAAACCGATTGCTTCGCATTCCTCGACCGATGGAACTTCGAAGGGGAATAAATCGCGCAGGCTCAGGTATTCGCAGGCGAACTGCTCGTTGGTGAATTTTGCCGATACCCTGAGGAAATAGTCACGGTCGAATTTATCGGGCTTGTCATATGTAGCACGGCCATGCTCGGCGGTACTCTCGCCCCAGATGATCAGCGGGATTTTGTAGGCGACTGCCATTTTGAGGACAAAAGCGGCTACTCCGGCATGACAGTGCCAGCAAGCGTCGCCGATTGTTTCGACGGACCGGCGGGCGCAGCGGTTGACGAGCTGCCGGGACGGTGTGAACATGATGTGGTCAAGGTTTAACTTCTCAAGTCCGTTCATGAGGTTATACCAGCCGGTTTTTGAGAACCAGTTGTGGGAGAAGGTGACGGCCAGAGGCTTCATGCCGAATTCTTTTACCAGAATATGCATTTGCCATGTAGAGTCCTTGCCTCCGGAGATGGGGACGATGCAGTCATAGTTGTTGCCGGCGCTAGCTTTGGCATCGGCGAAGATTTTACCGAGAGCTTCACGACGGGCTGTCCAGTCAATACTCTGTTTCTGTGCTTGGGATTGGCAGGTTTTGCAAAGCCCTTTAGAATCAAATTCCTGCCCTTCTACAGTTTCTGGCATTATACATTTAGTGCAGTATTTAAGATTATTAAACATTTTTATCAATCCTCTCTTTGCATTTTTTCAATGATTTTCATTGCATCAATTGCGATGTTGCTTTTGGGTAAAACACGCTGCGAGGTGGTAAGCATTATTTGTTTTCTTCCAGTGGAAAGCTCGATTATGATTTCGGCCCTATAACCTTTTTCTTTCAAGTCTCTCGATACTTTTACCAAATCTTCAAATGGCTCGCCGTCCTCCTGATCTAAGATGGCTATATAGGTGCAGTTCACTGTTCTTTCCTCCAATCACTTTTTATTAAACTCAGTATCACAACATCCTGATATTCACCGTCACAGTAGTAAGCCTGCCTTAAGATACCATCTGGCTTAAATCCGACATTCATAAAGGCGCCTTGGCTGCTGACATTTTTAGCAACCATTCCAGCCTGCAGGCGGTTCAAGTTCATGCGGGTAAAGGCGTGGTCAACGAGCAGCTTTATTGCTTCTGTGCCGTAACCATTGCCGCAGCATTGCTTGTCCCCGATGATGATGCTGATTTCCGCAGAACGAAATGTCGGGTGGATGTTCAGCAGGGTTATGTTGCCGATGTGCCTGTCTTCTCTAAGGGGATTTTTTAAAATACCTTCTACGTATTCTGCCTTTCTGACGATTGCAAGGTGCATTCCGTCTTTGCTCCGTTGCATTGACTTCATGTATTCCCGCATTTCGTCCATATTGTTCGGATATATGCCGCGCTGCATATACCGGGTAGTCTCCTGATCGTCGAGCCAGTTAAAGTAATATGGCAAATCTTCCTCCACAACGGCGCGGAGGTAGATTCTGTCACCGGTGATAAATGGATTGTTCATTTAGACGACCTCTTTCATCCAAGCCAGCACAATATTTTCCTCGACCTTTTCACAGACCGGACAAAGCCCAGGCTCATAGCCCATTGTCTGGAAGAGCGGCATTTTGTAAATCGGGTCGATGTAATGCTGCTTGGTGTTGAATTTTTCAGGAAGCTTTTTCTTCAATGGTTCAGTAAAAGTGTACTTGTAGAAAGCGCTTGTGCATTCCGGCCTGATCTTTATTGGGAAGTATTTTGCATTTTCCTGATAGACCTTCAGGATGTTGTCAAGCTTTTTGAGCTGCTCGCGGGCTATGGCGGCAGATAGCTCTGTCATACGGAGGTTGAGACCGGCTAATCCATTCTTGGCTTCATTGAATGCTCTTAACGGTGTATTTTCATCATTGTGAATTAGATTTCCAACCATGCTGTTTATTACAGCCTCTGAATGATTAAGTGCGAGCCTTATCTTAAATGCCAGCTCATCATCGTTCGTGACCACAATGCCGCCCTCGCCGCACTGGATATGCTTATGTACGTTCAGGCTGTATACTCCGATATCTCCAAGAGTCCCGGCATACCTTCCTTTGAACTTTGCTCCACATGCCTGAGCCGCGTCCTCGATGACAAGGATATTATGCTTTTGAGCTATGGCATTGATGGCGTCGGCATCATAAGGCTGGCCAAAGAGATCCACTACAATGATGGCTTTTGTATAGGGCGTAATTTTTGATTCAACCGATACAGGGCCAAGGCAGAAATAATCCTCCTCTATATCCGCAAATACAGGATTCGCTCCGAAGTGCAGCGGCATAGATGCACTGCAGGTCATGCTGTAAGGCGTTACGATGACCTCTTGGATCTCCGGCTGGAAGTTCCTGATTTTACTATTCCATACCCAGGGCTTTAGACCTATTGCCGCACAGGCCAGCCATAAGCCTGATGTTGCTGAGTTGCAGCAGATAGCATGTTTCACATGAAAATATTCTGCCCATTCTTTTTCCAGGGCTTTGATTTCCTCCCCGCCATAGAACCAGTCTCCCCAGCTGCCACGATAGCCCGACAGAATTCCTTTTTCCATTACTCTTAAAACTGCTTCACGTTCTTCTTTGCCTATCATTTAAACATCATCCTTTCTGCTTGTTTTATTTGTCTAAAACATTCTTCCAATGTCCGCAGTGCATCTTCTCCGGTGCATAGTAATTTCTGCCTGCCCTCCAAAAATTCAAATGCATTATCCATGACGTACCAAAGGTGTTTATCGTAGATGCTGTCGACATGCGGATTCTTGACGAAATTGACTGCATGGTCTGAAAAGAAATCCTTGAAGTAAAACATGCCGATCTGATATATCCAGCGGTAATCAGTGCCTATTTCGGTAATCCTAAAGCCGTCCATTGTCCCGCGCATCCAGAGGACAAAGTCAACCATGTGGCTCCCTGTATGTAGCCAGCCCCGATTGAAATACCCGTATCCTTCGAGAAACGCGCCCCATTTTCCGGCGTCAATCTCGGCTTTCATTTGCTGGTATTCCGGGATGAATCTGCGTGTGTAGTCGACTAGAATCGGGATGTTTTTCTGCTGGTACAGTTCGACAATCTCCCGGGCCTGATGCAAGTCTGTACAAAGGGGCTTTTCGCAGATGACAAGCTTTAGCGGGTATTCTGCAAGTTGCTTCAGTATGTCGTAATGGGTTTCGTCTGGAGTGGATACGATAACTACATCGAGATCATCAAATTCAAAGGCATGCTTTAGACAACAATAACCAAGAACATGAGCATCCCATAATTTTATAGCGTAAAATTGTCTTTTTTTGTCTGTATCCCAGAAGCTTTGCAGTTCAAATCCCGGATGATCATTCACTACATGGGCATAGCTCAAATATTTATGCTCATTCCCCCTTCCGGGCGCATCGGATAACGCACCCTTGTTGCCTGCCCCGATTATTAAAACATTATATTTCATACCGTATACCCCCCATCCACAATAATTTTCTGGCCTGTCATGCCTTTGCTGTCCTCCGATACTAAAAACTTAACCGCCCCGGCGACTTCGTCGGGAAGCACCATATGCCCGAGTAATGTCTTGGCGGAATATTTTTTCCTGAAATCATCTTCCTGTTGTGCTACCTCTCTGTCTGACTCCACACCACCAAAAATAACGCAGTTCACCCGGATTTCCGGTGCCAGATTTACCGCAAGAATCTTTGACAGATAAATTTCGGCTGCCTTGCATACCTGATAATTCACTGGGATTTGCCTTACTGTCGGCGGTTTCATTCCGTAGATGCTGGAAATGAATATTATATTTTTGATTCCAGGATTTCTTTCAATCATCGCCATAGTATACCGGTAAGGATAATAGACATCGGTCTGAAACTCGCCTATCCACTTATCCTCTGTGATGGGATATACCAGATTCTTGTGAGCTCTGGCACAATGGATAAGGCAGTCAATGTTATACGGCAATTCCTCGCCGTCCGTCCTGCCAGGTATAACTGTGTGACCGATTTCCTCCAGTTCTTTTTTGAGGATTTTGCCAATAAAGCCGTTTGCTCCTGCAAGTGTAATTCTCATGATTTGATCAACCTTTCTTTTATAGTTTTTTTGGGATATTCCTTTTATTCTGCATTAAATTTTCTTCATAATTTCAAGTCTGCAACGTTCCAATCTACCACTTTTTCTCTTACCAAGAATGGCTTTAAACCACACGTTCCCGAACTTATCTGCTGCAAATACTTCATATTCCTTATTGTTCAAGCTGCAAATGGCTCTATCACCGACATTGAAATCATGTTGAGGAAATCCAAATAAAATTTCAGTCACAGGCTCACCTTCTTTCGCCCTTTTTATATTTTCCGAATTATCTCTTTGCCTTCTCCAATACCCCAATACATACCTTCATCAGTCCCCCAACCACTTCAAACCATTCCCGCTGATAGAGCGCTATTCCAACCCGTGCTTTTTCCTGGCTGTCGCACCGGTCGTAAAACTTAAACATCTCCATTTCGTGTGCCAGGTAGAAGCTCTGGCCGACGTGGGCGAAGAAAAGCTGCCAAGCCGACGGGTCGCAGGTTATACATTTCTGTTTCAGATCCATTAACTGTTTCATTATGCCGTCCAGCTTTTCTTCCTCGGGATCGTCCTTCATGGCCTGCAGCTCGGCTGCTTTTTCGTCGAACAGTTTGAAACCTTCTTCGCATAGGTTTACAATTTTTTTGAACGAATTTATGGTTTTTTCTATCAAAACGTTTACCTTTTCATAATCATTCGATGATTGTGTAAACTGTCCAAGAATGTTTTTAATTTCTTCCAATGGGTTGAACGAACCACTGAGATACTTTTCTATAGCCTCTTGGAATGTCATCACCGTAGTACCGTTTATGTATGCGCCTCCTTCCGTCGCATTGATGCATTTACCCTTGTATCCCGCCACATCGATATTATAAGAGTCAAGGAAGAGCTTCAGGCTGGCGGTTGTCTCAACCTCTGGCTCAATGTTGCCTTTGACGATGTATCTTTTCTCCCTCAAATAACTTACCTGCTCTGTGCCAAGTGAGGCGTTGTAAGCATTGGTCTGGCCTTCTGGTGATATGGAAAGATCCTGGCCTATCAGAATTATGGGATTGCAACCAAGATACTCGGCGATTTTAAAAGCCATGTTGCCGGCGGATGATTTGATAGTTAGGATACCACGATCGATACCAAGCCATTTGAAATGATCAAAATTGCGATAGACAATGATATTCGGGCCCGGATAGGTTTGGTAGACTTCGTTGTAAACCACAGGGCAGGCGGCAAGGTATATACCCTGAGCATCACAAAGAGAAATGTCTTCGACCAGATGCACGACTTCCTTTTCCCGTTCGAGCGCTGCTACCATATGCGGCGCGAATCCCATGTGGAGCAATGGCTTCAGCGCGGAATCGGCGGCGATTATGACGGCCTTGTCCGCCAGGCTTGCCAGAAGGTGCTTGTTCTTATCGAGGCTCGGGCCGCAGGAAACCACAACGGCGGGCTTGTTACAAAATTTGTTCCGCAGCAGGTTTATGCCGGGATTTTCAATAATCACTTTCAGATTTTCCAGCATGTTTTCTATGCCGATGATGGAATCCTTCGGGTCATTGCCATAATTCATAACAGCGTATTGGGCGGCCTGCCTGAAAGTCCTCCAGGCTGATATGTAATACTCTCGTTCCATGAGCAGCGCAGACTTATTGAATATGGGCTTTGCTCCCCTGATAAAAAGGTACCTGTTATTTTCAAGAAAATACTTTTGAAATACCGGAAACAGGTTGTCGATCTTCCCACCCACAATGAATTTCACCTGCTTGTGCTTTATAATTTCAACCAGATCCATAGTTTTCAGTGCGAGCTGGAACATTGCTGTGTCTTTTTCAATGACGATTATATTCATGGTGTTCAGGATCTTTGAATATTTCGTCATGAAATAAACCACTTCATTGCCTATTCCGAAACCGAGAAAAACTGCAAGGGGTGCGCTCATTGGTTTGTATTGGTGGTATCTTTCCTCGATTTCCTTTAGAGGTTCGTCTTTGTCGTAGAAATATAAGTCCCTGGACTTTATCCGCAATGTTGCCGCTCCGGATTTTGTCGAGATGGTTTCATAGTCCAGATTTACCGGTGTCTTTGAGACAAGCCTTGCAATATCGGGATAGTGCGCCCGCAAGGCTTCCATGTTTGCATAGTAAAATGGATTTACGGCTTTTATTTGATTTTTTCCTTGTCTTTGAAATTGTTGTTTCAAGTTATTTGTCCTCCTTAAGTCATATCTTGTTGCGCTGTTTCCTTGTATTGCATATTACTCTAACTCGCCTCTTTAACCTTGATTATTCTGTTCAAATACCACTGAGCCTTCTTCAGATCCTCAAGTCCTCCCTTATATCTGTACCTCGACAAGTATTTTAATGAGTTACCAACGCAGAAGCCTTCGAACATTTCAGGAGGCATCTTATCTTGTAGATAGTCGATAACTTCGATGCTACCTGCCGTGTAATGCACCGGATGATTTACAGTTTCAATCTCAGGCTCAGGAGTCGGCTCG
>Ga0172380_10008026_pt1 | contig 11709 bp, 6 predicted proteins | sample Leawe162metaG_FD_119747 | JGI IMG/M metagenome (GOLD analysis project Ga0172380, IMG submission 119747) | Leachate microbial communities from a municipal landfill in Southern Ontario, Canada - Leachate well 162 metaG | ecosystem: Engineered > Solid waste > Landfill > Unclassified | place... | reverse complement strand
TTACGATCTTATGTTTGGAGGTATTTGGCAGCAACACCGCCTTGTTCAGTTGGCTTCTTGTAACCCACCAGTTGAGGTCATAGGTGTTGTTGATAACCCCTACGCCCGGATCATAAATCCAGTCGCAATAGAGATGGTTTGTAAGATCTGTATAATCTGCCGTTCCGGGGGCGGGGAAGGCATCTTTCTTTGTGGTACAGGCATTCATTTGTTTGACCCAGAGTTGAACCCAGTCTGTTTTAGTCGGGTCTATATACCAGAGCGTGACCTTGGTGGCAGTATTGGAAAAATTATTAATGAAAAGGTCATAGACACCCGCGGCAACGGAAGACTGGGCAACATATGCTTCATAGCTGGAATTGCCCGCATATGAGTCCGCGGTCAGATAACCGTTCGGTGATGTTGTCCCGATCCAGGGGCTGGCAAGATCAAACGGTTCCGCGACATACAGGTCAAGATCGGCATTCGGGTTGTCCCACGAGATGGCGAAGCCGAAGTCTCCTCGTGTGGTAACTTTGGGGGCGGTTGTCCCGGTGAGCAGCTGGGAAAGGAATGAACTCCATTTCCAGCCTGATGAATCAAGAGTCGAGCCGAGGGCTTGGTAGGCACCAAAATCGGTATCAAGGTATTCGCCGTCCCTGGGAAGGAAAATCGACATTCCGGTTACTGTCGCAAGATTGGTCTGAGCACCGCTTGGAGAATATGATTCGTTCTTGATTACGGCAGCAGAAAGCGCGGAGCGGGCTGCTGTCAGCTTGACGCCCAGAGTGGCATCGTTGGTTGTGCCGTTTTTAAGCGCATCGAGAAAGAGTCCCAGATCACGGTTGATCGAGTTGAAGGAGAGGGTGCCCGTTGCATTTCGGGCGGACTGGATGGCAGGTCGCAAGCTGGAAGAGGTGGTCAGGTTCTGAGTCAGGTAGACGGCAACATCATCCATTGCTGTTTTGAACACCCCTATTTGGGAGAGGTCGATGGCCGATTTGGTGACGCTGTCCTTGCCCTGGCTGCCAAGAGAGACATAGAATTCCTTGTACGTGGTTGCAAGCATCCGGGCCACCTGGTTTGGAGTCTGGCCGGGTGTACCGGTCAATGAGGTCAAGACGCGATTGTAGTCATCGCCCTGTCCCGGTTCTACCTCCTCTGAGGCGACCAGATAATCGGCCACGTCTTTCAGGGAATAAGCCACTTCGTACATTGCCATCAGGCAGGCATCAAAATTGACGATTCCGAAATGTACCCCGGAATTTTTGATCGCCGTGGCAATATCCTGCATTGTCATCAGGCTGTTGTTCGAGTCATCGGCCAGCGCGCCACGCGTGGGCAGGCCCTGTGAAATTGGTATGGTCTTCCAGCCATTGCCGTGTGACCAGAGAACCAGCGCATAGTTGTCGGCCGGATAGTTCTGTTTTGCCCATTGGATAAAACCGGTCAACACAGTTTTGTCGGCCATATTTGATATGCCGGGAACCGGTGTGAAAACGCTCTCAAGTGAGTTGGCATTTGTACTTTTAACAATTTTCGCCCGGTAAATGCTGTTGTCGATGGCCAGGCCGGTTATCCCGGCTTTTACAAGTTCGGTAGGGCTCAGTTTTGCCTGGACAACAACATTGACCCCGGCGGATGACCCGACAGTTTCCATCTCAAGCAGATCCATCAGCGCTCCGGCAGCGAGATTGTTGTCAGCAGCCAGGTACACCATATACGTCCATTTCGGCTGACCGGTTGTGCCGCTGCCATTACCGTTTGTCGTCCCACTGTTAGTGCCGCCGCCTCCGCCACAAGCGGAAAATGCAGCCATTATACCCAGGCAAAATAGCAATGATCTGCACCGATGAAACAAATTGTTTGGACGTACTGATTTCATGTTGCCTCCCCAGAGCGTTTTGGTAAGAATGCCATACTAATCCTGTTTAATGCAAACGGTTTTATATTTTCAAAGCACGCTTCCAACCTCCTTTGTCATTAGTTGCTTTCCGATATATGGCTGCAATGTATTTGCTTGAGATTTCAAGCGTATGTAACGGCGTGTCTCTGTATGTCCGGCAACACGTTGCGGAGCATTGAGCCAATAACGGTGTTTTTATGTTCAAAGAGTGCTTTGGATAGCTCTTAAAAGCCAAAAGAGAAAATCAGTTTATTATCGCGGTATTAGTGCGGCTATTACCCTTGCATAAGTGCAGTTGATTTGCTATAGTTCCAGACCTTCTGAATCTCGTATAAGAACTGAATTTCATTAATGAATCTTCTCGCTGTTGAAAAACCTGCCCGCTACATGGGGGGCGAAATGGGCTCAATCCGCAAGGACGATGCCGATCTGCGCTTTGCCTTGGCGTTTCCGGATGTATATGAAGTCGGCATGAGCCACTTGGGCCTGCGGATTCTGTATCACATCCTGAATGAGGTCGAAGGGATTGCCGCTGAGCGAGTTTTTGCTCCCTGGCCGGATATGGAAACGCAGATGCGTGCCGCACATGTTCCGCTGGCAACACTTGAAACGGCCACGCCCCTGGCCGATTGCCATATTATCGGCTTCACCCTGCAGTACGAACTTTCGTATACCAACATACTGAACATGCTCCGGCTGGGTGGTGTTCCGCTTTTGGCGAGTGACCGGGATGAAGCCTTTCCGCTGGTTATTGCCGGGGGGCCCTGTGCCTATAATCCGGAGCCGTTGGCTCCTTTCTTTGACGCCGTTCTGCTGGGGGATGGCGAAGAGGCTATCCTGGAAATCGCACTGGCTGTCCGGGAAGCAAAAAAAACGGGCGCGAGCAAGCCGTTGCTGCTGGAGCGCCTGGCGGCAATCGAAGGGGTCTATATTCCTTCCTTCTTTGAACCGCAGTATGCTCGTGACGGTGCCCTGTCTGCAATAAAGCCCCTCAAACCGGGGCATACATCGGTTCGGCGGCGCTTTCTGGCAGATCTCGATTCGGCTCCCTTTCCGGATTCTCCTGTCGTGCCGTTCATGAAGACGGTCCATGACCGGGTTGCGGTGGAGATTGCCCGTGGCTGCACCCGCGGTTGTCGTTTCTGCCAGGCAGGTTATGTCTACCGCCCGTTGCGTGAACGCTCTCCAGCGACGATTCTCAATCTGGTGGAACAGTCGCTCAAAGCTACCGGCTATGACGAGATATCGCTTCTTTCACTTTCAACCGGGGACTATTCTTGTGTTACCCCGTTGGTGACAGAGCTGATGGCGCGCTATGCCGAGGATCGGGTGGCTGTTTCGCTTCCTTCGTTGCGTGTGGGCAGTTTGTCTGATGAATTGATTGAGGAGATAAAGAAAGTCCGCAAGACCGGTTTTACCCTTGCGCCGGAGGCCGGCAGCGACCGGATGCGGCGGGTTATCAACAAGGGGATCACCGAGGCCGATCTGATTGCCGGTGCTGCCGCGATCTACAAGGCGGGGTGGCGCTTGATCAAGCTCTATTTCATGATCGGGTTGCCGGGTGAAACCGGAGACGATGTTGCCCAGATTTCCATACTTGGGCGTCAGGTCAAGGATCAGGCCAAGCTGCAAGGGCTTCAGGGTGATGTCAATGTTGCTGTCAGCACCTTTGTGCCCAAGGCTCATACGCCGTTCCAGTGGGAAGCGCAGATCTCCATGCAGCAAACGATGGATCTCCAGTATCAGCTCCACTGTGATTTGAAAAAACGTAAACTGCGCTTTAAATGGCAGGATGCGCCGCTTTCATTCATGGAGGGGGTTTTTGCCCGTGGTGACCGTCGCCTCGCGCCGGTGCTGGTTCGTGCTGTTGAGCTTGGCTGTCGTTTTGACGGCTGGCGTGAGCATTTTTCTCTGGAGCGCTGGCTTCAGGCCTTTACCGAGTGTGGCATCGAACCGGAGTGGTATCTGCGTCGGCGGGACTTGGATGAAGTTCTGCCGTGGGATCATCTTGATTGCGGCGTGACTCGCGAGTTTCTGCTTGCTGAGCGTGAGCGGGCGTTTGCGGAAGCTGTAACGAAAGACTGCCGTGACGGCTCTTGCACTGCATGCGGTGTCTGTGATTTTACTGTTGTGACCAATCGGGTTTCCCCGCAGGCAACGCTGCCGCCGCGCCCCGTTGTTCCGAATGATGAGCCGGCAGCTGCCCGGATGCGTCTTCGTTTTGCCAAAACCGGGGTCATGAGTTTTTTGAGCCACCTTGAGTTGATTACCGTCTTTACTCGTGCTGTAAGCAGGGGAGGAGTTCCGATCATGTTTTCGCTCGGGTTTCATCCGCATCCCCGCTTCTCGTTTGGTACGGCAACGTCCGTAGGGGTTGAATCACGGGCGGAATACATGGATATGTTTGTTACCTACGGAATCTCGGCACAGGAAGTGCTGGAACGCCTTAATGCGGTGTTGCCGGAAGGTCTGCTGATTCTGGAGTCGGACGAGGTTGACGCCAAATCACCATCCATCTCAACTTTGATTGATGCGACCAGATATCGGATTACCATTGCCAATGCTGATCCGGACGAATTGCAGAAACAATGTGTGCAATTTATGGCACATGGCTCTTTTGTCATTCAGCGTACCAAAAAAGGGCAGACGCAGACGGTTGATCTGAGGGGCGAAACAATTTCGCTCCATGCTGACAGCCAAACCGTTGAATTGGTCGCTAAAAGGGGCAAGCCGGTTGAGTTCGCCCGGGCCATATCCGGTAATATGAATCTTATGGGCGATGATATCCAGGTTGAAAAGCTGGAAGTCATCTTTGTCCAATAGCTACCGTTACGAATATTTTAATTTCATATATTTTACGTTAAATGGAGAAAACCACCATGGGAGCAGAGTTAGTCATTAATGCCGCTTCCCACGAAACCCGTATTGCGCTGATAGAGAATGGCACCATTGCCGAGCTTTATATCGAACGCAGCCGCGAAAAGGGAATTGTGGGCAATATTTACAAAGGACGAGTCATTCGCGTACTGCCCGGAATGCAGGCGGCTTTTGTGGATATCGGCCTGGAGAAAGCAGCTTTTCTCTATGTTGCCGATGTGTTTGATGCAATCGAGGAGTATGAATCGCTGTTGTATGCCGGCAGTAAAAAAGACGATGAACCGGCTGAAGAGCAAGATGGCAATGATCGCCCAGAGTTTCGTCCGCTCCATCCGATTGAGGATCTGTTGCAGGAGGGGCAGGAGTTGCTGGTGCAGATATCCAAAGAGCCGCTCGGCACCAAGGGAGCCCGGATAACGTCGCATATTTCGCTTCCGGGTCGGCATCTGGTCTATATGCCGACGGTTGATCATATCGGGATTTCGCGACGGATAGAGGATGAGGATGAGCGTGAGCGCTTGAGGGAAATTGTTGAGCGCCTCAAGAAAGCGGGTTCCGGCTATATTGTCAGGACCGTATCGGAAGGGAAGAGCGAGGAAGATCTGATTGCGGATATGCAGTACCTGACCACCCTGTGGGAGGAAATATCCAAGCGGCAGGCGAAGGCTGCGGTGCCGTCCTTGCTTCACTCTGACCTGGATGTAGTCCAAAAGGTAGTTCGGGATATCGTTACCGAGCAGGTCGATAAAATCGTTGTCGATTCGCAGGTTGATTATGATCGGATTGTTCATTTTATTTCAACTTTTGCGTCCAAAATGAAATATACGATAGAGCTGTATGATGAGGAAGAGCCAATATTTGATCACTACGGTCTGGAAGTTGAAATCAGCAGGGCTCTGGGGAGAAAGGTTTGGCTCAAGTCGGGCGGTTATATCATCATCGAACAGACAGAGGCCTTGAGTGCGGTTGATGTCAATACCGGCAGGTTTGTGGGCAAGCACAATCTGGAAGACACCATCCTTAAGACCAATCTTGAGGCGGTCAAGGAAATCGCGTACCAGCTCCGTTTGCGGAACATCGGCGGAATCATAATTATTGACTTTATCGATATGGAAAAAGAGGTTAATCGTGAAAAGGTTTATGGGGCGCTTGAAGAGGCTCTGAAGGCCGATAAATCAAAAACGAATATTTTGAAAATATCCGAACTCGGACTGGTCGAGATGACCAGAAAGCGGGTACGTGAAAATATCAGCCGTATGATGTGTGAACCGTGCAGTTACTGCGAGGGGCGCGGGTATATCAAGTCAAAAATAACGGTATGCCATGAAATATTCCGGGAATTGCGACGTGAGATGCTTGATATACGGGGCACCAAAGCGACGGTGACGGTTCATCCGCAGGTTGCTGACCTGCTCTATGATGAAGAACGTCGTGGCCTTGAAGAACTGGAAAAGAGGTTCAAAAAAAGGATTACAGTTCGGGCCAAGCCGGGTTTCCATCAGGAGCAGTTTGAAATTGCGATCAACTGAAATGTGATTGCTGAATATACGAGTACATACCAAACGCTAAAGGCGGGGACAATTGTCCCCGCCTTTAGCGTTTGGTGGTTAGTGAGTGTACGGCTACGCGGCTTTCCTGTTCAATTCATTTTGCTCGTAATGAGCAGAAAAATATTCCATAGCCTCGCGCATGATATCCGAAACGCTCTTGTGGGTGGTTTTCATCAGGTTTTCCAAGTGGTCGCGCTCTTCGTCGCTTACCCTCATTGAAATGACATTGTAACGTGGATTTTCTCTCATTCTTCCCATGGTAATCTTCCTCCCTGTCTTTTATGGTTTACTTCGAGTTCGTATAAACGAATATGTCGTATACACTAGCCAATACCATGCCAAGTGCGACAAATAATATATATATTATCAAAAACAGCATGTTGCAACAGGACAACGCGGAGCGACTAGGTTTTAGAATTAAAAAGTGTGTCAGAAATGGCGCACAGGTGGCCAAAAGTATACACTATTTTGAAACAAGTATTTGTCTGTGCCTGTACCCCTATTCAGTGCAGGGCGGGAAGGTCAGCCGGAGATCGATTTTGAGCGACGGACAACTTCAATGCCATGCTTTTCGAGCAGACGATAAAAGGTTCGACGGGGCAGATTTGCCAGCCGGGCCGCTTTGGCAACGTTTCCATCAGTTTCTTCGAGATAGCGTACGATAATATTCTTTTCAGTACGAACAACCTGAAGTTCCCGCTCGGCCTTGAATGAGACCCGGCGCCGATTGACATCAATATCAAGGCATGATTCGTAGGTGTCGGTAAAAATAGTGGGTAGATTTTCCAGGCGGATGACACCATCTTTGACCAGGACTGCCGAGCGTTCGATGACGTTTTGCATCTCCCGTATGTTTCCGGGCCAGGGGTAGTGCTGCATCGCCTTAACAGCCCGGTCCTCAATCCCTGCGATTGTTTTGTTGAGCTTTTTTCGGGCTTTGTCGAGAAAATGCCGGGCGAGTTCGGGGACGGACTCCGCCCGTTCACGTAGCGGAGGAAGCTCGATGCAGAAAACATTCAAGCGATAGTACAGGTCCTCTCGAAACCACCCCTCCCGTACCCCCTGTTCGAGATCTTTGTTGGTGGCGGCTATCAGGCGTACATCAACTTTTTTGGCGGCAACGCCACCTACTGGACGAACCTCGCCAAGATCCAGAATTCGCAATAGTTCGGCCTGTAGTTTTGGGGTAATATCGCCGATTTCGTCCAAAAAAATCGTGCCACCGTTGGCCGCCTCGAACAGTCCCTTTTTGTCTGCGATCGCGCCGGTAAAGGAGCCCTTTTTGTGGCCGAACAATTCGCTTTCAAGGAGTGAGTCCGTAAGTGTCGTGCAGTTAACCGTCATGAGCGGTTTATCGTTCCGTTGGCTTTGGCGGTGGATAGCACGGGCAGTCAGTTCCTTGCCGGTGCCGGTTTCACCCCTGATTAAAACCGTTGTCGGTGTGGGAGCAACCTGCCGGATCAGTTCCATGACCTCCCTGATTCCAAGGTCGCTGCCGACGATCAGGTCTTCACCCGCCTGCCTGTCCAGCTCTCGCTGGACTAGTTCATACTTCTGCATGAGATGGCCGCGCTCTTCCTCGATCATCTGCATGTTGTGAGGAAGGCACATTTTAATGTCTGCAAGCCCCTGAAATACTGCCACAGCGTGTTCGCGGCAGGAATTGTATCCGCAGGCACGGCAATTGAGCTCGTCCCCCTGTGTGAACTTGTTGGTGGAATGAAGTATGCGTTTGATGTCGTCCTTGCCGGGGGTAGGCAGTTTCATCGACTTGTCCGAGTGGGAACGGGAAAGGTCAGGCATAAGAGCCGTTGAACGATAGTGAGGTGCCGTATTATAGGGGGGCTTGGCGCTGTTATGGCATACAATAAGTTTTCGCTTGAAAAAATGGTTGAGCTCTTTATCGCGGGTCGGGCCATCGACACAGCCGCCATCACAGAAGCGAAGATCGACAAATGCCGGTGAAATCCGTCCGGCCGCCAGATCACGAATAATGCCGGCTGTGTGCGCCTCACCTTCGGCGCTGATCGTCTCGTTATCCTGGATATCGGTATGGATATCAAAAACCTTGAGTGGCCCGCCAGTCAGTGAGAATAGACGTCCTGTGCCAGGGTCTACCCCATCAAAGGGCATTTCTGCAAGATTTCCCGGAGAGATGCCTCTGTTTTTGAAGAGCTTGTCGATCTCCTGATAGGTAAGCACGACATCGATCGCTCCGGAAGCTTCACTCTGAATTTCAAATTTCGAAGCAATGCAGGTGCTGACATAGACTACGCGGGTTTCTTCGCCAAGGATGCTCTTTACGAACCGCCCCATGGCAATCATTGGAGAAACGATCGGCATGATATTGGGAACCAACGACGGATAATGGCGCTCAATGAGGTCAACGACAGCCGGGCAATGCGATGAAATCAGTGGCCGGTCAGAAGAGCGGATCGTGTCACGGTAACTGCTTGCGATCATTCGCGCGCCGTACGCCCCCTCGTGAACTTCGCTGAAACCGAGGCTTTTTAAGGCTGCGACCAGTTGGCCGGGTTGCAGCGCGTGAAAAAAAGCCGGAAACGAACTACCGAGTACAGCTACAACGGGGGAGCCTGACGCAAGCATCTCCTGTGTCCTGGCCATGCGGTCAACGACAACTTTGGCATGCTGTGGGCAACTCAGGCAGTTGCCGCAGCCGATGCAGCGGTCATAGATGATCTGAGCAAAGCCCTCGTCAACCTTGATGGCCTTGACCGGACAGCTGCGAACGCAGGAATAGCAGCGGCGGCAGCGCTCTTTATAAGTGACGATAGGTTCCATGAATGCTCGCTCTCATACGGTGAATGAAAATGATTGTACACGACTTTAAAAAAGTGTGCAAGAATTGACACATGCGGATTATTGCGATGCTTGATATCATGGTGTATAGGAAAATCATGGATAAATTGAGAGCGGATTATTCAGCTACATTAGTATAAAAAAATATGGGTGGAAGGATGACCGTACGAAACACAGAAATTGGTGCTGAATTCAGAATAGAAGGTGTGATATTTAACAGGATATCGCCTTGATCATATTATACATATGAGCAACATCGTCGATATTTAATAGTAACAACTCATCTTCTATTAGTTTGTATTCTGGGCTTGTATCAGTTACTTCAATTCCCAGATCAATGAATTGAAATATTTTACAAGATAACCGTACTGAAGCAACCAATATATCGTTTGTTCCACATTGCCAACTTTCAGTTGAAAGCCGTTCCAATGTATTGGAGTATATCTCAGGTATGTTCCAATGTTTCAATACTCTTATTCCAAGCTGTATGTTCAGTTCATCAACAATATCATAGATCAATTCATCATTAACGTTCAATATACTTACATTGATAAGTTTGTCTATTGACTTTAATAAGTATAATTTTCCGATGTCATGAAACAATCCGGCCAAGTATACTTCATCGGCATTTACATCGCATATATTGTTATCATGACTTACCTGCACTGCCAGCCATGCACTTGTAATGGCTACTGCATGAGAATGATGCCAAAGTTGTTTTAAATGTGAATTTATAACAGGATCATCAGATTTAGAATTTGCCATACTTGCCGTAAACGCCAGGTTTACGATTTGCTGTGAGCCAAGTCTGACAATAGCATCTTTTATGGTAGTGATCGGTGTCTTTCCAGAATTATAGGTATTATTTGCCTGTCTAAGCATTTCTGCAGCTAATGCCGTGTCTTCATGGACTAATTTAATTGCTTCTTCGATTCTATACGAGTGGGCGCTCATCATTTGTTGCAGCCGCAATGCAATTTCATGGAAGACGGGAATATCAATAGGCCGAGAAAATAATAGCTGTTTTATAAGTCGTGTATATGCCAACTGTGTCATAAAATTTTCTCAGTTCAGGAATGATTTATGTTGCCTTGAAGTCACTGCCTGGATATGGGGGAGCGTGTCTACTCGTCTTTAGATCGCTACTTCCTGATAACACGACTGACTGCGGCGAAATCTTCATCGCCGCACCCCCTGGCCAGGGCAGACTTATACAGCTCATTAATGGTAGCAGTGGCAAAGAGCGGTTGTCCGACCTCTTCGGCAAGCCGCAGGGCGAGCCGCAAGTCCTTTTGCATGTGCTTGAGCGGGAAAGCTGTGGGAAACTCTTTGTTTGCAGCTATCAGTGGTCCTTTCAGTCGAAACATCGGGTTGGCGACAGCTCCGGAGTCAAGAACCTCAAGCAGCTGCGTTGTATCCAGGCCACTCCCAGCAGCCAGGGCAAGGCCTTCGCTCAGTGCGGTCAGCATGCCGCACATCACCAGATTGTTGGCCAGTTTCATGTTGGCCGCTTTCCCTGTTTCTCCCAGGAAGAGTATCTTTTTGCCCATCTTTTCCAGTACGGGCAATGAAGAGTCGTACAGTTTTCGATCTCCTGCGGCCAGGATGGTCAGGGTGGCATCTTCGGCCGGTTTCCTGCTCCCGGCAACCGGCGCCTCCAGAAACAGCGCCCCTTTTTCGAGGGCCAGACGGGCCGACTCTCGTGAGGTCTCCGCATCAACCGTGGACATATCCACATAGCCTTTGCCCGGTGACAGGCCTGCCACGATTCCTTCAGAACCGTCACGAACCGCCATGACGGCCGCCGGGGTTGCCATCATGGCGATAACAATTTCGGAAATCTCTGCTGCTGCACGGGGGGATGCCGCTACTGTCGCACCCAGGTCGGCCAAAACCCCGCACTTTTCAACAGACCGGTTCCACACGGTTACCGTAAAACCTGCCTTGAGCAGATTTGCTGCCATAGCGCTGCCCATGATGCCGAGTCCTACAAATCCTATCTTCATGTATTCCCCCCGGCTGCAATAATTTCAGAGGTAAACTGCTCTGCCTCAATGATGAATCGCCTGAAATCGGTTTGTAACTCTTCGTAATGAACCGTCAACTCAGCGCCTCCCTCTGCGAGAGGATTAGCTCGGCGTACTCTTCGGGACATTCGCCGTAATGCCGCTTCAATCCCGGAGATAGTTGCGTAGGATGGCAACAGCTCGTCAAATATGATTGGAACGAACTCCTGGAGCCGCTTCGGCATGATTGGCAGATATGTGGTGATAATTTTGTGAGCCGAAGTAAGGTAATCCGGAAGTGGAGTCTCCGACCATGATGTCCATTCTTTTGCCAGAAAGTGGTCGTAGAACAGATCGACAAATACTCCGCGATAAAGTCCGTACTGCGGCGCTAGCCGCAACCTGCTGGCTTGGAAATTGCCGTTTCGCTGGGCAAACGAGTCGATTTTTCTGTGCAGTCTCAATCCTTGACCGATACGAGGCGCAAATTCGATCCCAATCGGCCCCTTGACAAAATCCCCCATGAAGTTGCCGACCAGCAGTTCCGGATCGTTACCGGACAGAAACATAT
>Ga0172380_10008025_pt1 | contig 11709 bp, 9 predicted proteins | sample Leawe162metaG_FD_119747 | JGI IMG/M metagenome (GOLD analysis project Ga0172380, IMG submission 119747) | Leachate microbial communities from a municipal landfill in Southern Ontario, Canada - Leachate well 162 metaG | ecosystem: Engineered > Solid waste > Landfill > Unclassified | place... | reverse complement strand
CGATGTTAAGGAATTTCAATCCACACGGCGGCAAGCGGTTCTATCGAACCGCAACTACACCGGCTCGTTGTAGCGCCGTTCGAGAGAACGGCAAAGTCGCGGCCTTTGGCCGCCTAACTCGATTGTCCCGGACACGGTTTTGCATTATTTCACCACGGGCCGGTTCGATCTTGGCGCCGATGCGAGCCATTGTCCGGCGAGTTCAAGGAGCGGCAATTTGGCCTGGAGATTTTGACGGCGAACAGGAATCATCTCCACAACATCGAGCCCGCACATATCAATAATGTTTTCATATGTGACGCCGGATCTGTTCAAATCGGTTTGTTCCTCAGTGCGACTGAGTATAGCTCGACAAGAGTGGGCGACAAGCCGATTCATGGAGAGAGCGCGTCTTTTTTCATTGCGTGCGTTACCTGTCTCCCGTATTCTTCCTGCCGCATGAAATCAGGTGGAACGATGTGAGTAAATTGTATCGTAGTAAAACCCCCATGAATAATAATAACCCGTATCAACAATTTGTGGCAACCTATGCGCGCTTGGTCGCTGAACAATATCCGCTGGGGACCGCCAGTCCCTGTCCGCGCGTCATCATCCCGCGGGAAGCCCCTTGTGTCCTGCTGTTTTCGCCGCATCCGGATGACGAGTGCATTATGGGCGCCTTGCCCTTGCGGCTGATGCGCGAGCGCAAGATGAACGTGATCAATGTGGCCGTGACCCAGGGCAGTCGCAAGGACCGGCAGGATGAACGCCTGGCGGAACTGCGCCGGGCCTGCGATTATCTGGGGTGGGGCGTGCTCCAGACGGCGGAACGGGGCCTGGAAAAAATCAACCTGGAAAACCGCGAGCAGAATCCGTCCGCCTGGGCGGAGATGGTCGGGGTGATCGCCGAAATTTTGAGGAAAAAACAGCCGCGCCTGATCTTTTTACCGCACGAAAAAGACTTCAACAGCACCCATGTGGGCGCGCATTTTCTGGTCAACGACGCGCTCAAAACCATGGAGGAAAGTTTTTGCTGTGGCGTGTGCGAGACGGAATTCTGGGCGCCCATGGGCAATCCCAACCTGATGATCGAGTCCAGCGTGGCGGATGTGACCGACCTGGTCACGGCCTTGTCTTTCCATGTGGGCGAAGTCAGCCGTAATCCCTACCATGTGCGTCTGCCGGCCTGGATGCAGGACAACGTCCGCCGGGGCGGGGAGTTGGTGGGCGGGCAGGGGGGCGCCGCGCCCACTTTTGCCTTTGCCACGCTGTACCGCTTCCGCTCCTGGGTCCACGGAAAGTACAAGAAGTCCGACAAAGCCGGCAAATTCGTGTCATGCAACGATAATCTGGAAAATATCTTCGGCTGAGTCGCAAGCAGAATGCAGAAGTCAGGATTCAGAATTTTTACGCTTGACAACGTGATTGTTGCCAACGGGTTGAATTTATTCTGAATTCTATCTTCTGAATCCTGGATTCCGACAAAACGCGAGTTTTGCAATTGACTCGGCTGACCTCATCGCTCGACATCCGCCGGAACGTCCGGGCGGTACTGCCGGTCGTTGATTTCATCGAGATCGCTGAAAGCGTCGCCATCGGAATCCACGCGGAGCGGATTGGTGTGCCAGATATGGATCTCGTCGTAATCGGAGACGTTGTCGCCATCCGTGTCGGCGGCCACGCTCACCCGCACCTTCAGTTCTCCGCGCATGCCTGAAGACAGGGACACATTGTTGCGGAACTTCAACTCGCCGGCGCCGCCCGCAACCACATTGGTATCCTGACCGATGAAATAGACCATGTTCGTCTGGTCGCCGATGCGCATCAGCAGTCCGCTGGCCGGGGCGCTGACGCCCAGATGGCTTTTTGTGACATCCGGATTGCCGGACGCTCCATACTTGGCGAAGGAATCGCTCCATTGGCCAGTGGCGGTACAATGGACGACGTCGCCCCGCTTGGCGTATATCCCGCTGGGTTGCCACAACTGGCCGGCTTGCACGGTGACCAGATGCTCTTCCGGCCGGTCCGGATTCGCCCGGGGCGTCGCGCAGCCGGCCATGGCCAGACTCAGTATCCAAATCGTTAAATCACTGAATCGTTGAATCGGTAAATTTCTTGTCATCCGTTCTTCTTTTCGAATTCCTTCATGAACGTTACCAAGGCTTGGACGCCTTCCACTGGGCAGGCGTTGTAAATCGAAGCCCGGATCCCGCCCACGGAGCGATGGCCTTTCAGGCCTTTCAGGCCCTGCTTGGATGCTTCCTTGACGAATGTCTCTTCCAGCGCTTCGCTGGGCAGGCGGAAGGTGATGTTCATGTCCGAGCGGTATTCCGTGCGGGCCGTGCCTTTGTAAAAGCCGCCGGCATCCAGCAGGGCATAGATCAGGCCGGCCTTGGCCGCGTTCTGGCGATGCAAGTTCGCCAGACCCTGTTTCAGAATCCAGCGCGAAACCAGCATCATGATATAAATGCTGAAAGAGGGCGGGGTATTGTAAAGCGAATTCTCCTCGATGAACGTTTTATAGCGCATAATGGTCGGCACATTGGCTGCGGCTCGTTCGGCCAAATCCTTGCGGATTGCCACCAGGGCGATGCCGGAAGGCCCCAGGTTCTTCTGGGCGCCGGCATAGACCAGCCCGAATTGATTGATGTCGAAAGGGCGCGAGAGGATGTCCGACGACATGTCCGCCACGAGCGGCGCCTCGGTCTTGGGGAACGTTTTCCATTGCGCGCCGGAGATCGTTTCGTTCGACGTCAGGTGGACATAGGCCGCGCCGGGGGTCAGCTTGAGTTCGGCCGGGGCGGGGACGCGCGCGGGAATTTCCTTGCCGCAATCGGCGGCGACATTTACCTTGCCGATATGGGCGGCTTCCTTGATGGCCTTGCCGGCCCAGGCGCCGGAATTGATATAATCGGCCGACTGGCCCGCGCCCAGCAGGTTCATGGGAACCATGGCGAACTGCATGCTGGCGCCGCCGGCCACGAACAGCACGGCGTAGTCGTCGGAACAGCCCAGCAATTGCCTGTAGTTGGCCACAGCCTCGGCGTGCACCGCGTCGTATTCCTTGCCGCGGTGACTGCTCTCCAGGATGGACATGCCCGAGCCTTTGAAATCCAGCAATTCGCGCTGGGCTTCCTGCAAGACTTCCTGCGGCAGAACCGCCGGGCCGGCATTGAAATTGTAAACGCGCGCCATGGTACCCTCCCTTGTTAATTTATGATTGCGGATTTCTGATTGCTGATTGCCGAATTATGTTGAGAAGTGGATGGAATGCAAGCGACATCTTACTACAGTGCCCATGTAGCTGAGAAGCTGTGAAAAAATTACCGAACGGCCCGATCATGTCTTTTTGTCTGTCATGCTGAGCGAAGCCTGGCGTAGTCGAAGCATCTCCATATCAAGCAATTATACATGGGCTGGAGATTCCTCGCTTTGCTCGGAATGACATGTGCATTTTAATAGCACCCATTCTTTCACACGTTCTGAGTGGTTACAGCCGGAAAACCGCGCCCAGGCGCTGGCCCAGGAGGCGATTGGCCAACAGCAAGGTGATGCCGAGGAACACCATGGACCAGACGCCTAAGGCGGCCGCCAGGAAGGGGCCGTTGCCCAGCACCTGGGACAATTCGTAGAGCGCCTTGGTGATCGGGAAATAGGCCTGCTTCTGGGCCAGCATCAGCGAATCCGAGACCTCCAGCATCGCAAAGCTGAAGGCCAGCAGGCCGCCGGCCATCAGGTTGGCGCTGATCAAGGGCAAGGTGATGCGGACGACAGTCCGCACCGGGGGACAGCCGAGATTTTGGGCCGCTTCTTCCAGCGACGCCGAAATCTGCTGCAGTCCGGCCACCGCCGCGCGCACCACATAAGGCAGACGGCGGATCGCATAGGCGACGATCAGCAGAACGGTCGGATTATCGGTCGGATTGAGGACCTCGAACAGCCGGCCGGGCTGGCTCATAACGATATAGCCGAAGGCCAGCACGATGCCGGGAACCGCCAGCGGGAGCATAATCAGAGTATCCAGCGCGCCGCGCCAGCGCAAGGAACTGCGCACAATGACGACCGCCGCGGCGACCCCCAGGATCAGGTCGGCAAACATGGCCAGCAGAGAATAAAAGCAACTATTGCGGATACTGGGCAACGTCAGGCCGTGCCCCAGAGCCTGGCGATACCAATCGAGGGTCAAAAGCGAAGGCGCCACGGAACGATACCAGGCCTGGCTGAAGCTGGTTAGGATTACGCCGATATGCGGCAGGATCGCCAGCAGGAACACGATCGCAAACAGGCCGGCCGCCGCGCCGGCGCGCGCGCCGCTCAACGGGCGCGTGTTCCCCGCCGTGCTGCCCTTGGCCATCATAGCGTAACCGGAGCGGCCGAACACGCCCTTGCCGAGCGCATAGAACCCGGCCGAAGCCGCCAGCATGACCACGACCAGCGCGTACGGCAATGGGCTGGCGCCGATATCCCGGATGCCGTTATAAATCTGCACGGCGGTCACCCGCGAATAGTCGAACATGAGCGGCGTGCCCAACTCGGTGAACGACCAGATAAAGACCAGGGTGCCCCCGGCAAACAGGCCGGGCATGATCAGCGGCAGGGTAATACGCCGGAACCGCCGCCAGCCGGCACAGCCCATATTTTCCGCCGCCTCTTCCAGGGTCGGGTCCACATTGGCGATGGCCGCCACGGCGTTGAGATAAAAAATGGGATACAGGTGCAGGGCCTCGGTGATGGCCACTGCCCAGAACCGGCCGCGGCCCAGCCAGTCGATGGCCTGGGACCAATCCATCAGATGCAGGTTGACCAGTCCGGCGTTAATTACGCCGTAAGGCCCCAGGATCTGGCGGATGCCGATGGCGCCCACAAACGGCGGCAAAATCATGGGCAGAAGGATCAAGCCGGTCAGCCAGGTTTTGCCCCGAAATTCGAATCGCGCCGCCAGCATTGCCAGCGGCAGGGCCATGCAAACCACCAGACTCGTCGTGACGATTGCCAGCGCCAGACTGTTGAGCAGTCCTTCGATGTAAAGCGGGTTTTGAGCGAGTTCCCTGAAAATGGCCAGGGTCCATTGGCTCTTGAACACGAAGGCGCTTTTCACCGTCAGCGCCAGGGGCCAGAAAAAGAACAGGCCCAGCAGGCTGAAGATGGCCGCCGCGATTAATATGGCGCCGGTGTTTTTCATAAGGATCAATCAAGCAAACATCCAACATCCAACATCGAACATCCAACGCCGAATGCTCGGATGCGGAGAACTCGGTCATAGACGCCGGCAATTCCTTGGTATCAGGAATGTTCTTCCAAGGCATTTAACCGTCTATTTATAACCGTTTGCCGTGTAATGGTGTTTCTCATTCGATGTTCGGCGTTCGATGTTGGATGTTCGATGTTTATTTCTGTTCTTTCCCCGCCAAGTCTTTTGCCAGCCGGTACTGGTTCCTGAAAAAAACGATCCATTCCCGTGTCAAACGCGCTTCGGCTAATTTGTCGTCTAATTGCCCGGCGGTGGCCGACATGGCTTGCCGGTACTCGGCGTTGGGCGGCAGGGCCATGAAGGCGGCAAAAGCCGCCGGACAGGCGGCAGGTCCGCCGTTGCGGTTAATGGCCTCCCAGGCGCCGGCCAGTTCCGTGTGCGTATCGATGCACGCTGTTCGAATCAATATGCGGATGAGCGCAAACAGCGGTCCGGTCCAGGCGGCCCGGTATGTGAAGTTGCCGCCCTGCGCATAGGGCAGGGCGGCGGGGTCGGACATTGTCTTCAAAAATTTTTCGGCATACATGTCTTTGCGGATCGGGAGACGGCGCAAGGCGTAGCGCTCCGGCCCGCCGTTTTCGCCCACGCGCGTGTTCCAGAGCAGTTGTCCTTCCGGGCTGAGGCAAAAATCGATGAAGCGCTCCGCCAGTTCGCGATGCGGGGCGCCCCGCAAAAGACTGATCGGATCCACCGCGACGGAGGAGCCGCCGATGGGCGTGATATAAACCATGCGATCGGAGCGTTCGTTGCGCGCAATCGTTTCGCTTTCGAAGCGGCCGTAAAAATCGATGCACATACCGGCGGCCGCGGCGCCCTGGGCGACATCGAGCGGAACTTTACTGGCGGAGTCGGTAAAGTAACGGGCATTGGCGCCGATCCGGCGGATAACCCCGAAGGCGCGCCGCCACCCGGCGGCCAGATCCTCCGGCGCCGCCGTTGCGGCTTGCCCGGCCGGGATGCCGCGCGCGGTCAATTCGGCCTGCATTTGCTCCTGGATCAGCATTTCGAACGCTTTGTTGATGGACCCGCTTTGGGTGGGGTCGGCCAGCGCCACCAGGCGGTAATAACTGAAATCGGCCAGATCGCTCCAGCCTTGCGGCGCGCGGCGGATGCCATGGGCCGCGAGCACATCCTGGTTCCAGCAGATGCCGAAACTGCTGAGGCAACAGCCGTACCAGCGATCCAAGGGATCGTAAAACACCTCGCCGGAAAATGTGGCCGGGATGATGTCCTCGCTCAGCCGCTCCGGATGACGCTGGCGCAGGCCGCAGGGGGCCGCATGCCCTTTGCGGGCCTGCTGGGCATGGTCGTACGCCCCGCCGCCGAATAACAGATCGATGCCGATACCACTGTGGCCCACTCGCTCGGCGGCGGCAAATTCGCTGTCCAAGTACCGCACAATTTCACTGGCGCCTCCGATGTTGCGCCAGTCGATCGTCACGTCCTCGCCGAAATGCGCGCGGTGCCAGCGGCGGAAAGCCCGATCGAATTCATAACGCACCGCCTCGTTATGCGGGCTTAAAATCACGAGCGCGCGGGCGCCGGATGGGAGCGTCTCGCGTCTGGGCTGGAGCAGGAACGGCGCCAGGAGCACGCCCGCCAGCGCCAGGAACAGCAAGAGGGTGGGAATGTCGGTGCGGTTCATGGGAAAGAATAAGCAAACGCCCAACGTCCAACGCACAACGCCGAACGTTCAATGCCGGAGTAATAAGAATTCTTCTTCATGGAATTGTGTTGAATATGATGGCCGGTGAACTGTCGATGGATTGAGTTGTTTTTATTCGAAGTTGGACGTTCGATGTTGGATGTTGGGCGTTTGCTTCGTATTCGTATTCTTTTGTTTCACTCCGCCAGGACGATCACATCGTCCGGATTTACGTGGAACGGGATTTCGTCCGCCGCCGCTGTCAGCGCCGGCCCGGTTTCCAGGGCCTTCATGACAAACCCATTTGCCATCCGAATCCAAAATTCCGTGGCTTCCCCCAGATAAATGGTTTCCGCCAGGCGCCCGGCAAAACGGTTGCGGTCCTGGTCGGAAGATGGCCGCAGATGCAAGGCTTCGGGGCGGATGGCCAGGACAACCGCCGCGTCCGGCTGAAGCGCGCCGCGCAGGTCGCGGGCCGTCCATTCGCCGAAGTCCGTGGCGACGCTGGCCAGGCCGTCGGTCACGGCGCGAACCTTGCCCGGAACCAGATTGGCGCCGCCGATAAAGTCGGCCACGAAGCGGTTGGCTGGCCGCTCGTACAAGTCGCGCGGCGAACCGACCTGTTCCACGCGGCCCAGGCGTAAAATGGCGCAGCGGTCCGCCATGCTCAAGGCTTCCTTCTGGTCGTGGGTAACGTAGATTGTGGTGATGCCCAGGCGCTTGACCAAGCGCCGGATTTCAACGCGCATTTCCAGGCGCAGTTTGGCGTCCAGGTTGGAGAGCGGCTCGTCCAGGAGCAGGCAGGCCGGATCGATGACCAGCGCGCGCGCCAGCGCGACCCGCTGTTGTTGGCCGCCGGAAAGCCGATTAGGCTTGCGCCGCGCCAGATCCTCCATGTGCATGGCCGCCAACATGCGTTCGACACGCTCCCGCCGCTCCGGCGCGGGCAGGGTTCGTCCCGGCACCGTCAGGCCGAAGGCCACATTGTCGAACACCGTCATATGCGGCCAGAGGGCGTAGTTCTGGAAAACCATGCCGGTGTTACGGCGATGGGGCGGAAGGTCGTTGACGGCTTGTCCGTCAAACAGAATACGTCCTTCGTCGGGGGCAATGAAGCCCGCGATCATGCGCAAGAGCGTGGTCTTGCCGCAGCCGGAAGGGCCCAGCAGAAAAAAACATTCGCCGTCCCGGATCTCCAGCGATATGCCGTCCACGGCCGTAACGGCGTCAAACCTTTTGGCGATTGCCTGGAGGGAAACATTCATAAATGAGAAATGAAAAATTAAGAATGCAAAATGCAGGCCCGGAGAAATATCCCGCTGCTTGCCTCTTCATCATGCTTCATTCCGCATTTTTTTCATCGCCACCCGCTCTTTTTGGATCAACTGCTGGGCGATCATGATGACCGTGTTGGTTGACCAGTACAGGACCAGGGCGGAGGGCATCGAATAAAACATGACCAGCATCATGACCGGCATGAAAAACAACATCATTTTCTGCTGGGCCGCGTCCGTGGCGGGCGTCATGGATTGTTGCCAGGCCTGGGTGGCCGCCATGAAAATCGGCAGGATATTGAGCGCGTCCCAACCCAGGATCGGGACGGTGAAGCCGAACGGGATCAGGCGCTCCGGTTCGCTGAGGTCCTTGATCCAGAGGAAGTCGGCGAAGCGCAGTTCGATGGCGCTGCGCAGGACGACAAAGAGGGCGATGAACACCGGAATCTGGATCAGCATCGGCAGGCAGCCGCTCACGGGATTGACCTTGTTCTGTTTATACAAGGCCATGGTCTCTTCCTGCAATTTGCGCGGGCTGTCCTTGTGTTTCTTGCGCAGTTCCGCGATCAGGGGCTGGAGCGCCTGCATTTTCTTCATGCTCTCGGTGCTCTTGTGGGTCAGCGGCCAGAACAGAATGCGGATCAGGATCGTAAGCAGAATGATGGCGATTCCGTAATTGGGGATCACCGTATAGGTGGCATTCAGCACGACGAGCAGGAATTTGCACAGCGGCGACCACATGCCGAAATCCATGACATCTTCCTGATGCAGTCCCAGTTTCCGCAGGAGCGAATATTTTTTCGGCCCGGTGTAAAGTTTGAACGTCTGGGTCGCGGATTCGCCCGGATTAAGGGTTCGCGCTGGGAGAAGAACTTGCGCGCCCACAGACTGGATCTCGGCGCTTTTGGGGGCCAGGCTGGGGTCGCGGGCCTCGCCGGGCGCCAGGGCGCGCTCCGCCGTCAATCGATATCCTGCCGTATCGCCTTCGGGCGCCAAAATTTGCGCAAAAAACTTGCTCTTGACGGCCACCCAGTCGGCCGGCGTGTTGGTCTGCAGGGTGACCGTCCGAGGCATGCGTTTTTCCTCGTCCGCCTGCTGTTTGAACAGCTTGGGCAATTCGCCGGCCCAGTATTTTACGCCCTTGCCGCCGCTCGAATTGAGCACGTCAATGCCCATCGATTCCACGCCGGTGGCCTTGGATTCCTGTTTGCCGAGTTGCATGGAACCGAGCTGAACGCCGCCCTCCGGCAGTGTGACGGTCTGGAGTCCTTCGTTGCGGAACGTGTCCTGCACGCTAATCTGATAATCGGCGCCGAACGAAACGAGGCGCGTGAAATGCACGCCCGCCGCCGTGGTTTTCTCGATGCGGAGATTGCCTTCGTCCGGTTGGATCGTAAAGTCGTTGCCGGCGGAAAGCTCCGGAACCCCGGTATAAGTCAAGGCGGGCGCATTCGAAAAATCAAGAAGCATCGGACCGCTCTGCTTGTTCACAGTCTGCCGATACTTGGGCAACTCGGCGGCAACCAGGCCGCCGCCCCAGGACGAAAACGTCAGGACCGCGTTTGCGTTGGTCAGGCTGAGACGCTGTTCCGGCTGACGGGGCGCCTCGGGGTGCGGCTGAGCGGAAGAGAGCGCGGTCAGCGCCGGCTCGTTCGAGCTTGCCGCAACGCTCGGTACTGGGGCGATTTGGGCTCCCGGCGTCCGGGCCTCTGCTTGATTGGTCAAGGCCGGCGCGCGCGCCGATTCCATGGCTGCGGCCGGTTTAGCCGGAGCCGGCGGGGGCGGGAAGAACCGGGCTTCAATTTTTGGCCATCCCATTGTCCAGGCCAGCATAAGCGCAAATAAAGCGACGATAACGATCAGGTCTTGTTTTTTCATAATGGTCGATAGATGGCGGCGTTTGGCATACAGTTCTTTGTTCCTGGTTTTTCGTTGCATGGATGCGCTTCTTTCGAAGCGCCGCTACAATTTCATTCGGCGTTGGATGTTCGGTGTTGGATGTTGGGCGTTTGCTTCATCCGGTCACGGCACGTGATCCACACCGCCGGGATGGAACGGGTGGCATTTGCCCAGCCGCACGATTCCCAGGGCGAGGCCTTTGAAACAGCCGTGTTTGTGAATGGCTTCGCGACAATAGGTGGAACACGACGGATAAAACCGGCAGCAATCTCCCAGCAGGGGCGAGATCGCGAGCTGGTAGGCGCGTATTAATATGTCTAATAATTGGCGCATTTCTTCAACCCTGCCTGGGCGGCCAGCCGGTTAATTTCCTGGACCAGGTCGCCCCATTTGGCTTTTATAACCGCGGGCCGCGCCACCAGCACGACGTCCATGCGGCCCTGGAAGCCAGGCCGGTTCAACCGGAAAGCTTCCCGCAAACGACGCTTGGCCCGGTTGCGTATGACCGCCGGCCCGACTCGCCGGCCGGCCACCACTCCCAGGCGCAACGCGCCATCCTCGCCCGTGTAGCGCCACAGCACCATGAAGCGCCCGACAAACCGTTGCTGTTGCGCATAGGTTCGTTCGAACTGCAATTGCTTGGTCAGGCGCTGGCGCTTCGATAAGCGGCGGTCAAGCCGCTCGGGCGAGTCAGGTTGCGGTGCCCCAGTGGTCAATGCTTTCCCCCTGATAAGAATAGCCGGGTGTGCGGCTAATCGACGGTCAAGCGCCGCCGGCCCTTTTGGCGGCGGCTGGCCAAAACCTTGCGGCCATCCGCCGTGCGCATGCGGGCGCGAAACCCGTGCTTGCGCTGTCTTTTTTTGACGGATGGATGATAGGTGGGATTCATAAATTTTCTCCGATTAGTATGGATCAGTTTCCAGCGGCCGGCCTTCAACCGGAAGGCCGGGAGTCAAGTAATGCAACGGGTAATAATCCATTTCCCGGCGCGCTTGTCAAGCCCGCGCTCGCGCTCGATTTTTGTCGTGTAGTTTTGATATCAAAAAAAGTGGTTTACAACGATGGCGGACGCTGGCAGGAATGCCAGCAAATAATGTGACGGGAAAATTCATTTCGTGTTTCCGGCCTGACTTTCAAGCAAATCATGGCGGGCTGTTACACGTGAACGGCGGACAATAAAAGGAGCTGACTGTATGAAAACCATGCCAATATGCGATCTCCTCCGACCCTAAACTGAGATACAAAACGCTTGAAATCTATATCGTCAACCACACTGCGAATATTATCGCTTTTACCGGAGCGGCATTGAATGGTAAACCTCTGCCGAAAGTTCAGTCCGACAAACTCCGTCAGATACTCACCATCAAGATGGGTGAAGACGATGAAATTCCGTTGGCCGATCCGGGATTTCCTGAAGATAGTCCGGCAGCTTGGCGGCAATATGCCATTGCCAATCAGGGCGGCCATGCCCGCAATGGCATCGAGAATGTTTTCAATGTCGAAAAGAACGGCGGGTTCGGGCTTGAGCACGCCTTCTACGCTAACACGGTGGCATCGCAAAATTATCACATCATGATGCAGGCGGCTTACATCATTTGGCAATTGCTGGCCAAAGGGTTGAGTCGACGCCTCCTGCATGCATGTCGCAAAATCACGGTTCT
>Ga0172380_10008024_pt1 | contig 11710 bp, 9 predicted proteins | sample Leawe162metaG_FD_119747 | JGI IMG/M metagenome (GOLD analysis project Ga0172380, IMG submission 119747) | Leachate microbial communities from a municipal landfill in Southern Ontario, Canada - Leachate well 162 metaG | ecosystem: Engineered > Solid waste > Landfill > Unclassified | place... | reverse complement strand
TGCCACGGCCCCTCGATGGTCGCGTCGGTCTCAGCCTCGCGGCCGGTCGCGCCGACCTCGTCGGCGTCGAACTGCATCGCGGTGCCGTACTCGGGTGCCCAGGGCAGGAGGCGGAGCGTCACGGCTGAAGCCTCGGCGGATGGGGAGAATCGCCCGCAGTATAGCGGAGAACAGCCGTTCTGCGCTCGAATCGCTCATCGAGATATGCAGATGATCGAGGCGGCGCGTTCCGCCCTCGTGCCCTACGCTTGCCGCATGGCCGACCCGAACCGCCTCTTCGCCCCCGATGCCGACCGCGCGACCTACGTGAAGGGCATGTTCGGGGACATCGCCGCCCGCTACGACCTCATGAACACGCTGATGACGGGCGGCCAGCACCACCTCTGGCGCAGCCTCGCCGCGCGCTCGCTGGTGCGGCCCGGCGACGTGGTGCTCGACGTCGGCTCCGGCACCGCCGACCTCGCGCTCGCCTGCCTGCGGGCGGGGGCGTCGAGGGTGCTGGGCGTCGACTTCGCTCGCCCGATGCTGGAGCACGGCCGCGAGAAGGCCCGCCGTAGCGGCTGGCGCGCGATCGGCCTCGGCGTCGCCGACGCGACGCGGCTGCCGGTGCGCGACGAGAGCGTCGATGTGTGGTGCTCGGCGTTCGTCGTGCGCAACATCCCGCGCCTCGATGTCGCGCTCGCCGAGGCGTACCGGGTGCTCCGCCCGGGTGGCCGCTTGGGCATCCTCGAGATCCCGCGCATGGAGCCGAGCCTGCTCCGGCCGTTCGCGCGGGCGTACTTCCAGAACATGGTGCCGCTGGTCGGACGCCTCGTGTCCGGGCACGCGAGCGCGTATCGCTACCTGCCGGTCTCCGTCGACCACTTCCTCACGCCGCCCGAACTGGCGGAGCGCCTCACCGCCGCCGGCTTCGCGGTGCGCGACGTGCAGCGGCTGATGTTCGGCACGGTCGCGCTGCACGTGGCGGTCAAACCGGCGCGCTAGCGACTCGTTCGAGGTCAGGTCGCGACTATCGGAGGAACGCGTCACCCATTGGCTCGCGCGGGACATCCTCGTTGGCGTTCACCATGTGCTTCGCCAGCGGGCCCAGCGCCGCGATGACCTCCTGCAGCTCCTGCTCGCCCACCCCGCACGCGCGCATCGCCGAGGTCATGTGGTGGAGCCACCGCCCCGCGGCGCGCTGGTCGATGACGAACGGGAAGTGGCGTCGTCGCAGCCTCGGATGTCCGAAGCGGTCGGTGTATCCGGTCTCGCCGCCCAGCCACTGCTCCATGAACAGCTGCTGCTTGATGCGCCCCGGGCCCAGGTCGTCCGGGAACAGCGCGCGCAGCTCCTCGTCGGCCGCGACGCGGTCGTAGAAGTCGTCCACGACGCGCACCACCATCTCGTGCCCACCGAACCGCTCGAAGAGCGGCGCAGCGCCCTCGGGCGCGACGATGCGCTCGCGGGGCGGCGGCACCGGCTGGATCGGGATCGCGGGCGTCGAGTCGGGCAGCTGTGTCATGGCTTCGAGTATCCCTCGGCGGGCGGCTCGCTGTCCGGCGCCACTGCCTCGAACCCCGCACAGCGCAGCACGGGGAGCGCCGGATAGCGCCGGAACGCGGCGTCGAGGTCGGAGCGCCCACAGCGCAGGAACGCCGAGCCGCGCGCGCTCGGTACGACGCGTGCCCAGCGGCAGGTGGCACAGAGTCCGGGCGAGGTCGGCACGCAGCGAGTGTAGCCGTCGAGACGCAGCGAACTCGTGCGCGCGCTGGATCGCGCGCCTATCATCGCTCGCATGGCCATGACCCAGTCCGAGGATCGTCCCCGCGCCGCGACGCCGACCACCGGCACCGCTCGACTGCTGGTGCAGTGCGCCGACCGCCCGGGCATCGTCGCGGCCGTCTCCGCGTTCCTGTTCCAGCATGGCGCGAACATCGTCCACGCCGATCAGCACTCCAACGGCAACCAGCGCTTCTTCCTGCGCATGGAGTACGAGCTCGCGGGCCTCGACGTCTCGCCGGACGAGCTCGTGGGCCGCTTCGGCGCGGAGATCGCGCCGCGCTTCCAGATGGAGTGGCACGTCTCGTACTCGGCGCAGCGACCGAGGATGGCGCTGCTCGTCTCGCGTGCCGACCACTGCCTGCTGGAGCTGCTCTGGCGCTGGCGTCGCGGCGAGCTGGCCGTCGACATCCCCGTCGTGATCTCGAACCACGAGACGCTGCGTGGGGACGTCGAGGGCTTCGGGCTGCCCTTCGAATGCCTGCCGATCAGCGCGGAGACGAAGGTGCAGCAGGAGCGCGCGATGCTCGCGCTGCTGCGGGAGCGCGCCGACTTTGTGGTGATGGCGCGCTACATGCAGATCCTCTCGCCGGGGTTCATCGCGGAGTTCCCACACGCCGTGATCAACATCCACCACTCGTTCCTGCCGGCGTTCGCGGGGGCCGACCCCTACCGCCAGGCGTTCGACCGAGGCGTGAAGATCATCGGCGCGACCGCGCACTACGCCACCGAGGACCTCGACGAGGGCCCGATCATCGAGCAGGACGTGGTGCGGGTCTCGCACTCCGACACCCGCGACAGCTTGGTCGCGCTCGGTCGCGAGGTGGAGCGTGCCGTGCTCGCGCGCGCCGTGCGCTGGCACGTCGAGGATCGCGTGCTGGTCGATGGCCGCAAGACGGTCGTCTTCCGCTAGTGCGACCCTCGCGTGGTCGCTCCGGGGCACCCACTCGCATCGCGCGGCCCTGGACTGCTACAATGTCCGCGATGACACCCACCCCCGCGCCCCCGAGGCGCGGCGCCCGCTACGGGATCGGCCCTCGGCCACTCCACATCCCGGCCTGCGCCCCCTCGTCTCTGGGCAGCACAACGACCACCGAAGGTACCCCGTGAGCCTGTTCTCGAAGATTGTTGGCGCGCTGATCGGCGCGCCGTCCGAGCCCCGTACCCGCGTCCTGTCCGACAGCGAAGGCGCCGCCAGCCCCGAAGGCGACCAGGAGCGCCGCCGTCGCGGCCGCCGAGGTGGCCGAGGCCGCAACCGCGGCGAGGGCGGCGGCGAGCAGCCCGCACCACAGCAGCCGCAGGCCCGCGAGTCCGCCGCGAAGCCCGCCGAGTCCGCGAGTGGCGACCGCAGCGATCGTCGCCGTGGTGGCTACTCCGACCGCCAGCGTGACGGTCGTCGTGACGACGGCCGCCGCGACGACGGGCAGCGCCGCTGGACGCGCCCGCGCCCCGAAGCCCTGGATGCACCGCTCCCGGAGGACGTCGCATTCCGACCGGCTGCCGAGGGCGGCGACCCGTCGATTCTGCCCACGCACCGCCGTCCCCCTCCCGGCGCCCGCCGGCCCGGCCGCGTCTTCTACGCCGGCACCTCTGCCCAGTACGTCACCCGCGATGACCTCGGCACCGTTCCCACGGACGAGGATCAGCCGCTCGAGCACGTCGACGATGACCTTGATGGTGAGCCCGTTGCGACCGAGGCCGGCGACGAGTCGGCCGAGGCGCCGAAGCGCCGCCGCCGCGGCCGCCGTGGCGGTCGTGGCCGCCGCCGCAGTGGCGAGGCGACCACGGCGGAGGACGGCACCGTCGTCGCCGCCGGGAACGGCCTGGACGGCGACGAGGGGCCCGCAGACGACGATGCCGACGCGGACGACGACGAGCCCGACGAGGACGAGGAGTCGCCGGAGGACATCGCCGACGACTGGGACGACGACGACATCGATACGCTGCCCGACGCCGACGAAGGCGACGAGCCGGACGATGCCCCCGCGCCCGAGGCGCGTCCGGTCCCGACGCTGAGCCGCGTCGACCCCTCCGAGCTGCCGCAGGCGTTCCGCGACCTCGGCCTCGACGACGAGGTGCTGCAGGTCGTGGCGCGCTCGGGCTTCACCACGCCGACACCGATCCAGATGCAGGCGATCCCCACGCTGCTGACCGGCCGCGACGTCGTCGGCATCGCCCAGACGGGCACCGGCAAGACGCTCGCGTTCGGGCTGCCGATGCTGCAGCGCCTCAACCCGCAGCGCGCCGCGGTGCAGGGCCTGGTGCTGGTGCCGACCCGCGAGCTCGCCTCGCAGGTGCTCGATGTGCTGCGCGACATGGGCGCACCGCTCGGCTTCGATGCCGTGGGGCTGCTCGGCGGTCGCGCGCTCGACCGCGACTTCCGAGCGCTGGAGCGTCGCCCGCACGTGGTGGTGGGCACGCCCGGCCGCATCCTGGATCACCTGCAGCGCGGCACGCTGAGCCTGCAGGACGTGCGCTACGCCGTCCTGGACGAGGCCGATCAGATGCTCGACATCGGCTTCCTGCCGGCGATCACGCGCATCCTGAGCCGCACGCCTCGGGCGCGGCAGACGGCGCTGTTCAGCGCCACCATGCCGCACGCGATCCTGCGCCTCGTGCGCCGCTACATGGAGAGCCCGGAGACCGTCGCCATCGAGCCGGAGCTCACGAGCGCCGACACCGTCGAGCAGATCTACTTCGAGGTCGCGCAGCGCGACAAGGTGCGCGGCCTGCACGAGCTCATCGACCGTGAGCTCAAGGGCCGCACGCTCGTCTTCTCGCGCACCCGTCGAGGTGTGGACTTCGTCGCCGACCAGCTCGGAAACGCCGGAGTGCGCGTGGGTGCGCTGCACGGCGACATGGATCAGCGGCGCCGCGACCAGGTGGTGCAGCGCTTCCGCGACGGTGAGCTCGACGTGCTCATCGCGACGAACGTCGCCGCGCGCGGCCTCGACATCCCGGAGATCACGCACGTCGTGAACTTTGACGTGCCGCAGAACGCCGAGGAGTACGTCCACCGCATCGGTCGCACCGGCCGTGCGGGCCGCGAAGGCAAGGCGATCACGTTCGTCTCCGAGCGCGACGTGCAGGAGTTCGATGTGCTGCTGGATGCCTTCGGCGACCGGCTGCGCAAGGAGGATCTCCACCTCTACACGCCCTCCGGCGGCTGATCGTCAGCACCGCAGGCCTCGGCCGCTGGACAGGCGGCCGAGGTCTGTTGTTACCATGTCTCACCACGAAGGGGAGTAGTCCCAACGGGTGGCGCCGTCAGTACGGCCTTCGGGCCCGGCGCCATCGCCTCGCACCCCGCGAGGTGGACGAGACCTTCTGCGAACGAGTCGTCCGCAGAAGGGAGCCCGGATGGGCCTCGATGTCTTCGCAGGGTTGGGTCTTGGAACCTGGGTCGCGTTCAACGCGCTGATCGTCGGGCTATTGCTGCTCGACCTGTTCGTGCTGCATCGCCATGCCCACGTCGTCACGATCCGCGAGGCTGCGATCACCAGCACCGGCTGGATCGCGCTCGGCCTCGGCTTCGGCGGCTTCGTGTGGTGGTGGCTCGGATCGCAGGCAGCCGGCGAGTACTTCGCGGGCTACCTGATCGAGAAGAGCCTCTCGGTCGACAACGTCTTCGTCTTCGTCATCATCTTCTCGTACTTCGCCGTGCCCGCCGCGTACCAGCATCGCGTGCTGTTCTGGGGCGTGGTCGGCGCGCTGGTGATGCGCGGCATCTTCATCTTCGCGGGCGCCGCGCTGCTGGAGGCGTTCGACTGGATCCTGTACATCTTCGGCGCGTTCCTGCTCTTCACGGCGCTGAAGATGTTCCGCCACTCGGAGATGGCGCTCGACCCGAAGCAGAACCGCGTGTTGCGGCTGGTCAGCCGGTTCATCCCGATCTCGGAGCAGTACGACGGCCAGAAGATGTTCACGAAGCGGAACGGCGTGCTGATGGCGACGCCGCTGTTCGCCGTGCTGGTCGTCGTGGAGGCGACCGACCTCGTGTTCGCGGTCGACTCGATTCCCGCGATCTTCGCGGTGACGCGCGACCCGTTCATCGTGTTCACCTCGAACGCCTTCGCGATCCTCGGGCTGCGGGCGCTCTACTTCCTGCTGGCAGGGGTGGCGCACCGCTTCGTGTACCTGAAGACGGGGCTGGCGGTCATCCTGGCGTTCGTCGGCGTGAAGATGCTGATCGCGCAGTTCTACCACGTCCCGATCGTGGTCTCGCTGGGCATCATCGGCGCGGTGCTCACCGTCTCGATCGTCGCGTCGCTGCTCAGCAAGCGCGCGCTGGACGAGGTGCACGAGGTGCCACTGCCCGACCCGCTCGGCCTGCTCACATCCTCCGAGGACCGCACCGAGCCGGCGGACGCAGGCCGCCGGTAGCGCGCGGCGAACGTCCGCACGGAAGCGGGCCGTTGGTCACTCCGTGCGGCGTCCGGGGGAGGGCCAGACTGGAGGGGCAGGAACGGAGGTCGGGGATGGATGCGCTGGTTCAGTTCATGAACGGTCCACTGGGGCGCCTCGCGCGCGTCGTACTGGGTGTCGCGCTCATCGTGTATGGCCTGATGGTGATGGGCGGGACGGCGGGGTACGTGGTTGCGGCGGTTGGCCTGCTTCCCATCGCGCTCGGTGCCGCCGGTCGTTGCATGGTGGAGTTCATCGCGCCGAAGCACTGACGGCGGACTCCGCAACGAGGCGGTCGAGGCGGGCACGGCTCGTCTTGACCGCCCCGGACGCCTCGCGCACCCTCTGCGCATGACGAACGACGCCCTGCCTGAGTATGTCCGCGGCCTCCTCGACCCTCGCGCGTACCCCGCGCCGCCGACCGAGGTCACGCTGGTGCAGACGCACATCTCCTACGTCTTCCTGGCTGGCGATGTCGTCTACAAGACGAAGAAGCCCGTCGACTTCGGGTTCATCGAGCAGCTGACGCTGGAGCGTCGTCGCGCGTTCTGTGAGGCGGAGGTGCGCCTGAACGCGCGCCTCGCCCCGGACGTCTACCTCGCCGTCGTGCCGGTGGTGCGCACCGAGGACGGCATATTTCACGTGGAACCTCGGCCGTCCGCCGGGATGCAGCGCGTCGAGGTCGTCGAGTGGGCGGTGAAGATGCGCCGCCTGCCGGACGACCGCACGCTCGACCGAGTGCTGGCCGCCGACGCGGCGCCGCCGCAGATCGCGGCGCAGCTGGTACGCCGCCTGGTCGCGTTCCACGAGGCTGCGGCGCCCGCCCCGGGCGGTCGCGCCTTCGCGGGCGGCGAGGCGGTGCGCGCGTGGTGGGAGCGCGAGTACGGCGAGGCCACGGTGAACATCGGCGGGACGTGGCGCGAGGATGACGCCGCCGCGACCAACGCCTTCTTCACCCACACGATCGAGGCGCAGCAGGCGCTGCTCGACGCCCGCCTGGACGAGGGGCGCGTCGTCGAGGGGCACGGCGACCTGCAGGCGAAGCATGTCTACGTGCTCGACACCGCCGGTGAGCAGCTGGCGATCGTCGACTGCATCGAGTTCAGCGACTGGTTCCAGTTCCGCTACCTGGATGTCGGCTACGACGTCGCGTTCCTCGCGATGGACCTGGAGGCGCAGGGCTACGCCGACCTCGGTGACGAGGTGGCGGGGCGCTACATCGCCGCCGCGCACGACGAGACGATGGGCGTGCTGCAGCCGATGCACCGTGGCTTCCGTGCCTTCGTGCGTGGGAAGGTCGAGTCGATCGGCGCGCGCGCCGAGGAGGTGCCCGCCGAGCAGCGCCAGCACCTGGCGGACTCCGCCTCGCGCTACTTCCGCCTTGCCGCCGAGTACGGCCGCCGCCAGGCGCGGCCGAGCCTCGTCGTGCTGTGCGGCCTGCCGGGCACTGGCAAGTCGACGGTGGGCGGCACGCTGGCGGCGCGCATCGGCGCGGTGTACCTCTCATCCGACACGGTGCGGAAGCAGCTCGCGGGCATCGACCCGCGCACGCGCGCGGGCGACCGTGACCGCGAGGGGCTGTACGCGCCCGGCATGAGCGAGCGCACCTACGAGGAGCTTCGCCGCCGCGCCGCCGCACACCTCGCCGCCGGGCGGGCGGTGGTGGTCGACGCGATGCACGGTCGCGCCGAGGAGCGGGTGGCGGCGGTCGCCGTCGCGCGCGACGCGGGCGTGCCCGCGCTCATCGCGGCCCTGCACCTGAGCGAGGCCGAGGCGCTGGCTCGCATCGATGCCCGTGAGGACGACCCGCTGCGCACCTCGGATGCGACGCGGGAGGTGTACCTGGCGCAGGCGACGCGCTTCGAGCCGGTGCAGCCCGGCGAGGGCCTCCACCTCGCGCTGGACGCCGCCATGCACCCGGCTGCGATCGCGCGGGAGATCGCGGAGGCGCTGGCGAAGGCGGACTAGCGGCGCGCGTTGACCGGCCTCGCAGGTCGTGCCACGCTCCCGCGGGCACGCTGTGGGGAGGGTTCCTGCCATGCGACTCCGAACGCTGACGATGCTGCTCGCGCTGGTCGCGAGCGTGCTGGTGGGGTGCGCGGCACCATCGCGCGAGGGTGAGCCGACCGAGCTGCGGGTGCTGGTGCACTCCTCGTTCGACGCGAAGCAGGATCTCATTCGCGCGTTCGAGGATGAGCACCACGCGAAGGTGACGCTCCTCAAGGCGGGCGATGCGAACAAGCTCGTCAGCCGCGCGCTGCTGAACATCGGCAACCCCGAGGCCGACGTGCTGTACGGCGTCGACAACCTCACGTTCCCCCGCGTCGCGGGCAAGGGCGTGTTCGAGGACTTCACGGCGACACGGCGCGCACAGATCCCGGCGGACGTGCGCGCCCAGTTCGGCGACAGCCGCGCGGTGACCCCGATCGACTACGGCTACGTCGCGCTCAACTTCGACAACAAGGCCGGCACGCCGCCCGCGACCTTCGAGGAGCTGACGCAGGCGCCGTGGCGCAACAAGCTCGTCGTCGAGGATCCCGCGACCTCCTCGCCCGGCCTCCAGTTCCTGGCGACGACGGTGTCCTACTTCGGCGAGACCGGCGCGTACACCTGGCGCGACTACTGGCGCGACCTGAAGCAGAACGGCGTGCTGGTCACTGACGGCTGGAGTGCCGCCTACAACAAGGAGTTCAGCCGCAACAAGGGCACCCGCCCCGTCGTCGTGTCCTACACGACGAGCCCGGCCGCCGAGGTGTTCTACGGCGAGGGCAAGCTCACCGAGCCGCCGACCTCGAACGTGATCCCGAAGGGCGCGAAGCTGTTCCGCCAGGTGGAGGCCGCGGGTGTGCTCGCCGGGGCGAAGCACCCGGAGCTCGGCCGCCAGTTCATCGACTTCATGCTGCGCGACGCGTTCCAGCAGCAGATCCCGGAGACGATGTTCGTCTACCCGGTGGTGTCCGGCATCGCGCTCCCCGAGTGGTGGAAGTGGGCGAGCGTGGACGTGCAGGCATCGCCGCTGCAGGTGGACGCCGCGACGGTCGACCGCTGGGTGCGCGAGTGGACGGAGCTCATGCGGCGGTGAACGCGACGCAGCGGGTCAGCACAGAAGGCAGCGGCTGGCGCTGGGCGCTCCCGGCGCTCCTGTTCGTCGCGCCCCTGCTGCTGTGGCCGGCGGGCACGATCCTCGTGCAGGGACTGGCGCCCGACGGACGGCTGAGCGTCGATGTCGCACGGGCGGTCGCAGGCGATGCGTACTACTGGGAGCGCCTCGCGTTCTCGCTCGGGCAGGCAGCGGCGTCGACGACGCTCGCGCTCGTGGTGGGGCTGCCCGCAGCGTGGGTCTTCGCGCTCGTGCGCTTCCCGGGGCGCTCGCTGCTGCGGGCGCTGGTGACGGTGCCGTTCGTGCTGCCGACGATCGTGGTGGCGCTCGCCTTCGAGCGCCTGCTCGGCCCCGGCGGCTGGGCAGGGCGCGCCGCTGAGGCGATGGGCCTCGCGATGCCGGGGGTGAGCGGGACGATCTGGGCGATCCTGCTGGCGCACGTCTTCTACAACGTCTCCGTCGTCATCCGCATCGTCGGCGGCGTGTGGGCGAACCTCGACCCCGCCACGCTCGAGGCCGCGCAGATGCTCGGCGCCGGGCGCATCCGGCGGTTCACCGCGGTGACGCTCCCCGCGCTGCTGCCCGCCGTGCTCTCCGCGAGCGCGCTGGTGTTCATGTTTTGCTTCACCGCCTTCGGGACCGTGCTGCTGCTGGGCGGCGGCGATCCGCACCTCGACACGCTGGAGGTCGTGGTCTACCGGCTGACCACGCGCCTCGTCGACCTGCCGGAGGCCTCGGTGGTCGCGATCGCGCAGGTGCTGACCACGGTGCTGGTGCTGCTGGTCTACGCGCAGCTGCAGCGGCGCGTGGCGCGCCCGCTGGGCCAGCGGGCGCGCCACGCGAGGCGGCTGCGTGACCTCGGCTGGGGGCAGCGGCTGCTCGTGTTGCTGGTGCTGGCGCTGCTCACGGCGTTTGTCGTGGTGCCGCTGGGGGCACTGGTGCACGGCGCGCTCACGGTCGGCAACGAGGGCCGGCTGACGACCGAGCATTTCGCGCGGCTGTTCGAGGACAGCGGGAACACCTCGTACGTCGCGCCCGCGTCGGCGCTGCGCTGGAGCCTGACGTTCGCGCTCGGCTCCACGGCGATCGCGCTGCTGGTCGGGCTTGCGGCCGGCATGGCCGTCGCGCGCAGCCGAGGCGTGCTGGGCGTGCTGTACGACGGCGCGTTCATGCTGCCGCTGGCGATACCGGCGGTGACGCTCGGCTTCGGCTACCTCGTGACGTTCAACCGTGCGCCGGTCGACCTCCGAGGCTCGGCGGTGCTGGTGCTGCTGGCGCATGCGCTGATCGGCTACCCGTTCGTGATGCGAGCGGTGCTGGGCCCCGTGCGCGCGCTCGACCCGGAGCTGGTGGAGGCGGCGCGCATGCTCGGCGCCTCACGACGGCGAGCGTGGCTGCGCGTGACGCTGCCGCTGGTGGCGCGCGGGCTGTTCGTGGGCGCCGCATTCGCCTTCGGCATCTCGCTGGGCGAGTTCGGCGCGACCTTGCTGCTGCAGCGGCAGGAGTTCGCGACGGTGCCGGTGGCGATCTACGAGGCGCTGGGACGGCCGGGCGACGCGAACCTGGGCGCGGCACTGGCGATGGCGACCGTGCTGATGGGCGTCTCCGCAGCCGCCTTCTTCGTGATCGAGCGCGTACGATATCGCGAGGTTGGCGAGTTCTAGCTCGCGCCAGCGAGCTCGCCGGGGGTGTATGGCAGTCCTCACCGTCGATGGCCTGACGCGCGCGTATCTGCGGGACGGGTTCGCCCTGCGCAACGTGTCGTTCACCGTGCCCGACGGTCACTTCGCGGCGGTGATCGGCCCGTCCGGCGCCGGCAAGACCTCGCTGCTGCGCCTGGTGGCGGGCCTCGACCGCCCCGACCAGGGGCGCGTGCTCATCGACGGGCACGAGGTGACGGGGGTGCCGGCGCATCGGCGCGGCATCGGCCTGATGTTCCAGGATCTGGCGCTGTTCCCGCACCTGAACGTGCGTGAGAACGTCGCGTTCGGACTGCGGATGGCGCGCTGGAATCGGCTGGAACGTATCGAGCGCGTCGCGACGATGCTCGACCTCGTCGGTCTCACCGCGTACGGCGACCGCGCGGTCGACCAGCTCTCGGGCGGCGAGCGGCAGCGCGTCGCGCTGGCGCGGGCACTGGCGCCGCTACCCGCGGTGCTGCTGCTCGATGAGCCGCTCGGCGCGATCGACGAGGAGCGCAAGCGCTGGCTGCGCGCGGAGCTGCGCGAGGTGCTGCACGCCGTGGGCACGACCGCGCTGATCGTCAGCCATGACCTGCGCGACGCCGTGTCGATCGCGGACGACGTGGTGCTGCTGGCGAACGGGCGACTGCTGCAGGCAGGCGCGCTGCGCGACGTCTCTGTCTACCCCGCGACGGCCGAGGTCGCCTCGATGCTGGGGTACGAGACGCTGGTGGAGGGCGAGGTCGAGGCCGGCCGCGTGCGC
>Ga0172380_10008023_pt1 | contig 11711 bp, 16 predicted proteins | sample Leawe162metaG_FD_119747 | JGI IMG/M metagenome (GOLD analysis project Ga0172380, IMG submission 119747) | Leachate microbial communities from a municipal landfill in Southern Ontario, Canada - Leachate well 162 metaG | ecosystem: Engineered > Solid waste > Landfill > Unclassified | place... | reverse complement strand
CATTGCTACTACTGGCGCAGCTGTCATGTATTTGACCACGGTGCGAATAATATCTTTTCCGTATTCAATCGGTTCTTTGTCGGCTGTTTTACCCATTGCTACCAATTCTTCAGCGATTCCCTGGCCTTTACGTAAGTACCAAGCATCGTCTTTGTTGTAGTGTTCGAGCAATTGCGCCTCGGTTGCTTCAACCATTTTCATGGCGCTGATTTTGAGACCAGTGCGTTCGAAACGCTTAACAATTTCTCCAACCAAACTACGCTGCACAGCGTCTGGCTTAAGAAGTACTAATGATCGCTCTTGATGTGGAAGTTTTGACATAATTATGGCTTAAAATATAAAAATATTATGCGCGCAGTATAGCAGAAAGACCAGAAAAACCAAAGGTTTTTCTGGTCTTTCAATTTCAATGTAATTATTTAATCACCACTGGATCAAATTCTTCATAACCAGTTTCGCTATCAAAATTTCTTTCAAAAATAACGTCTTCAAATACGCCAATCACAACTTCTGCAGTATTTTTTACAGTCGAACCTTCTTTCAAATGACCACCGATGCAAACTCCATCTTTGTCTGAAGCAGAAACATGAATATGACAATCATTTGGTGAAATAGTGCCATTTATAGAAATAATTTCAAACGGTCCATCTAGTTCTTTAACAGTATGCTTTTCTTGATTTGGTAAAATAGGCATTCGTAAAAATAATTTTTGAAAACCACCAACGGCCGACAAAATTACTCCTGCTTTCACTCCAGCTTCTTTACATTTACTTTCAATGACTTCCCTAAAAAGTTCTCCTTCTTTAATTCTAAAGCTTAGTTGTTTCATATTTACTTCGTCAAAATCACTGGGCCATTTTCGGTAATCGCTACGGTATGTTCAAAATGGGCACTCCAAGAGCCGTCTTTGGTGTAGACGCTGTAGCCGTCGCCTTCGTCGTCGAAGTAGACGTCGGGGTCGCCAACGTTCACGATTGGTTCGATAGCATAAACATGACCGACTTCAATTTTGGGACCAGTACCGGCTTTACCAAAGTTTGGAATGGTTGGTTCTTCGTGGACAGCGTAGCCGACTCCATGACCACAAAGCACTTCTACAACCGAAAAACCACGTGACTCAACAAATGTCTGAATAGCAGCACTAATGTCGCCAATGTGGCCGCCAACTTTAGCCGCCTTGATGCCGTGTGCCAGCGCTTCTTGGGTGCAGGCCAACAACTTCCTTGATTCATCATCAATTTGTCCGACGCCAACGGTAATACCCGAATCAACAACCATTCCCTTATGAGCAATCGACATATCGATGTTGACGGTGTCGCCTTCTTCGAGAGTTACAGCGGTCGATGGAATTCCATGTTGGACGCAATTATTTACAGAAATACACACAGCGGCGGGGTACGGATACTCAGCAAAGGTTGGATGATAGCCGAGTAACACTGGCTCCACCCCATATTCCTCCACCAATTCCATAGCTCGATCATCGAAGTCCAGAGTGGTGGCTCCAACCACCGCCTCTTTGGCTAATTCCTTAAGAATCTTTGCTAGTATAGCGCCAGCTTCTTTTAAGGTTTCAATTTCTTCGGGAGTTTTTTTAGTAATCATAATTAATCAATATTAAGAGCCTTGAGAATTTGCTGGTGTACACCGTCAATAGAATCAACACCATTTAAATTATGGACTGTTGTATTTGGTCGACGACGATAGTATGTCAACACTGGTAAAGTATCTTCACGATACAAGCGTAGACGGGTTTCAATCGATTCCTCACTATCGTCTGTACGGGCACGTTCTAGCATTCGTTTTCTTACCACTTCTTCAGGAGTATCAAGATTAATAATCTGTAAATCATGACGCTCATAAAAAGTAAATGCTTCTTCTAATACTTCGGCTTGAGCCAATGTGCGCGGAAAACCATCCATCAAAAGATGACTGATTTGATCTAACTGATCTAGCATGGCTTGTCCCCAAAGAATGTACGTAAGAAAATCTGGCTGTAACGCACCCATATCGAGAGTATCGGCAATCTTTCGTTCCGCAAAAGTTTCGTGCTTGGCCGCTAAGGAACGAAAACGTCGACCAGTCTGAATATCTACCACGCGCCGAATCGGATCTTTCTCTTTTAAAACATTGGTTAATTTTTCGATTTGTGTTCCCTTTCCACTCCCTTGCGGACCAATAAAAATAACTGTGTTTGGTTTCATATTTATACGTTACATTTTTTATAAGCTTCTTCAATCACTTCAGAAAATTCAGCGTAGGCTGTTTCGATATCGGCACTATTATTAATAACCACATCCGCCAGAGGTTTGGCTTGTTGTTCAATCAAAAATCGACGGTGACGCGCTTCTAACTCACTTTCACTCATCGGGGCGCGCGCTTCCGCGCGCGCCCGCAACACCTCCCAACCACCCGCTTCGATATAAACAATCGTCATATGTTCGCGTGGTAAAAGTTGCAACAGCTGCTCCACTCCTTGTAGCTCAATCTCCACAATCACCACATTTGCTTCCGCCAACTTAGGCAATATCTCGCTCTTGGGTGTACCGTATTTATTGCCAGCAAAAACTGCCCACTCAAGGAAATCTCCTGCTTCAATCTTGTTTTCAAATTCGGCAGGAGTCACGAAGTGATAATGATCACCATCAAGCTCACCCGGTCGACTAGCCCGCGATGTACAGGAAATCGTCCGATACATATGCGGATACTGGGCTAAAGCTTGGTTAATTATCGTTCCTTTGCCACTACCCATTGGCGCCATCACCACCACGACATGACCTTTAATATTACTCAACATTGTACTCATAGACCCAGTGAGAGTAACAACTTTTCGACCGTCATGCAACCAAAAATATGGTATGCTATGAGCACATATGGAAAAGAAACACATCATCACCCTGTCAGGCAAACCCGGTAGCGGAAAATCATCAACCGCAGATAAAGTAGCCGAGTTGCTCGGCTATACTCGGCACTCTTCAGGCGACATGGTACGTCGGATTCTACAACGCAAACACATGACTTTGCAGGAATACAACGCCAATGCCGAAGACGACCACGAACTCGACACTAAAGTCGACGAAGAATTACGTGCTCTTCGTGAAAAGAAAGATATCGTGGTTGATTCCCGCCTCGGTTTTTACTGGATTCCCGAATCTTTCAAAGTCTATCTCGACCTCGACTTAGAAATCGCCACTGCTCGCATCTTCAAAGACACAGTCAGCAATGCCATGCGCAAAGGCACCGAAAGTGGTGCCACTTCCCTCGACGCCGTCTCCAAGCAAGTCAAAGAACGCATGCTTGCCGAACAATCCCGCTTCCGCAAGCTCTACGGCGTCGACCCCTACAACAAAAGTCACTTTGATTTCATCATCGACACCTCCCGCCAAAATCCCCAATCAGTCGCCATTGCAGTATTTGATGCTTACAAAGAATGGCTAGACTCCGAAGTCTGGGAACAACGCCACAACGAAGTCCCCATGGGCTACTCATTTAAGAGCCGATACTAACCAACCAAAACCAAGCAAGAATTAGTTTGAATTTTTACTTTAATCTGCTAATATCTTGCTCAATGGCCCTATCGTCTAACGGCTAGGACACAAGATTCTCATTCTTGTAATCGGGGTTCGATTCCCCGTAGGGTCACGCGTACAAAAATGAGCATTCACTTTTAGTGGATGCCATTTTTGTTGCGTGACCCTACGAGTAAACAGTCTGGGAGACTGTTTACGGGGGAATCGAAAGGCGGAACGGAACGAAGTGTAGTGAGCCAGGGTCGTGAGCGATATGAAAATAATGAGCTTGCGAATATATTTTCAATCGACTCCTGACCGATTCCCCGTAGGGTCACACTATTGACAAATATATTATATTCGTGTATAATATAAGAAGGTAAAGATCAAATTTTTGTTTTTTAAATACAAAGCGAGGAAATAAGAATGAACACAGAAGAATTTGCAACATTTTTAGGAATCCCCTCTGATCTACTGGAGGAACTACTTCCCTTTATCAAGGAGCTTGGAAAGCTTCAAACTAATGCGACTGCTGTAGCATGGAAGTTCAAACCTGATGGATTGTATTTCATACCTACAATGTTAAAAGAGCCGCAGGAGCTTTGTACAGGAACAGCACGTTTTAATCAAGTGATCTCGGAACTAGATTATCTCTTCAATAGAATTAATCTAGCCTCTCATGGGGAGCTCCCTAGTAAAAAAGAATTACCTATCGCCGAACAAATCAAATTTGTAATTGATTTTGATTTTGACACAGTCCGTAACTCACTATGTGATATTATTAAGGCTGTGGAAGTAGGCTCATATGCTGATTTAATAAAGCAACAGGAAGAATTTCGAAACGAAGCAATGAAAGAGTTTCCTTTTCTTCTTAAAAATAAGTAAGGCAATATTGTTTTACTATAAACCCTAGATACTTTCGTAGTGTCTAGGGTTTTTGTTTTTATAAATACAAAAGCCTAACACTTGTTTTACAATCCGGTTCCAATTCTCACTACTTAGGGTCACGCGTACAAAAATAAGCATTCACTTTTAGTGGATGCCATTTTTGTTGCGTGACCCTACGAGTAAACAGTCTGGGAGACTGTTTACGGGGGAATCGAAAAGGTTGCCAGCTACTTTTGTGAGCTTTGCGAAACAAAATAGCGACAACCTGTACTGAAGCTGTAAGCTTCGATTCCCCGTAGGGTCACAAAATTGCAAATGCTCCAAACTCTAGTATTATTTAGATACAAGGAGTACATACTTTATATTATATTCCTAATATCATTTTACACAATACAATCTATGAGCATAGCGAGTAACATAAAAAAGATTCGTGCTGAAAAGGGTTACTCTCTCGAAAGGGTTGCTCGGCTCGCGGATGTGTCACTAAGTACCGTTGTGAAGATTGAGGACGGCACGAACCAAAATCCCACCATCAACTCCCTTTCCAAAATTGCCACCGCGCTCGGAGTTACAGTTGATGATCTTTTGAAAAAATAGTTATGACTTCTGTAATAAAACAACTTCAGTTAGACGCAACGGATGACAATAAGAGCGTCACGAGTCTTTTGCTGAAAGCAAAAATTATTGCCACGAAGCTTGATTTGGATGACTTTTTGACATGGATAAATTAAGAACTTAATGGATATTCTGGTGACTCAGAAATTCCAGATTATCGTTCCGTTACAGGTCAGATACACGGCTTGAACCTCTACCACGAATGGCAACCAGCAATTTTTACCAATAACACCGAGGCTCAAAGTAGAAAAGTAACTCAGTCTATAAGTGATTTAGAATCAATTGAAAAAAGTAATGCCGACGGTAATATCTTACACATGCCACTACCATAAATGGTGCAATAAATGGTGTCAGGTACCTTTCTTTGGTCTTCCTCGCTGTCTGGTTGTAATATCTAGCTTATAGGTATCAATCATCTCATCTACCCACACCTCCCTGCCATAGGGTCGACTTTTATTCACTGAGTAGCGAGCAGCTTCTAGCTCACTCGGAGTTAGTGGAGTTTGTACAAAATTTAAATAATCTTTTGGGGTAGGGATAGGTAGCTCAGCTAAGAATTCTGATTTATCATTATTTAATCTATGGTGCAAACTAGAATACTTCCAATTTTTAATATTCTTCACTAGGTTTGCTCGCAATGGGTTTCGCTCCACATACCTAACAACAGTAAGGAGATGGTAATCTTCCTCAATCAAGAATGATTTGTATCGACCTTGATAGAGTGATCCTGTCCCGATTGATTTATATTGTACATGCCAACGTTGCGTATGTGTCAACGTTAGCCATTGCATAAATTTTTGCAAGTCACCATCTTTTCTTGGCTGAAGGATTAGGTGAAAATGATTCGGCATGACGCAATATGCCAATAAGCGTATATCATACTTTAAAACACCGTCTTTAAGAATATTCTCAAAGAGCACATAATCCTTTTCTTTAAAAAATATTTGCAGTCTGGCGTTAGCACGATTAATGACGTGATAGATTTCATCGCCAATATCAATTCTTGGAACTCGACCCATACAGATATTTTATCATAAAAGGTACCTGACACTATTTATGACACTATTTACTTTAAATATGGAAAAACAGGAGGCGATACAGATAATTTGGGAATATATGCACTTAAATCACAAGTTAAAGAGGGCTGATGTGATTTTTGTGCTTGGAAGTCGAAACTCCGAAGGTCTTTCCTTCGGTAAATTAAGTTGTGGTGTAATTTTAAGTAAACAACTATAATCTGCTAACTCAGTAAAAGCTCTACCTCTAAATTTATACCGAGCTACTGTTCTGTAAATTGCACTGATAATTCCCCCTTACTTGAAACATCATTAAATATCTCCGTCAACTCTTTAAGTAACTTTATGGAAATTGTTTCTGGAGACTCTTGTTTGGTTATTTTTATTTCTGCTATCAGTTCCCCATCGCTATAGAACTCCAAGTCTCCAACTCGACCTTTTTCAACAATTGAATTTAGTGCGCTTTTTTCATTGTAAGTAAGATTCAAATTATCTACCATGGATTTAAAATTAGCTGGTGCATTATCAAACTCATCTAATTTTTCGATCAGTCTCGAGAATTTATTTAAAGGATACCTATCCTCAATCATTTCCTGCATCTTGTTCACCAACTCACTGTCAGCATTCTCTCCAGCCTCAGAAATACCACAAACTTCATAGTAAGCCTTTCGCAACTCATCAACCGAGAATTGTTTTTCTGTTATAAAATTTTTAAACTCTTTCTCTACCTTGTCGTCATAAGACTCAAAGTCAGCTTTGTGTGATTCATTCATTTCAAGATTATACCAAAATCACAATCCCAAACTCAAGCTCCTTTTCCATCTTATGCTCATTCACCACCTCCGAAGGTCTTTCCTTCGGGAAATTTAATTAACCCTGACACTGACTACTCTCGGTACTAGACGATAAAACTCTGCCTGCCTCACCCTACTGACCAAACTGTCGATACCAACATAAACTGATTGACTCTGGCTGCTGCAACCCTTATCTTAGTGTGAATTGGTTTGTTTTGCACAAATTTATTGTCAGTATTGTCTTTAAATTTTTAAACCATCCGATTGATGTTATAAGATATAACCGAATTTATGTACAAATATTTATCACCCTTAGTTTTCACTTTAGTTTTTGTACATAAACAGGCATAAACAGATCATAAACAGCATAAACAGGGACAGTCACGGTTTTTATTTTAACATAAACAGCATAAACAGGGACAGTCACGGTTTTTATTTTGATAAACAATAAACAGTAAACAGGTAAACAGGAGGTAAACAGGGACAGTCACGGTTTTTATTTTAGGTAAACAGGGACAGTCACGGTTTTTATTTTAAAATATGTGTCCTAATTTTTTCTCGTGGTAAATGGTGTCAGATACCTTTCTTTGTGTTGTTCGTCAGATTCAGTCGATTTACGAGCATATAAGCAATATTTGATGTGTGTCTCAGATATCGAAATATTACTAAGTATTCGCCCAATTATGTTTGATTCCATTCTTTACTAATACCAGAACTACAAACCCTGCATAGCTATGCAGGGATCGAAAAGCGTCTCACACCCCTAGTTTAAATATTCTGTAACCGAGCCTATAAATTAATCAAATCCTTACCTTTATACTGCTCTATAATTGAGACAAAATAATTATAAATTGGCTCAATCTTTAATCGTTCATCCTCAAAACATATTTTATTGTAATCCGCATGTACTTTACGCTCAACAAAAGCAATAGCATCGTCCCAGGTTGGACTAAAAACAGCTTTTGCAAGGTAATGCACCGATTGTATGTGTGCCAGAGCATCTGCGGTACGCACGACCTTACCCTCAATAGTAGCGACTTCGCTGTTTGGTTCAGTAGCAATAACTGAGTCGGCCACAGCTTTTACAGTGTCAGCATCATAACCATATTTTGGCAAGAATTCATATACATACTCGACACTTCTCTCCTCATGGCCAACAGAATCTGCTCGATCTCGTTTGTATGCCAGACCGGCATCGTGTAGCAATGCTGCAAGCATGCACACTTGGACATCTGCGCCGTATTTTTCCGCTAATTGTTTTGCAAAGCGGACAGTTATATCAAAATGATTAGGAAATATCCAAGTCTGTTTAACATATCGAAATCTCGGCTCATCAGTTTCTGATGGAAAGATTTCTTTTAAATCCGCTTTAACCTGTTCAAATATTTTTAGATCCATAACTATTTAATTATATTATTAGGTAAACAGGGACAGGGTTAATTAAAGCTTGAACTGCAACATTTTCCAAACACTGCACAAGGAGTACGCCAGTGTCAGAGTAACCAGTGTCAGGTACCTTTTTCATGGTATTTACATGATATAACATTGTCACACATAGAATGAACTGCATAGGACGAGCCTACACAGACTAAATTAGTAGCATCTAAAACCTTGCACTAAAGTGCATAGTTTTTACTAACGGGGGGGACAATAAGACTTACTCCACTTTTAAATATAATCAAACCCCGTCACATCTTTGATGCAACAGGGTTTTAAATTAATCTATGTTTTCTAGATTACAGATTTCAATTAGAGCGTCACGAAGTTGTTTTAAAGCAACTTTGCCTTCTACACAAGAAGTTCCCCACGAACCGACATTACTGTCGATTTCAACGTTAACGGAACCTACAACATGACGAATTTTACTATTTTTCCTACCAGAACCAGGTAAGCTCATTGTATATACTTCTTCTGGCTCGCCATCGTCTGGCGGATACCGTTTTACTAAATTTCCGTTACTACTCATTACAACCTCGCGTTAAAAATCAGATCAAATCAATCTTTATGTATTAAAACACAATATTTCAATTTACACAATAATGGATAATGGGGACATGGATAACGGGTGGATAATGGGGACTGGGTTAATTAAAATTTTCTTGTAATAAAGAAGTAAAAAGTGCACCCCTAAAGAAGTAGAAAGTGCACCCCCACAAAAGCGCCCAAAGGCGCTTTTGTGTATGTTGTTGATGTATGTCAAACAACAAAAACATAATACTCACAAACAGTGAGAAAGAGAAGTACGATATCATCAAATCATGTATCGAAGGTGATCTAACTAATCACGTAAACAGGGACAGTCACGTAAACAGGGACAGTCACGGTTTTTATTTTAAAATATGTGTCCTAATTTTTTCTCGGTTTACCAACTGCTCGCTAAGCTGATTCAAGACTACATTCTATTACCCTCCCCCATCCTACTTTTTATAACTCAACTTCAATCACCTCACCGTCAGCAATAGATTCGGGGGAAGGTTGATTAAGGAAGTTTAGTATTCTTTTTAATGAACCACCATGAGAAATAATAGCAATTGTGCTATATGGTTGTTCTGTAATTTTTATGAAGGTGGCCACTACCCTATTATTAAAATCTTCAAAACTTTCTCCATCAGGATCAGTATTCATCGGGTCTTTATGTAATTCAACTGCTTCAGGGTATTTGTCAAAAGCTTCTTGCTTCGTAAGACCAGTTAGAACACCATAATGTCGTTCCTCTAGACCATTCCATTTTTTTATAGGAATATTGATAGCTTCACTGATAATTTCTGCACTTTCACAAGCACGAATTAGAGGACTGTGAAAAATTATTTCTATACCTTTATTGGCAACTTGTGTAGAAGTTAATACTAATTGTTCCCGACCTTTGGAGGTAAGATGATCGTCATAACTTCCACCATAGCGATTCTCCAAGTCACCTGTGGTCTCACCGTGTCGTATCAGAAATATTTTCATAAAGTTAATTTATCATAAAACCTCAATGGTACAAAATCTCTAAACGGATATTGGTGTCAGGCACCTTTCTTTAATAATCAGCAATCCGAGTAAGCAGGGACAGGTTTAATTAACAATATCTCAATTTACACTCTTTTTACTTTCAAAAACTAGACTTTAGTCAACCAAAAACTTTGGTGATCCCAAATGTGCGAGCCGAGTTCTGCGATAGTTCTCAAGATAGCAAAAGTTACTACTGGACCGCCAGTGCCCCAATATAACGAAAATGGAAAAAGAAAAAGTACAAAAATAAAGTGTGGAAACATCGCCCTTTTAAACGGTTTGATAAATAATTCCTCATCAGTCAAGCTAAGATACTCTTGATAATTAAATAAATACGAGACACCATGACTAATAAACAACAGAAACATACCTGGAGCAAGTTCCCTAAGATCATTTTCAAACAAAGGAAATACCGTGGACAAAAAGGAGAAATTTAGCAAAATTAAGATACCGAAACCAATACTAAAAACTAAAGAGACAGCAAGTCTACCAACAATAAAACTTATTAAGCTTGAAGACGTACCTTCGATTCGATGCCAAAAGTGCAAGACGCTATAAAAACCTATCAGGATTGTCTCGAATAAATAAATGTAGAGAACGGCCGAAAAAGACCAATCGTACTTTACTACTCCATAAATAATGGTGGCGTTAGCTATTAGTAACGATTGTACACTCGGCTGTGTGAAATAAAAAAACATTTGCTTTAGCATTGCACATAAGTATACAACACAAACTTATTCATCTCCTCATTTGCGGAAGCGGGGGGATTTGGTCACAAATAAATTTTCTTTGAAAATTTTTTGCGACCCCGCCTCGACTGTCGTACTCGCTTCGCTCCGTGCGACATGTCTCCGGCTTTCAAATCACTCACGCACGGTGCGCAGGCACCGTGCTCACTTCCGCATATTTTCACTGCGTTCAAATTCTGCGGAAGCGGAGGGATTTGAACCCTCGAACAGGTTTCCCCGTTGCCGGTTTTCGAAACCGGTACCTTCAACCACTCAGCCACGCTTCCTTATGATTGGTTAATGTCTGATAGTGTAGCAGAGGATGTGAACAAATAGAAATAATGTTCAGGGTCTGATGCCTCATTTACGTTTTCCCTCGAGTGGATACCAGTAAAATAGACTAGTCAAAAAATGCCATAATGTATTCGCATGGTCTATCTGAAAATCATCATTGGTATATTTCTCACTTTAAACGCTCTATCACAAATCTCTGCTCACAAAACATGGTGGTTTATTCAGAATGTTAATTTGATTTTTCATGAAGCTGGACATGTGTTGTTTATTCCCTTTGGACATTTTATGACCATTCTCGGTGGTAGCTTACTGGAAATCCTGATACCATTTTTTATCACTGCATATTTTTATTTTACCCGACAATATTTCTCTAGTGCCTGCACCAGCTGGTGGTTGGCAACCGCTTTTCTTAGTGTCAGTATTTATGCGAGCGATGCCCAAGAACGCTTTTTGCCACTTATCACTCGCGATGTTTCGACTCATGATTGGTACAATCTTTTGTCAGGATTAGGAATCCTTGAATATGATAATCTGGCTGGTTACGTTTTTTGGTGTGGCAGCATTATGGCCGTGGGTTTTATATTTTTTTCACTCACTAAAGACCACGATATACGAAAACTACTCCCCATCACCAATCAAGATATTAACAGGAAATCGGGTATACTACCGTCATAATTATAATTTAACCTTATCCTGCTATGGAATTAATCGCTGGCAACAAAGAACTAGAACTTCTCAATGAGCAACTCAACAATCCAGAAGTTTTAAGAGAATACAAAACTCCGCTGGATGGCTATAAGCCAAGCTTATTACCACGTATTCTCGGTACAATTTTAGTAACTTGCGGAAATGTTGTTTATGGGGAAGCACCGTCTT
>Ga0172380_10008022_pt1 | contig 11712 bp, 15 predicted proteins | sample Leawe162metaG_FD_119747 | JGI IMG/M metagenome (GOLD analysis project Ga0172380, IMG submission 119747) | Leachate microbial communities from a municipal landfill in Southern Ontario, Canada - Leachate well 162 metaG | ecosystem: Engineered > Solid waste > Landfill > Unclassified | place... | reverse complement strand
GTAAATTTGTCTGAGGCCGTACCCGTACAAGTGGTGCCGGTGAGATCTGTCTCGCTGGTGCCGTTGCTGGCGTAGATGCTCGTTAGGGTCGGGTAAATCCAGAACTTCGTTCCGTCTGTCTTTTCCAGCGGTTGCAGGAATCGCGGGATACCTGACGGAGTGCCAAATACAGACGAATGCCCCTGAAACCGCTGTGCGTTGCCGTTGGAGAATCGGACGTTACGCGAGTCCGACCAGCCGTTAACCGGCAGTTCTTCGGGTTGAATGTCCTTGATTAACCCAATCTGGCCGAGGACGGGAAAGGTCTTTCTCATTCAAACCACGTCACCACGATAAGCCCGCCCGTACCATCGCCGCCGTTGCCTGTGGCAGTCGAGCCAAAACCACCGCCGCCGCCACCCGCTCCGTAACCTGAAGCTGCTGATCCGGCCACACCCGTACCGGCTCCCGCACCGTCGCCACCGTTGCCGCCGTTACCGTTGAGCGAACAACCACCGCCGCCGCCGCCGGCACCCGTTGTCGCGGTTCCCAAGGGGTTCGCATCAGCGGTCTGTGTGGAGTCATACTGACCAGCCGAACCACCGACCACCGCGCCGCCGCCTGTTGATCCTGCGGCACCGTAACCACCGTCCACGCCGTTAGCGTTGGTCTGGTTGGCTACCGCCCTAGCACCTGCCTGTGCGGTGCCTGCTGACACCCCTGCGGTGCCGCCTTCAGCCTTGATGCCAGTAAAGTAGGTATCTCCACCCGCGACGCCTGCGGTGTTGTTCGCCGTGGCTCCGGTTCCCGCCGCGCCCACCGAGTAGGCGTAAGTTGTGCCGGCAATCAGGTACTTTTCAACGATGCGACAGGCGCCCGCCGCTCCACCGGAAGCGCCCGAGGTTCCGCCGTTGTTCCCCCGTCCACCGCCACCACCGGCGCCCTGCACCATGACGCGATGCCATGCCGTTTTCTTCGCGGTGAAGTTGCCCGAACTGGAAGTGAAAACTTCCTGCGTGGTCGAGGTCTTGCGGTGTTCCCGATCACTCATGGCGCGGACTCGTCAGCGTCAATGGTGCAAGTCACGTTAGCAGTAGAAGATTGAACATAAATCTTCGTCGCGGTTTCACATGGAACGCGAACCGTCAACACCGCGCCGGTATTACCGGACTCCGCAATCACCGTAGCAGGCTCCACCATGTGCTGATTGCCCACCGTTTCACCGGAGGGAACGCGCCACACCGTAACCGTTGCCGTCGCGCTGGTGGAGCGATTCGCGAAGCGGATCAGGTACAGCCCTTCGGTAGAAGCGGCAACCGTGACCGCAAGCGTTTGGCTGGATACGTCCGAGCCGTTATATTTTTGTTTCCAAGCCATTAGTTACCCGCCATAGAATGAAATGCGGCCTTTGTTGAGTATCGTGACGGACAGGCCCGAGCCTGCCGCTGCAATCGCCGCCGTGACAAACGCTGTTGAGGCGGCTTGCGTGGTATTAGTGCCCGTGGTTGCAGTCGGCACAGCGGGCGTGCCGGTAAAAGTCGGTGAGGCAATGTCTGCTTTGGCTGTGACCGTGTTCAGTTGCGTATGCGTGACCGTGACCGCGCCGGTTACGTTGGGGAACGTGGTCTTGAGCGTGGATTTGATCAGGCGCAGATGGTCGTCGCCCTGCTTTCTCTGGTCGCCAGCAATCGGGTTTGCTGTGTCGAGATCGCTGATATAGGTTGCGGATTCGAGTGCCATTTATGGGTTCGTGTAGGCTGTATCGTTCTTGAGTAATCCACCGGCCACATTGATGGTCCCGGCAGCGTTCCAGTCTCCGGTCGCTGCACCACCAACCAACACCGCGCCTTGTGGTGCAAGGCCAACATTGAGCGTGTTTGGCAGGTTGCCGATTGCGGTGATGTAGGGGCCGGAACCGTTCGAGCCATAACCGGCAGTCGAGTTGTTGTTCAGGTCTGCGCCGATAATGGCGATGCTATTTGCGTCGTGGTTCAGCACGCCGTAAGTCTGCGAGGTTCCGGCTCCTGTGTTCGAGCAAATGCCACCAACAATGGTGCAGCGCCCCGCCGCCAGGAAGATTCCGTTTCTGCGCCCCGCGCTTGCGGCTTGTCCGTTGTTGGTACATACCGGGTTGGATATAGCGTGAGACACACCAGACAGGTGCATTCCGTCCAGCGAGTTAGCTGAACTGAGACAGTTGGAAATCTGCACGTTCGTATTGTTTGCGGTGGTCTGGATGCCGGAACCCGTAGCACTAGCGGCGGTCGCCAAAGTTGGGCCGGTTGTACGTTGTCCGGCCAGTTCGACAAACAGGTCGTTTAGCTGGTGGTTCTTGCCGTAGGTGTCGAGATAAACCTCTGAGTCGCCATCTTCACCAATGAACCCGCCGCGCATCCGAATATCGTTGATTGGGACGCCAACCGAACCGATATAAGCAATTCCGCGCCCGCTGTTGGCAAACGTGGCAATGTTGCTATACGTCCCAAGGGTGACTTGTGACGGGCCTGCGATGGTTTCAACCGCGAACCCTCTGCCTGCGTTCATCTGCGAAAGTACGTCGCGCATTGACCACTGAACCGCGCCGTCTGATGCGGTGTTAGTCAGGTAAACGCCGTCATCGGTACACTTTTGGACGATGACGTTCTGTACGTCTGAAAAATCAGTAGGCCCGAGGGAAAGGCCGCGATATTGCTTCTCAATAATCAGGTCGTGAATCTTGGCCTGCCCGATGCTGACCGTTGAGCATTCGATACCATTCCCGCCGCTGGTCGCCGTAGATGTGCGGGTAATCGTCATTCCCGCGACTTCGACGTTTTGCAAGCCGGTAGCGATGGTGAAGCAGGGGCGCGATGCGGTGTTGACCGAGATGATTGTGGCCGTTGTGCCAGCCCCGATAACCTTTGCACCGCTCAGCGCAATCGCCAGATCACCGGACACCAGATAGCTGCCGACCGGAAAATAAACATACTTGTTCAGCGAAAGCGCCGTGATGATTGCCGTGGAAACATCCACCAGCAAGGTGCGCGCCTGAACGTCCGCAATCTGCGCGGAGGTGAAGTAGTCGAAAACAGAAACGGGCAGGTAACTAAGGGTGTTCAGTTGCGAGTGCGTTGCTGTAACGGCTCCGGTCACGTTCGGGAACGTCTGCCGCAGCGCAAGTTTGATATTCCGCAGGTGATCGTCGCCCTGCTTGCGCGGATCAGCGGCCAGCGGTTGCGTGTAATCGAGGTCGCTAATGTAGGTGACGGTTTCTACGCTCATCGGCCTACCTGCACACAGAGAGAGCCGCCCGGTTGCTGATGGTTTTCCACCCGCTGAATAGCGTTAATTCGCCCCTGCAACCGCGCCGCGAACCTTGCGGCAAGTTGGTCGTTCTGCATATCCAGCGCGCCCTCAATGCAAGCCGCGAACAGATACAACTCGGGGAAGTAAATTAGTGGCTGCGTTGTGGAATTGCTCCCGGATAGCGCGGTTGGTTTGGCATAGTAGTCCATCGTGTATGTCGCGGAACCAACGGGCGCGGTAAGGATGCTGAAGTTGCGGAAAGTAAAATATTTCGGGTCGCCGGTCTTGGATTCGTACTCCGCAAACTGTTGCGGGGACAGATAAGTAAGCGGCCATGTCACACCACCACTTGACGCACTAAGGCGCTCAATCTCCACTAGCGAGCCGTCTGTCGGGTACTGAATCAGCCCTGACGAAATGGTGCCGGTCGCGGGGACTTGCATCATCTTCAAGCGGACGGGCTTGGTCGGAAACTGCCCCTCGTCGCCGTACCACAGACGATGCTCCCCGAACGTGATGTAGTCGGGAATATAGGCCGTCAGATCGTCCCGCTTTAACCACCTTGCAACAGCGGTTTTCAGGGTGTCATAAGTGGTTATCGACATACGGGGTCTGGAGTAATCGCCAAATTAAGTGGATGGATTTTCTGCACGAGGACACCGTGCGAGGTGCCTTCGTCAAATGTCTTGAGAATCTTGTTGTCGCTGAACAACAACTGAAACCGTTCAAACGACCACCGCCAGTAGTCATGCGGATAGCCGTGATAGCCCTTGCGCGGGCTGGCAATGGTCAAACACAGGTGTCCGTCAGGTTTCAGCACGCCCCACATATTTGTGAGCGCCGCGTGCCAGTCCTCGATATGTTCCAAGGTGTCGAAACTGCACACGGAATCGAACGACTCAGGGCCGAAGGTTGTGAGCAAATCAGACGAGTTGACCACTTGGTCAACGCCCGGCCCTTCGCGCATATCCACCCCGACCGATATGTCAAGAATGTCTCGGACTCCACCGTTGACGTTGTAGCTGCCGACTTCCAAAACCTTGCCGGTCAGTGATCCCTTGCAGGACTTCGCAAACCGCTGGAGGATGCCGTTCATTTCACTCCCTCCAGGTGCATATCGCGGATAGGCTGGTGGGTAATCGGTTCGTGTTCCGTCACTTCCAGCCCCGCGCGTTTCATCATTTGCGTCAGTTCCGCGACCGAGTAGCACCAGCGATGGCACATGGTCGGGTCTTTATATTTCGGACTACCGAACAAGCCCCACATGGTCAGGTTGATCGGGTAGGGTTGTTTGTTCTTGTCGGCCCAATCGAAAATCCCAAGGATTTTGTCGAGACAGGGCAACTCAAGCACCAGTTTTCCACCGGGCTTCAGCACCCTGACCCACTCGGTCAGTACGTCCTCTGCTTCGTAGCGATAGAAGTGCTCGAAAACGTGGTAGGCGTGTACTTCGTCGGCGTAATCGTCCGGCAACGGTAGTTTTCTAACGTCGCACTCGATTTCCGGCTTTTTCTTGCACCAGTTGTCAGCAAAATCTACGTTGACAAATCCCGGCAAATGCCGATTGCCAGCGCCCAAATTCAGCCGAATAAGGCCGTTTTCCATAGTTTCCCGATGCGTTGCGGGCTGTACTGGTGTCTAACGTAGTCTTGCAGGTACTTGATCCGCTTTATCACTTCGCCGCGATGGTTCAAAGCCCACTCCACACCGCTTGGAATGTCGCCTAGCCAAATGCCCAAGTCCGAGTAAGCGGGGAGAGGGTTAGCCACCACAAACAAGCCACGTCTGATACTTTCCACCGCCCTATTCGCGGACTTGGCAATGCTTCGCCCGGTCGGGATGATGACCAGACCCGCGTCGTTAAAGGCTTTGTCCATATTGGCCGGACTCCACGGAATGGCCCCGGCTGCGTTGGTCACGACAATGAGCCTGTGACCCTGTAACCGTGGTGCTTCGCGTTCCAAGTCCGGCAGGTTCAACGGATGCCCGAACCAGAGAAGCGTGTCGCTTATCCTGGCTTTCTTTTCCGGCTGTTCGTAAGGGTCGGGGATGACAATCGCATCCTTCCCCGTCTCTTTCTTGATGATCTGCCGCATCGCCTCTGTGGAGCAGGTAATCAGGTCTGCTTTCTCGCAGGCCATCCGATAGTGTTGTTCCCTTGGCGTGCTGAAATGGTCATCACACACATCAAATACGATGCGCTTGTAACCGTCCGTGACCGACCAATCCCAACCGTGTTTAGAGACTACGATTACATCCTTGCCCTCTGGATACCCGAGTTTCCGTAATTCCTGTTCAGGTATAGCGCCACGGTATCGGGCAGAGGCTAGGTTTAGTTTGAACTTCAGGAAACTTACTGAAGGCACTGATTAACCTTCGCGTGTTCCTTGTGCCACCGGAAAGCGTGGTCACATTCCCGATATTCATCAAAACACGGTGTCCCGATGGTGTAGTGATACAACTTGGCAGCGGGGTTCTGCGGGTACTCCGAAACTAACCAATTCCAATCCAGCGGCAACTCGCCTATCTCGTCATCCATCAGATGCTCGAAACGATGCAGGGTTTTCCCTGTAGCCCGCTCAATGTAGTCCGGCGTCAGCACCATATTTGAATCATGGCCGCAATTCCACAGGATCAGGCTTGACCAGTTCTTTCTCGGGTAATCGTCGTTCTTCGCCCCGAGATACTTGACCGGATGTTTGGTCTTGTAATCGTGCTTGACCACCTGTACCGCTTTTTCAGGGTCACGCATCCGCCACAACTCCGCTATATCTGCGTTGCAGACCATATCGCCGTCAGCGAAGATGGCAAATCCTTTGTAGCCCATCAGGTGCGGAACCAGAAACCGCGAGTAGATGAACTGGTTAGAGCCGTCTGTGTGTGTTTCGGTGTAATTCAGCGCCGATAGCGCCAGCGGCGTAAAGGCAACCGGCAGGGACGATCTACTAAGCACCGATTCGCAGAACGTGTGATAGGCGACCGCTTCTCGCTCGTCATAGCCGACAAATATCGGGATCACTCCTGAGCCACCTTTCTATCGTCTGTTTCCATTCTTCGCCCTGCTTCTGCCTGACCAACTTCACCCCGTACCACGGCATCGGGTCTAAGGCGTAGGCCCAAGAGCATTTAGCGGGGACAAGGATCGTCTGAGGAACCCCCATTGCGCCCGCCAGATGGTGGGCGGCGGTATGTACCCCGACCACATGATCTAAGGCGGCTACGAGGCCAGCGGTATCGTCGTAATCAGGCGTTCTCGTTGCTCTTGGGAATTCCAAGACTCGCGGGTGCTTGTCGTTGCCCTTGTACTGAAGCGAGACGTACACCGCGTCCACCGTTTCAAACAGCGGTTCAAACGCTTCCACACCGAGATACCGGCGCTTCATGTGGTTGTGTGGTGTCCCACCCGACCAGCAGATGCCGATTACGGGTTTTTTGTAGCCATCGAACAGCGCCCGCCATTGCAGGACGCGTTCGGGGTCGGGCTTGATATACGGAACCCTTGGGCAACTTTCCGGTGTTGGACGGTAGTACAACGGCAGTTGACCAATCGGCACCGAGTAGTCCGCTTTCGCGTCCCACGTTATTTCCTTCGCCCTGCGGGTGCCGTACACATCGCACTCAGGGAAGGATCGTCTAAACAATCCCTCCAGTCTTTCATCGCAATCAATCGTGACCTTGGAACAATCACGGATTGCATCAGGGATGCACGAGGCGAACATGATTTCATCACCTAATCCCTGCTCACCGTAGACGACCACCCCCTTTCCCTTGGTTCCGTCCCACACCGGCCCATCGTTGTAGGCCATGATCTTCCGGTACTTACCGCCGAGGGTTGCGCGGTAGTTGTCCCATCCGTTTTTCCAGTCACCTAGCCCAAGCTGAATAAACGCAAGGGTTGTATAAGCACCCTTGTGTTCGGGATCTAGCTTTAGGGCTTTCTTCGCCCACTCCATCGCCTTGAGGCGTTCGGCTTCTTCCAGATACGTCAGCGCGATATTGGCGCAGATGTTCCCGTTTTTAGGGTCAAGCGAGTGCGCCCGGTTGAAGTGAACGCGGGCGTCAACAAATCGCTGCATACCCGACAAAGCCAAGCCCACGTTTGACCAGGCGCTTGCGTTTTTCGGCGCAAGTTCGGTCGCCCGTAAAAACAGGTTATATGCGAGTCCGTACTGTTCTGATTTAGCAAAGAGATTGCCCAGCAAGTGCAGAGACTTTGCATCTTCTGGTGACTCTTCAACGAGTTTGCACGCCATTGCATAGGCGCATTCCTCGTTGTTTTCTATTGCGTCAGCGGTACGTTTAAACTCGTCCGGTGATGGTTTTGAGATAGGCGTAGTCCGGGTGATTGAGTTTGGCGTCCATCTCTTTACGAGAGGCCGTGAAAACGTTGAATCCTTCTTTGAACCACTTGTGAACAACGATGGGAGGAATACAGGCGGCGTGCATCAGTCCGCGCTTGATTCCTTCCTTCTTCAAGTGTTCGGCGTTGCGTAATGCTTTTGCGTAATCGAGGTAGGGTTGAATGTTCTGCGAGGTCTTAATGACCATCTTTCCCTGCTCGAAACTCATTTCCTGTTTCATCCCCGTTACCGGGTCAACATGAATAAAGTCAGGCATAGAGAAGGGGCCGAGTTTCCCCGGCCCCGCCTTTCTTAGTTAACGTCCCGAATTTGGCTATGAGCATCCGGGTTCTTGACCACGAGACACAACTCGCCGCGCATCATCAGCTTGTTCGCATCACCCGTCTTGGCGAGAGGCGTAGCTTTGAACGGACGCAGCGTTGCGACTGCAACGTAATCCGGGTCAAGACACAGCATCACCGAGCGCCGCATATAGCGGTTCAGCATGATCGAGTGCGTTCCGAAGTCGGAAACGTAGTAGTCAACCCCGCCGACAACCATCGACTGCACTTTGCCCGCGTTCGGAACATACGAACCAGCAAACTTGGTTGCGCCACCGAAAGCAGCGACCTTGCGCTTCAGCGTGGTGTTGGTCAGGATTTTGGAAGGATCGCCACCGTCTTGCCATGCGGCTTCCAGTGCGGCCACAAACAAGGTTTCGTCCAGCGTGCCGGTGGTACCGTCAGTCGGTGCAGTCCAGGCAGCAGCAGCGAAGCCCGGAACAGTACCAGCGGTGTTGCCGGTTTGCAGCGTGCGGTTGCCGGAAATCATCGACTCGATACCAGCGGACAGACGTGCGGTCTGTGAACCACCGGCAGACGATGCGGAGTTGCGAACGAGAGAATACTCAACGTCGCGCTTCCATTCCTTGCCGTACTTGGTGGCGAGGCGGGTGGACTCTTCCGAGCGGCCGTATTTGCGGACGGCGTCAGCGGTTTCCGAGACAATCAGCGTCTTGCGGAAAATCTGCGTATTGTTGCCGAGCATCACGGTCGGCGCAGCGGTTGCATAGCTGGCGTCGTCGCCTTCAACGTGCGCGTTCAGCGATGCAGCGGCCAGTGCGTCGGTCTGCCACTGGTGATAGGTGTTGGTGGCTTTGAGTTTTTCGCACATCGAATAAAGCGGGGTTTCGGTGGGCGAAATATCGTGGATCGTGTCCTCGATATCTTCTGCGATACCAATGAGGTCAAAGGTGTCGGTGGTACCTGCGATTTGAGTCATTATCGTTTCCTATATTTGTGCTTGGCATCCAAGTAACGGCGCATATCTTCAGAGGCACCTGTTTTCTTGAATTTGGCGCGAAGTTCTTCAACTTTCGCTTCGTTGCCTTGCTGGTTTGATCCTTTGGCTGACAGCGTTTTTGGCGCTTCAACCGCTTTTTTGGTGATCTGAGGTTTGGCCTGCTGCAACTTGTCCCATTGCGATGCCTTCCAGAGAAGTTCATATGCGCGGGGATCAGCAACCGACTTGATCTCTAAGTCCTGATAGCCAACCTTTCGCGCGGCGTTGACCATTTCGGCCTTCGTTTGCTGGGAAAAGTTGGGAATTCTTTCTGCGGCCTCTTTGTCGGCGCGCTGCATCCTCTGTGCGTTGTCGTACTCGATCAGCTTTTCAAATTCAGCCGATTTTTTGTTTATCTCGGCGGACTTCTGGTCGAGTTTGTTGCGCTCGAAGTTGTACTGAGCGTTCAGAATCGCAACCTGCGCGGGGTCTTGCTGCGCTATCGCCTGCTGAATGTCATGCTCCAACTTGCTGACGCCGTGGTGGAGGACTGCATACTCGAACTTGTCTGATTCAAGTTGAGCGCTAACCTGTTGTCGGACTTCAAGGACTTGCTCTCGCTCGGCAAGAAACCTTGCTTTGTCCGAAATGGATTGCGTTTTTTGTGTGTAGTCGGCATTGCGCAGAAAGGCATCCTTAAACTTCTTGGGCACCCTCGTTTTCTCGCCGTCGAGTTCAAGCTCAAACAGCTCCTCGACAATTTCCTCGGCTACTTCGTCGCTGTCATTGCCAGTCCCGCCCGATTCGCCTTCTCCGTCCGCGTCGGGTTGGCCTTCCGGCTCCTCTACTTCGGGTTCAAGTGGTTCGGCTTCAAACTGTGCTGCAACGCCATCAACGATGCTGACTTCCGCGTTGGGATTGGTCATTTTTACTTTCCGTGGTTACAAATGAAAAAACCCGCCGAAGCGGGTCTTTGTGGGGAGTGAACCGTTAAAACAGCCGCTTCAACTTCTCGGCTGCGGTTCGCTCGATTTCCAAGTTATGCGCGGCGATCTGGCCGTTCTTAACGGCAAATTCCAGCGCGCTCTGATAATCCTTGTGCAACTTCAGGATCAGCTTCAACTCGTTCAGCAGTTGTTTGTCCTGTAGTGGGCAATCAATCATCGCCTGCACGATCGCGGCCTGTACCGCTGCCACAGCGCGTTTGTGTGCGTCAGTCGCTAGCAGGCGTCTCGCTTCTTCGCCGCGCTGAATATCTTCATCCAAAGAGGGCAATTAGGGCTTCCTCATCATCTTCGTCCTGCTCTTGTTTGGCCTTCACCAGAACTTCGTACTGACTCCAGTAATAGACTTCCATTGATGCGTTCGCCCGCTGAATCAACTCAATGGCGGGTTGTGGCGTCTGTGCTGCTATCTCTATGCGCGGTATTTCAACTTTCGTTACCGTGGTGCGCTTGCGTAGTTTCTTCTTCTGCTTCTTGGTGAACGAGGCCAGGAATTCCCGCAAGTCCGCAAGCGTGGCGAAGTACCGCATTTCGCCGTTGACTTCGGCCATGATGCCTTGCCGGTGGAACGGGTTCGGCGCACCGCTTGTCGTTACTGTGACTACCGGCGCTACATAGCCGGTGTTGTCACCGAACTGATATAGCGGGTGCCACATTACGCCGGGTCAATGGCGCTTATTGGGTCGCCTGCCGTGGTGGTAACTGCTGCGGTGAAACTCGGCGTGGTGTCGTCAACGTCATAGACCGTCAGTGTCCCCGCGCCAATCTCTGTTTTGTTTCTCAGAACGTGTAAGGCTTGCTTGACCTGTCGGCCCGTACTGGAACCGCCAGAAACGTTGCGGTCTAGCAGCGCGTCGGCGTTCTGTACCGCAGTCGGTATGTCACCAACAGCGGCAGGAGCAGCGGGCAGGTTGTCCGTCTTGGCCTTGATCGCGGCAATCTCGGTATCGAGGAAGTCATCAATGGTGTTTACGCTGGCCTGTGTTGCCAAAGCGGTCAGTCCCGCACCAGCAGCGCCGATTTCAGCGGTATCGGTCAGGATAGATGCGGTTTCTGCTTTCACCGCCGCAATATCCGCGCTCACACTCACGCCAGCAGGCGTTCCAAGCAGAGCAACAATTGCGTTGGTCGCCGCGATAATCAGCGATTGATCTGCCGGATCGGTTGGTAGGTTGGTCGTCTTAGCGTCGATGTTGTCAAGGTCGGTCTGTGCCGTAGCCAAGGCGGCGGCGGTTGCCAATCCAGATTGAATCTCAGTCGTGAAGTCAGCGGCAGTAGCGGCGGCAGTGATCGCGTTTGCGGCCAGCGTAACGCCTGCGGTAACGGATGCCACGGCACCAGAAACACTAGCAACTACTTGGTCTGCGTCGATATTCGTGCCTGACAGGTTTACTGCGGTAGTCGGGCTTCCCACGTTTGCCCAATCCACACCAGCTTCGCCGCCCGCGCTTACGTCCAGCGTTCTAGCGGCCACAGTAGGCGCAAGCAATCCGGTCGTGTTGGTATCACACAGCGAGTCATTCAGTGCAGCAGAGCGGAACCCAATCACCGGCCCGCGCCACGGCAATACACCCGTTACCAACCCGGTAAACCAGCCGTAGCCCTCGGTGTCGTTATTGATACTTGCGCCACCAGAAGCGGGGATTTCAATGGTGTACATCCCGTCGCCCTGATGCGTCCAGTCGTATGTTCCGGATGTGGTCGGGGTTACTGCGGTCTGTGTAAACGCACCAGCCGAAGTAACGAAGTTCCAAACCAAATCCATGCCAGCCGCGTTGTAGGCAATCGCCGTCTCGCGGGTCTTGAAGTCGGTATCGTCAATC
>Ga0172380_10008021_pt1 | contig 11712 bp, 10 predicted proteins | sample Leawe162metaG_FD_119747 | JGI IMG/M metagenome (GOLD analysis project Ga0172380, IMG submission 119747) | Leachate microbial communities from a municipal landfill in Southern Ontario, Canada - Leachate well 162 metaG | ecosystem: Engineered > Solid waste > Landfill > Unclassified | place... | reverse complement strand
TCGCCCAGGGCATCTCGTCTGTGTACCCGAACAGGTGGTAGCGGCTACGCGCAGAAGCGGAGAGCCGGTCGCGCTCCTCCTCCAGCCAGCTTTCCTCGTCGCGACCGGAGACATGGATGACCTGCGCGTCCTGCAACCACTGCGGCAGCGCACGCGCGACCGCGACGTTGATCGAGTGCGCCCCCAGGGAGCCGCCGGCGACGAGGATCGTCGGAAGCGCCGGGTCCAGGTTGAACCGCGCGATGCCCTCCTCGCGGGTGGCGAGGGCGAACTCCGGACGTACCGGATAACCGGTCACGACGGTCTTGCCGGCGGGAAGTGAAGTCGTGGCGGCATCCACCGCGCATGCGACCGTGGTGGCGTAGCGGGCAAGGAATCGCACCGCCCAGCCGGGGCGTGCGTCCGGAAGGAAGACGATGAGCGGGATGCCCTCCTGCCGCGCGGCGCGCCCGACCGGGGCAGCGGCGTAGCCGCCCGTGGCGAACACGGCAGCAGGGCGATCCTCCTGCAGCAGGCGTCGTGCGGCACGGGTGCCGTTCCACAGCTGATACAGGCCACGGGCGAGGAGCCACGGCTTGCGGACGCGCACCTGGGCCGCCGGCACCGGGCGGAACTCGATCCCGCGCTGCTGCGCGAGCCGGCGTTCTGGGCCCTTCTCCGTGCCGTAGTAGAGCAGCGAGTCGCCTGGCTCACGCAGATGCTCTGCCACCGCGAGCGCGGGGTAGACGTGTCCGCCCGTACCGCCGCCGGCCAGCCCGAACTTCATCGGGCACCTCCGCTCGCGGGGTTGTGCGTCTGCCGCGGCAGGCGCTGTGCGCCGCGTGCCTCGACCGGCGCGCTCTCGTCGACGAATCCGGTGCTATACCGGCTGACGGAGAGCAGGACGCCCAGGGCGAGGAACGTGGAAAGGAGGGCCGTACCACCGTACGACACGAACGGGAGCGGGATCCCAGTCAGTGGCAGCATGCGGAGCACGCCACCGACGTTGGTGAGCATCTGGAACGCGATCCAGGCGAAGATCCCCATGGCGATCAGCGAGCCGAACGACGTGTCCGAGCGCCGCGCGATCACGAAGATCCGGTAGAGCACCACCACGAACAGAGCCATCACCACCGTGACGCCGATGTAGCCGAGCTCCTCGCCAATGATCGCGAGGACGCCATCCGTGTGTGATCCGGGGACGTAGAAGAACTTCTGGCGCGAGACACCCAGCCCCAGGCCGGTCCAGCCGCCGGAGCCGAACGCCACCAGCAGTTGGATCGCGTGGTAGCCGACGCCGGACGGGTCCGACTCGGCATCGAGAAACGCGGTGATGCGGTCCATGCGGTAGCCGCCCGCGAGGATGAGCACGACAAGCATGAAGAGGCCCGCCGCCATCAGGACGCCGACGTGGAAGAGGCGCGCTCCGGCGACGAAGAAGAGCGTGCCGGTAATGGCGGCGATGATGATCGCCGTCCCCACGTCCGGCTGGAGGATGACCAGCGCGCCGACCACGCCGACCATGCCGACGAAGGGCAGGACGCCCAGCGACACGTCGTGCAGAATCTCGCCCTTAGCCGTGAGCCAGGCCGCCATGTAGATCAGGACGGCGAGCTTCGCGAACTCGGAGGGCTGGAGCGGCGGGATCGGGCCCAGCGCGATCCAGGACTGCGCGCCGTTCTGCTCCACGCCGATGCCCGGCACGAGCACCAGCGTCAGCCCGACCAGCGCGCCCAGCATCAGCAGCGGGCTCAGTCGCATCAGGTAGCGGTAATCGAACCGCATCGCGAGCAGCATGATCACGATGCCCAGCACCAGGAAGATGCCCTGGCGCTTCACGAAGTAGTTCGCGTCGTCGAACTGCGCCGAGCCCAGCGCGTACGAGGATGAGTACACGGCGATCAGCCCGACGACCGAGAGGATCAGCACGGCGGTCAGGAGCAGGTAGTCGGGCGCGTGACCGCGCGCCGGCTGTGCGGCGTTGCGCTGGCGGCTCATCGTGAACCTCCGAGCGCCGCAACGGCGTCGCGGAATGCCTGGCCGCGCTCCTCGAAGTTGCGGTACTGGTCGAAGGATGCCGCTGCCGGTGAGAACAGCACGACGTCGCCCGGCTGCGCAGTCCGTGCGGCAGCCTCGACTGCCTCCGCCACCGTCTCCACGCGCGTGATCGGGAGCTCACGGTCGCGGGCGGCGTCGCGCATCAGCTGCGCGTACATCTCGCCGGCCGCGCCGAATGTGACGACGCCCCGACAACGGCGCGCGGCGTCTTCCGCCATCTCGCGAAGTGGCAGGTTCTTGTCGTACCCGCCCAGGATGAGCACGACGCGCTCCGTGTACGAGCGCAGTCCGGCCAGCGTGCGCTCCGGCGCGGTGGCGATGGAGTCGTTGACGTACAGGACGCCGTCCACGGTGCCGACGGGCTCCAGGCGGTGCGGCACTCCTGTGAAGGAACGCGCCGCCTGCGCAGCAGCCTCCGCGGGTACGCCGATCTGCGCGCCGATTGCCACGGCGGCCAGCAGGTTTTCCAGGTTGTGCTCGCCGCGCAGCGCCACCTCGTCGCGATGGACCACGTCCGTCTCCGCGCCGCCGTGCACGCGCACCACGCGGCCCTCGCGCAGCACTGCGCCGTCGCCGTCGATCTGCCCGCGCATGGAGGTGGTGGTGACGCGTCCCGGCACTTCCGAGACGAAGCCGCGTGTGACCTCGTTGTCCACGTTCAGGACGGTGACGTCCTGCGGCTGCTGGTAGCGGAAGATGCGGCGCTTCAGGTCCACGTACTGGTCCCACGTGAAGTGGTCCAGGTGGTTCGGCGTGACGTTGGTGACGCAGGCGATTTCCGGGCTGGCAGACACGCGGTCTAGTTGCGTGTGTGACATCTCCACGATGACGCGCGTGTCCGGCTTGATCTTCGGAAGCTGCGACAGCAGGCCGATGCCGATGTTGCCGCCGATGACGTGGTCCAGGCCCGCCGCGTCACACATCGCACCGACGAGGGCGGTGGTCGTCGTCTTGCCCGCGGAGCCGGTGATGCCGGTCACCGGCGCGGGGCAGCGCTCCAGGAAGAGGCCGAGCATGGTGGAGATGGGCACGCTGGCTCCGGCCGCCGCTGCAACGGCCGGATTGTCGGAAGGGACGCCTTGCGAGACGAAGACCATGTCAGCCGAAGTGGCATCCTCCGCGCGGTTCGCGCCCAGGGAGAGGCGTACGTCGAACTCCGCGATCGCCGCCAGGGCATCGCGGAGTTCCTCGGGTGCGCGGCGGTCGGACACGGTCACGTGAGCACCTTCGGCCGCCAGAAAGCGGACAAGGTCGATGCCCTCGATGCCGAGGCCAATCACCGTCACCCGTGCCTCCCGCAGGTTTTGTTTATCTGTCATAGCGGGTCAGCCGAATATATCCACAAGGTATAGCACACCAGACGTGAGCCACACCAGCCAATATCCACATCGACAGGCTTCGCCCGGGCATCAGACGGACAACGCCAGTGCGACGCCGACCATGGCGCTCACGATGCCGACCAGGTAGAGCCGCATGACCACCTGCGGCTCGGACCATCCGAGCAACTCCAGGTGGTGGTGCAGGGGAGCCTTCCGGAAGAGGCGGCGGCCACCCGTGGTCTTGAAGTAGACGACCTGGATGATGTCCGACATTGCTTCGGACACGAACACGAGGCCGATGATCGGCAACAGGAGCCAGTGCCCCGTCATCAGGCCGACAGTCGCCAGCGCCGCACCGAGTGGGAGTGCTCCGGTGTCGCCCAGGAACACCTGAGCAGGGTGGGCGTTGTACCAGAGGAAGCCCAACAGCGCGCCTACGACCGTGAAGCAGAACACCGCCAGGAAGTCCTGCCCCTGCATCGAAGCGATCACCCCGTACGCGCCAAAGGCGAACGCCGCCAGCCCGCCAAGGAGGCCGTCCAGGCCATCGGTGACCGCGACGGCCGTCGTCCCGGAGAACACCGTTACGAATGCGATTGCCAGGTAGACATAACCGAGCTGGTGCTGGCCGGCCCACGGGATGTTGATGCTCTGCGCCTCCAGCCCCCAGAACAGGGAACCGGATACGACCGCGGCGAGCAGCCCGATCAGGCCAAACTTCAGGCGCCAGGAGAGGCCGTGGTACGTGCCGCCGACGAGTGATCCGAGGTCGTCCCAGAAGCCGACGGCCATCATCGAGACCACCACGGCCACCGGAAGAAGCATGGATCGACGTTCCAGGACGAACTCGCCGTCGCGGTACTCCCATACGTTGGTCAGGAGCGTGAAGACGGCCACGGTGCCCCAGATGAAAAGGCCGCCCATCGTCGGGGTGCCCGCCTTGATCGCGTGCGTGGAGGGCAGGTCGGCGCTGATCGCCTTCCCCACCTTCTTCTCTCGGAGGATGCGCACGGTGGGCCGCCCGAGGAGGAGGGCGAGCAGAAACGCACCGCTACCGGCCAGGAGCGCTTCGATCATTGTTGGGTCCCTCGATCCGCTGTGCGTACGCCGGACCGTTCCAATTCGGTGACCACGGATTCCAGGCCCAGGGCGTGAGAGCCCTTCACGAGCACCACGTCCCCGGGGCGCACCAGGGTGAGGAGGAGCGCCGCTGCTTCTTCGTGCGTGGTCGCGTGATGCACCTCGCCGGCACCGGACGTCAGCGCGATCGCACCGAGGCGTCGCGCTTCATCGCCGATGGTGACCAGCGCGTCCAGCACTTCGCCGGCGCGTTCGCCCACGCGCTCGTGCTCGTAGCGGGACGCGTCGCCCAGCTCGCGCATGTCGCCCAGCAGGGCGATGTGGCGTCCGGGCATCTCATCCATGAGGTCCAGCGCGGCGATCATGGACGCCGGCTGGGCGTTGTAGGTGTCGTCGATGATCTGTGTGCCGTCGTCTCGCTTGATCACGCGCATCCGCGTTGGGACAGCCAGCGCCTCGATCGCATCAGCAACCTCCTCGAACGTCATGCCGTGCGCCAGTCCAGTCGCCGCCGCGGCGAGGACGTTCGACACCAGGTGTTTCCCGGGCAACGGCACGCGGACGCGTCGTGACTCGTCGCGGTAGTGCAGGGTGAAGGAGAAGCTGGCCGCGCCGTCTGAGGTCACGTCCGCAGCACGGACCTCCGCGCGTTCGTCCGTCCCGAACCACCAGATGCGGGCGCGGATGTGGTCCGCCATCGCGCGGACGAGTGGGTCGTCCACGTTGAGGATCGCGTCCCCGTCCTCCGGCAGCGACTCCGGGAGCTCGCGCTTCGCCTGCGCGATCGCCTCGATGGAGCCGGCGCGTTCCAGGTGCGTCGGGCCCACGTTGAGGACGATGCCGGTTCGTGGCTGTGCCCAGCGGCAGAGCAGCGCGATCTCGCCGATGGTGTACATGCCCATCTCGATCACCGCGAACTGGGTGGTCGGGCCTAGCTCCAGGAGGCAGAGCGGTACCGAGATCTCGTTGTTGTAGTTCAGCGGGTTCGCCTGCACGCGGTACTTCGCGCCCAGCACGGCGGCGACGATCGCCTTGGTCGTCGTCTTCCCGACGGAGCCGGTTACGCCCACGACCTGAAGCGGCAGGAGGCGTCGCCACGTCGCCGCGAGGTACTGGAGCGCCTCCAGCGTGTCGTCCACCAGGAAGACGACGGCGGACCCAATTGCATCGGCGGCGGGTTCGCGGCTCACCAGCACGCCGGTCGCGCCGGCGGCGACGGCGGCCGCCACGAAGTCGTGCCCGTCCGCGCGCTCGCCGGGCAGCGCAACGAAGAGGTCGCCCGCGCGCACTTCCCGCGAGTCGATGACCGCGCGTGTGAACACAGTGTGGACATCCGGCGATGGGACAGGATGCCGCAACCGCGGCCCCAGGGCCGCGGTGACGAACGCTGCATCCAGCATTGCCATGGTCATGGGGTCGCCACCGTGTTTGGTGGGTAGTCCGGTGGGACACGGAGGTAGTCCATGACCTGCGCCGCGAGGTCCGCGAAGACGGGCGCTGCGACCTGGCCGCCCAGGTTGAGGCCACCACTTGGCTGGTCGATCTTGATCAGGATGGAGACCCGCGGGTTATCCGCCGGGATGAACCCCGCGAATGAGGCGATGGTGCTGTCCAGGGCGTAGCCCGTGGGGATCGACACCAGTGTGGTGCCGGTCTTGCCGGCGACGTCATAGCCATCCACGCGGGCGCCATGCCACTCCAGGCCTTCGACGACGTCACGCATGAGCGCGAGCATGGTCGCCGCTGTCTCCTCCGAGACCACCCGACGGACCTCGACTGGCTCGTAGATGCGGACGTCCTGCGGAGCGATCACCTTGGAGACGATGAACGGGCGCATGAGCACGCCGCCGTTCGCCAGGGAGTTGACCGCGGTCAGCATCTGTAGTGGCGTCACCGCGAGCCCCTGGCCGTACGAGTTGGTCGCCAGGTCGACGATGGTCCAGTCCGGATCCGATGTGGTGCGGAAGGTGCCGTCCGCCTCGCCGGAGAGTCCGACGTGGGTGGCCTCGCCCAGGCCAAACTTGCCGATGTAGTCGTAGAAGCGCTCCGACCCGATGAGCTCCGAGAGCCACACAGAACCGGTGTTCAGGGAGTGCTGCAGGTACTCGCGGACAGTGACGGGCCCGTAGGCGCGGAGGTCCCAGTTCCGGATGACCGCGCCTCCCACGTCCACTGCGCCCTCGTCGACGTAGGTGGAGTCCGGCGAGACCTGCCCCACGTCCAGCGCCATGGCGGTGGTGAGGGTCTTCAGCACGGAGCCGGGCTCGTAGAGGTCCGTGACCGCCGCGTTCTTGACGAGCGCCTCGAGGTTCGGGTCGTTCAGGTCCACCGCCGCGAGCGAGATCGATGGCTGCGAGGTCATCGCGAGGATGGCGCCGGTGTGCGGGTCCATCACGATGATCGAGCCGCTGGTGGCCTCGTACTGCTGGAGGGCGGCGCGGAGCGTGTCCTCGGCCATCGCCTGGATGAAGCGGTCGATGGTCAGCTGGACTTCGCCGCCGGTGACCGGGGCCTTCATCGCCTGCTGGCTGAACGCGATCGGGCGGCCCAGCGCGTCGCGCTCGATGGTCGTCCAGCCGGGGCGCCCCTCCAACGTGACATCGAAGTCGGACTCGATGCCCCAGAGGCCGTGGCCTTCGCGGCCGACATATCCGATGAGCTGCCCGGCGAGGTCGCCTTCGGGGTAGATGCGGCGCGATGACGGGATGAGACGGACGCCCCAGAGGTCCAGCTCCTCCAGCGCCAGCCCGCTGGCGTAGTCCATCTGGCGAGTCACGATGATGTCGCCGCGATCCTCCTCCGTACCGGCGCTGAAGAGGTCATCCGGGTTGAGGCCCATGAAGTCACCGAGGCCGCGCGCCGCAACGTAGGCCTGGTCCTGGTCCCGCCACAGGAACCTGTCGATGTAGACGTCCCAGGTGTCCACGGAGGTGGCAAGCGGGTAGCCGGTGGCGTCCAGGATGGCGCCGCGGGGCGCCGGCAGCGTCGCCGCTCCCTGGCGGGTCACGGCGGCCTGCTCCAAGAAGTCGTCGTGCTCCAGGATCTGCACCTGGTACAGGCGCACCATCACGGCAGCGATCGACAGGAAGACGAGCGCACCCAGCGTCCAGTGACGCCAGGTGAGGTGATCGTCCGGACGGCTGGTGGTCACCCGTACGGCCCTTCGTCAGGTTGGTGCAGCAGGCAGCGTTGCCTGCGACTCATCAGTTGAAGCCCGGTATCGAGCCGATCAGTTCTTCCCACCACGATGGCTCCGGGGCCGCCTCGTGCTCCGGTGCCTGCACGTAGCGTCGAGGCATGGGGACAACCTCCGGCGCTGCGGTTTCGATCTGAATACGCATGGAGTCCTGCGCCGGGACCATCCCCAGCCGGTCTGTGGCCTGTGCGCGGAGGTGCTCCAGGTCCGACGAGTCGGCAACGCGGGCCTCCAGCAGGCGGATCTGCGCGTCCAGCGAGTCACGTTCCTGCTCCAGGTCGCGGAGCGTGTAGCCCACCGCCGCGACCTGGCTGGTCTGAAGGACCTGGAAGATGCCCGCGGTGGCTACAGCCAGCAGCGCGAGTGCGACGACCATTGTCCGGCTGAGACGTCGCCGCACGACGCCCCAGCCGGTCGGGAGCGGACGGGCGGGCGCCGAAGCGCGCCGCACGCCAGTCGTGGCGCCGCTGGCCTGCGCACTTACACGAGGGGCCGGGGTGGCCGGACGTGCGCGCGGGCGGAGCGGTGCATCGCTCGGGCGGGAGATGGCTGCCATCAGGCGGCCATCCGTTCGCCCAGTGCTTCTGCGACGCGGAGGCGCGCCGAGCGGGCACGAGGGTTGCGCGCTACCTCGGCGTCGGTGGGGCGCAACGGCTTGCGGGTGACCTCGCGGAGCGTGGCGCGATGGTCACAGGTGCAGACGGGCTGTCGTGGCGGACAGATGCAGTCCCGCGCGTGCAGCCGGAAGAACTCCTTGACGCGTCGGTCTTCCAGCGAATGGAAGGAGATGACGACGAGGCGCGCGCCAGCGCCATCGAGCAGGCCGTGAGCCGCCGTGAGTGCCGAATCAAGTTGCTCGAGCTCGCGGTTCACGGCGATTCGCAGTGCCTGAAAGGTCAGTGTGGCCGGGTGGATCTGCATCCGCCCTCCCTTGTGGGCTCGTGGTCCCACGGCCTGCTCGATGGCGCTGACTAGCTCTCCTGTCGTGTGGATCGGCCGCCGGCCGACGATCGCGCGGGCGATGCGACGGCTGCGCGGCTCTTCGCCGTACTCGTAGATCAGGGCCGCCAGGCGGCGCTCGTCGTATTCGTTCACCAGGTCGGCGGCGGTAGGGCCGTGGTCTGGATCCATGCGCATGTCCAGCGGCTCGTCGCGCTGAAAAGAGAAGCCACGGCCCGGCGCGTCAAGCTGCATCGAGGAGACGCCCAGGTCGAAGAGGATGCCGTCCACGGGCTGGAAGCCGTGCGACTCGCAGATCGTCGCGATGTCCTCGAAGTCGCCGCGCACGACGATCGCAGTGTCGCCGAAGGCGGCGAGGCGCTCGGTCGTGAGGGCAACGGCGCGGGGGTCACGGTCGATGGCGAGCAGGCGTCCGTCCGGCTGTGCCGCCTGCGCGATGGCGGCAGAGTGCCCGCCGAGGCCAGCGGTGCCGTCGACGTACCGGCCGCCGGGACGCACGGCGAGGCCCTCGAGGACCTCCGCGAGCATCACCGGCTCATGGCGCGGTGCGTAACCAGGGGTGACTGCGGTCATGCGCCGCCCTCGGAAGACTCGCTTGCGAGTCGTTCCTGCTCACCCCGCCATGCATCAGGATGCCATAATTCGAGGTAATCGCCACATCCGATGATCAATATTTTCCCCGTGTCGAGCGATCCGGCCTCGCGAATCTGTGGCGGGATGAGGATCCGGCCCTGCTTGTCGAGTTCGATCGCGTAGGCGTCTGGCAGGAACGAGCGGCGGATGCGGCGGGCGTCCAGGCGGCGGTTGCCGTCCTCGGAGCCGAGGCGGCGCTGGACTTCCTCGTCAAAGGTGGCCTGCGTGTAGGCCTCCACGGCGCCCTCCGGGCCAACCCGAAGCACACCCCCATCGACGAACGCGTGCCGGTAGCGGGCGGGGATTGCTAACCGACCGCGTTCGTCGATGGAGTGTTCGAAGGTGCCGAAGAAGAACATCGCCACCTTCGTTCACTGTGGTGCGGGGTGAGGGGCAATCTCCCCATTTCCCCCCACAACGCCCCGCAATCTACCATTCAGCCGTCCAGGGGCGCAACCCCAGATTCGCGGGGATTCGCAAAGTCGCCCCGTCCCCAGGGCCCGGGCGGATGTTGCTGGCAACGCAACAGCCCCGCCGGTGGGCGGGGCTGTCGAGGATTGCGGGCGGTGGCGGCTAGACCGGGGGCGGTTCGGCTGCCGTGGGCGGAGCCGGGGGCGCACCCGCGGAGCGGCGGCGCATCAGCACCATTGCACCGAGTCCGGCGACAACGAGGACGCCGATGACGATGCCCGCGATCACCGGGGTGGCGAGGCCTGTGCTCACGTCAGATGTGGCGGAGAGGGTCCGGCCGGCGTCGGTCATGGTCATGTTCCAGACGAGGGTGCCGTCTGGGAGCACCTCGTCGGCGTTGTGGGTCTTCACCTCGCCGGGGAGGCTGAGGCGCGTCACGATCGTGATCTGATCCATGAACGCGTCCATCATGCCGCTCATGGACGGGTCGCCCGCGAACTCGGCCAGGTCCTCGTCAGACAGGGCCTCGGTCACGGTGCTGAACTGCCACTCGTCGCCGACCCGCTCCAGCGTCAGCTGCGCCTGCTCGATCTCGCCGAGGGGGAGGCTGCTGTCCTCCGGGAGCGTGGCTGCGATCTTCTCCAGCTCTGCGGCGAAGTCGTCCGAAGCGGGGACGTTGAGGGTCATGGCGAACCCGAGGCCGTCGTCGTTGGAGAAGAACTCCATGGAGCCGCCGTTCGCCTCCAGCGCCTCCACCATCTCCACCATCTCCGGGTCGCTTTCGAACTCCGCCTGGAGTTCCTCTAGCGGCGGGACTTCGGTGCCGCCCATGCCGAACAGCGCGGTGGGGAACGTCATGCGGATCGTCTGCGAGCCCGAGCCGTCTTCGTTGACGACGTAGTTGGACTCGATCGCAAAGCACCCCATCAGCAGCATCGCCGGGAGGATCGCGAGGGGCAGGAGGAGTCGTCGCACGGTGCCTACTTTCGACGCGCGCGTTCAGACGTGGATGGGGCGCGCGGACGCGTCTGAGCGTAGCAGCCGCACCAGTAGTGCGTGGGGGGTCGTACGATCGTCCGGTTACCCGTCCCACCGGGTACAGGAGGCCACTTTGTCGTATCGCGCAGGGGTGCTCACGGTCAGCGACCTCGCGTCTCGCGGGGAGCGCGAGGACACGTCGGGTCCGGCCGTCGTGTCCATCCTCGCGGCGGCGGGCTACGAGGTGGCGGTGACGGCGGTGCTGCCGGACGAGCCGGAGCAGATCGCGCAGCGGCTGACGGCGTGGTCGGACGCGGGGCTGTCGCTGGTGGTGACCACGGGCGGCACGGGGCTGGCGCCGCGCGACCGTACACCGCAGGCGACCGAGTCGATCGTGGACTACCTGGTGCCGGGGATCCCGGAGGCGATGCGCGCGGCGTTCGTCGGGCAACTGCCGGCGGCGATGCTGTCGCGCGGGGTGGCAGGGGTGCGGTACCGCACGCTGATCGTGAACCTGCCGGGGAGCGAGAAGGCGGCGCGCGAGAACCTGGAGGTGGTGCTGCCGGTGCTGGATCACGCGTGCGCGCTGCTCGCGGAGGCAACGGCGGAGGTGGCCGCGGAGCATCGCGCGATCCAGGGTGGCGACGCGCAGGGACGGCAATGACGCCAGCGTCATCGATCCGGTTCGACGTGATCACGATCTTCCCTGCCATGTTCCAGGGGGCGCTGTCCGAGTCGATCCTCGGGCGGGCGAGTGAGCGCGGGCTGATCGATGTGCGGCTCCATGATCTGCGCGAGTGGGCGACGGATAGGCACCGCACGGTGGACGATTATCCGTTCGGTGGGGGGCCGGGGATGGTGATGAAGCCGGAGCCGCTGTTCGCGGCGATCGATGCGGTGCAGGCGCAGGACTCGAGGGTGGCGTACCGGGTGTTCCTGACGCCGCAGGGGCGGCGGCTGGACCGTGCGCTGGTGGACGAGCTGGCTACGCACGAGCGGCTGCTGCTGATCTGCGGGCGCTACGAGGGGGTGGACGAGCGGGTGCTGGAGCACGCGGTCGACCTCGAGGTGTCGATTGGGGACTTCGTGGTGTCGGGC
>Ga0172380_10008020_pt1 | contig 11714 bp, 13 predicted proteins | sample Leawe162metaG_FD_119747 | JGI IMG/M metagenome (GOLD analysis project Ga0172380, IMG submission 119747) | Leachate microbial communities from a municipal landfill in Southern Ontario, Canada - Leachate well 162 metaG | ecosystem: Engineered > Solid waste > Landfill > Unclassified | place... | reverse complement strand
GTACGAGGTACGTTATACACACTCAAAGATTCGGGTGTGCCACAGATCGGTGTAATCGCACAAGAGATAAAACTCGCATTTCCAGAGGCCGTGAGCGGATCTGAAGAAGAAGGAAGATTTCTCGGTGTAAACTACAACGCTATCGCAGCTATTGCGCTCCAAGGTGTAAAAGAATTGAACACTAAAGTAAATTCTATATTTACTTGGTTTGCAAACGATAAGTTTAACGTACAAGGTGACATTTGTGTTGATGAGGTGTGTGTCACAAAGCAACAGTTTAAGCAGATGCTTTTGAACAACGGTTCATATGTTCAGCCGGTACAAACACCAACACCTACTCCATCATCCTCAGACCCTGTACCTGAACCAGAGGAAGTTGTTCCTACCGAAGAAGATGAGGATATGCCTCCTCCTGAAGAAATAATAGAAGAGCCTGTTGTTTCAGAAGTTATTCCAGAAGTTGTACCTGTACCTATACCTGAACCAGTTCCAGAACCTGTTGTATAATTTTTTATGAAAAAAATACAGACATACAATGTAAAAAAAATAATACTCTTCTGTATATGTTTTGTTGTGTCTGCAACAGTCACTGCTGAAAGCATGTCTGGCACAACCTATACACTGAATGGTTCCATTGGTGTTATTGTGAATCAAGGCGAATCGTCTACGTATACGTTAGATTCTTCAGGCAATCCTATAGGTACTGGAAATTCATCAGGTGCCACATATACGTTATATCCAACACCATATAGTGGTACAAGTAATCCAGGAGGAGGTTCTGGTGAACAACAACAAACATCCGGACAATCTGGAAGAGCGGTGGGAGGAATGTTTGGTGGTGAAATAGGTCCTCAGTTTGTACCAACCATTTTATTTCCAGAAAATACTGTTACTGAAATTGGAAAATCTGAAACAACAGAAAAAGAAAAACTTGAAATTTTTTCTAATGCAGAAGCATACAAGACATACACATACTCAGATACTGTTAGGTTTGGACAAAGAACATCAACAACATCTGAATCACAAGATGTGCCATTAAAAATACCTTGGTCACTCGTCTGGATTATTTTCCTTGGAGGTATCCTTTTAGGATTAGAGATTTGGAAAAATTTTCATAAAAATAAGATATAGTCTTCAATATATCTTCATGATATACTAGAGATGTCTCCGAACAGTTGGCTTATACTTTTTTCATCGGGGAGTCATACGTAGCAAAAGAAACCGTGGTTTCTTTCTCGAGACACCCACCTAGCTTCAATTCTAGGTCCAACTCGTTAGGAGGCTTTATAGGCAGTATGCTTTCTATATACTTTCTATAAAGCTTTTATGACACAAGATATCCCTGTATACTCATGGAAAACTCCTTTCTTTACTGCAGCTTTTTGCCTTCTGCTTCTTTTGCTTATCAACGACACTGCTACGAGACTATACTTGTATTCTGGATATCCGTGGATAGATATACCACTACACATTCTTGGAGGTTTCTCTGTAGGTATTGCAGCTGTAGGACTCATACGTATTATATTTCCAGGAAAAGCATACACATCTGTTCCATTGTTTCTATATATGATATTGCTAGTATTATGTGTTGGTATCGCGTGGGAATTTGTTGAATGGTATTACAAAGCGTCAGTTGCCTTTGGTGGAAACTTTTGGTTTGATACATACAAAGATTTGCTTATGGACACACTTGGTGGGATACTTAGTTACATATGTTTCCGTCCTCAAAAAAAAGATTTGCAGACACTATAACACAAAAGCAGGATATACAAGATGCTGGAGAACTGGCCAATAAAGAATATGCAAACATTACATTTTGTGGTGGCGTTTCTTCAGTAACAGGCGCAAACTTTTTACTTGATATATACAAACATGATGCAGAAGGTAAGCTGGTGTCTAAAAAGATTTTGATAGATTGTGGTATGGAGCAAGGGAGTGAAAAGGCAAAGATATACAACGCATCACCGTTTATATATAACCCTGGAGAGGTTGATATACTGCTGATTACTCATGCACATATGGATCATATTGGGCTTATTCCAAAACTCGTAAAACATGGATTCAACGGGGTTATATACAGTACTCCAGAAACTAAAGATTTATCTGTATACATGCTGGATGATGCATTAAAACTTGTGACACAAAGTGCAGAAGAACATAAGACAGAGCCTTTATATGGTGAAGATGATTTACGGAAAACGTTTCAGTTATGGAAAACTATTCCATATCATACTGATTTTGAATTATACACTGCTATAGAAGGTGAGCATGATAGAAAACACAGTGTACATGTATATCTCAAAGATGCGGGACATGTACTTGGCTCTTCTATGTTTGAGATACAGGTTTCTTTTAATAATATCGATAGAAAGTTTTTGTTTACTGGTGATCTTGGAAATAGTCCTTGTCCAATACTAAAAGATACAGAATCAATAGAAGGTGTTGATTATGTGATCATGGAAAGTGTATATGGAGATCGAAATCATGAAGATAAAAAAGAGAGACTACATAAGTTGCAAACTGCTATCGAGGATACGATAGACAGAAATGGTATTCTTCTTATACCGTCTTTTTCTCTTGAAAAAACACAAGAAGTTTTGTTTGAAATGAATAAGTTGTTTGAAGATGGAATCGTCCGAAGCATTCCTGTCTATCTGGATTCACCACTTGCAACAAAACTACTGCCTATTTATAAAAAATATACAAAAGATTATAACAAAGAGGCAACAGAGAGAAGACTGAGAGGAGATGATATTTTGAACTTTAAGTCGCTGCATATTGTTGGAAGTGCAGAGGAGTCAAAGGCTATAAAGTTTTCTAAAAACCCAAAAATAATCATGGCAGGTTCGGGTATGTCTACAGGGGGTCGTATCATGCACCATGAACTTAACTATCTCGATGATGATAATACTATACTTCTTTTTATGGGATTTCAAGCGTTAGGTACTCTTGGTCGTGAGATACGAGACGGTGCTAAAAAAGTGAAGATATACGGACATGATGTTCATGTTCGTGCAGAAATACAAACCATCGACGGGTATTCAGGACATAAAGATTCTGACAACCTGCAAGAGTTTGTTGCAACAACCGCTGACACTGTTAAAAAAGTTTTTGTTACTATGGGAGAAACAAAATCCGCACTATTTCTAGTGCAGAGACTTCGAGACTACCAAGGTCTTGATGCTGTGCATCCAGAACAAGGTGAGACGGTTACGTTGTATTAATTACCGAAATGAGGAGTTGATGGGCGAGTTTAGAAGAATAGTCCTGGAATGTATGCGAGTACTAATCCTATAATCATAAGGAAAGCTATAGCTGACCATACGATTTGAACTTTTTTCCGGTGCTTTGGGTGAAGAAACATGGTATATATAGTAGCAGATGCGAGAATTTCAAGCAATACAAAAAAAACACGAACACTGGTATAAAATCACACACTCCTTGTGGTTTGTGTTGTTTTTATGTATCTGTGTTTTCTTTTTGGCTAGAGGACTTTTCCGTATATATAGAACATATATTCATATAGAGAAAGATTTTGTTGAATTACAATCGGAAGTTACGACACTAGAAAAAAGAAATGCAGAGCTAGATACTCAGATACAACGAATTGAAAGTTCTGAAGGGAAGGATTATGAAATACGAAAAAAGCTAGATGTAGCAAAGCCTGGAGAGAAAACCTTGTATATTGTAGATACACCATGATATAAATAGCATATGAATCCATCATCAACTCAAAAACATATTATTGTGTATAGTACTCCTACATGTACATATTGTCATCATCTTAAAGATTATTTGAAGGAAAAAGGTTTTACCTATGAAGATGTTGATGTAACAAAAGATTACGAGGCTATGGTTGCCGCAGTTACAAAAAGTGGTCAAAAAGGAGTACCTGTAACAGACATAGAAGGAAAGATTATCGTAGGATTTGATCAAGAGGCTGTTGATGAGGCACTAGGTATTACAAAATAATTTAAGAAATATTATGAATAAAACAATAAAAATTATTATGAGCTTTGCGATTGTCATAGTGCTTGTCGCAGTAGCTACATATTTTATAAATAATAACAAAGTAAACAATATGATTGACGCTGCAAAAAACGGAGCACAAGCAAATAATGCATTACAAGAGAAACAACTTGAACCAATTAAACCAGCAGAAGTAGGAGATCTTGTTGTGGTCCATTACACAGGGACGCTCGAAAATGGAACAAAGTTCGACAGTTCATATGATAGAGGTGAACCGTTTGTGTTTATCATCGGACGAGGAATGGTTATCAAAGGGTGGGATGAAGGGCTTCTAGGGGCACAGCGGGGTGATAAAAAACATCTTGTTGTGACAAGTGATAAGGGATATGGAGATCAAGAGATCAAAGGTGCAGATGGAAAAGTTCTTATTCCAAAAAATGCAACACTTGTATTTGACCTAGAAGTTGTTGAGATCGTTGCTAAGGAAAAAGTTGATGTGATGATCAAGCAACAGGAAGCTGCTCAGGCTGCACAGATCGAGGCAAGTATGAAAAAATAATACACATAAAAATCTGCGTTATGCAGATTTTTGCCATAATAGTTCAATGGATAGAACAGTCCCGTCCTAAGGGGTAGATGTAGGTTCGATTCCTACTTGTGGCACATGTATGTTTGACGCATCTCAATAAAAATGTTATTGTGTAAATGTTTCAGTTTTAACCCGAACCTTTTACGCTCATGTTGAAATCAATTACTGCAAATAAAATTCAGATTAACGGCTCATGGAATGTGAGCATGTCCGCCCAGGTTTTACCTGAGCCTTCTCCTGAACATCGTCATGCTACAAAGGATGAGTTTATTGCCTTCCTGCGTTCGGCAAGTAATCATCTTCCTGGAAGAACCGTGAATGGCCGACATGCCATTGCGAGCGAATTTACCTTTGCAGCTCTTGTTTTGACAAGTGAAGGAGTTTTCAATCTCGACGGACAACCTGGTTCAACGGACAAGAGACCTACCGTCATGGCCGTTGTCCGAAAAGACGGACATCCTTTCTACAGTGTCGAGCAAGGCTAACTAATTTCACATCGAGAACCTGCGTCTGCACCTCACTGTGCAGCCAGGTTTTTTATTTTATACAGTGTGCTATAAATACACCATGTCTTTCATCATAGATACAAACACTACTAAAGATCTCCAATACACCATCCTCGACTCAGGTGACGGACGAAAGCTTGAATCATACAACGGATACATCATGGATCGACCAGATCCACAGTGTCTTTGGCCTAAAAAACTAACCCTTAAAGAGTGGTCAAAAGCCGATGCTTTTTTTATGGAAAAAGCAACAGGAAAAAGAGAAGAGCGAGGCGAGTGGAAAGTATATAAGGAATTACCTGCAGATTTTCGAATAAACTTTTTCAAAGATTTGCAAGCTCAAGTAAAACTAAGTCCATTTAAACACACAGGAATTTTTCCAGAACAGTATAACAACTGGCAGTTTATTGATGAGAAGATATCTGAAGCAAAGAAAACAAACGGAGAAAAAGAAATAAAAGTTTTAAATCTTTTTGGTTACACAGGTTGCGCATCACTTGTTGCCGCGTCGGCTGGGGCGTCTGTTGTTCATGTTGATGGATCAAAACAATCTATATCAACTGGTGTTGCAAACGCCGAAGCGTCAGGGCTAAAAGATGCACCTATCAGATGGATTCTCGATGATGCTTTTGCGTTTGTAAAAAGAGAGATTCGACGTGGAAACACATATGACGGTATCGTTATGGATCCACCATCTTTTGGACGAGGAGCAAAAGGAGAGATATGGAAGTTAGATGAAGGGTTTGTTGATCTAGTAAAAGAGTGTAGTAAGCTACTCACACCAAAACCACTCTTCTTTATCATCAACGGGTATGCTGCGGGGTATTCACATATCGCATACAAACAAAATATTGACATGTATCTTGACAGTGCGCAGGGAGAAACAGAAAGTGGAGAGTTGTTGTTTAAGGATACAGAAGGGAGATTTCTTCCGGCTGGTATTGTGGCGAGATGGAAGCGAAATTAAACGAAAAATTTAGATAATAGGAGTTGATTATTTCAAAAATTCATCAACAACAGTGTATACAGGTGCGTTGTTTTGTTGTATTTCTTCCGAATCAAACCAATACGTCGTAGTATATCGCTTAAACCAAACTCTTTGTCGTTTTGCATAATGCCAAGTTGCAGAAAAAAGCTTTTCTGCAAATTCTGTGAGTGTAATTTCTTTTTGTATAAGTTGTGAAATAAACTTATATTCCAAACCAAGTTTCTGCATACACTCATGAGTAAGAATATTTTGTTGCAAAAGTTTTTCAGATTCTTCAATCATACCTTGCTGCATACGTACTTCAATTCTTTTTTGAATTCGTTCTCGAAGTTTTTCTGTTGTCGTGTCTAGTCCTATAAACAAAGTTTCGTATAGTGGTTCTGTGTTTTGTTTTGCAAATGTACCATCTTGCTTAAGTATGGTGATAGCTCTGGCAATCCGTCTTTTGTTCACCATATCGACATGAGAGATGTCTGCGCTTTTCTCCTCTGAAATATTTTTCAATATTTCTCGTAGTTCTGTGATAGTCAACGCTTCAAGTGCATCTTGTGTTTTCAAATCTGCAGGAGTTGGAGACCCTGCATTTCCAAAAATAATCGCATCTGTATACAATCCTGTCCCTCCACAAAGTATTGGTATAGCACCTCGACTGTATATATCTGCGAGAATATTTTTCACATCTTTTGCATATGCAAATACGCTGTATCTATCTTGGGGTTCTATGATATCCAACATATGATGAGTAACTCCTTGCATCTCTTTACATGTAATCTTTCCTGTACCGATGTCTAGGTGTCTGTATATCTGCCGTGAATCAGTACTTATAATCTCAGCTTTTTTACCGTATGTTTTTTCTATATACAACGCAACAGCTACCGCAAGATCGCTTTTACCTGTGGCGGTTGGTCCGATGATGGTGATAATCTGGGGCATATTGAGCTTACTATATCAGAATATTATAAAATATACAGAGACTTGAAAATAATCCCTCTGGGTTTATTTCTATATGTGTTGGAGTTTTGCGTGTGAAGAGAGTTGGCTATATAAAGAAAAAGAACGTCGTACCCAAAGGTCGTGCGTTCCGTTTTAAAGTTTTAAGAGGACTTGAACCTCTTCGGTTGCTTTACCGAGTGGATGCACCACTATCACAGGCGTTTGAGCCACAATGTGACGTCTTCGAGATAGTTGCCTTTGCACATCTCACGAAGTGCTGACAAAGCTGGGTTCGCACCAGTCTCGAGAGGGATGTTCAAATACAGCTTCACGGATCGTCCACCTTTTTTTATTATCAGTGCCACGCAGTTTCCGGTTAGTCCAGAATCAATGGATTCCACGGCGAAGGTCTCAGCGGCGAAGGTAATCGTCCCCTCGATGATGTTTCCGTCTTGAACCGTCAGGTTGAGGGTGGTGTGACCGACTTTGGGTAGATGCCAATTGCTCGATTCGAAGAGGCTGGTGCATACGATAAAGGTTTTCAACTCGTTGGCACCTTCTGTAACTAGAGGTTTGAGCGCCTTTGAGCAGCGGTCGTCGGAGATGAATTGTGCAGTAGTGGGCATGGTTGTATTGATGGTTGAGTGTGATTGGAAGGACAATAATTCGCTTGACGTGATGTCAGCAAGACAATTACGGTCTTTCTTCCAAACTCAACACAGATACTTTCAAGGAACTTATCTTACTGTCGACATTATAACATATCTAAGTATATCTATCAATAGCAAGATAGGATCTTAAGGTAAGGCTTAGAATGGTATAATTATTCCCAACGGAAGGATGTTTAGATACGACCTCCAAAATTCATCCCTCTCAAAATTGTTTTGTCTTTTTGGTGCAGGAAGAGAGACTTGGTCCTTACAGGACCAGTATACCTTTGTCATATTCTTACACGCTTCCGCGTGCTCGAATATAAGACAAAGCTTTTCAAGTCTCTCCCGAAAGTGCCTCAAGGCACTTTCTTTCCAGCATAATCGAAAAAAACACTGAAATATTAATATCTTTCAGTGTTTTTCAGTAAGTGTGCAGGAAGAGAGACTTGAACTCTCAGTGGGTTACCCCGTACGATTTTGAGTCGTATGCGTCTACCATTCCGCCATTCCTGCATATGTGCTATACTACCATATATGAAAAAACTCACAACCGTTACAACTAGTATACTTATTATTGCCGTACTGCTTATAGCTGCTGGTGCATACTATATGTTTGGAGACGGGGTATACTCAAAAAATCCTAGTCTATATAACACTACAGAGCCCGATGGTATCGTCAAGGGTTACCTACAAACCATGATCCCTCGAAACGTTGAGGTGGTTGATGCTTCAAAAAAGATTATGGTTGATGCTGATATAAGCGTGCCTGAGATACGACTTTTTGCAGCTCGAGTTGCCGATGCTCAAGAGTTTGAAATTGGTCAAATGAAGTCTTGGTATACAGAATGGTTTGGAATTGATGTTCCTCTGTTTATATATAAACGAGCAATGACACCAATCGAAGAAACAGGTGATGCTGTTGCAAGGGTGTATCTACAAGATATGATAGCTCACTATGAGTTTGATGCAGAGGAGTCTAGAAAAGCTCAACAATACATTACAGTTATTCAAGAAAATAATTCTAATTCAGATGGTCAACTTACAATAACTAATTCACATATAGGTATCGATACTACAATTTTGTTTGCTCAAATAACAGAAGAGAAACGACAGGCTACTATTGGTGAGATGCAGGAATTGCTTAAAAAATTTAAATAACTCAAAACTGAGGAGTTAAGGATTATTTCTGACAGATAGGGCAGTAGTGGGTGCTTCGTGCGTTCACTACTTTTCGTTGTATGGTACCTGTGCACCCTTTTCGTGTACATGGCAACCCAGTTCGTCTGTAGGCTTTATGTTTTCCTTGAAATTCTCCTCGCTCTCCAAAAATATTTCTATAATCACTCATACTATCTCCACCCATATCTATACCTGCCCGGAGTGTTGGCGCTATGTGTGAGTGGATCGTTTTCAGTTCTTTTTCACTCAACTCAGAAACTTTTCTGTCTGGAAGAATTTTTGCAGTGTGTAATATTTCATCAGAATAAATATTTCCAATACCAGCAACAATAGTTTGATCAAGTAATGCAGTTTTGATGTATGTGTTTGGACGTTTTTGAATATTTGTAATAAAAACTTTGGGTGTATGTTTTGGATCAAAGGGTTCCAATCCAAGTGTATCTAATTCCTTCGTTGTATTATCATCAACGAGAGTTACTTTTGCAAATTTTCGCATATCACAGAGTACTAGATGGTACCCATTATCAAGAGTGAAGACAACATGAATAAATCTGTTAAAAGGATCTTCGAGAGCAACTTGTCCTTTTTGAGGAGACCATGTGTTGGATTTTTTATTATATACGTATTTGCCATACATGATGTGACCGGTCATCTTCATGTGAATAAGAACAGTCTCATTCTCACTCAAGGTAACGAGAATATTTTTTGCCCTTCGAGTTGCACTGACTATTTTTTTCTTTACAATTGCTGGACGAAAAATGCCTTCAAAATACTTCTTATTTTTTATAGAATTCTTACCTTTGGCGGTAACACTGAACATGTCCGTCCATACATCTACGATGACACGACCTTGTGCCATAAGGTTTATTCCGTCTACTGTTGTTTGTACCTCGGGTAGTTCTGGCATATATGGTGATAGTAGCACATTACAACATATGATATAATCCGATATATGAAAAGCTTATCACAAGAAAGATTACAAACTATTTACTTTAGTATATTGCTTATTGTGTTCGGAATCCTATCCTTCACAGTCCTGTCTAATTTTCTGATTGTACTGGGATTAGCATATGTTGTAGCGGTTCTCACATTGCCTATATTTAATCGCATCTCTTTTCGTCTTGACCGAGTACCATATGTGAGACGACTATCTTCATCTCTTGCGGCGGCTGCTGTTATATTGTTGCTTGTACTTCTTATCATTACTCCAATTACTTTGATATTAGGTAAAGTTCTTACTGACGCACAGGGATTCTATGTAGATGTTACAACACGAGGAGTGAGTTTGGATAGTATTTCAACTCAGATTGAAGATAAGTTATCTTTGTATGTACCCGATATACAACAAAGACTTGATACTGTTGCGAGTGCGGTTTCAGGATTTTTTGTAAGAAATATTGGAAATGTTTTCTCTGGTACATTTGATATTATATTAAAAGTCTTTTTATTCTTGCTTGCATTGTTTTATTTTCTTAAAGATAAAACGATGTTTGTTGGTATGTATAAAGGGATAAGTCCTCTGCATGAATCAGACGATACGCGTATATACTCATCTATACAAAATTCTGTTCGATCCATCATGTTAGGTTCTATTGTTGTTGCGCTTGCACAAGGACTTGTGACAGGTATCGGTTTTGCTATATTTGGTGTCCCTAATCCATTTTTCTTCGGAAGTATTGCAGCATTCTTTGCTCTTATACCAAGTGTGGGACCGGCGCTTGTTTGGATTCCTGGAGTTATATACCTGTACACAACAGGAGATGGGAGTTTGGCATGGGTTGGACAACTGATCTGGGGAATCGGAGCAGTTGGCCTTATAGATAACGTTTTAAGTCCTTTTGTTATCAGTAAAGGTATACAGATACACCCACTCTTTATATTGCTTTCAGTTATCGGCGGTATATCAGTATTTGGTCCAGAAGGATTTTTGTTTGGTCCGCTTGTGCTTAGTTTGTTTATAGCCATATCTACAGTATGGCGAACAAAGACAGAAAATTTACCTCAGCAATAATTTATACTCTATGAATTTCTCTAAAAAAACTTCACTTACTCTAGCAACTCATGGAAGTGGTTTTCATGCGGATGATTTGTGTGCAACTGCTGTACTTAAAACGTATTTTACATATCTTCATCCAAAGATAAAATTAAAAGTTATCCGAACGTTAGATCAACAAAAACTAGATGCTGCAGATATTGTGTATGATATTGGTGCGGTATATGACTCTAAAAAACTTCGATTTGACCATCATCAAAAAGGTGGAGCAGGGGAACGAAAAAACGGCATCAAGTATGCTGCCGTAGGATTGGTATGGAAAGAATTTGGAGTGCAGATTTGTTCCGCACATACACTCAAGATAACTGGCAAGAAAGCAACAAGATTGCAAGCTGAAGCTCAGGCACTTATTGTTGAGCAAAAATTCATTTCAGATATAGATGGTATGGATAATGGTCAGATGACATATAAGGAAACTTTTGAGGATGTGTCGCCTATAACCTTAGATAGCTATATAGGAATGTCTAAGGCTTCAGTTTCTAGTCAAGGAAAAAGCGTTTTAGAAACCAACAAGTTATACGATAAAACTTTCTTCAAACTTGCACCTGTGGTTGAAGGGATGCTTGTTAATATCTTGACGTATGCAATTTATAAAGAGCAAGATAATCGACTTGCAGTTGCTGTGTATGAAAAGGCAAAGGATAAAAGAATTGTAATTGGTGATAGATTTTATTATTTTAATTTTGCAAAGTTTCCAGAGCCACTTGTCACTGTGTATCCAGATCCTCGTGGAACATGGGGTGCTAAAAATGTTCGATTCAGTGAAACTGAATACGAAGCAAGATTTTATTTTCCAGAAAGTTGGAGGGGTCTTAGAGATGAAGAGTTGCAAAAAGTTTCTGGT
>Ga0172380_10008019_pt1 | contig 11714 bp, 11 predicted proteins | sample Leawe162metaG_FD_119747 | JGI IMG/M metagenome (GOLD analysis project Ga0172380, IMG submission 119747) | Leachate microbial communities from a municipal landfill in Southern Ontario, Canada - Leachate well 162 metaG | ecosystem: Engineered > Solid waste > Landfill > Unclassified | place... | reverse complement strand
GCAATCAGCCAAAGCCAGAGCAAGAGGGTACCGCACAAATAGGAATCTCATCGCCATGATTTATCTGATTGGCGGAAAACTTAATTTCGGGTTACCCATGTAGAACAGCGAGCAGCCCGTCATTTTTTATTCTGTGCAGGTGCTTCCGGGCTCTTGACTATTTTCCAGCTCTTGTCGGGATTATACACCGTGATGGCCTTGGCAAGGCGCCGGGTGTTTTTGCCGAGATTCTTCTCGAAGATGACCCCCTCCTGGTTTACCACAAAGGTCATAACGCCGGAATTCCCGTATTCGGCCGGGTACGCCAGCAGTGCAAACCCGAGGATCATCTTGCCTTTGGTCACATAGTTGTAGGCTCCACCTTTGGCGTGTTTGCCCTGTCCCTTGAGAATCTTGAAATAGTATCCGTGAAACGGTGCAAGATTCCCTTCCGCCGTGTATCCTTCCTGAGCCGCCTGCGCGATCATCGGACCGAGAGGGCTCTGCTGCTCGCCTTCTTTGGCCTCCCAGTACAGGCCGTCGCGACTGCCCGGAGAACTTATGAAGCGCTGGGCAAATTCGACTGAGCCACCTCCGCGGCAATCCTTGCTTGCATATTCGTGTTGCGCATCGACATACGCGTTGATTACATCGATGACGTGAAGTTCATTACGGCCGATCCTCCGGTTCAGGACCTCCTTTTTCCCCTTGCCGATGTCAAATCCCCAGCTGTTTCCCTTTCTGATGATCGGGATCGGCATTGGCCAGTCATCTGCACCGATATGCAGGATCATGATATCGGCCGCTTTGGCCTCCAGAGAATGCTTTTGCTCATAGGAGGCGACGAATTTGTCCCGGCTCGCATTGTCGGCAACGCTGTCGCCTGAAGAGATCAAATCCTTGCTGCCGGGTCCGAGGATGGCCAGCATGGTTTTCAGATCATCCGCTCTGGTTGCGGCGACAAGCGCCTGTACCGCCTCATCGGGCGTTTGAAAGCGTGTCTGTAACCCTTCCGCTGCCCGCGAATCAGGGGCTGAAGCGGAAATGATCAGCACCACGGTAACTACGCAGGCCAGCAGGACCGTCAAAAGTTTTTCGTTGATCGTAAGCAACACTGGTATATTCATGGTTACTCTCCTGTATGTATCATAGACCCGACCGGGCACTGCAGTTATCTGCGTGATCCGCCACCGCGTGAAACGCCGCCACCCGGGGAGCTGCCGTCTTCCTGCCGTTTTTGCGGCTGGACGCCAGAGAAACCTCTCGGTTGTGGCCTCATTTCCTCGCCGCGGTTGCTTATACCGCCGCGCTCACTTGCCCTGCGTTCGAAGCCGCCCTCACCAATGCCTCTGAAGGGGGTATCCCGCACCACCGGACGTTGCGGTTTGTCAGGCCTGAGCTGCACCCGTGGCGTTGCTGCGCCTTCGCGACGAATTGTGGGAACCGGCACCCCGGCTGCAGGAGTTTGTCGTATCTGTGGCGTCGTTTGTCTCACCCCGCGCTGTTGTGATGGTTGGGACGGTCTTACATTCTGCTGTTCAATGCGTCCCGCCGGATAGCCGCGCCTTTCCTGGTTGGCCGGTGCTGGCGATGACACACGCGGAGCCCGAGCTCCGAAGCGTTCACTCGTTCGCAGATCCCGGTACGCGACCCCTCTTCGGTGTCGAGGGTTATGACTCCAGATGCTTACGGTGTTATCCCGACTGCCACGTATATGGTGGAAGCTTCTGGTCCGGTCGATGTCGATATGAACCCGGTGAACCGGCCAGTCGAACCAGGCCCATGAGAAGGCATTGAACCCGAAGAATACTCCGGGGCCGAAGCCGATGTAGGCAGAACTGTAAATCCCTGGCGGATAGTACCAGTAATAGGGGGGATAGGTTGGATACCACCACGGGCCGTACACATAGGCCGGATCGTACGTTGGTACATAGATGACCTCGGGATTGGCCGGTTCGATCCTGATGTCATTGTCCTCCACGATCACCTTCTGTTGGGTGGTCGTCTTGAGGTTGCCCTGATCCCTGGCCTTGCCGCGCAGTTCCTGAATAATGTTCATGACCTCATCTTCCTGGCCCAGAAAGGCATCACCCAGTTTCCTCGTCTGGTCGAGTTTCTCGCTCATGGACTTGAGGATGTCGGGAAAATGGCAGATTGACTTGACACTGGGATCCCACTTCTTGCTCTGCAGGGCGGCATCCAGATCATTGCCTTTCAGTTGCAGGTTCTGACTCCTCCAGCGATCCGCCTCCACCACTTCCAACGGATAGGTTGAGGCCATCAGGATCTGGGCGGTCAATGCATCCGGGTAGAGAGCAATCGGCGCAAGCATTTGCGTCAACTCTTCCGTGCTGAATTTGTACGCCTGATCGGAATCCTCGGCATCCTGAGCCATTATCCCGGCAGGCATCACGAGCAAGGTGACAAAAATCCATATCACCCTGCGTAAAGCTGGTGTTAGAGCTCTCATAAGGTCTCCTTTGCCGCGTGTGCGGGGTGTCATTTGTTCATATTATATCAGGTAATTGGAGATGTGTGCGGAGTGATAATAAAATATGGAGTTTAAAGATAACAGGTGAACATACTTCGATATCAGACGATGTATTCGGTACGCAGGATTTAAGCCGGAGATGGACCGGGAAGTCGTCGAAAGGAAATATTAGTGGGGTTAGATTTCCAAACTGTTATAGCAGAGCGATGATTTTCTATTTACGACAGTTCTCAATAAAGAAAACGTGTCGCAATCCAAAGAGTCGAACTTGAACGCCAAGCCCTGTTCCTTTCTTCGTGCAACTACCCCATTGATAGTTATGGGCAAACCACTTGCCGCACTGGGAACATATAATGATATCAAGGCTCTCTTCCCGACCGGTAGCCGATAGTCTGTGTGTACAGACACGCCATTCAGGCTTAGGTCTTCAGACAAGGCCTCAAATTCTCGCTGGTCAAACATCACCCTGGTCTGGCACGCGAAATTCACCCTCTCAAATTTTCTGTTCTGTATTGGCATATTGGATACACCTCTCTTTCTAATAATTTTACTCCTTATTTCGGGACAACTACAAGATCTAATTTGGCTGCATCCAAGGTCAGTTTACGGGAGCATGCAGCGGTAAACACCGGAAAACGCAGCCGCAACAATTTCGGGTGGGGCGGAGGTGAGTATTGACGCAAATTGCTATCCATTAAAACAACATGAGCTCTGCTGACACATATTGATGCATACTTGTGGTGTCGGTTTCAACGGCGCATCACCGGATAGTGTTGAGAGGATACAGCGACGTACCATCGAAACGTGAATTTACTTGACGTTGGTCAAAGTCCCGATTGTGGATAGCGGTTATGATCGTCGTGACAGATCAGGTCAGACGAGGGGAGCGATCATGGCAGCACTTGGCAGCCAAGGCGATGGCAAAGACAGCAGGTCAATGTCAGCAGCCTTTGGTAATAATTCAATAAAATCCACCACTACAATTCGCATCGTTGTGCAGTGGTTCTTTTTGTTTTGGGTGGTCGGTATCGGTGTCCGCTTCGGCATGTTTATTAATTCAGTTGAAAGCGGTGCAGCTGTTCCCCTGGTTTCCCGTCCGCCGGGTGTGGAGGGGTTTCTACCCATCGGCGCCCTGACAAGCCTAAAGTACTTGCTGATATCCGGGAAAATCCATCCGGTTCATCCTGCGGCACTGGTGATATTTTTGACAGTCCTGCTGATGAGCCTGATTGCCAAGAAATCCTTTTGTTCCTGGCTTTGCCCTGTCGGAACCCTTTCGGAAATGGTGCACAAGGTGGGGCGGCTGGTGTTCAGGCGGAATTTCCGTGTCTGGCTCTGGCTTGACCTGTTATTGAGGGGCATCAAGTATCTGCTGCTTCTGCTGTTTGTTGCCGTTATCCTGCTGGGCATGTCTGCCGATGCCGTGGTAAAGTTCCTCGATGCACCATATTGGGCCGTTAGCGATGTCAAGATGCTCCACTTCTTTACTCACATGTCCGGTACCACGATGGTTATTCTGGCGTGCCTCACATTTTTTTCCCTCTTTTACAAAATGTTCTGGTGCCGATATCTCTGCCCCTATGGTGCGTTGCTTGGCCTGGCAAGCATGATCAGTCCATTCAAAATTCGTCGGAATGCGAGCGGATGCACCGGGTGCCGGCGCTGTACTGCCGCCTGTCCATCAAGCCTTGAGGTGCATGCCTGTACCGCTGTTTCTTCACCGGAATGTACCGGTTGCCTTACCTGTGTGGCACATTGTCCGGAGAAAAACGTCATCGCAATGCAGCCAGTCTTTTGGACCAGGCCGCTTTCGCTCTGGGTTTTCCCTTCAGTAGTCACACTCATCTTTATTACGGGGATAGCAGCCGGAATGGCGAGCGGGTACTGGCAAAGCTCGTTGAACTATGCGGATTATCAGCGTCTCGTCCCTCTCGTAAAGAGCCTGGGTCATTGACTGGAAGAGGGGTAATAATGAACGCTGGCGGCTGGACAACGTCAGCTGTAATCAAATCGTCAGTAAGGGGTATTGTATGATCATTTTAGCATTGTTATTGAAACCGATCGCCTGGTATGTTGCCTTCAAGTCCGGTACCATTGAAAATCTGAACAAAATGCTGCTCTGGGCGGCAGGGATCAGCGTCGTTCTTACTCTTGCGGATAAAGTGAGCGTTGCAGGCAATCTGGCATTTTCAGCAATTCTGCTGACCCTGGTTCTCTACGCTTTGATGTCATTCACGCTGCTCCCCCTCGCCTGGAAGGTGAAGAAGGCGGGGTTCTCAGTGGTTCTCAACCTTGTCGGCATGATCGGAGCTTTTGCCGGTGTAAATTTCACCATGGATTTCATCAGGGGATTTCTGCCGATTATGAACCGATAGTGAACCCACCTGCTCGCTTAGACAGCACCCTCACTCCGGAGCGTCGTCCACTCTGCCCGCTATTCTGCTGAAGGACCAATAGCTTTTTCACCCGACTCTATACTGTGCTCCGCCCGGTAAGCCAATCACCCGGCTGGGTATTGTATCGGGTATGGTTGCCTTGGTTTCTTTCTCCGATTCTTCATCGGTAAAAGTTATCACCAACCCGTATTTGTCCTCAAATTCTCTCATTATTTCTTCTCTGGTTGCGACTTCCAAATTCCCAACCTCAAGAATTGCTTTCCGTACCATTACTTCATCGCGCAAGTAATCCATAACTTTCTGCAGTTCTTTTGGCCTATCTATTAGAAGTCGTAGCATCAGCATCGCTACTTCCGCTTCCGTTGACATGGCTTTAATCCTCCAGCACCATTTTACCATAACCGATGTGCTACGGATGCGAATTTAACAGGCAAAAACCCTCTGCTCCTGTCAGTTTGCTTCAAGCTGAAAAGCCCCTGATTTCTCGTTAATAGCCAATAGTCTATTATAATAAAAAGCTGTATAATAAAAAAATATGCGGCGCGCAGCAGAACAGAGTCGCCGCCGCATAAACATTCAATCGTTAACGACGTCCCTGGAGTCCCATGCCCTTTTTTTCACTTTCCACGCAAATTCCCGGTTTGGATCAGTCACCATCCATAATGCTTTCCGTGCTTAAGCTATTCATTATTCCAGTCGGGGGCGGAATCCCCGCTGGAGTTCTGCTCGCTCATGCCAAAGGCTTGGCCTGGCCAATCACCTCAATGCTCTATTTGGTCTCGGATATCGCTCTGGCTCTTGCCTTTGAGCCAATACTGCGGCTTCTCGCGGCGGTGGCAGGGAAAATTCCTTTTCTTGCTCGCTTTAGTGCTGCTTTGAAGGCTGCCACGGCACGAAGCGTGGCACATATCAGCGGAACCGGCACAGGTCCCTTCGCGCTTGTTATGATTTCCTTTGGGGTAGATCCAATGACCGGTCGCACCACAGCGCACGCAGTGGGTCACGGGTTCCTTGCCGGATGGGCCTTTGCCATTGCTGGAGACATGCTTTATTTCGCCGTCATCGCGCTCACAACGTTACGCCTGAACTCTTACTTTAAAGATCCAAACACCACAATGCTGATTGTCCTTGGCGCGATGGTTGTCGTGCCAATGCTCATGCGCTATGTTCGATCCATACGAAGTGTAACAAGTTGAATTTTAAGCGGTTCCGGTACTCGCTCTGCGGGTGGTCGTGACTTAAAGAATCAACCGCAGATGACCAGTGTAGGGGGTGGGGCGGGTCGGGGCAGGATAGGGCAGTGGGTAGAACAGAGATCAAGATGATGCATAACGCTTCAAATCGTATCAACGTGTTTCAAATTATATCAAATGAGTTATGAAGTCTGATCGTTATAGTTGTTGAGTAGTCTCCGCAGGGTCAGGTAATCAGGAACATATTTACCGACCAAATGCCAAAAGTTCGCACCGTGATGCCGTACCTTGATATGACAAAGTTCGTGGATGATTACATAGTCAAGGCAGGCGAGTGGCATTTTGATCAGGTTAAGATTTATGGCAATCCGCTTGGTGCGATAAGAATAGCTTCCCCAGCGGGTTTTCATGGGGCGGATGGTAATTGGTGGTAACGGAATGTTTTCTTCTTTCATCATTCGGTGACATTCAGTTGACCGTATACTCACAATATGCTGTGCCTGTTTTCTGTACCAGGCGTCAATAGTTCTGCGAACTGTCTCTTCAGAAGGAAGCTCAGGCGCAACAAGCATCAGAAGCCCTTCGTGAAGATGAATGGACACGTGTGGGGCAGATGCAAATTCCAGACGGAGCGCCTCTCCCAGGTACATAAAAACTGCCCCGTGGCCATAGTCCTGCGATTGCGGGGTTGGCCGTGTATCCAGATTCTTCCAGACTTTCAGCACCCATCCTGCTCGACTGGAGACAAAATCTCTTGTCTCTTTGAGTGATGTCCGCATTGGCACACGTACTAAAAACGTTTTATCGGGTAGAACCCTTATGCCAAGTGTTCTACGCCGTGAATGGCACCAGCTGTAGTTAATTGTAACTCCTGCCGATTCGACAGAGTCATGTCTAATTTCATTACTTTTGGATGTCACTGAGGCGGTGTCCATATAACTGATCGTGTAACTATATGTGAAATAACAGTAATATCAGGTTCAAAAAATATAAATACCCCCAAATATACCCCCAAAATATTTTGTGTACCGTGTTTGAGTCATAATTTGTTGCAGTAAAATATCTCCTATCCATCGTTCAATTCAGCCTGTCTAACCTGAAAATGCCAAATACACAGACCTCTCTCGCGGACCATCAAATTCACAAAAATATATTCCTTGCCAGGTTCCTAACCACATTTTGCCTTTCCGAATGATTACCTGTACTGATGACCCATAAAAACTGGCCTTGATGTGAGCATCCGAGTTTCCTTCGCTATGGTGGAAGCGATCGCTCTGGGGAACCAATTCGTTGCTGAATGATTCCATGTCCCTCGCGACATCCGGATCGGCATTTTCGTTAATGGTTACTCCGGCGGTAGTATGCGGCACAAATATCGTTAGTACCCCATCTTGCCAGCTGTTGTTTGATATGACTTCGGCAATTTCAGAAGTGATAGAAACAAACTGGGTTCGCCTGAGTGTTGATACGCGGATCTCAGCGGTTGACATATAGTAGTCCTCAATGCGCTCTGAAGTGATATGAACGATTTCCCCGAATATAGCATGACCACTGCTAATATTTCCCCTTCATTTTGATGCCAGACTAAATTTTCCCAATAAAATAGCTCCCATGACTTATTCTGTCTCATGCTTATGGTACGCTGTATTTGACAAGATGATCGCCGATAAATGACCTGCATTATCATGCTGCACAAACAAAAAGGAGTCTCTCATGGCGCACGAACTCTGGATTGAAACGGCGAGCGGCACGCATAAGAGTTTGCTATGACCCGTTACGCAATCGGCGACATACACGGTGGGGCAAAGACCTTCCGAGCACTGCTGGAAAAAATCAACCTGCGGCGTTATGATCGGCTCTACCTGTTGGGTGATTACGTTGACCGTGGCCCGAACAGCAAAGGTGTACTTGACATTATTCTGAAATTGACGGCTGCCGGGTTTGACGTTCGCCCCGTTCGTGGCAACCATGACGATATGCTCATTCGGAGTGTGGGAAACGATCATGACGAGTATTCATGGAATTACATGCAAGGCTGGGGCTCTAAAACATTACAGAGTTTCAGCGTTACGTCTCTCAAGGATCTACCAGAGCGCTATATACTGTTTCTGCAAAAATTGCCCTACCTGCTGGAAGACGGAGATTTCATATTCGTACATGCCGGTCTTGATATGAGTAAAGATGATCCCGTTACCCAGACGGCACAGGAATTCATGATATGGGGCAATGGCGGCTTCATCAGCGATAACGATATTCCGAGAAGAAAAATCGTCAGCGGCCATAAGATCCGCTCAGTTGCACGAATAGAAGCGTCGTTGACCACACCTCATATTCAGCTCGATAACGGAGCTTTTAGCAACCAACCGCCTGACTTGGGTCATTTGGTGGCGCTCAATCTCGACACGATGCAGTTTACTTTCCAGCCCTGGCTGGATAGCGAGGTGGATTCATGATTACGAGTGACCAACTGCGAAAACTTACGGATTCAGAACCGGTTGAACCACGTGGCTGGTTCCGTTGGCTGCATAATCACTACCTGGGGCGTTCTGGTGATAGGTATGTCGGCCAGACTTTTGGCGACCTCTTTGAGGGCGAGTGGCGGAAGCTATCAGACAAGCCAATGCCTTTGTATGAGAGGATTGATGACCCGGAACTGATGATAGCGTTTTTGAATCGCCATGCCTGGATGGCCGGAATGCGTTTGATGGTGCAAACCGTAGGAACCTATTGGCAGCAATTGGATACGACGGCGCGGGGCAACTTCTTTGCCGGTGTTTCTGAGCGGGATGGTTCCGGCCAACAATTTGATAGAGCGGTGCGAAATATACCCATTATGGATTTTACTCCAGAATCCCTCTGCCAGCTTGCCTGTAATGCGATCAAGCACAACCGGATTGATCTTCTTGAATTGCTGCTATCCTCCAAAGTTGACCTGACCGCTAATATCCGCCGTTTTGATGGGATAGATACATTGGAAAGCGAAGAGCTTGAGCAGATCAGCCATAGGGTGGTTGATATGATACTTGAGGCGGCACTGATACGGAACAGTCCGGATGCTGTCAGGCTGGCATTGAAGCATGGCGCTGACCCGAATATACCGGTGTGGCAGTTGGAACGATCATTTAACGAGAAGCATAGCGCCCTCAGCTATGTTATTTCAGAAGATCAAAAATTGCTGGCGGAAATGCTGCTACAGCATGGCGTTTCAGCGTCCGGTACATCTTTTGCGGGTGAAAATCAGGCGATGTATCTACAGAAACCTCAAGCAGGTTGATGAACGGAAGGGAGCTATGAATTATGAGAAGTGAAATTCTCGACAACCTTGACCGAATTGAGCAGGAGCACAACGTCCGCATCCTCTACGCCGTTGAGTCCGGCAGCCGTGCCTGGTGTTTTGCCTCAAAGGACAGCGACTATGACGTGCGTTTCATCTACCTGCATCCGGTGGAGTGCTATCTATCGATCCGCAAGCGTCGTGATGTGATCGAATGCCCCATCTCCGGCGATCTGGACATAAGCGGCTGGGATTTGCCGAAAGCGCTTGGGCTGTTCCGCAAATCAAACCCGCCGTTGCTGGAATGGCTTGGTTCTCCTCACGTCTATCTTGATCGTTACGGTTTTGCGGAACGGCTAAGGGAACTCATGGCTGTGTACTACTCCCCCAAACGCTGCATGCTCCACTACCTGCACATGGCGCGGGGAAACTTCCGGGAGTATCTGAAAGGGGAAACGGTCCGAATCAAAAAATACTTCTACGTCCTGCGCCCGGTACTGGCCTGTTTGTGGATCGAGAAGCACAACAGCATGCCGCCGACCAAATTTTCCGAATTATACAAGGATGCGGGGCTTTCTCCATCCATTGCGGCGGAGATTGACAATCTTCTGGTTCGCAAGATGGCAGGTGATGAGTTGGATATGGAGCCGAAGATTGAAGCGCTCAATGATTTCCTTGAGCAGCAGATTGAGCATTGTTCGACCTTTGTTGAGGGGATGGAACTTGCGGATGTTGATGAGCAAGTGCTGGATGAGTTGTTCCGGGAGATGCTGGGGGAGGTATGGGAGGGGATGGCTGACAGAATGAGCTTCAAACAATAATCCTGACTCTCATGAAAAGGCTTTCCGGTGGCTATTTTAGCTTGTTTCTGATAAATACATTCGATCTTTAGTTCCGGAAATATAGGTCATATTCCATGAAGCTACTCCAGATATTCCCTGCCAAAGCCCTTAATAAAGCGTACCTCAAGCAAAGCCTCAAACGCGATCAGGTTGAGCTGTTCAAGGCCAACCTGATCCGGATGTTTGAGCGCATACGCAGTGATGAGCATGAAGAGCATCTCAAGAATATAGTTTCAGACTTCCTTAAAGACACCTGGTACAAGCAAACCAATGAGATCAACACCAGCGGCAGAACCGATTTGGTTATCCACAACGGCAAGAATTCTTCCGATACGGTTGGAGTACTGATCGAGGTGAAACGTCCGGGCAACTTTGAGATGATCTCCCCCGAACGCCCCAATACCAAGGCATTGCATGAGCTATTGCACTACTACATGCAGGAACGGTACATAAAGGACAACAAGGAAATACGCCACCTCATTGTTTGCAATATCCATGAGTGGTATATCTTCAATGCCGCAGATTTTGAGCGGTTCTTCTTTGGTAATCAAAAGCTGGTCAAGAGCTATAAAGATTGGAAAGAAGGAACACTGCCCGGCATGGGCACCGATTGGTTCTATCAGGAGATAGCCAAGCCTTTCATTGAGCAAGAGCTGGACGAACTTACCTGCGTTTATTTCAACCTCAAGGATTATGAACGAATTATCCGAAATCCCGCCAAGCTGGAAGACGGCAAGCTGAGTGCGCTGTACAAGGTACTCTCCCCGTCGCACTTGCTCAAACAGACCTTTGCCAATGACAGCAACTCCCTCAATAAAGAATTCTACAGCGAACTTCTCCATATCCTTGGACTGGAAGAGGTTAAGGATAAGGGGAAGAAGCTGATCCGCCGCAAGCAGGAAGGGAGCCGCAACGACGGCTCGCTTCTGGAGAACACCTGCAACTTTCTCAAAACCCGCGGACGGTTGTCGGCGCTCTCCAATCTGCAACAGTACGGAGCAGATGCCGACGAGCAATGTTTCAGCGTTGCCCTGGAATTGTGCATCACCTGGCTGAACCGTCTGTTGTTCCTGAAACTGCTGGAAGGACAGTTGATCGGCTACCATAAGGGAGATCGCGGTTACGCCTTCTTGAACGGCAGTCGGATCGGCGATTTTGACGAACTGAACGAACTGTTTTTTGAGGTGTTGGCGGTCAGGATTGAAGAGCGGAGCGGGTCGGTACGCGCAAAATTCGGGAACATTCCGTATCTGAACAGCTCCTTGTTTGAGGAAAGCGATCTTGAACGCGCAACCATGCGGATCAACGAGCTGAAAAACCGGCTCGACCTGCCACTGCACAGTGCAACTGTTTTGAAGGGCGCAAACGGCAAACGCCTCAGCGGCAGCAGAAGCACCCTCGCCTATCTGTTCGAGTTCCTGGACGCCTATGATTTCGGCGCCGAGGGAAGCGCCGATATTCAGGAGCAGAATAAGAGCATCATCAATGCCTCGGTGCTTGGACTTATCTTCGAGAAGATCAACGGCTACAAGGATGGCT
>Ga0172380_10008018_pt1 | contig 11715 bp, 17 predicted proteins | sample Leawe162metaG_FD_119747 | JGI IMG/M metagenome (GOLD analysis project Ga0172380, IMG submission 119747) | Leachate microbial communities from a municipal landfill in Southern Ontario, Canada - Leachate well 162 metaG | ecosystem: Engineered > Solid waste > Landfill > Unclassified | place... | reverse complement strand
TTTTTTTGACAAAAAAGCTTTTCTATTCTATATATAATATATAGTATAAAAGCTTTCTGCTTTCATGGCAGATTTTTTAAATTATGGAAATAAGAAATATAGCCATTATAGCCCACGTTGACCACGGTAAAACAACGCTAACAGATGCCTTAATGAGGCAGACTGGAGTGGCCGAAGAAGGGTTTACGATGGATACAAATGAATTGGAGAAAGAAAGAGGTATTACCATTTATTCAAAGAATGCCTCAATTTTTTATAAAGATACAAAGATTAATATCGTGGATACGCCTGGCCACGCTGATTTTGGTTCGGAAGTCGAACGTGTTTTAAGATCAATCGATTCTGTTTTGTTGGTTGTTGATGCGCAAGAAGGGCCGATGCCTCAGACAAAGTTTGTTTTAAAAAAATCTTTAGAATTAGGATTAAAGCCTATTGTTGTAATTAACAAGATAGATAAGCCGGCAGCCAGACCGGAAGAAGTAAAAGAAATGGTTTTGGAATTATTCATGGACCTTGGAGCTAACGATGAACAGCTTGACTTTGAATTTATTTACGCTAACGGAAGGGACGGAATAGCCAAAAGAAAAATGGAAGACGAATCGAAAGACTTAACCCCCTTATTAGATTTAATTTTAGAAAAAGTTCCGGCGGCATCTTCAGAAGAATTAACTAATTTGCCTTTAAGGGCCCAGCCTTTTAATCTTGCTTACGATAATTTTTTAGGCAGATTGGCTGTTTGCAGAATTTACGAAGGAAAAATTAAAAACGGGAGTGAAGTTTTCGTAAAAGGAGTAAAAGAAGAAACAAGAAAGGGAAAGATTATCAAAATATATACTTTCTACGGTTTAGACAGAAGGGATGCCGAAGAAGCCAGTGCCGGAGATGTTGTAATGATTGCCGGAATCTCAGACATTTTTATCGGGGAAACCATTTGCGCCAGTACAGAACAAGAGCCATTGCCGGTTATTCAAATTGATGAGCCGACTATTTCTTTGAATTTTTTAGTTAATAATTCTCCTTTTGCTGGCCGTGATGGAAAATTCGTAACCAATAGACAGATAAGAGAAAGGTTGGAAAAGGAACTTGAAATTAACGTCGGATTAAAGATTGATTTTTCTTCGACTGACCATTACAAAGTTTTTGGCAGAGGAGAATTACATATTGCCATACTTTTGGAAAAAATGAGAAGAGAAGGGTATGAGCTTCAGGTCTCTCAGCCACAAGTAATTATAAAAGAAGAAAACGGGCACAAATTAGAGCCGTTTGAAGAAGTGATTATTGATGTTCCCGATGAATTCTCTGGAGTTGTTATCGAAAGGCTTTCTAAAAGAAAGGGATTAATGACTGAAATGAGGCCGGAACAAGGACACGTCAGAATCGTCTTCGAGATGCCTACCAGGGGGCTATTGGGGTACAAGCCTGACTTTGTTATGGATACCCACGGAGAAGGCATTTTATCAAGCCGAGTGATAGGTTTTAGGCCTTACGCCGGTGAAATTGAGAAGAGAAATGTCGGTTCTATGGTTTCCATGGTTACCGGCAAAGCTTCAGCTTTTTCTCTTTGGGGATTGCAAGAAAGGGGAGGAATATATATCGGACACGCTGACGAAGTTTATGAAGGAATGGTTATAGGTAATGTTTCCAAAGGAAACGACTTAACAGTTAATCCGACTAAAGGCAAAGAACTGTCAAACATGAGAGCATCCGGCTCTGATGAAGCAATTAAATTAACTCCTCCTGTTATTGTTACTTTAGAAAGAGGATTGAGCATTATGAATGATGATGAATATCTAGAAATTACTCCAAAAAATATCAGACTGAGAAAACAGTATTTATCTGATATTGAGAGAATAAGGCAGAAGAGAAAAGAAAACACTAAGACAGAATAAAAAAGAAGGAGCTTGACTGCTCCTTCTTTCATTAATCAATAGGATTGAATATTATGTCAGTTGTCTCTTCGTGAGTCCCGATAAGTTTAAGCCAGAATTTACTTACTTTCATGTCAGGAAAGTTTTTTTCAATCATTGCTTTGGCTTTTTCTAAGTCTTCAAGCTGTATTTTCTTTTCCTCTTCTTCATTTTCGATTGCGTAAGCTCCGCAAGTGCTGTGGCTGGTTAAAACTATTTCTCTCGAACCATGACCATCATGTGAAATCTTAATCATGCTTAATAGCCAGTTTCTTATTTCTTCTTTTTCTCCAACTAATTCTTTAACCGAACCGGCAACAGAAATAATATCGCTATTTTCCCATTCATTATTTTTAAGCCAGTTTTTGAAAAAGCCGTCTTGCCTGTAATCTATACATTTAATGACCGTCGATATTTTTTTCATAAGTTATTAATTATTCTTATTATTGTTTTTATACCACTTAAGTTATGTTTTTGTAAATACGATTGTATAAAAAAAGAGCCCTATATACCGGAACTCAGGTTTATCTGGAGAAAATCATTTCTCCATCTTTTTTAATCTGTACGATTGGATTAGACGCGAGGATATTTCCGTTAATGAAATTTAAATCGTGAAAACATATGCCTCTTTTTGTTGTTTCCGCCACCACTATTTTTACGGTGATGGGAGACTTTTTTTCTTTGGCCTCTACAATGGATCGGAGCATTCTTCCTTCAGTCTCATATTCCGGGCACCCTCTGTGCATGAACACAATCATTTTTGTTGCGCCATATTGCTTTGCTTTTTCATCCAGCGGTGACCTTGCCTCAAGCTCTTCTATAGAGCTTAAAAGTATGACGTATTCATCTTTCTTTGCTTTGAGCAGCTTTTTAGTCGTACCTTTGAGATGCTTACACGTAAATACCACGATAAACATTTTACGGTTCCTGGACTCGTCTTTGTTAAGGAATCCGTTGATACATTAATATTTATTGAATTTTTTGTCAATGATTTAGAGTGGCAGTATATATTTATAAATTAACCAGAAATGGCTCATTGTTCCTAAGAGTACAAGAATATGAAATAATTCATGGAACCCAAAACCTTTGGAGATATTCGGTTTCTTTTTGGCGTAAATTACGGCTCCGACGGTATAAAATAATCCTCCGAGAAATAGCCATAATATTGTTTCAATGTTTGTAGCTTTGAATAAGGGATAAACTATAATCATCGAAAGCCAGCCCATTAGTATGTATAAAAAAGTGGCAAACCAGCGGGGGACATTTGTCCAGAAAGATTTAAAGAATACGGTTGATATTCCGGCTCCTGCTAATATCCAAATCGTTATTAATGTAGAAATTCCCCAAGCACCCTTTAATGCTACTAGACAGAAAGGGGTATATGTTCCGGCGATTAAGATGTATATCATGGCGTGGTCTATTTTTCTATAGATATCGACTTCTTCGGGAGAATGCCCGAAAAGATGATAGATAGCGCTTGAAGTGTATAAGAAGAGCATACTTCCTCCGAAAATAAAGAAGGAAACTATTTTCGATACGTCATTTTGTTTGTAAGCGGAATATAATAAGATGATTGTTCCGAGCAAAGAAAGTACTGCTCCGATGAGATGGCTTATTCCGCTGACAGGGTCTTTGATTTTCATGCTTTTCAAATTTTATTTTATATGTTATATAGATTTTAGTATTTTAACACAATTTTTTAAATTTGCTAGGGTGTATTTATGAACGAAGAACTTATTAGGATGATTGAAGAGAATCTTGCGATTCTTGATTATGAAAAGCGGTTGAACATTAAAAAGTATTCCTTGCCAATTGTGTTTTGGGTTAAGACTGCAAGCGCAACCAGTCTTCGGCCAAGCAATCCGACTTTTTATGTGGTAAATACCCTAATGAAGTATCCAGGCCTCCTGCCACTTGAAGTTTTTGCTACATTAATCGTAGCAAGGGCTGTTCGTTGCCGCAGACAAAGTGGAGACGGAAAATTGGAGACTTTTTGGTCTCTCACAGCGAACATGAGTCAAAATTTTTACGAGATAACGAAAAGTTTTGTTCTTTATCCCCAGTGTGGAGAGTACGAAGTTGACACTGAGATAATCGGAAGAATTGCCGGGGCCATGAAGCAAGAGGATTATCCAATGAGGGAAATTGCCCAGATGATTCTGATGAATGCTTCGGAAATAAATGAAAAGTACGGACAAGGATTCGTAGAGGACAGTATATGTGTTACAGCATAGCACTGTCTTTTTTTTATTGACATTTATCTATTTTAATAATAGTATTTTATCTATAATCTTACCTTTAAAATTTATATTGAAAGGAGCTGACTAAATGAACGCTGCTGAAAAGTTAAAATTTTTCCTTGAGAGTACAGACATAAACCCTAAGTTGCCGATTTCGGTAGAGGTTCTGCCAGAATCTTCATACAATGTGGTTGTAATGGTTGATGATTACAAAACTTGCCGTGAGTATTATATCAATTACCTTTTAGTAGAGAAGGAAGCGCCCGTTTTTTCCGAAGAGATCGCATTATCTTCGGCCGTCTCTGTTGTTAGATTGAGGGCGCAAAGAGAGGTTAATGGGTTAGAACTTTTCCCCTATGTTGACGTTAAAAATGCTGGAGGGATGAAAGAATCCATTCAGATTCTATTGCAAGGAGAAGAATCATTGGAAACAATAGATTATAAAATTATGTCCAATCTATCATGCTCTATTTGGAGAAAGGCAGGAAATCAGTCATTGCCCCTAATCAGGCATTTAATTCCGATGCATGCTTCAGATGTTATTTCGGTAGCGAGTGAGCTATCGATTAAGATATAGGGTTTACCCTATTTTTTCATTTCGTACCTATTTTTCAATTCCTGAATTCTGTTGTAAGAATCATTGATTTGTTTTTCAGATATTTCACCCTTTTTTATTGCCGCGAAGATGATATTGACGGCGTCGTAGGGCGCTTTTTCATCATATGTTTTTCCATTATTGGAAATAATCAGCATATTGCATCCGGCATTAATTGCCCTAATAATTGCTTCGTCATATCCGTAATTATCAACTATCGCTCCCATTTGCATATCATCAGAAATGACGACACCTTTAAATCCTAATTGTTCTCTTAGGATATTTTTAATAAACAGAGGAGAAAGGGTGGCAGGATATGTCGGGTCAATTTTAGTATTTATGATGTGGGCGGTCATAACTATATCTGAATATCCCGCTTCAATTAATTTCTGATAAGGAATTAACTCTTCTTGTTTATAAGTATTAGTTACATCAACTATTCCCAGGTGAGAATCGGAAGTTGAACTGCCATGGCCGGGAAAATGTTTTATTGCAGGAATAATATTGTTTTCATGAAGGCCCGAGATAAAACTACTTGCATGTTCAAAGACCGTTTCGGGATTATTTGAAAAAGATCTTTCGAGAAGTCCGATAACCGGGTTTTTCGGATTAACATTTACGTCAACCACGGGAGCGAAATCCATGTTAAATCCAAGCTCTCTCAGTTCTTGCCCTAAAAGATTGGCCTGATTTTTTGTTTCCTCGACCATTCCTTTTCCCATTTGTTCGGCCGAAGGAATATTTTTAAATCCGTAGTCTTCTTTTAGCCTGTTAATATTTCCTCCTTCAGCATCAACGGATATAAAGAGGGGACCGGGGGAATATTTATTTAAATCTTCAATAAGTTTTTTAGTTTGTGAGGGATTAACTATATTTCTTGGAAATTGTCCCGAGGGATTATCTTTATCAAAAAGAATGACACCTCCCAAGTTCAAAGCGTCCATCGTTTTGGAAATATACGAGGTGTCTTCAATTTCCGTTCCCCTGAATCCAATAATCAGCATTTGTCCTATTTTTTGTTTTAGTTCGTAGTCGTAATCTTTTTCTTCGGTTTGGATATATTCATAGCTGACCAGAGAGACAGCAAGGGTTATAACTATTAATATTATCTTAAAAAATTTATTCATGAATTAATATTATCATGAGAAGGATTGATTTTAAACATTGACATTTTAAAGCGTTTACTGTATCTTTATATTAAACACAAATGGTGTCGTGCTCTTCTCTACAGAGTTAGTGAGAGTAGGTCGTTAATTAATCAATTTTCAAAATCAAATGGAAAAGAAGTTATACGTAGGAAATCTTCCCTACAGCACAACAGATGCTTCTCTTAAGGATTTATTCGCAGCAGCCGGCAACGTTGCAAACGCCAGCATTATTGTAGATAAATTTAGCAAGAGATCAAAAGGCTTCGGTTTTGTAGAAATGGCCACAGAAGAAGAGGCTGCAAAAGCCAAGGACATGTTCAACGGAACAGAAGTAGAAGGAAGAAAGATGATCGTTGACGAAGCTAGACCCATGAAGGAAAACAACTTCAGAGGTGAATAATCGTTCACAATCAAGAGCCCCTCTCGGGGGCTCTTTTCTTATTTTCTTTTCAGTGTTAAAATATTTATATGACAAAAACAGGAGAAGTATATAAATGCAATATTTGCGGAATGGTTATTGAAGTCGCGAATGAAGGAGGAGGCGAACTTGTTTGCTGTAATCAGCCGATGGAGCTCCAGAAAGAAATAACCGGAAATAAGATTAATTTTAATCAATTTGAAAAGATTGATTTGAGGATTGGTAAAATTATTGAGGCGGAAAGAGTCGATGGTTCGGATAAGCTCGTCAAATTGCAGGTTGATCTGGGAGATGAAAAGAGGCAGATATTAGCTGGAATAGGAAAATCATATTCTCCCGAAGAATTACTAAATAAAAGCGTGGCCGTTGTTATAAACCTTGAGCCTAAAATAATAATAGGGCTTGAAAGCAGGGGCATGGTTTTAGCAGCCAAAGACAATAATAATTTATCAGTTTTGGTGCCGGAAAAAGAAATTGTTCCCGGTTCTAAAATAAGCTAAAGGTCGAATAATTAGTTTAATTTATTAAAAAAAATGGAAGCACAATATTTTGAAAAAGAAACAAGAAGCGAAAATTCGGTTGTTAAAATACTAATGATAGCTGGTACCGTTCTTGTGTCGATGTTAGTGATTTATACTTTTTTTGCAATCCAAAACACGGCTAAGCAAACTCAGTACGTAGGTTCGACTGGAAGTAAAAATACTATAAATATTTCAGAAACGGGGACAGTGTATGCCCGACCGGACATTGCTTTAGTGACATTTTCAACCATAACTCAGAAAACCACAATTAGCGAAGCTTTGAGTGGCAATAGCGATAAGATTAGTGGTGTTACAGGTTTTTTGGAAAAACAGGGGATACAGAAAGAAGATATAAAGGTAGTTGATTTCAATATTTATCCTCAATACGAGTGGCAGACAAAAGGAGTCGATTTAACTATCTATCCTTTAGGCAAGAGGGTCATCGTTGGATATCAGGCCGTTGAGTCCGTTGAAGTCACGATTAGAAATATTGAATTAATTGGCAAAAATATTCAGGGCGCTCTTTCAGTCGGGGCCAGCCAGGTGTCTGGTTTGAAGTTCGTGATAGATAAAGAAGAAGATTTCAAAAAGCAGGCGAGAGAACAGGCTTTAACCAGTGCCAGTGCAAGAGCGGGAGAAATTGCCAAGAAAATGGGAGTGAAATTGGGAAAGCCGGTAGGCTTCACCGAATCATATTTTACTCCGACATACAGCGATTCTGATAAAGCAACTGCAGGAACGGGCAGTAATTTTCAAATAGCGGTTAGAGAGAGTAAAATAGAAGTAACAGTTAACGTCTCTTACGAGATTAAATAATATGGAAGGCAAAAAGATTATTTCAATATTGATTATATTGCTGGTTCTTGCTTTGACTTTCTTCCTTATAATAAGGCCGAAAGAATTAAATGCGCCTACAGAGCAAAACAGCATACAAAAAATGGACGAGGTTAAAATAGAAGTATTAAAAGAGGGGACTGGAGCGGTTTCGAAAAACGGAGATGAATTAACCGTTGATTACACTGGAACTTTAGAAGACGGAACAAAATTTGATTCGAGCATAGGGAGAGCTCCCTTTGTTTTTACTCTCGGTGCTGGGAGAGTTATTCAAGGCTGGGAACAGGGCATGCTTAATATGAAGGTCGGAGAACAGAGAAGATTGACTATTCCTTCTTCTTTAGGATACGGTCCTCAAGGTGCCGCGGGCGGATTGATTCCTCCCAATGCCACCCTTATATTCGAGGTAGAACTCTTGAAGATTAATTAGACAAAGGCCCCGCTCTCGGGGCTTTTTTGTTTGGCGTATTTTTCTGATATAATATAGATATGATTCAATATTTGCAATATATAGTTTTTTTAGGAGCCGCCATTAGTTTTTCAGGAACAATTTTTTATATAAAAGAAACTTTAAGTGGCGATACCAAGCCTAATAAAGTAACTTGGTTGATGTGGTCTATGGCTCCCATTATAGCAACATTTGCTGCGGTTTCGGACGGAGTTGGATGGTCTGTGCTGCCAGTTTTTATGGCTGGATTTGGTCCACTATTGGTTTTTATTAGTTCTTTCGTTAATAAAAATTCTTATTGGAAATTAGAAATATTTGATTATGTTTGTTGTTTTTTATCAGCGTTAGCATTAGTTTTTTGGTTTATAACCAAAGAACCAGCTATTACAATTATATTCGCAATAGCGAGTGATGGTTTTGCCGCTGTGCCCACGTTAATAAAATCATGGAAGTATCCAGAAACGGAAACAGGATATGCCTATATTGCCGGCATACTAGCTGCCCTTACGAGTTTTGTAGCGATAACAACTTGGAATTTTTCATCATATGCCTTTCCCTTGTATCTAATCTTTATAAATACTTGTCTTATTTTCTCTGTTTATAAAAATAAATTAAAATTATTTTAATTCTTTTTTATTTAATAAAATTATGTTAATATTTCCCCATGATTAGTAAAAAAGAAAAAGAATTTAAGAGTCTAGAGAAAGAAATTTTACTTTGCAAAAAATGTCCTTTATACAAAAAGAGGAATTCTCCTGTTGTTGGGCAGGGAAGCTTTAAGGCAAAGATAATGTTTGTCGGAGAAGCGCCTGGAGCGAAAGAAGATGCAACAGGCATTCCTTTTTGCGGAAGATCAGGAAAGTTTCTAGACGAGCTTTTGAAATCTGCCGGCATAGACAGAGAAAAAGTATACATATGTAATATTATTAAATGTAGGCCCCCCCAGAATAGAGACCCGGAAGAAAAAGAAATTAAAGCTTGTAGTCGCTTTATTAAAAAGCAGATAGAAATTCTTTCGCCTAAGGTGATTTGTCCTTTGGGCAGGCATTCAATGCGTTTTATTATGGAAATGTCAGGATTTTCTGAAGGCATTGACGTTATAGGTAAAATTCACGGCAAGGTGTTCAAAGGGAAAAATACTGTTATTCCTTTTTATCACCCGGCCGTGGCATTATATAATCCAAACATGAAAAAGGTTTTAAAAAAAGATTTTAAAATATTAAAGAAGTATGTTAATTAAAGTAAAGGCTTTTCCTTGTTCAAAGGAAGACAAAGTGGTTAAAAAGAAAGAAGACAGCTTTGATGTTTTTGTAGAGGCGGAAGCGGAAAGAAATATGGCCAATAAAAGGATTATTGAATTATTGGCCGAATACTTCAATTTACCTCAAACCAAAGTCAAGATGATTAAGGGGTTTAAAGAGTCGAGTAAAATCTTTGATATTAAGAATTAAATCTGGTAATATATGGATATGATACAAGAGTTATTAATAAACAAAGCTTTTATATCTGCTCTTGCAGCCTGGTTTCTGGCTCAGAGCATTAAGGCCTTGTTTTTAACCTTTAAACAGAAAAAATTTAGATTTGATTTATATGCTTTGCCCGGAGGATTTCCTTCTTCGCACAGTGCCACAGTTTCCGGTTTGGCTGCCTCAATCGGAATGCTATATGGATTTGATTCAGGTCTTTTTGCCGTAGCAATCATATTAGCCTTCTTCATGATTTATGACGCTAAGGTAATCAGGGGAGCTGCCGGAAAGCAAGCTCAATCATTAAACAGGATAATAGAGATGTTTGAGGAAGAAGGAGAAGATATGGATAAGTTAAGGGAAAGGTTAGGGCATAGCGTTTTGGAGATACTTGGAGGAATCCTTATCGGAATTTTAGTCGCTCTTTGGATTGTTTAACATGGAATTGCCGGAAGATTACAAAAGAGGTTTTAAAGAATTTCTCGGCATCAAAGTCGATTTATCTTTTCATCCTTTAATTCCTAGAGAAGAAACAGAATATTGGGTTAAAGAAGCAATTAAAGAGATAGAGGAGGGGTCTCAGTGTTTAGATTTATTTGCCGGTTCCGGCTGCATAGGGTTAGCGGTTTTAAAAAATATTAATAATTCGTTTTGCGATTTCGGGGACATAGAAGAAGGTTTTTTAAAAGGAATAGAAAAGAGTGCCGAAGAAAATAAAATAGACGAAAAGAGATTTAATTTGATAAAGACAGATGTTTTTTCAAATATTAATAAAAAATACGACTATATTTTATCTAATCCTCCATATGTCGCTGAAAAAAGAATTGATGAGGTCGGGGAAGATGTTAAAGAGTTTGAACCATCGGTTGCGCTGTATGGAGGAGAGGATGGAATGGAATATATAGAAAAGTTTTTAACGGAAGCTACTGAATATTTAAGAGAAAAAGGCGTTGTGTATATGGAATTCGACCCGGAACAAAAAGATACGATAGAAGAAATTGTTGTTAATAGGTATTCAAAGTCAGAATTTTTTAAAGATGAGTTTGATAAGTATAGATTTTTAAGATTAGAGAAATAATATGTGGGAATATATTTTATTAGGTTTTATTCAGGGAATATTCGAATGGATACCCGTTTCAAGCGAGGGAGTTGTCGCTATTGTTTCTAATTTTTTGGTTAAAGATTTTAATAGTGTTGATTTGGCGTTGTTCTTACACATAGGTACGTTGTTAGCCGTCTTGATTTATTTTTGGAAAGATTGGATAAGTTTGATATCTTTTAAAGATAAAGAGTTTTTAAGATTTTTTATTATAGTTACTATAATTTCCGGTGGTTTAGGATTTTTTGTGTATAAGTTCGCGAAAAGTGTTTCTATGGGTTCGGGATTGCTGGCTTTGACTGGTCTGGGCTTACTTTTGACTTCGTGGTTCCAGAAAAATAATATTAAACTGAGAATGAATAAAGACGTGTCTTCAATTTTAGTCGGACTATTACAGGCCATATCGGCCATTCCCGGGGTTTCTCGTTCGGGCTCAACCGTATTCGGACTATCTCTGACAGAAGACGATCCGTCGGAAATATTAAAAAAATCGTATTTAATTTCCGTTCCTGTTGTGGCAGGATCTTCTCTTTATTTGTTTCTTCAGAATCCGGAGATAGTTTCTTTCTCCTGGCCGGCCATAATATCAAGCTTTATTTTTGGTCTACTTTCTTTAAAAATTATAATGGACTTGTCGAAAAAGACTAATTTTTCTAAATTTACTTTGATATTCGGTTTATTATGTCTTGTCGGCGCCTTGCTTCAATTCTTGTCTTAATATGAACAGAATTAAAAAAGAGCTTCAAAAAAAAGGAGATAAGGAAGGGGCAAAGGCATTGTCGCGTTTTTTTAAAACAGGAAAAGGGCAGTATGGAGAAGGCGACGTCTTTTTAGGAATTAAGGTCCCGATTCAAAGAGAGATTGTTAAGATGTTTAAAGAGGTTTCTTTGTTCGAAATTCAAGAATTAATTGATGACAAAATTCATGAGTGCAGATTAACAGGGTTATTGATTTTAGTTCAGAAATACAAAAAAGCGGAAGATAAGAAAGAAATATTCGATTTCTATTTAAAGAATGCGAAGAAGATTAATAATTGGGA
>Ga0172380_10008017_pt1 | contig 11716 bp, 9 predicted proteins | sample Leawe162metaG_FD_119747 | JGI IMG/M metagenome (GOLD analysis project Ga0172380, IMG submission 119747) | Leachate microbial communities from a municipal landfill in Southern Ontario, Canada - Leachate well 162 metaG | ecosystem: Engineered > Solid waste > Landfill > Unclassified | place... | reverse complement strand
TGGCAAGCCCAACCGCAGGGACGTTGCCCGAGACCTGAAAGCGATCATTGTCAATCCAGAAGAAGCCAATGGGCGATATGTTGATTACCTGCTGGGCATAATAGATAACCGCCTGTCTGGATATGACGAAATAACCGGTACACCAGATGTTGAAGGCATGGACGCTTACGCGCAATGGCTTATGGGACGCAAGGATGATGTCGCAGAGTATTTCCATCAGACCCTATCGGATAAGGGCGACGATGAAATGCTGGCGCGGTTCAATAACGACCCGACTATATTAAAGCAGGTCGTAGACTACTGGACTGATTGGCTCGATAAGGGGCAGGCTTTAGGACAACAAATCGAATGGACGCCCGACAAGCTGAATGAGTTTGTTGTTGGAATGATTACCCAAAACAACAAACAAAACCTGCGCCTTGCCATCTCAGACGAGCCGCTTGCTACCCGTATCTGGCTCGTTGACCAGATGCACAACTATTCACCAGAAGCTGCCGCACTGGTTGATCCAGTGGCTAAAGCTATGTATGTCAATGGTGAATTGACCGACAATGTGTTCTCGTCCAAGACCCGCCGTATCCTGATGCAGTCCAAAGAGCCATTGACACCGGAAGGCACAGGACAGAAACTGCCGCCGGTCTTTGACGATGCCGATTTACTTGACGAAGTGCTCAAAGACCGCCTTAATCCGATACTGGACGAGATACAGGATGCCGCGCAAAAGAGCCTGAATAACAAGAACCTCGGCGTGAACGGTATCCCGCCAGAACAAGAAGCGGCAGTCCGCAAGTACATCAAGCAGGTTACGGCAATGGATATGCCAGGCGCGAAGATGACCGCCAGTCGCTACGGTGAGATGCAACGCGATATGTCCATGCTCAACTACCAGAAGCAGTACGGGTTTGATACAGGACTCAACCTGATATTCCCATATCAATTCTGGTACACAAGGACAATGATGAACTGGGCGAAACGGGCAATAGATAAACCCGCATGGTTCAGCTTCTACGCGCGGATGCGTGAGATGCAGCGCAAGAATGAGCAGAAGGGTATTCCCGAACGGATGCGCGGCAAGATACGTATACCTGCACCCTTCCTGCCTGATTGGATGGGCGGTGCCGTCTGGTACGACCCGAACAAGCAACTGTTTCCGTTTTCACAGTTTGGCAATCCTCTTGACCAGATCAACCAGTCCAACACACGGCAGGAATATGTCACACAGGACATACTTCGTGACATGGTGCGCAATGGCAGGCTGACCACGGAAGAAATGAACGATGCCATCAACACAAAACAGGGGATCAATTGGGAAATGGCATGGGCGCAGGCTGGCGATCAGAATGACAATGACCTGTCCAACCCCGCCAACCTTGTAGGGATGATGATGCAACCCGCCATGTACCTGACTGCGCCATACAACGTACTAAAGGGCACGCCGGAGAAGATCGGCACATTACCCATGACCCGCCTTGCCAGTGGGATCGAGACCATCAGTAAGGATACGCCGCTGGAAGGGATCGGCAAATTCATTGGCACACTCGGCGCGGGTGGAGAACGCTATCTGCGGGACAAGTCCGGTCTGTCTGAGTTTGGCGAGTACGGGGATTACTACGTCAACCGACAGCTTGCCAGTATGGTAGCAGATGGTGAGATAGACAGCCAGTCCGCGATCATTGCCATGTCAGAGAAATCCGGCGAGGCATGGGATCAGGCATACCAGCGGGTAGCGCAGGAACAGGCTTTGCGCGTCCCTGGATTGATGCCACTGGCTGCCATAAAGGGCATGAAGCCAGAGAACGCCGGCGCGAGTATTGCGACAGGACTAGCAACTGCCATGTTCCCCGCCGGTATCATCAGCAAAGGTGAGATCGAATTGCGTGGACTGTCTGAGGAATACAGCGAGGCATGGAAGAAAAAAGACGCTGGCGATACCGAAGCTGTCTCAAAATTCTTTGACGAACATCCAGAGTATGAAGCCCGTCTCGCGCAGTACAAAGAACCACAGGAGCGTTTGCGCAACTTCCTCACGGGGCAAATATGGGACGCTTACAATGACATGACCGGACCTAACAAGAAGGTCGTCCGCGAGGCATTAGGCGATCCATTCATAGACACATTCCTTGACAAGACAGTAAGCGACACGACCGCAATAGACCTGGATACACTGGCTTACTGGGCGCGGTTCATGGGCGCGAAAGTGCCAAAGACGGAAGAAACCAAAGGCGCACTCAACCAGCCGCTTTACCAGCAGAAACCGGTCGAGATGTTTGGTTCACAGACGAATAACGCGGTGCAGGCATATTGGGACGAGAAGAATAAGCTATTCCCGAATATTGACGCGATCAATGACCTGTACTACAACAACGGACGCAGTAAAGCCGTGCTAATAAAATTCCCTGAATTGCGCGAGTTTTGGGACTGGAATAAGAAATACAAAGCGGCACATCCAGAGGTGGCAAAGTACACAGAATATCAGAAACAACAGTCTGGCAGTTTCGGCGCGTCTCGGGCAGGAACAGAGACCGCCACCGCCTTGACCATACAGGACTTCCAACAGTTTGACCCGGCATTACAGCGGCAATTACTGGGCTACATCTACGGCGGCGAAAGTCTGACCCGTGGCGCACGGCAGGAGCTGTATCGGATATGGCAGAAAGCCGGACGACCGGGCGGGACACTGGATGAATACGTTGAAAGTATCAAAAGGAGTATAAAAGCCTATTGAATTACTACTTGCAAATGAAATTCATTTTCAGTATAATGAACCTGTAACTTAATTTCATATTTGGTTTTGTGACTAAAACCGCCTGACTGTTCGCAGCATTGTGTCAAATGCCGCCCGGTCAGGCGGTTTTTTTATTTCACCACACAGGAGGTTTTGAAATGACAGGAACAGAACAAGAGCTTGGGGAGCAATTGGAACAGGCTGGGCAGCCTGCTTCAACGGACGCTTCTTTACAGGAGCAGCAACCCGAACCCGTCAGTTATGTTTCACGTGACGAGTTTGTGCAAGCGTTGGAAATGACCAAACGCGAGATGCAGGGACTTGTCGATAAGAGTGCCAGCCGTACTGACAAACGGTTAGCCGAGTCTATGGCGAAAGTAGACGACCTTATTCAACTGAATAAGGCAGCCGGAATCCCGTACACACCCCAACAGGAAGAACAACTCCGCCGTGTCGCACGAGACCAGGCTCTTACTCCGCCACAAGAACAGCAATTCCACACCGAGACTTTGCAGCAGCCCAGCGGCAGAGAACCGGCGGGAGTTGACCCTGTTACGGCTACTGCCAACGCGATCATTACCAATTCTGGCGTCTCCCTTGACAAACGAGATCCCGAATTCAAGATGATCGACATCAATACGGAAGACCCATTCGAGTACCTCCAAAGCGTGAAGAACGCAGTTGCAAAGAAAACAGAACGGTTAGCCAAACCCAAAGGCAATCCGGCTGCTACGCCGGGCGCGTTGGTGCAAGGCTCACCGGCCAACCTTCAGGCCGAGTACGACAAAAAGAAATCAGCCATTCACGGCGACGTGGACGCGCTGTTCAACTTGAAAGACGAGTACCGCAAGAAAGGTCTGAAGATCGAATGACAAAACAGGAGGTCTAAATGACTGTTTACGACCAGCAAGTTACTACTTACTCGGATACTACCCCCCATGTGCGGGTAATTTCCGATGTTATCAACATTATTGACCCGCGCGACACTCCGGTTATCGCCGTTCTCGGTGGACTGGACAGCGCGAAATCAAAGCTGAAGATCACTCAAAACGGGTACAAGATCGAAATCCTCGAAGATGAACTCGCGCCCCTCACTACAACCGCGAACGACAGCACCACCATTGCCACCAACTCAACCTCGTTCACCGTTACCGACGCTTCCATTTTCCAGGAAGGCCATGTAATCAAGATCGACAACGAGCTTATGGTAGTTTCCGCTACCGGCGCGTCGGAAACCATCACTGTCTACTCCCGCTCGTACGGCGGCACGAACGCGACCCACGCCAGCACATCGGCAATTGAAATCGTGGGTATGGCCCGCCTCGAAGGCGCTGACGCTGATTACGGTCCAGTGGTTGACATCACCGCACCGTACAACTACACCAGTATTTTCCAGGCAGGTCTGAATATCTCTGGGACTATGCAGGTGCTTTCACAGCACGGTATCAAGAACGAATTTGAATACCAATCCGCCAAAGCTATCCCGTCCCTGTTGCGCCTCGTGGAGAAATCACTGTTCTGGGGTGTGCGTTCGGCGGGTTCTGCCTCGGCTCCGCGTTCTTCAGGCGGACTCGGCACGTTCATCACCGACAACACCGTAGGCGCAGGCGGGGCTATCGCCAAGTCGCATGTTGATACCCTGATGGAATCCATCTATCTGGATGGCGGCAATCCTGACCTGTTGGTTGTGAACCCCTCGATTGCCCGAGACGTGAAAGACCTGATCGATTCCTCATCGTTTGTCAACCTGTCTTACGAAAACAACCAGATCGGTATGCAACCCATCCAACGGTTTGTGACCCAGTACGGCGCGTTGCAGGTTGTTATGTCCCGCTTCTGCCCGTACTCGACCGCTTACGTACTGGACAGCAAGAAAGTTGGACTCTACTCACTGCGTCCGTTCGCCTGGAAAGAAATCGCGGTATCCGGCGACTCGAAGAAAGGCGAAGTCGTAGGCGAATTCAGCCTCATGGTTGCCAACGACAAATCTCACGGCAAGATCACCGGTATTACCACCTAATCCTAAAAGGAGAACTGGGGAGGGTAAATAACCCTCCCCATACCTATTTATGTCAGGAACAAGAACGTCATACTCTCGAAAACCAGTAAAGGCCGTTGTCATTCCAGAGGATAAAAACGAGATCAAGGTTACATCCCTCTCAAACTACAAAAACGGAATGCTGGAACAGAATTGGAGACGCGGCGAGACCCGCGTGATAACACCAGAACTTTTAAAACGGCTCATTCAAGACCTACCGGAAAACTGGAAGGTGGAATGACCGACAGAATCGCTATCGGTATCGCGGCTTACGGCACGCAACCCGTCGAATGGTGGGCTGACTTCTCCAATATGTGCGCTACGTTCAAGCACTACGACATAGAACTCGGCGCGATCTACACGGCAAAAACGATGCTTGCCGACAGCAACCGGAATCAGGTTGTAAAAATGTTTATGAAATCAACCCATGATTGGCTTTTATGGGTAGACACAGACAACACGATTCCCCCGGGTGGAGTAAGACGGTTACTTGATACAAAGCAAGATTTTGTATCGGGTCTCTACTACCTGAAACATGAACCGTATACGCCGGTAGCTTACTGGCGGCAGGCAAATAATCGTTATGAGCCTATACACGATTGGAATCAGGGCGAGATACTCCCTGTCGCTTGCGGTGGAATGGGTGCCGTGCTTACCCACAGGTCGGTATTTGAAAAGATAGAGAAACAGTTTGAAATCGTTCAAATATGGGACGGTGCGTTAATCACAGTACACAAGGACGACATTCGCGGTTCTATCCCCAAGAAGATAGACCTGGAACGCAAGCCAAAGATTCTGGACGGATATTACACGTACCAGGTGCATAAGCCTGATTTTGAAGTAACCGCATGGCCGCATTTCAGGTTTGAGCACGGGCGTACAGAGGACATGATCTTCTACGAGAACGCTCTGCGGGCAGGGATACAACCGTTCGTCGATACCAGCGTGGAAGTCGGTCATATCGGGCAGGTCATCGTAACCGGAGAGAAGCACCGCGACAAACTGCGCAGGGAATGGTTCAAGTATGCCGAGAACCCAACCCCGCTCATGGGAGAAAGTTTTGAGGGCTTATGTTAGTACTCGAAATAGGCCCGAACATCAAACCGCAGGCTCAGATTCTATGGCCTGAAGCCGAGATCAAAACTCTGGACATCGACGAAAACTTGAAGCCGGATTACGTAGCCGATGCTGGGAAGATGCCGGAAGAACTTTACGAGAAGTTTGACGCCGTTCTAGCCAGCCACGTACTCGAACACTTTCCCTACTGGTACTCCGTACTGATTTTGAAAGAATGGGCAAAGGTTTTGAAACCTGGCGGGTCTCTGCATGTGGTCGTGCCGTCCCTTGAATGGGTCGGCAAAGAGATACTCGCAGAGAAACCAAGTAAAGCACTTTTACCCCACCTGTTCGGTGGGTTGACAACACCATACGACTGCCATGTAGCCGGATACACCATGCGTTATTTGCGGGCTTGTTTTGAAGCCGCCGAACTCGGCGTAACCAAAGCTGCCAGTGGTGACTATTGCATCATGGTGCAGGGCACGCCGTATACCGCGGAGCAGCACTACGTTTGTGGAGTAAAAAATGACAACATTAGCCGAGGTGATGCTTGATGTTTGCCGATTAGTGACATCCGTACAGGAAGGTACGGCAACCGGCGGCTCGACAACCACGTTACTGGATACCAACCTGACCCGAAAGCAGGGCATGTTCAACGACGGAACGCTCTGGATGCTGTCGGGTACTCACAAGGGGAAATGCCTTGAAATAAAGATGTATGGCGTCGGGTCAGTTACCTTGAAAGACACATTGACAGGGGCTATTACCGCCGGAGATATGTACTCTATTGCCTCTGGCGACCACTTCCCGAAATGGCAATTGAAACAGGCTGTAGCTCATGTACTTAAGATAACAGACGTGCCAGCGATCAACATAACCCACACTGCCGCGTCCGGGGTTTGCACATTGACGGACATTAGCGACATCCGGCAGGTATATGTCGATGACAAACGGAATTTCCACTGGGAAGAACGCGCCGGGAAGATTTACTTTGATGATACCGAAGCATCCGGTGATCTAAAACTGCATTACATGAAGTCCGCCTGGGACAACACCATGACGGACACGTCGGCCATTGATAATGCCGTTGACCCAAGATACCTCATGTGGGCGGCCGCTGAATATCTATGGCGTTCTTACATTGAACGGCACAGGGGAGATAACGCCGAGATCACCACTGAATTGAAAAAAGAAGCGCAGGCCAACGCTGCGGAAGCCGCGCAGATGAAGCGCAAATATAGTTTTGCCAGCCTGCCGCGCGATCCTCATTACAGCCGGTGGACTAAATGAGCAAGATAGTTGTTTTGCCCGGCGACGAACAGAACACCCACCATGTATCTTTTGAAGATATTTTTGAGAACAGGGTCGGGTTAATTCTGACCAACCAGAGAGGCAAGGCAGACCCCAAAGCGATCACCCGCGACCCGATAGACCGGTTGGCAATGAAACAATCTACGGGCAACCAGAAGTATGACGACATGGAGCGTCCGTGGTCGCCGGTCGCACAGGATGACCACAGTGGGGGGCGCGGTAATGAAGATTTTGACGTGGATGTAACCCGCTTCTGGGATGCCATGAATGTAAGTACGGCCTTCGGGCGCATGTTCCTTACAGGACAGCCAACGTACACAACCGGATACCGCAATGCCTATGGTAATCTACCAGGTTCTTTGAAGTGGCAGGGTTTGATCGACAATTCAACACCGTATATTGCCAACAAATACACCGAGACCGCCAGTTACAACACACGGTATGTCTACTTGTACGTCAGACGCAGGGGGACACCGGCAAATCCTCTGACGGTTGAATTCTGCTCGACCAACAGTGGCGTTCCTGGTTCTGTGCTAAAGACCATGACCATTACGACCACCACCATAAATGACATTATTGCCATGAACCCGCGAGTCGATATGACCAGCCAGGCGGTAACGTCTGGGACAACGTACTGGGTGAAAGCCTACTCGACTGGGGGAACAAGCACAGACCATTGGGAGATCGGCGTAAAGACTGGCGCGCTAACCAGTAAGACCAGCAAAGACAATACCACATGGGTTAACACCACGTTCGATATGTATTTCCGCGTCACTGACACAGACACAGAATTTACAGCCAAGAAATTCCAATACCGCTATTGCGAGTATATGTATCACAACTTCGACGGTGCGGCTCCGAAGTTATACATCAATGGCGACCGCGGGGTAGCTGATGCGAACACAGGCGCACTATCAACCCTTGTGGATGCCACAAAGGCATGGGTAGCAGATGAGTTTGTCGGTTGCTTTGTCAAGATCATATCAGGACTGGGCAACGCCGAGAGGACAAATTACCGGCTGATCACCGCGAACACTCCCACGGCGTTGACCGTCACGCCGGATTGGAAGATCACCCATGATACGACAACCGAGTACGTCATACTCGGGCAGAATAATTGGCGCGAACTAACCGGACACGGGCTGACTGTGCCTGTAACGGATTACATGATCGTCAACAACATCCTGTATATGTGCCAGGGGGATGATGTTGCGCTAAGGCGCTACCAATGCCTGCAAGCTACCGGCGCGTTTTCTGAAACATGGGCGGCTGATTCGACGAATAAGGCATGTTTCCTAAAGTCAGTCCGCGAATCGGGCGGGTTGTATGTCTGGCGCGTGAATAACAAGGATGCCACAGGAGATGTATCAGCCAGCCGGTCAGATGTGAAACCGTGGGGCACGGACTTATCCTTTGGCACAGCCTTGACCATGAAAGACCAGTGGGGGAAAGCCAACAGCGCGATTGAATACGACAGCAAGCTCTGGATCATCCGTGAAGGGACGGTGAACGCCTGTACCGGTACAACGATGGAAGAAGTCAAACTGACCGAACTCCGCACGATGGCAGAAAGCACGAACGGAGTCGCGGTATTGACGCATAACGTTTACCTGTACTTCAACCTCGGCGCGGGACTGGAACGTTACCTGAATGGATCGCTGGACGATGTGGGCGCAAACAGGGACGATGGATTACCGGCTGACCGGCAGGGCATTGTATCCGCGCTTGTTGGCTATCCGGGGCGTTACTTCGCGGCAATAGACGGGGGAACATCCAATTATTCATCCATCCTGATGAATAACGGTACTGGCTGGCATGATGTTTATTGCGCGCCGATTAAAGGGCTGCGCATTTTATCGTTGGACTATCAGGCAATACCAGGCACGGCACTTGACCGCCTGTGGGTGCAGGTTGGTTCTGACATTATCTGGCTGCCATTCCCAAGCCTGACCATTAACCCGACAAAAGACAGTAATTATCGCTTCCAACATGAAGGCTATTTCATATCCGGTTGGATTTACTGCGGGATGTTTGACGCTTACAAACTGTTTAACAGCTTAAAGCTGCAAGCGGAAAACCTGTCAGATACCGTCAAGATCGAAGCGGATTACCAGACAAATACTGAAACGGTCTGGCATCCCCTGAGTGAAGCGTTCATCGAAAGCCCATTCCAGGAATGCAAATTCTCGTATCCATTTGGTGTAAACGGAAAACGGATGCGTTTCAGGTTACGACCTATGACAGAGGACAACACGATCAGTCCGGTTATCAAAGCGACCGTTGTTGATAGCGTAAGTATTGTCACGATCAAGTTTGGTTACGGCATGGTGTACCGCACAAGCGGGGTAGACATCAACGGCAGCGACGACCTTGAAGAAGTCCAGACACAACTTGACGAGTGGGCGGAAGCCTTCACACCTCTAGTTATGCGCTGTGGATTCAAACGGTATGACAACAAGCAGGTCTATATATCTGCTGCCAGCCTTACGCCTACCGAAGAAATACCGGACGTGGAAGGCAATATCGTTGAGGTTGCCAGGCTAACAGCGGTGGAGTTCTAACTATGTATGTCATCAAAGTAAAGGGCAAGCGCAGAACGGCAACACCCGAACCCCAACGGGATATATACCGCCTGAAAAGCGACGAGACAGAACCGCCGATTGGACCAGTCCAGGGAATCACACCGGATAGTGTTGAGGAATGGCGTACCGCGTTAGCTCTTGACACCCTGAAACTGCGTTATGACTTCCAAAAAGCGGTAGGCGGCGGCAGAGGCGGAAAACAGTACAAGGGCGGGCAGGTCATTGATTTCATGGTCTACACGTTTCCCATGCCAACGCCGGTCAGCGTGGAAGGTGCGTATTTCCACGGGAAAAATAGAAAACTGGAAGAAGCGTACCAGTGGTCAAAACTGAAACAGCACTACAAGGGACAGATAAAGCCAATTGTGAGGGTTGATACCAGAAAACTGCCAACCTTGCGGGCGGCGATTGCCTTTTACAAGAAGGAGTTTCTAAGACAATGACAACTACAACTATTTTTTATACTGGCCCATTCCCCATACCTTATCCTATAGACCATTACGGGAACGACCCGATTTCTTATTCGTTTCAGTATAAGGACGAGAACAACGTTGCCGTAGATATAAGTTCCTATCCTGGTGTATTCGAGATTCGGGAATATGAAAACGGGCCTGTTTTGCTTCAACTCACAGAAGGCAGCGGGGTAACAAATGGTGGATCTTCCGGCATATACACATATGCGGTTACCACTACCCAAATGCAGACAATTCAGACAAACCATGCCTTTTATGAATTCAGGGCGACCGTGGGCAGCGATGTAGTCACATTTATGACCGGTCGCTTCGACAGAAAGTCGAGGTTCAGCGAATGAAAGCCTATATCGTTTGCAATAATCCAGGTTCAGTTGAGGTAGAAAAACAGGTCGCAGAATGCCAGGTAACACCGTTTGAATCGGCGGTATCTATCGCAGCGTTACTGACTACAAAAGGCGATACCTTTATTCGTGATGCGTCAGGATTGGTTCGGAATCCAGTCGGTAGTGATGGGCAGGTGGAAGTTGCCGATAGCACATCATTAACCGGCAAGAAATGGACAGCTACTTCAGATCAGGGCGGCGTGACGCTGACCAATAAATCCGGCGTGGACGTGACCACCGGCGCAGTAGTCATTCAATACACATCTACCGCAGAGTGTTTCACAACCACCACCGCTAACGCGGACGGGCGGGTTATTGGTGTGACGGCTGAGAATATTGACGACAATGCCTCGGGAAAAGTGTTGATAAAAGGTGGAGTGGGCGCAGTCTTGGTCGCCGGGACAGTTGCTATTGGCAACAGATTGTGTTCATCCACTACGGCGATGAGAGCACACAAAGCTGGTGTCGAGGAAAAGGCGTTCGCCACAGCCCTTACCGCAAATGCGTCTGGAAATGGAACAGTCACAGCCATACTGGACTTCCCGGAATTGCTTTACAAATTACTCGGGCATGATGATGCCGTAACCGCTGGCGGTATCGATAAAGACTATATGTATTTTCAAAAATTTACCGCGGTGAAAAATGGCGTTTTGACAGAACTTCGCCACAAAGCCTATGGTTCAGGAAATATGAAATTCGCCATTTATGCAGACAATGCCGGTGAGCCTGGGGCACTCCTTACCAGTTCAGCAAGCGCGGCGGTGGCTGCGGGTTGGAATGCGATCAACTTTCCACAATGGGTAATAGAAAAAGACGCAAATTACTGGCTGGCGTGTAACTCAGATACCCTTGATACGATAGGCAGGTTTGTGGATGCTACCGTGCCAATCAAATATAAAGTCGTGACATACACTGACCCGTTCCCTAATCCGCCGAGCGGGTTAGGGACACAAAATTGGAGATTACTAATCGCGGGGTTTGGATGAATTTCTTGGGCAAGGACGACCCGCGCATGGGCGTGTGTGAAGATGCCCCGCCGAACATCGACCTGTTCAGCATCCAGAGGCCGGGGCGGATGCGCTGGTGGTACGCCCTGAACCGTTCCGACTCTGACCGGTGGGTGAACCTGCCGTGGTGGAGATTGG
>Ga0172380_10008016_pt1 | contig 11718 bp, 12 predicted proteins | sample Leawe162metaG_FD_119747 | JGI IMG/M metagenome (GOLD analysis project Ga0172380, IMG submission 119747) | Leachate microbial communities from a municipal landfill in Southern Ontario, Canada - Leachate well 162 metaG | ecosystem: Engineered > Solid waste > Landfill > Unclassified | place... | reverse complement strand
TTTTAACTTTCAGTTCATCAGAATCATTTTCATCATATTTTTCTCTCTCAACCCATTTATAAGGAATTCCCTTAACTTCTTTGCCAATCTTGGCCTTATCTATTTGAGCAGATTGTAATTTTGTACACATTTTCAACCTATTCATTGTTATTTTATACTCTTCACTATCTTCTTTAAATAAAGGTAATAACGCATAAGCAGATGTACTCTTATTTGTAATAGATCCAATAATTGAACCAAATGCAAATAAATCTGCATTAAATAAATCAATAGGTTCTAATATTTTTCTATCTGATTTTGGAACTTCGTATACAACTGGTAATTCATTTTCATATATTCCACCGATAATAGTTGTATCTGAAGTGGTTGCTATTGCGTCGAAATCCCAGTCACTTCCGGCCCAGTGCATTGTTTCCATGCCATGAATATTAACAATGATACCAGATGTACAATATTTATACCATTTATCTAACTTATCATTTTTAACCAAATTAAGTTTTAAATGTTCACTTCTATAAGTCAATGGTGCTCTCATAGAATCTACAATTTTAACACCTTTATTGTTCCAATAATTTGAATAATATTCTTTTTTACCTAAAAGTCCAGTAACTTCTAATCCACAAACATGTTGCATCATAGCGTAGGGATCACTCACTAGGGTTTCAAAATTTCCATCAATTATTAAATCCCCCAAGCAAGCTCTCTTAATTTTTTTCTTAACAAGATTATATATTTTATTCCTTATATATTTATCTTTTATTAATTCATGATTTGCAATCAGACTCTTAACCCAATAATTTTTAGGACTATTCATATATTTTACAAATGATACTTCTGAAATATTTTCTCCAATTAAGAATAATAATGTATAGTAGATATTCTCCGATGTTACTCCATTTATCCAATTTACTGTCTTCTCACATATTTTATCTATATCAGTTTTACTTAGTTTAAGAGTTTGATTAAACTGATAATTCATTTTAAGAATATCTTTATCTTCCTTTGGACTATATAGGGATATACCCCATTGCAAATTATTCTTTATACAATTTTCTTGATATACTTCAATGCTATCAAATGAGTCCCAAAGTTTGAATTGTCCCTCAGAAATTATTACATCTATATCTTTAAGATTTACTTTAATATTGTTTCCCTCTGAATCTTTATATACTGTATTAACTTCATAATTTCCTTCATTGACTTCTTGGCAGAAATTTTTTATATCGAATACACAGAGCATCCCTTTCAAATAGTTCTGCCTTATACACCATTGAGATGGAACATAATCTAATCCCAATTCTTTGCTCCAAAGTTCGGCTTGTTCATAAGTGACAAGTCCTTGCCCATCAAATCTATTGAATTCTGCTGTAATATCTTTAATTTCAATAATATCGTCTTCTGATTTTTCTGTTTCAGTAACAAAATTAACTTTGATATCCATAGAATTATTTAAATCTGGAACAACACAAAATCTAGGTGTACTTACAACTTTGGTATTTGACCCTGCTAAACCTCGATATGCATTGAATTTTGAGGGGATAAGTTTTTTATTCTTATCCCTACCATTATCAAGTATATCTGTTAATCTATCAACTATTGCTTCATCACAAAAAACTACTGTTGATACCCTAGATTGAGAGGCAGATGATGAAAATCTAACAAAGCGTTTGTTGTTAAGTAATAAGGAATTTTCAAATAAATATTTATAATGTGATTTATGTTCCATTACTACAGTTATGTATTCTGGAATAAACATCATATCATAAATTAACTTCTTTAACTCAATTATTCTATCAGAATTTTCCTTAGAAGATTTTTGTTTCTTTAACTTATCCCTCTCGGTATACCATTCTTCAATCTGTATTAAATCCACTTTTTTATTTTGAATATCTCTAATACTTCTAAGGATTTGATTGTCTGCAAGGGCTATGATCTCACCATTTTCTTGTGCTTCTTCAAATGTTAAGTCAAAGTTGTATTCATATTCCTTTAGTCGAGAACTTTTGAATTTCATGGTGTAGAATTGTCTGTTAACCAATGCTTATTCCCTCCTTTAAATTATATTATATATATTATCAATACCAATGCTTTCCAATGATGTTATAAAGTCTTTAATTAACCAAGGTTTTAGTTTACCACTACTATCTCTTGTAAAATCAATATTCAGAGTTATATTTAACTTATGATCAATGTTTTTATTTGAAATACAAGTCATAGGATACAATGCTTTTCTAATATTCTCATTTATAGCATCGTTTGTTATTGTCCTAGAAGAATATATTATTTTTTCAGATATACTATAAAAATCAACATAATCTTCAATTATTTTTTCTACATCATCTTGTATCTTCTTTATGACATTACTCATATTTATAAAATTATATCTAGGCAAAGATACCCAATTATTATCTAATCTTTTAAATGATAAATTGATGTCGGAAATGTTTTCTTTAAAATAAGTATCATATTTGTACGATGGTGTAGGAATATGATCATAGACGGCATATGAATTATCTGACTCTATTACATACATATTACCATAAGAATAATGACGTTTAATTTTTATAAGCTTCATATTGGGTAGATCACTTGGAGATATCATTTTGCTTTTATAATCATTCTTATTATTGTTATAGAAATCACAATACATAATGAATTCCCTATTTTTATAATCTTTAAACCATATTACGTCATTAATATTGTCATCTACAGAATATCCTAGTTTATATTCTAATATTCTATCTTTACTATTATCAAAAATAGACACAATCTTGATAGATAATTGATCAAAATGTTCTTTATCTTTAACATGATTTTGTTTCAATCTTTCTTTCTTTAATATGCTTTCTTTTAATCCTTCTAGTATTACAACTTGCAATTTATCATAGATGAGATTAGTAATAATTAAATTATCTATCTCTTTATTAATTAATTTTATATAGTCGTTTACAGGAATATAATTCTTACTTACCACTCTCCCATCTAAGAACAAAATATCACTAAGAGAAAATTTCTCAAAAATACTTTTAGATTTATTTTCTCTTAAAAACTTCTTTAAAATATCTTTAATATCATTTGATTTCTCATTAATATACTCATCAAAAATACTTTTCCCATATATTTTATCTTTCTCATATGCTTCAATAATTTTATCTTTAGAATTATAAGGAATATGCGATAAATTTTCAATCGTTTTATTTAATAGTGGAACATAATTATTTATATCTGATATTTTATATACAACTTTATTAAATGTATGTATATGGTTATTACTTATAAATAGCATGTTATCACCGATTAAATCTATAATAAATTTTTGCCAATAACATGTATATTCGATTATATTTCTATATTTCCAATAATCATCATATGTTTGCATTCCATCTTTTACGGCATGTTTATAAAAACTATAATTCAAGAATAGAAAAGGACTAATTTTTGTATCTTTATATTCATTTATAGCAGAATTATAACCTTCTTTATTTACATAATAATTTAAATAATCAAATACATATTTATTGGAATCAATCTCAAAATATATTAATACATTTCTATCCATTAATTTAATATAATGATTATAATTAACTTTAGTACATAGATGTTTTACATTTATATCAAACCAACTTAATATTGTTTGTTTATAGTTAATTATGTTTGAATTAAAAATAATTTCTTCAATATTAATATTATCTAGTTCTGTCTCAATAGGACTAAAATTAAATGTTGTCTTCCTATCTAATAATGCGTCAACATCATTTCTATCCCTATTGCTCATTAATTTAGTTTTGTAATTATAATAAAGAAGGTTTTGATTTTCCTGATATAATAATTGTCGTTCAATCTCTTTGGTTTTAAAATATCCATCCACTGTTTTGTTGTCTGCATATTTCTCTGAACCAAGTATCCAAATGTCTTTAATACCTGATAATTCATATAACCTATGTCTTTCCATATACTTTGTAGATATTGGTGAGCATTGCATTTCAATTATGTATCTTTGATTCTTATAAATAAAGCTAATGTCTCCTCTTTGTTTAGTGGATGGTATCCAATATTCTAATTCAACATTTTTCAAATTATCATCTAATAATTCTATTTCCTGAAATCTTTTATACAAATCAGAAATTGCATTTAAATGTTCCTCTGTATCTCTTTCATATCCAAATATATCTACACATTCATCTCCATCCTTATGAGCAAAATGTGCAATTTTAAATTCTCCATTCTTATAGATTAACTCTCCACCACATATAGGGCATTTTAGAATTCCTTTCTTAGACCATTTTCTAATTTGGTCATCTGTATAATTAATTGTATTAATAATATTTTCTCCAACTTTACAAGTTAGCATTTTATTACTCCATCTCCATCTTTCTTATATTCTTCCAATTCCTCTGCCCATTCCAATACCCTAACTACACTCCTAAATATTTCTTTACTCAATTCACCTATACTCTTATTTTTATTCTCGTAAAAATCACACCGAATAGTATTTCTTTTGCTTTTCTGACCATTTGTATTCAAATATGCCCAAGGATATAAATCTTGATCGTACATATAACATTCAGGCAAATTAGGGAATACATAATCTTCTATAAAAAATATGTAACTACTTGAATATTCATCGGCATAATGCCCGCTACAGCAATACTGTGTCTTATAACCCTTTCTATTTAACTCAGCAATCACTGGAACAAATAATTCATCAACTTCTACTACATCACCATAGCACTCTTTAACCTTACACATATTATTCTTTATTGTCTTCTGATTATATACTTTATAGCAATTTAAACACAAAAGCATTTTATCCCTCCATCTTTTATCTAATATCAAATTTCGCCTACTTACAACAATACTTAACCTTCTCTTCATCAGTCATCTTTCTAGTAGTACACTCTCCTGTATTCTTAGCAATTTTATTAAAGTAATCGAGTCTACTGTAAATATACCAATCTTTAGGACTTCCAATTTTATTATTCATACTATTAATACCATTCATATTTATCACTCCCAATCTTTTATTATTATATTATGTATAAGGAGAGCGTAAAACTCTCCCTATCACCAACTAAACTCCAAACCAATCTAACAAGTCATAATCAAATCATCAATCATTTCTCTTAAATCATCCTTCTTAACCCCATATACCACTTCTGTTTTCTGAATAGGACAACAACTAATCCATTCAAATACATTCATGCTAACAAATTTTCCATCAATATAAAATGGTTGCCTACCTTTATACTCAAATTGAATATCAAGACTTTCTGTTCTTGGTTCACTAATTTTCTCATTCTTATATGTATACTGATTAAATTTAACCTCTACCCATAACTCACTTCTCATTTCATCCTTAAAACATCTCATTCCTTCATCCATATATTCTTGATATTCAACTAATACTTCAGTTTGTCTAGATGCTAATACTCCTAATTTTTCTTCAATAAATTCTTCTATTCTTTCTGTAAGATCAACTTCTAATTCATCTAAATCCAATTCTGTAATAATAAAATTCTTATCAATACTCATATTATTTCTCCTTCTTGCTATTGGTTGCAACCCTTAATTATTTATTTTACTATACACATATAAATATTTCTAAATTTATTCTTCAATTATAAACACTTCATTATCATATACATATATCCATTCCTTCAGTAATGATTTTGGTTTTACAAATATCTCATCACCATTCCATTCATTGTAATTACTTATAGAATTCATAATAGCATCTACATCACAATCTTTAAATCGTTTTGCATATCTGATCTCATTTTTATAAATCACCTTCATAATAGATTAAAATCCTTTCCCTTAAAACTCACCTTTGATACTATAAATTTACTACTTCTTTTGTATTAATATTTATTTCACTATTATATGTATACAAAACTTCTACCGTATCTATTACGTTTCCACTTTTATCCCTTATACTAGTTCTAGAAGGTATTTCTAATAATATGTAAGCATCTTCTGGCACATTATGTTTATATTCACTAACTAAAACAGTATTATTTTTACTTTGTGTTTTAACCCATTCTATAAAATCATCATATGGAAATTCTCCAAGAATTTTCTTATAATAAGGCGTGGTGTCTTTATACGGAGGATCACAATATATTAAGCAATTTTCATAATTTAAATTTTGAAAATCTTCACATGTAAATATTGTATTATGCAATCCTTCCATCTTCTTTAAAATACTATTGTGTCCTCTCAATGCATAATTTCCTGTTCCACCACCTCCTTTGGAGTCTCTTGCATATCCTCCCCAATATTTTCCTGCAAAACTACAGGCAAATCCAACAAATCCTGCTATATGAGGTTCTTTGTCTTGATTCTTTTTAGCATTTGCATAATCTTCTTCTGTTACAATTGTAGGTGGTATCCATCCTTTTTGTAAAGCTTTAAACATTGCTATTAGATATGGATTCTTATCATTTAATATTTTGTTTTTAATATTTACCTTAGATGCTACATTTACAGATCCACAAAAAGGTTCTACATAGTGTGTGTGTGTGTTGAATTAATGTACTCTGATATGTATTTTGATATCTTTTGTTTTCCTCCAAAATATTGCATTCAACATCTCCTTCTTTAATTAAATTATTTATATAATTAGATATATTCTTAGCTATTTTGGCTTTCCCTCCAAAGTATCTTATATTTTTCACTCCTTTATATTATTGTTTTATTATTCTAGATCATCACAAAGTACAGCTTCTAATCTATATTTATTTACGCACGTTTGACAATAATATTTATCATCTTCTATTCCAACCCATATGTATTTCACATTAAGCATTCTTTTTCCGCAACGTCTACATTTTTCCTCTACCAAATCAAGTTCAATATTATCTTTTTTATCTTTTACCTTTGATTTTGATTTTTTCTCATCATTCTTATTACTATTACCACTATTTTCACTATCCTCCTTACATTGATTTATTTTTCGTGTCTTCATATTCTGTCATTTCCTCCGTATTGTCAATAATAAAATCTTGAATAGAATCTGTATAATCAAAAATTGTAATCTCTATATTTTTATCCAACAAATCAAATAATTCCTTTTCTATTGCACACTTCCCTATAAAATATGACTCTACTTTTGTTTCAAAACTTTCTCTACCAATAATTAACTTACCAAAACCAGAGAATATATTTGAACTATTATATATAACCCCTTTAACCTCTACTATTTTATCAATTGCATTTTTAGACTTAAATATTGCATCTAAAATTTGAATTATTGATGTCTCTGAATTGTCGATTAAAGATTTTATCATATAATTTGGCCTATTGTTATTTAATGGAATTGGATTAAGTATAACTGTTCCTGAAAGTGTTATTTGTTGCATTTGTAAAACCTCTTTCTTTTTATAATTTATTTATATTTTATTTATAAGTTATTTATTACTATTTAAATCTAAATTGTTTGGTTAAGTATCTGCATATCTCAAATTTTTGACTTTTAAAACCCTTGATATAAGCCAATCCTAGAACATAGATCACTCCTCTAAACGTTTAAATATCATTGCTAGTAAACTTATTCACCTAGCATATTTACCACGCTTAAAATGGCAAATATTCATCATATTTTATTACTCATTATCATAAATTAATTAATAATATTATTTATTACCTTCTAATTCAACAATTCTATCCAACATCTTTTTAACTTTTTCTTTTGTAGTTATTAATCCATTTTTTGGATTTGTGGTTTGCTCATTCTTACCATTGATTTTATACTTCAATATTTTATGTGCAATATGTATTTGATCTTCTGGAAATAACCAAATTTCCTCATCACAAATTATTTTAGGTGTTAATATTACCCCTAATGCCTCTAATTTTGGTATAATAGTATTAGAAGTTGCCTTACCTTTTGGCATATAAATTGCCAATGTATTATCATTTTCTCTGTATATTTCAGTTTCAGATATTCCACGAAAAAAAGTATCATTGATATTTGTTGTATTTCTACCAGTAGAATTGTTAATGGTTGTATATATGTAATATTGGTTTATATATTTTAGGATTACTTTTCACCTCCTCTCTACTTTATAAATATATCATATTATTGAATTAAAGTCAATAGGTAATATTATTTATTAGTTTGTAATAATCATTAGTTTCTATTCCACACTATTTTTGTATACTAATTCAATATATGTTTCTCTTTCATCTATTCTAAACCAAAGCTCATTTAATTCTGGATATTTAGTTTTACACATTGCATATAATAAATTTTGAAAATCTTTTTCATATAATGTATTTATGTACTCTTGGGTAGATCCTGAAAATGCTGTATTATATTTCTTTAATACTTCATTTATAAATAACTTATTTTTATTCATGTTTACTCCTCTAGAGTTTTGTTGTTTTCTTATCTCTAGGTCCTCAGATAATTTAGCCAATACGATTTCCTCCTTATTTTGGTCAATCCATCCATAATCTAAATCATAATACAATTTTGCAAGATAACTTGGTAATCTATAAATTAATTTATCCTCAATATCTTTTAACTTATCTTTATAATTATCTCTAAAAACAATTTTATTGTCATTCTCTTCATCATATTTAAACATATCAGACCAATCTAATAATGCCCATAATGACTTTGATTCTATATCAACATAACCTTCTTTAATATAAGGATTTATGCGATAAGATAAATCTTTTAGAAATGGGATATTAATTCCTTCTGGTCTTTTTAATAATGCCCATGTTACAATATTTTCAATACTTAAAGTGTACATTTTAATTCTCCTCCTCCTATTTGTCGAACAAAGTATAATGTCTACCTTGCCTAACAAAATGTTTTAATTGTAGTATGTCTTTTGCAACAATTGCACTTTAATTTAGTTTTAAGAAAGTATCCTGTACTATCACTATCCCAAAAATCAATTGCATGAGATTCACACCCTTGTATTTCTACTTTTACAATTTGAGAACATATTGGGACAATGATTATAGGTTTTGAGTAATTTTCTTCTTTTAAGATATGTTTATTGGCAATTCTATTTCCACAATGTTGACAATCAATATATTCATTTATTGTAGTGATATTATTTCACCTCCCTTGTGTTGTTGTTGGATTTTATTTATTGGATTTTTAGGCAAGGGGTAGGTTTGTGAGTGTTGTGATGATAATTATGTAAATTATACCCGCCCCCTTGCCTATGTGATAATTATAGCATGAATTTGTTTGGAATGCAAGTATATTATTTATTTTAATGTTTATGAAATTAAATTATTATTATTTCTTCTTAATAATCCAACTAATCTTATTTGCTTTCACACAAGTATGTACATCAAACTTAGTCCTTAATACCTTACCATTAGCCCACCATTCATTCTTTAACCAATCTAATTGTTTTTGAGTAGCAGGTTCATGTTTCCATTTAGCTTTTCTATCTAAGAATGTAGAGCATATATTAGTACCAAATAATTATTTATTGATTAAATATACTTAAATGTGTATCCTTTATAATTCTTTGTCTTACCATTACATGAATTATTCATACCACTTTGACTAAATTTAACACCGAATAATTCTTCACTATGTATTCTAAGATAATTTATACTATTAAATATACCTAAAGATATATTATCTTTGAACATTTCAACTTTCTTGCCTTGCATCGTTCCTGCTTTACTACTTCCTTTAAAGGATTCTATTTTAGGATCGTAATTACACCATCCTAACTTTGTCCCTTTCTTTAAATAATCTATAATAGTTGTCTTATCTAATTTCATTATTTTACTAATTTCTTCAGAAGTCAAATCTGGATTATCCATTTTAATATCACATGCTTTTTTAACTAAATTACTTAAAGCAAATTCAAAACACTTATTCCAATCTATATTTGTTAAATCAAACATATTATTTAATTTACTATTTATAATACTATTCTTAATCCATTCTAATTCTGATTTTTTACAATTTATTATTATATAACTATCTTTTTTATTCCGTTAGATATTGCCCAATCTTCTTTATCTTTATCATTTTGTTGTACATCTTCTAATGTTTTTGTTTTAAATCTGCCTATATTATCATAATGCTGTTCTCCATGAGTCTCTATAATATAAGATAAATTATTCAGATAAAAATCATATATGTAGCTTCCACACCAAGATAACTTTCTTTTTGATAATTGATAAATGAAGTCTAAATTCAATTGTTCTATAAAATTATACATAAACTTTTCTGGAAATTTAACATTGTCTGAACAAATACATGTTAATCTTTTACTTTGATATAGAGTATGTACTGTATAAATTCTATCACTTATTTTACCACAATCTGGGCATATGGGATATATTTCTGCACCGCTATTTTTACCATATAATTTTGCTTCATCATAACCTCCCTGAAAATATTTAACTAAAAATGGCGCTGTTGTTGGGACATCATTTATACCTTCTACTATCGTATGTCCACTACAACATGAACAACCTGCCCCATTTAGTATTTTACTTTCTTCAATCCATCCCTCCTTCCAACCACATATATTACAAATATGTTTATACCATTTCAATTTTGCACTTTGATAAGAATAAACACTATCTCTAAATTCCCTATCAGTTATAATTAAATCCCTTTTATCATTTTTAAATACGTCTCCTATTTCAACTTTAAATTCGTTAGTTATTTTGCCTATCAAAGTTCCTATATTTGCATTTTTCATTTGTTTTGCATTAATTTTAAAGATATCCCTATCTAAATATTTTATGTATAAAAATTCATCTTTAAAATTAATAATTTCAAATTCTCCTTCAGTATCACCATAAATAAATTTAAGTTTATAACCAATTGACTTTATCCAATTTATTTGATTTGTTTCTCCTCTTTTTGGTAAATCTTCTATAAATACTTTTCTTATCATATTATTCCTCCTCTTTATTATTTAAATCAATATTATTTATTATATTATGCAACTTATGCCCTTTATCCTTATATCTCATTAATAAATATCTCTTTATACTATCACTGACTTCAATCATTCCAGAGGGTCTAGTTATGGATACGTAAATTATGTGCAGTTCTTCACTTAAATCTTTTTCTAAAATTTCTTTATCCTTATCAGTAAGTTCCTCTTGAGGAGTAATATATTTTTTCTTGTATAAATTCTCAATATCTAAATGATCTCCACTTATGTATACTGGTAATGAGTATGTCATGCCCTTTGCACGATGACATGTAGAAAATATTATATCTGCTTTCTTCTTATCTGTTACAGCATTATTTTTTATACCATCTACAATATCAACAATTCTATTACCATATTTGTCCACCATTCTAATTAATGACAAAAGTTCGATATCATCTGTACGTTCTGCAAATATTTTCATAGTTGTATAATCTTTAAATTTAGAAAATATTTTATTTTTAGTTTCATAACCTTGACTGTAAAATAGACAGTCTTTAAGGTTATTAAAATTATAACTCTGATATCCTCCCTCAAAAAATAATTTCTTATTTTTATTTTCACTTAATGCATCAGCAATCTCAGAGAAAATATAAGCATTGGTACGACATAAACAAACATAAGGTTTTGATTTATCTATCTTATCTACAATTGTTTGTTTGGAATTAAATCCCTTCATCTTTATATCATCGCCAATAAAATCAGATACAAGTAAATTACATATATGAGCTGTGTTTTGTGAAACTCTAAAAGATGTAGTTAGTTTATATTCCTTTGCGTC
>Ga0172380_10008015_pt1 | contig 11718 bp, 6 predicted proteins | sample Leawe162metaG_FD_119747 | JGI IMG/M metagenome (GOLD analysis project Ga0172380, IMG submission 119747) | Leachate microbial communities from a municipal landfill in Southern Ontario, Canada - Leachate well 162 metaG | ecosystem: Engineered > Solid waste > Landfill > Unclassified | place... | reverse complement strand
TACAGGGACTCAAACAGCCCCTGGTCAATACCGGGCAGAAAAGCGGACAGCGCCTGATCATCCAGAGGGTTGCCCGCCGCATCAAGAATATCCGCCTTTCTTCTCTTGCGGCGCTGAAAGCAGATCTCCCGGCCGTCATCTGCCTGCAGACAGCCCGCCACCAGCAGATTCTCATTGGCATGCCGGAAACTGTCCGGGGTCCGCTCCGGAAAACCGTAGAGCAAGGCCTTGAGCCCGCGCAGGGAGCTGCTTTTGCCCGCTTCATTGGGGCCGTAGATGATATGCAGGCCAGGCCGTTCACCCTGAAAGTCCAGGGTGCTGCCCGTGAAAGGGCCAAAGGCCTTGAGTTCGAGCCGCTTGATCCTCATCCCTGACCCCCGCCATGCTGGAGCAGCCTGGCCGCCAGCAGCTCCCTTACCTCGGCCCGCAGGGTGTCCATCTGCTCCGGGGTGTCGGCCAGGAAAGGTTCGTCACCGGCAAAAAGCTCATGGGGCAGCCTGCTTTTAAAGGCCGGCAGATCCGACACCAGGCCAAGGAGTTCCTGCGCACCCAGCTGCAGCTCCTCCAGGGAGTGGAGCAGCCCGGCCAGCGCGGTATCCCGGCCGACCAGCTCGGCCAGCTCCGTCCGGCGCCGGGTCTGCAGCAGCACCTTTTCCAGCCACACCTCCCCGCAGGCTGCGGCCACGCCGCGCAGTTCATCGATCAACTCCCGGTCAGCAAGCTCGGCATGCACCGGACAGGCGCCGGCAAGGATCAGCCGCATGGCGAGCGGCCTGCCGTCACCTGCCAGCCGCTGGATTTCGATTGCCTGCCGCACCTGGGCGAAAACCGCCTCGATCGTCTCGCAGGCCGACAGATCAACCCGGCACAGCACCCAGCGCAGCACATCAAATTCCCGCTGTTCCACCGCCGCCACCCGGCCTTCCGCCACGGTGACCAGGGTCGCCCCCTTGGCGCCAACCTCCCGGATATGACGGCCCTGGATATTGCCGGGGAAGATGATCCAGGGGTCGCGCGCCACCACTTCCTGCTGGTGCACATGGCCAAGGGCCCAGTAGTCGTAGCCCGTGGCGCGCAGGTCTTCCACCGCGCAGGGCGCATAGGGCTCATGGCCGGCGCGCCCGGTGAGGGCGGTATGCAGCAGACCGATGTTGCAATAACCGGCATGTCTGGGGGGATAGAGGGAGGCGAGGTTTTCACTGACAGCGCCGGCGGGATAGCTCCGGCCATGGATGGCCACCTGGAGCTCGTCCAGCAGTTTCGTTTCCGCCTTTTTGGCGGAAAAGAGGGTGACATTATCCGGCAGGGGCAAGGCCCTGGTGGTATGACTTGCGGCATCATGATTGCCGGCCACGATATACACCCGGATGCCGGCATTCTTGAGCCGCCCCATGCGGTTGACGAAAAAGAGGCCGGTGTGGTAATCCTTCCACGGCCCGTCATACAGATCACCGGCGATAAGGAGGAAATCCACCTCCTCGTCGATGGCGAAATCAATGAGGTTGTCAAAGGCCCGCCGCGAGGCCCCGCGGATCTCCGCCACCGGGGCGTCCTCATAGGACTCCAGGCCCTTTAACGGGCTGTCAAGGTGAATATCGGCGGTATGGAGGAATTTGAACATGTTTTATAATAGTGAAAAGTGAGGAGTGAAAAGACAATGCCCCAGCAACACTGTTGTGTAAAGATTTTTCTTCTCACTCCTTAACTCCTCACTCCTCACTTCTTCCTCTCCCTCATAACAGATCAAGATCGCTGGCCCTGGCCCATTCCACGATCCGGTCAAATTCCTTTTTGAGCTGAGCCAGTCCTTGCGGCGTTTCGCTCATTCTGCCTTCCCGGGCCAGTTTCCCCAGCTCGGACCCGGCTTCGGAAAAGGCATGAGCGCAAACCGTGGCAGCGGTCCCCTTCAGGGAATGGCATACCTTTCTAAGCCTGGTCTCATCACCGGCCGCTACTGCCGCCTCCGCCTCTTCCAGCCACTGGGGGCCGCTCACCTGCAGCAGGTGCCTGAGCAGTTTCCTGGCCAGCTCCACCTTGCCGTTGCAGCTGTCATGGAGAAAGGCCTCGTAATCGATAAACTCCGCCTTTTTATGCTTCGGGGTGAGAGTGACGGTCTTCATGGCCAAATCAATACCGAGAACCTTTTCCATTTCCTGCCTCAGGGTTTTCATATCAATGGGTTTGGAGACATAACCATCCATGCCGGCGTCAAGACATTTCTGCCGGTCGATGGTCATGGCATGGGCGGTCAGGGCGATGACCGGAATATGCTCACCGCTCTGCCTCTCCCGTTTGCGGATCTGAGAAACCGCCTCGAATCCATCCATTTCCGGCATCTGCACGTCCATCAAAATGACATGAAAGGAATCATCCCGCAAGGCATCGAGCACCTGCCTGCCGTTTTCCGCCGTGGTCACCCGCCAGCCCTGGGCCCGGATCAGTTCACCGGCAAGCACCCGGTTGATCTCCTCATCTTCGGCCAGCAGCACATTGAGGGTATGCCGGCTTTCCCTGATGGAATGCCTGGTCACCAGGGGCAGCTCCGGTCCGGCATCCCCGGGCCGGCTCAGCACCGTCCGCATGGCCTCAAGAAGTTCGGTCTTGCTTACCGGCTTGAGCAGGTAGGAAACGATGCCGGCTTCCCGGCAGCGCTGCGCATCACCACGCTGGCCGGCGGCGGTCAGCATGATGATCCTGGCGTTGCCGTCAAGCTGGTGCAGCTGGTGGGCCGCGGCAAACAGCTGATCATGGTCGGGCAGGGAATCGACAATGATCACGTGAAAACGTTTCTCAGCCGTCATCCTCCAGGCTTCTTCGGCGGAACCCGCAATCCGCACATCCTTTGCCCATTCATTCAGCATCTCCTTTAACACAAAACGTTCCGAGGCCTCGCCGGCAACCACCAGAAAAGACAGGCGCTGCAGCTCGCCCACCGGCAGCGGCTCAAACTTCTGGGCTTGCCTGGCCTGGGTCTGCAGGAGCAGGGTAAAGTGGAAGGTGGTTCCCGCCCCCGTTTGGCTTTCCAGCCAGATTTCGCCCCCCATCATGGCAATCAGTTCGGCGCAGATGGTCAGCCCGAGGCCTGCGCCGCCATGTTTGCGGGAAGAGGACCCGTCAACCTGGCTGAAGGCCTGAAAAATCCTTTCCCGCATCTCAGGGGCAATGCCGATGCCGGTATCGGACACCGTAAAATGCAAGGCCATATCCCGCAACCCTTTCTCCAGCTTGATCCTGCCGGGATACTCTGCCGGTTGCGCCTGCCTTACCGCGACCTCTACCTTGCCCGCACTGGTGAATTTAATGCCGTTGCCCACCAGGCTGACCAGGATCTGCCGCAGCCGGCCCGGATCGCCGATATAACCGTCAAGCAGCTCAGGCGCGATTTCATAGGTGAGCTGCAGGCCTTTATCCTGGGCCTTGAAGGCCAGGATATTCAAGGAGTTGCCCACCACATCCGACAGGCTGAAGGGGATATGTTCAATCTCCAGGGAGCCGGACTCGATCTTGGAAAAATCAAGCACCTCATTGACCACATCCAGCAGCCGGTTGGCGGATGTTTTCACCATTTCCAGAAACCGGCGCTGGTCGGCGGAGAGCTCCGTGCCCAGCACCAGGTCGGTCATGCCCATGATGCCGTTTAAGGGGGTGCGTATTTCATGGCTCATATTGGCCAGGAATTCGCCTTTGATCTCACTGGCCGCCTCCGCCTCCTCCTTGGCCCGGCGCAGAATCTTCTCCGCCCGCACCATCTCGCTGACATCTTGGAAATCTTCAATGATGCCCATGAACTCTCCCTGTTCATTGCGCAGAGGGGCCGCCCTGAGCCGGCAGGTGATCAATTTCCCGTCAGCGCGCAGCTTTTCCACCTCAACCTCGACCATCTGCCGGTCAGCCTGCAGAAGTGATACCGGGCACTGTCCGGTATGGCAGAGCGGACCGGGAAACTCCTCGAAACATTTGCCCGCCTCCAGGGTCTCCTGGGGCGCTCCCGCCAGCCCTGCAAAGACATCATTAACCCTTAATACATTGAAATCCTTATCGATCATGCGCATGCCGTTGCCGGCGGTCTGAAAAACCTGGTCCAGCAGGTTATAGGAATTTTTCAGCTCGCTGATCATGGTGCTGCGCTCTGCTATTCTTTTTTCGCAGATTCTGATGATTCTCCGTGAAAAGAGAAGAAAGAGGGACGCCATGGCGAAACTGGTCAGGACAATAATCAGCCAGGTGCGGTTCAGAACCTTCTGCATGGTGCGGCTCTGCATCTCCAGATAGGTCCCGGCCCGGTCCGTCAAATTCTGCTGGGCGGTTCTGACCCCCGTGAAATCCTGGAACAGATGATTCCTCAGCCGGTCATGCTCCTGCTCCAGCTCGATGCGCTGCCGGTAAAAATGATACAGGCCGCCGGTGCCGGGGGCAATGATGTCACCTGCCGGCCCCTGCTGATAACCTTGGCCCCAGAAAGCGGCGGCAAATTCGCCGAGTTGCCCGCTGACCAGGGTCAATTCACCCGGCATCTGCCGGTTAAGCACCTGCAGGCTGCCGGCCATCCGCCCCAGCAGCTGCTGCAGGTGATTGATCTCGATCTGCTCCAGATGCTGCCGGTCTTTCTCCACCGCCATCAGTTCACAGAGCAGGGCAAGGGTCTGCACATCTTGACGCATCCCGGCCAGGGTGGCGGCAAGGGCCTCATTTTTGCCCATCCCCTGCCGCTGCGAGGCCCCGCTGCGCCGGTCCTGGCGGACAGACCCGCCCGGGGCGTTTTCAGCCTTTTTTTGCTGCAGATCCTCCAGCGCGGCAAGCTCCTGCCCCATCTTGACCAGAAGGTCCCGGGGCAACCGGGCAACCTGGGTATTGCCGTCCAGCAGCAGATGGTAGCGCCTGCGCCAGTCGGCGCTCTGAACCCGATTTTCCTCCAGGCGCTGCAGCGCTTTGGTGAAGTCGGCAAAAAATCCTCCGGTCCGGGTCGTCTCAGCCAGATGCTGGTATTTACCCAGCACGTCCAGAAAATTCGCCGGTCTGCTAACGCCGTCCTTCAGTTCCCCTTTTTCAAGCAGCTGATTAATGACCTCCCGTTCCAGCAGAATAACCCGGTTGACCTCCCGTTCCAGGGAAAGCATTTCCTGCTGCAGAGAGCGGTAGAGATCCATTTCCCCATTGATTTTCATGAAGGACCACCAGTTGAAGGCAAGAATAAACAGGCCGATGCCTACGCCGAAAAAGACGACATTTCTGAGCAAACGCGGGGAGTTATCCTGGAGGAGTGATCTATCGGGGAAATTCATGAATTTAATTTATAGCAATTATTATCATTGGTAAAGCGATAAAAGGACAACCCCGGAATTTGCCTTGCCATGCGCGGGTTTTACCAATAGAATTACAGAGGTTACTCACCTTCATCTCCGGCCCGGGATTTCCGATTATGGTTGACAAGAGTTTTTCGCCCAGCAACAGGGAAGATACCAGGACCCGCCTCAGAAATTTTGTGATTATTTTTCTGCCGGCGATCCTTGTCCTCTTCGCCCTTTCCTTCATCTTTTACCGGAAAGAGTCAAGCGCCAGAGAGGAACTGCTGATAAATAATGAAATATTCCTGCTGGAAAGCCAGCTGGAAACCTTGCGAACCCCCCTCAAAGCCGTGGTGTCCGACCTGAAGGTGCTTTCCTCCCACCAGGAGATGCTGGCCTTTCTTGACCAGGGGACAAAAGATTCCTTTACCGCCCTGGCTGCAGAACTGCTCGCCTTTTCCAGCCACCGCCGGATTTACGACCGGATCTGCCTGATCGACCGCAAGGGGATGGAAATCATCCGCGTCAACTACAATGACGGCCTGCCCAAGTTTGCCCCGCAGGAGGAGCTGCAGTATGTGGGAAACCGCGACTATGTCGAGAGTACCCTTAAGCTGAAAGCCGGGGATTTCTCCATGTCCCCCATGACGCTTAACAGTGACCTGGGCAGAATCGCCAATCCCCCCACCCCGGTGATTACCTTCGGCGTGGCGTTATTTGACCGGGCCGGCCAGCAGAAAGGCGTCATCATCCTGACCTATCTCGGCGACCAGCTGCTGCAGCCCCTGAAAAAACTCGCCCGGCAAAACCAGCGATCAATTTTTCTGCTCAACCGGCAGGGATACTTTCTCCTTGGACCGACGGCCCAGGCGGAATGGGGTTTTCTCTTTCCTGACCGGAAAAACCAGACCTTTCAGACCCGGTTCCCCACCGCCTGGGAAACCATCTCCGCCACGGAAAAAGGCCATATCCTCGATGGCTCGGGCCTGTTCACCTATCTTACCTTTTATCCGCAGTTATGTGTTCTTGAGCCAAGCAGGGCCTACCTGAATTCCGCCGGGCCATGCGGTTGTTATTCCGGGCAGAGCGAGGATTATTACTGGAAGCTCATCTCCTTTGTCCCGGCCGCCCCCTTACCTGGCGGCCCTGCTTTTCCCCTGGGCAAAAACCTGGTCCTTTTTGACGCCATTCTTTTGCCGCTCTTTGCCGCCGCTGCCTGGCTGCTGGCCGGCACAACGGCCCGGCGCAATGCTTCCCGGCAAAAACCGCGGGAATGAGACACACCTCTGCGGTGAAAATAGCTGATGACGTCTGGCCCAGGGCAAAAAGGGGGAGGCAACCAAGCGGTTCTTTTTTTGAGGCAAAGGGGCGGGTTTGACGCCCGCCCTGTTGCACGGTAACGAACAGGGAGGAGGATGGAGACATGGCTGATTCCGACGCTATTCTTAATGACTACCGGGCCAGCATCAGGGAAATCAACCGGCTTTTGCTGGTCGGTCTTTTTTTTGCCCTGGCCGCCCATCTTTATGTGATAGAGCCCTATTTCCAGCTCAAAAGCAGGGAGCAGGCCCTGCAGGGCTCCCTGCCCGCCATGGAGCAGTCCGTCAAGGCCCTCTCCCGGGAGGAGGTAAGAATCAACGAGGCGAAGCAGTCCGCCACCTCCGCCCTGCAGCAGATCCGCCAGCAGCTGATCCAGTTTCCGGATCAGCTGCGGAACGCCCTGCCGGATATCCGGGAGGCGCTCAGCCTGCGCAACATCCCTTTGTCCGGCCCATCCGCGGCAAATGCCCCCGATCTGCCGCCATACAATCAGTATGCCCAGCAGCAGCAGTACATGCAGCAGCCCCTGCCCCGCACTGCAATCACCCTGCCGGCGGAAATCACCGATTTTGCGGCAGCGGTCAACTGGTATGTCAATGACTGGTTTACCCGGCTGCTGGCGGAACTGGAAGAGCGGGTTGTCAAGCCGGTGGCCGGTCTGGGCAGCGGCCCTAACGCCAATGGGAGCAAAAATCTCAATGCCGTCAGCCAACAGGCGATTGATACGGTGAAAAATCAGATCAACGCCATTGATCCCGACTTCTGGCATTCCTATGGGGGGAGCGGGGGCAAGCTGGATGTGGCCTCCACCCTGCGGGACAGTATCGAGGCGGCCTTTGCCCCCCTGGAGCATGAGGTATTCGCCCTGCTTGAGGAGACCAACCGGCAACGCCAGGGCCAGGAAGAAAAGCTTGCCGCGCTCAATCAAACCCTTGCTGACACCAGACAGCAGATTACCTTCCTGTCTGACCGGCTGAAAGCCATTGAGTCGCCTTTCGGCCCCCTGCCGCTCAGGCTGACCGATCTCATCAAACTCTTTCCCTTGCTGCTCGTGGCCCTGGCCGTAAAACTCGCCATGGTCATGCGGGAGGGAGCTCTGCAGAAATCCCTGTTTCTGCAGATGGCAGACGGCGGCACTGAGACAACTTCGCAGCTGCGGCGGTATCAGCTGCGCTCGGTGCTGCTTGGTCCGTCCAGCCGCCTGCTTGGGCTAGCGGCCATGTCCGCCTGGCTGACAGCGCTGCTGGCCGTTTTCAGCCGTTCCGCCTGGCTGATCAGCAGCAAGCAGCAGATCATTATGGACAGCGGGGGGCAGGAGGTTTTATCCTTAAATCCGCAAATCTACCAGAGCGGCTGCCTGGCGGGTCTGGCGCTGCTGGCCGGAGCAGCGGCAGTCATGCTGAAAATATGCTGGCAGTCGGCCTCGTCCACCGTAGCCCGGCCACGGCGCCATAAAGGGTAACAGCGCAGCCAAGGGCTCCTTATACCCCTCAAGTGGGTACTGAAAAGAGTGTCGTTCCGCGCATTTCTCCGGCCAGGTTATTTTTTTTACAACGGCTTAGCCTCTTGCGGTAAAAAATACTTCCAGATTTTTGCGCAGTTCGGCCAGCATCTCCGCAAACGGGGCCTCCTCCTTACGCAAGGCGGCGGCTTCCACCTCGTTTGCCATGCGGGCCAGATCATCCAGGAAAAAATTAAGGAGAATGCCCTTCATGCCATGGGCCGCGAAATTGAGCGCGGCCATGTCGCCTGCGGCCTCTGCCCGTTCCGCCTCCTCGAGATGATCCTGCAGACTTTTCACCGTGATTTTGACAATATCGCTGATCTTTTCCGGCTTTAAGTTGTACTGCTGCCGCAGTTTGTGCTGCACGGCCTCAAGCACCGTGGCCGGGGCCGGCAGCTCCTGCGGCTCTTTTGCCGCAACCTCCCGCGGCCCGCCGGGGCCCGGGCCGGTCAATTTGTCAATCACCGCATACAGGGCCTGGGCATTAAAGGGCTTGGTCAGGTAGTCGTCCATGCCCGCCTCAAGACACTGCTGCCGGTCTTTCTGCATGGCATGGGCCGTCATGGCCACCACCGGCAGATGACCGTTGCCATAGACCCCGCAGATTTTCTCGGCCAGCCCGGCGTTTTCCCCTTCGGCCAGCCGGGGATAAAGCACCTGGGCGTCTGCCAGCCTTCCCTCCTCACAGAGACGGATAATTTTTGTGGTGGAAAACCCGTCCAGCACCGGCATCTGCACATCCATCAGCACCAGATCAATACTGTTTGCCGCCAGAAGACCGAGCGCCGCAACCCCATCGTCAGCCTCAATCACCCGGTACCCTCGCTGGGCGAGCAGAATTCTGGCCAACTCCCGGTTGATGGCGTGGTCCTCCACCAGCAGAATATTCACCTCCCCGGCAATTTGCGCCTGGCCTCCGCTCTTCACCCGGCTGCCTTCCGGCGGCCGGCCACTCACGGCAAAACGGATGCAGCGGGCCAGCTCCTCCTTTCTGCATGGCTTCATCAGAAAAAAGCATTTCCCGAGTTCCTGACACCTCTTGGAAATACCTCTTTCCACCGACGAGGAAAGAAGAATGAAGGGCATCCTGGCCTCACCCAGGCTTGCGTCAAGCTGTTCCGCCAGCTCAAGGCCGTTGAGCCCGGCCATGCGGTAATCGAGAATCAGCAGCCGGTAGGGCTGGGAGGCCCGGTTTGCCCGGTCCACCTCGCGCCTGGCCTCCTCGGCCGAGGCAGCCTCAGCCACCGGGAAGTTCCAGCCCCGTAAAAATTCCTTGAGAATGTACCGGTTTGTTTCATTGTCATCCACCACCAGCACCGGGAGCTTTGACGTATCAACCGGGAATACAGCCTGCCCCTTGGCGGCAACGCCCCGGCGAAAACGGGCGGTGAAGCGGAAGGTGCTGCCGCCGCCGGGGGCGCTTTCCACCCGGATCGTACCGCCCATCATCTCCACCAGCTTCCTGGCTATGGAAAGGCCCAGCCCGGTGCCGCCATGCAGCCGCGCCACCGAACTGTCCGCCTGGGTGAAGATGCCAAAGATCATTTCCTGCTTATCCGCCGGGATGCCGATGCCGGTATCGGAAACGGAAAAAGAATAGAGCAGCATATTCTCATCGGTTGGATCGGCTTGGGCCTGCTCGACCCGCACGACGATTTCACCCTGCTGGGTAAATTTCACCGCATTGCTCACCAGATTGAAAAGAATCTGGCTGAGACGCAGCTGATCGCCAACCACCTCCACCGGCAGGTCCGCCGGCAGATAGGAAAAGAGCTCGACCCCCTTTTAGTGGGCCTGGGCGGCAAAGGTCTGCACACAGGTCTCAATGGTTTCCCGCAGCTCAAAGGGCAGGATTTCCATTTCAAGCTGGCCTGCCTCAATCTTGGAGAAATCGAGGATATCATTGAGCAGCCCGAGCAGATTCTTGGCCGAACCCTGCACGGTATTGAGATAGGACCGCTGTTCATCGCTCAGCTCGGTCTGCAGGGCAAGATCGGTCATGCCGATGATGCCGTTCATCGGCGTCCTGATCTCATGACTGATGTTGGCCAGGAATTCGCTTTTGGTGCGATTGGCGGCCGACGCCTCATCCCGGGCCGATTCAAGGCTGTAGATCAGCGGATTGACAATGGTCAGCAGAACGGTTGCCCCGACCAGCAGCAGCACCAGGGCGACGCCGACGGATAAAAAACTCGCTTTAAAGAAGGCGGTCTGCATGTCATCAATGGCGATTTTCGAGGCAAGCCCCCAGCCGGTCCCCTCAATATGGGTGAAGGCCACCAGCACCGGCACGCCCTGATGATCAATAACCTGCTCGACCCCGGTCTTGCCCTGGATGGCCTGGCCGATAGGTTTCCGGCTGACTGAGGCCAAAGGAACCGCCGGCATCTCCACGCCGCTGGAATTGATAAAAAAAACCCTGTCACCCAACCGGCGGGCAATGACAAATTCCAGGCTCTTACTCCTCTTTTCATTCCTGTCGGAAAAAAAAGTGGTCATGCGTTCCGACTGGGCGGTAATCTCTGCCGCATGCCGGTTTAAGGCCAGCAGAAACTTATTGATGTCAAAAGCCTCGGGCGGGCTGTCGGCCGGGGAAAGGGCTTTCACATCCCTGATCAGGGCTTCAATCAGATTCGCCCGGCTGATGGTCATTTCCAGCAACCGGATACCCTGCTCCCGCACCGCCGTTTTGTGGAGGAAATAGATACTTCCGCCCACCACCAGGGCGAGGAGCAGAAAGATTGTCGAACTGAAGATGAATATTATTTTCTGTCGTTCATTCATGGGATCCGCATGGTTTGTCAGATGCACCGGGCGCCCTGCTTACCTTTGACTGTCTCCGGCAACCTTTTCGAGCCGTACAGTGATGATGAGCCCCTGATTTCTTGGTACTGAAATGCCGTGCCGGGACTTGCTACCCCAAGGGGCATAAATACAGAATCATCACATTTCCTTGATCTCGACAACCTGTTCCTTATTGACCCGCACATTCTTGCCATCCAGCGTCTGGAACTCATAAAATCCCGTGTCCTTGTCAAACTCCGGCTCATCGGCCATCTCGACCACCGTGCCGTCCTTGAGCATCATCCTATAGGGAGTTGAACAGGCAACAAGGGCCATGAGCGTAAATAAATAGATACCGGCAACCGCTCCTTTTTTCATATCATCCTCCAACCGCAGCTCTCCCTCCAGACGGTCGGGAGGCCTGCCTCATCATACTTTTTTTATAAAATCAACCATATCATACTTCCAGCGAATCTCCCGGCTTTCTTTTACTGAATGCGCCTGTCGAGACAGTCAATATTAACCGCATCCGCTGAATTTTCAAGAATTATCACTAACAATTCCCTGACGTTAATAACCGCTTCCCGCAGGTCCGCCCAGAGGGCGTTGAGGAGCCGTTACCAAATAACATGGCCATGTTATTATCTCAAACTTTCTGACTTGATCTATTTTGACGAAATAACGATATTTTTGTGACACAGCTGCTGCTCTGATCTCCGTCATGGGAATTCAGGAGACAGGAGACAGAATTCAGAATGGTTGATTTTATTACGTTTTATTCTGGCTCCTGATTTCTGGCTGCTGAATTCTCTGGAAACAAGCTGC
>Ga0172380_10008014_pt1 | contig 11720 bp, 11 predicted proteins | sample Leawe162metaG_FD_119747 | JGI IMG/M metagenome (GOLD analysis project Ga0172380, IMG submission 119747) | Leachate microbial communities from a municipal landfill in Southern Ontario, Canada - Leachate well 162 metaG | ecosystem: Engineered > Solid waste > Landfill > Unclassified | place... | reverse complement strand
GAGCCTGGAACGAGAACCCCCGCTCGGCGAATCGCCAGCGTCAGCGCAGCGTGTCGAGCGGGTCCAGGGCGAAGGGGCCCTGGCAGGGGTTCGGGGACGGAGTCCCCGGGTCAATAGCGGTAATGCTCGGCCTTGAAGGGGCCTTCGACCGGGACCGACAGGTACGCCGACTGCTTCTTGCTCAGCTTGGTCAGCTTGGCTCCGAGCTGGTCGAGGTGCAGGCGCGCGACCTCCTCGTCGAGGTGCTTGGGCAGGCGGTAGACCTTCTTCTCCAGCTGCTTGTTGGTCCACAGCTCGATCTGCGCCAGGGTCTGGTTGCTGAAGCTGTTGCTCATCACGAACGACGGGTGGCCGGCGGCGCAGCCGAGGTTCACCAGGCGGCCCTTGGCCAGGACGATGATGCGCTTGCCATTGGGCCAGATCACGTGGTCGACCTGCGGCTTGATCTCTTCCCACTTGAGGTTGCCCAGCGAAGCGATCTGGATCTCGGAGTCGAAGTGGCCGATGTTGCAGACGATGGCGTTGTGCTTCATCGCGTCCATGTGGGCGCGGGTGATGACATCGCAGTTGCCGGTGGTGGTGACGAAGATGTCGCCCTTGGCCGCCATGTCCTCCACGGTCACCACCTGGAAGCCCTCCATGCAGGCCTGCAGGGCGCAGATCGGGTCGATCTCGGTGACGAAGACCGTCGCGCCCTGGCCGCGCAGGGCCTGGGCGCAGCCCTTGCCGACATCGCCGTAGCCGCAGACCACCGCCTTCTTGCCGCTGATCATCACGCCGGTGGCGCGCTTGATGCCGTCGACCAGCGACTCGCGGCAGCCGTAGAGGTTGTCGAACTTCGACTTGGTGACGCTGTCGTTGACGTTGATCGCGGGGAAGCGCAGCTTGCCCTGCTTCTCCATCTCAAGCAGGCGGTGGACGCCGGTGGTGGTCTCCTCGCTGACGCCGGCGATGTCCTTGGCCATGCGCGAGTACCACGTCGGATCGCTCTTCAGCTTGGCCTTGATCGCGGCGAGCAGGATGCCCTCCTCCTCGCTGCCGGGCTTGCGGTCGAGGATCTTCGGATTCTTCTCCGCATCCTGACCGAGGTGCATGAGCAGCGTCGCGTCGCCGCCGTCGTCGAGGATCAGCGTCGGACCCTGGGCGCCGAACTCGAAGATGCGGTGGGTGTAGTCCCAGTACTCGGCCAGCGACTCGCCCTTCTTCGCGAACACCGGCACGCCGGTGGCGGCGATGGCGGCGGCGGCCTGGTCCTGGGTGCTGTAGATGTTGCACGAGGCCCAGCGAACTTCAGCGCCCAGCGCGGTCAGCGTCTCGATCAGCACCGCCGTCTGCAGGGTCATGTGCAGGCTGCCGGTGATGCGCGCGCCTTTCAGCACCTTGGTCTTGGCGAATTTGCGGCGGATGGCCATCAGGCCAGGCATCTCGTGCTCGGCGATGGCGATCTCGCGGCGGCCCCAGGCGGCCAGCGAAGGATCGGCGATGACGGACTCGTTGCTCTGGGCGGCGGGCTTGGCCATGGGATACTCCATCGGTGTATGATGATGGAGCGATATATTGACCGGCCGCGCATGGCAAGCCTCGGAACGGTCCGATGGCCATGCGCCCGACGCATATCGACAGCCGAAACCATCCCGGCGGTTTGGGCCCGGTACCGCACCTGCGAGGCTGGCTGGCGGAGATGCCCATGTCGACGACCGATCCGGACCTGCCTCGCGGTGTCCATCTGCTGCAGGATCCCCGCTTCAACAAGGGTACCTCGTTCAGCCGCGAGGAACGCCAGGCCCTCGGCCTGCGCGGCCTGCTGCCGCCGAGCATACAGGACATGAAGACCCAGATGGAGCGCGTGCTGGGGAATTTCCGCCGCAAGGGCGATGACCTCGAGCGCTACATCCAGCTGATCTCGCTGCAGGATCGCAACGAGACGCTGTTCTACCGCATCCTCATCGACCACATCGAGACGATGATGCCGATCGTCTACACCCCGACCGTCGGCCTGGCCTGCCAGAAGCATGGCCACATCTACCGCCGCGCGCGCGGGCTGTTCATCTCGCTCGACGACCTCGGCTCGGTGCGCGACTGCGTCGCCAACTGGCCTGAGGAGGACGTGCGCGTCATCGTCGTCACCGACGGTGAGCGCATCCTCGGCCTCGGCGACCTCGGGGTCAGCGGCATGGGCATCCCGGTGGGCAAGCTGTCGCTGTACACCGCCTGCGCCGGCATCGCCCCGCGCTCCTGCCTGCCGGTGACCCTCGATGTCGGCACCGACAACCAGGCGATGCTCGACGATCCGCTCTACCTCGGCCTGCGCCGCCGCCGCGAACGCGGCCCCGACTACGACCACCTGATCGCCGAGTTCATCGAGGCGGTGCAGGAGCGCTGGCCCGGCTGCCTGGTGCAGTTCGAGGACTTCGCCAACAGCAACGCCTTCCGCCTGCTCGAACGCTGGCGCGGCCGCATCTGCTGCTTCAACGACGACATCCAGGGCACCGCCTCGGTGACCCTGGCCGGCCTGCTCTCGGCGCTCCAGGTCACTGGCGGCACGCTGGCCGACAGCCGCATCCTCTTCCTCGGCGCCGGCGAGGCCGGCATCGGCACCGGCGACCTGGTGAGCGCGATGCTGGTGGAAGGAGGCATGGCCGAGGCCGAAGCGCGCCAGCGCTGCTGGTTCGTCGATTCCGCCGGCCTGATCGTCAAGGGCCGCGACCGCCTGACCGCGCACAAGGCGCCGTATGCCCATGCGCATGCGCCGGTCGCCGACCTGCTGGCGGCGGTTCGCGCCCTGCGGCCGACCGCCCTGGTCGGCGTCTCCGGCCAGGCGCGCTCGTTCAGCCGCGAGATCCTCGCCGAGATGGCGCGGATCAATCCGCGGCCGGTGATCTTCGCCCTGTCGAACCCGACCTCGAAGGCCGAGTGCACCGCCGAGGAGGCCTACACCGCGACCGACGGCCGCGCCATCTTCGCCAGCGGCAGCCCGTTCGCGCCGGTCGAATGGCGCGACCAGGTCATCTCACCCGGACAGTGCAACAACGCCTACATCTTCCCCGGCCTCGGTCTCGGCGTGGTCGCGACACGCGCCCGGCGGGTCGACGAGCGCATGTTCATCATCGCGGCGCAGAGTCTGGCCGCCCAGGTGACCCAGGCCGACCGCGACTGCGGCCGCATCTTCCCCGCCCTCTCGCGCATCCGCCAGGTCAGCCGCGAGATCGCTGTCGCCGTCGCCGCCCACGTCTTCGCGCACGACCTCGCCGGCGTGCCGCGGCCCGACGACCTGCGCGCACTGATCGAGGCGGCGGTCTATGAGCCGTCCTACACGACGCTGATGGGGTAGCCTCGCGCTGGCCGCTGGCCGCTGGCCGCTGGTCGCTAGTCTGTGCACCCACGTGCGCATCGCCGCCCTCTTCTTCGTCACCTACTTCAAGCGCCGCCTCGCCTACCGCGGCGATCTGATGGTGCAGATGCTCGACGAGCTGCTGCGCGGTGGCGTCGCCCTGGCCATGCTGCAGATCTACGCCAGCAAGACCACCAGCCTGGCCGGCTACAGCGCCGACCAGCTGCTCTTCGTCCTCGGCTTCGCCCTGGTGCCGATCTCGCTGTTCCACTGCCTGTGCAGCAACCTCTACCAGTTCAACTCGCGCTACATCATCGAAGGCAACCTCGACCGCGTGCTGCTGCGGCCGTATCCGGTCTATCTGCAGATCTGCTTCGACCGCCTGGCGATCGAGGACCTCTCCGGGGCCATCCTCGGCACCATCCTCATGGCGGTGGCGGCGGCGCGCATCCCCGGCTTCGACAGCGGCCCGCTGCATCTCGCCATGCTCGTGGCCATGCTGCTGTCGGCCACCGTCGTGGTGGTGGCGGTGTTCATGACCTTCGCCTCGCTCGGCTTCTGGTTCGAGGACCGCGTCGGCATGATGCCGCCGGTCTACAACCTGATGGAGTTCGGCCGCTGGCCGGTCGAGCTGTACGCCCCCTGGCTCAAGCTGCTGATCACCTGCCTGATCCCCTTCTCCTTCGCCGCCTTTCTGCCCGCCAGCGTCTTCATCGGCGGGGCCTGGTGGCCCCTGGCCGCCGCCCCGGCTGTGGCAATCGCCGCCCTCCTGGTCGCCAACCTGCTGTGGCGCATGGGATTGGCCCGCTACAACTCGGCCGGAAGCTGAATGTGAACGGCCGCGGGCCGGCCACGTTCACCACTTGTTACCCCGGAGCGCGCCATGGCCGACGAGCAGAACCCCGAGCAGCAGCCGCAGCAGACCCCTGCCGCGAAACCGGCAAAACGCGGCAAACCGTGGGGCTACCTCGTCTTCGCCGTGCTCATCCTCGGCACCTTCCTGGTGATGGTGCTGAAACCCGATCTGCCGCGCAGCCTGTTCGGCGGCGACCCGGCCAAGCCGGAGGGCCTCGGCGACAGCCCGGCGGTCGCCGGAAATGTCAACGGCGGAGCGCTCGGCGAGCGTGAACTCGAAGCGGCGTTGGCCGACCTCGGCTCCGTCAACGTCGCCAAGCCACCGCCGACGGCGGTCAAGAAGCCGGGCGATGGCGAGATCGGCAAGCCGGTGCCCATCGCCAAGCCCGAGGACGATGCCAAGGCGGCGCAGCTCCTCGCCGAGGCCGAGGGCGCCTATCGTGCCATGGACTGGGACAAGGCCGAGAGCCTGGCGCGCAACGTCTCCCGCCTCACTGCCAAGCCGGCGACGCGTGACCGCGCCGCCGACATCGAGCAGGGTGCGCCGCTGCTGAAGAAGGTCTTCAAGGAGCTCAACGACCGCGACGAGCTCAGCCGCAACTTCGAGACCCATCCCTCGCTCATCCGCCTGGTCAAGGGCGGCGGCGACACCCTGGCCGTGCCGATCATGCAGATGGAGCCGCCCTACAACCCGGTGTCCGACAACCCGGTCGGCTGGGTCGAGACGCAACGCAAGGTCGGCAAGGTCCTGCTGCTGGTCAAGGGTGCCAAGTCGTTCACCCCCGCCGAGATGCAGGTCGACGAATACGAGATCAAGCCAGCCGATCTGGCTGCCGCCCGCGCCACCGCGCAGCAGGGCCTGAGCGGCCGCGCCGCCCGCGTCGAAGCCGACAAGAGCGTCCGCCGCGACGCCTTCGTATGGTACGAGCTGGGCAAGTTCGCCTATCGCAACCGCCTCGATGACCAGGTGGTGCGCTACCTCGACAAGGCGATCGAGATCGATCCGGACCTGGCCCGCAACGTCCGCGAGGCCAACGCCGGCATGCTCTTCGGTTCGCTGGTCATGCATGCCAAGAACGGCAACAAGCAGCAGGCCGCCTCGTTCATGGCCTCGATCGAGCGCCGCTACAAGGACACCGAGCAGGCGAAGCAGGCGCGGCTGTTCTACGAGGGCAAGCAGGCCGAGATGGTCGCCGCCGCCAAGGAGGCCGATCGCAAGCGCCGCGAGGAGGAGGCCGCCCGCCTGGCCGCCAAGATCGAGGCGGCGAAGAAGAAGGGCGATGAGGCCAAGGCCAAGGAGATCGCTGCCGTCGCCAAGGAGGCCGAGGCCGAGGAGGTATTCGAGGAGGACCCCGGCGCCCCGGTCGACGCCAGTGTCGCTTCGGCGCGCAAGCTGCGCGACCAGGGCCGCAGCATCCTCGGCGAGGCCACCAACATGCCCGCCACCGATGCGCGTAACCACAAGTATGCCGAGGCCGCCAAGCTGCTCGCCCAGGCCAAGGCGCTCTACGGCAAGTATATGGAGAAGAACAAGGCCGACAGCAATGCCGAGGCGGAGATGGTCGAGACGCAGAAGATGTGGTTCACGGCCCAAAAAATGAAGACTTTGTAGCTTGGGGGCTTCGCCCCCACGGCCCTGAAAGGCCTGCCCCCACGGGCGGCGGCAAGAAGCCGGTTCTCGCTGCGCTGCGACCAGGGCTGCACCCTGGACCCCCTCCAAGGCGGAGGCAGACTCCCGGCCATGGACTGGGACGGCAAGGTGGGGGCGCCGCAGGCGCTGTGCGCGGCGACCGGGCGGGTGCTGGCGCCGGGCGAGCAGGTCTATGGCGTGCTGGTGCTGCGCGAGGGCGGATTCGCCCGGCTCGATGTCGCGGCCGAGGCCTGGGAAGGCTACGACCGGACCGCGGCGCTGAGCTGGTGGCGGCGCACGGTGCCGCAGCCGGAGAAGCCGAAGGCGCGCATCCGCCTCGATCCGGCGGCGCTGGCGCGCATCTTCGCCGACCTCGCCGAGAGCCAGGACGGGCCACGCCTCGCCTTCCGCTACATCGTCGGACTGTGCCTGCTGCGCGCGCGCAAGCTGGTGCTGCAGCGCATCGAGCACGAGGCCGACGGCACGCCCTGGCTGATCCTCGCCGAGCGCGGCGGCGATCGCCACCGCCTGCGCGATCCGCGCCTGCGCGCCGAGGATGAGGCCGGGCTCACCGAGCAGCTGCTCGCCGTCGCCGCCGCTGGCGGCGGTCCGCTCAACGCCGGGGAACCACCCGCATCGGGATGAGGCTGAGGGGCGTCTGCAGCTCGCCGGCGGCGATGCCGTCGGGCAGCGGACCGGGCGGCGGCTGGCCGCGCATCGGCGCATGCAGACCCAGGCGCAGCTCGTCGCCAACCGGTTGCGGTCCCAGTTGGATCGGTTCGGCCGGCACCCGCGGATGCCATGGGCGACGGCGCCCGGGATCATCCTGCGCCGCTCCCTGCTTGTCGTTGACCGCTTCCATGCGCCGCTCGATCTCGTCGCGGATGCGCTCGAGTTCGACCTGGTTGGCTGGACGGCCGGCAAGCAGACGGTCGACCTCGGCACCGACCTTGGCGAGCTCGGCGCGCGGCGCGGCGGTGGCCTGATTGGCCACCGTCGAGGCGGTCGACATCGCCGCCTGCTGCGGCGCGATCAGGGTCTGCAGCAGCCGGGCGCAGCCGCCCAGCCACAGGCAGCAGCCGGCGATCAGGGCTTGCTGGAACAGGCGCACGGGGCGCTCCGGCAGGCCGGGCAGCGGGCGGGATACTTGGTCTCGGCGGCGACGGCGAGGTCGATGCCGTGCAGGTTGGCGAGCGAGGCCAGCCAGGCGAGGCAGTCGGCGAATTCGCCGGGCAGGTCGTGCTTGCCGGGCTCGCGGCAGGCCTCGGCCAGCTCGCCGACCTCCTCGATCAGGTACATGAAGGTGCCGGCCTGGCCGCGCGCCGCGTCCTTGGCGCCGTAGAGCTCGCGCATGCGCTGCTGGAAGACGGCGAGGTCCATGGCGGCATCGTCGGATTATACAGGCGGCGGCAACCAGCGACCAGCGGCCAGCGGCCAGCGGCCAGCGGCCAGCGGCCTACTGCTCGGCCAGAGCGTCGTTGAAGCGCAGCAGCACGTCGGCGAACTGCTTCGGCGTCAGCGCCAGCCGCTGCCACACCGCCTCATCCAGCTGCGGCGTGGCGGCCGCGCCGCGAACGCGGCGCAGGGCGCAGAGGTAGTCGGCGAAGGCCGCGACCGCGGCGGAATCGGTGCATCCGCCCACCTCAGCGACCAGCCGGGCGACCGCGGCGCGGGCATCGCCCATGACCTAGCGTCCCGACGGCTTGGTCATGAGCAGCTCGATGAAGCTGCGCTGGCCGAGCACGATCTCGGCCTCGACCGAGGCGCCCAGCGGCAGATCGCCGATCTGCTCGTCGACCGTGACATCGATGGCGTAGGTGCCGGCGGGCGGACCGTCACCCTGCTCGGCCTCGAGCGTGCGGTCGAGGGCGACCTCCTCGACCACGCCGGTGCGCGGGGCGCGCAGGCGGTTGGGGTCGCTCTTCGGGCGGAACAGCACCTTCATGCCCGGACGGATGCGGTCGACGCGATCTTCGCCGGCGTAGAGGCGCAGGCGGGCGGCGGAGCCGCGCGCGATCTTGAACAGGGCTTGGCCGAGCACGACCTTCTCGCCCTGGAAGCGCACCGCCCGGTTGACCAGCATGCCATCGACCGGCGAGCGCACCTCGCGCAGGGCGATGTCGCTCTGGATGTGCACCAGGCGGACGCGCAGGCCGGCCAGGGCCGCCTCGGAAGCGCGTACGCGGGCGGCGGCGGCGTCCTTGGAGGCCTGCGCCCAGGTGCCGGAGAGCAGGCCCTCGACGCGCTCGGCGCGCTCCAATTCGCGTTCGAGCGACTGCAGGGCGAGGCGCTCGCGCACCAGTTCGACCAGCGACAGGCCACGGCCGTCGCCGCTCGCCTCCATGCGCTCGAGCAGCTTGCGCCGCTCGGCGACCATGGCGCGCAGACGCGGCGCCTCGGCGGCCTGCAGCGACATGTCGGTGGGGATGGCCTGGAGGGCGGCGGCGACGGCGGTGGCCAGTTCGGCCTCGGCCCGCGCCACCGACTGGGTGACGGTGTCGCGTTCGCGTTCCAGTTCGCGGCAGTCGAGGCGGGCGAGCAGCTGCCCATGGGCGACGCGCTGGCCGGGCTGGGCCGGAACCTCGGCGACCGTGCCCTCGGCGGCGGGGAAGACCAGGGCGTAGTCGGCCGGGCGGACCACGCCCGGGGCGAGCACGCGCTCGTCCATCGGCCCGAGCAGGACGACGCTGGTGGCGACCACCGCCAGGCAGGCGGCGCCGATGAAGACCCACGACATCCACTTCGGCGCCACCGACTTGGGCAGCTCGGCGGCGAGGATGCGCTGGGTGACATGCTTCTGCAGGGCGCTCATGCCAAACCCCGCTTGCCGCGTGTCGCCCCGCTCATCGGCACCATGCCCTCGACCTGGGCCTGGAAGAGGTCCTTGTAGCGGCCATCGCACTTCTTCAGCAGCTCCTCGTGCGTGCCGATCTCCATGACCTTGCCGGCGTGCAGCACGACGATCTGGTCGGCACGGAAGATGGTCGAGAGGCGGTGGGCGATGACCACCGAGGTGCGACCGACCATCAGGGCGTCGAACGAGCGCTGGATCTGCTGCTCGGTCTCCGAGTCGAGGGCGCTGGTCGCCTCGTCGAGGATGATCAGCTTGGGATCGCGGAGGAAGACGCGGGCGATGGCCAGGCGCTGACGCTGGCCGCCGGACAGGCGCGTGCCCGACAGGCCCAGGCGGGCGTCGAGGCCGTCGCTCATGCCGCGCACCGCCTCCTCGAGGTGGGCGGCGCGCAGCGCGGCCCACAGCTGCTCGTCGCTCCAGCCGTCGCGCCCCATGGTCAGGTTGGCGCGCAAGGTGTCGTCGAACATCAGCGAGTCCTGCAGCACCACGCCGACCTGCTCGCGCAGGCGGCGCAGATCCCATTGGCGCACGTCGATGTCGTCGATCAGCAGCTTGCCGCCGGTGGGCAGGTAGAAGCCCAGCATCATGTTGGCCAGGGTGGTCTTGCCGCTGCCGCTCTGCCCGACCAGGGCGGTCATCGTCCCCGGCTTGATCACCAGGTCGACATCGCGCAGCACGTCATCGGTGCCGTCGTAGCTGAAGCGCAGCTTGTCGCAGACGATGGCGCCGCGGAAGCGCTCGGGTGGCGGCTGGGCCGGCCGCGCCAGATGCGGCTCCTGCGGGGTCGCCATGACCTCCGACAGCTTGTCGGCGCTGGCCGCCCCGACCTGCATGGTCTGGCCGGTGGTCAGCAGGGTGTTGATCGGGCCCCACAGCATGCCCTGGTAGCCGGCGAAGGCGAAGAACTCGCCGAAGCTGATCTTGCCCTGGATGGCGAGGACGCCGCCGACGAAGAGGAAGATGTCGGCGCCGAGGCTGGTCAGCGTGCCGAGCAGACCGGCGACCATGTGGTAGACGGTCCAATGGCGGATGCCCTCGAAGCGCAGGGCCTCGCTCTTCTCGCGGATGCGACGCAGGAAGCTGCGCTCGGCGCTGAAGGCGCGGATCACCTTGACGGCGCCGAATATCTCCGCCGAAGTCGCCGACAGCGCGGCCGAGCGATCGCTCTCCTCGCGCGAGAACTCGCGCAGGCGGCGGTACCACGAGATCGACAGCAGGGCGGTGAGCGGCATGGTCGCCAGCACCACCAGGGTGAGGAACGGGTCGAGGAAGAGCATGAAGCACATCACCACCAGGACGGTGAAGACCGCGTTCATGCACGAGCGCAGGATGGTGAACACAGCGCCATCGACGTGGTTCGGGTCGTTGGTCAGGCGCGAGGCGACCTTGCCCGGAGACATCGTCTCGAGTTCCTTCATCGGCGCGCCCATGACGCGCTCGGCGGCGCCGACGCGCACATCGTAGAGGCCGTTCCGAGTGATCTGCAGGATGTAGTGGCTCTGCCAGCCGCCGATCACCGTGCCGAGCAGCTTGAGCAGCACGCCGAGCACGACCAGCCCGGCGAGCATCCAGATGTTCGACGAGACGCCGAACACGGCATCGACGCCGGGTGCGCCGCCGGACTGCTGGCGGAAGATCAGGTCATCGATGATGATCTTGCCGAGATACGGCGTCGGCGCGGTGACCAGGGGGCCCATGAAGGCCAGCAGGACGATGAAGAAGACCAGTTTCGGCCGCTTGCCGATCAGGTCCTTCATCAGGCGGTAGCCGCCCGGACCGGGCTCTTTGTCAGACATCGCCGGCATCCTAGCAGGCGGGCCCCTGACGAAAGGCTGGGGCGTTTTCGGGAACGCACCTACTTATTAGAACAGGAGTTATGTATTAGGCGCGATCTGCGCTTCCAGGCCCGGACGCATGCCGCTGTGTCACCCGGCCGTCAGGTCCACACCGGTGGCTGGCGATGCACCACGCGCAGCAGGCCGAGGCCATGCGCCGGAGCCTGCTGCCGCGAAACCCCGCCGGGACGCCCGTCCAGGGCACTCTGCCAGGCCGCCAGCGGGCAGGCGCCCCGGCCGATCAGAACCATGCCGCCGACCAGCGAGCGGACCAGACGATACATGAAGGCATCGGCGGTGAGGTCGCAGGTCAGCAGGCCGTCGTTTAGGCGCCAGCGGCAGGCGGTGACCCGGCAGATGGTACGCTCGCGGTGCTCACCGCGGCGGACGAAGGCGGCCCAGTCGCGCCGGCCCGGCACCAGCGCGGCGGCCTGCGCCAGCAGCACCGGATCGAGCCCCTCCACCCGCCAGGTGGTACGGGCGCGCAACGGATCGCGCACCGCCCCGGCATCGATGGCGTAGCGGTAGGTCTTGCGGCGCACGCCGTGCACCGCGTGCCAGGCGTCGGATACCGGCGCGACCGCGCGGCAGGCGAGGTCACTCGGCAGATGGCGGTTGAGGACCGCCAGCAGGCGGGACGGATCCCACGCGCGGCGCAGATCGACATGGGCCAGTTGGCCGAGGGCATGCACCCCGGCGTCGGTGCGCGAGGCGCCGACTGCCTGTGCCGCCGGCTCGCCGATGCGCGCGAACGCGGCGTCCAGTTCACCCGCCACCGTCCGCAGATCCGGCTGCCGCCACCAGCCGGCGAAGTCCGTGCCGTCGTAGGCGAGGAGCAGGGCGTAGCGGGGCATGGGGGCATGCTGGCGACCAGCGGCCAGCGGCCAGCAGCCAGCGGCCAACAGCCAACAGCCAACAGCCAGCGACCCGCCAACGCGCTCCTGGCATCCCCCTCCACCCCCCTTACCGTCCGCCCCATGCCCAAATCCCTCTCGCCCCTGGAACAGAACATCCTCAAGGCCAAGGGCGTCGGCCCGGCCCAGCTCAAGGCGCTGGCCAAGGCTGGCATCGCCAGCCGCGCCGACTTCGCCACCATCGGCGATGCCGCCACCCTGGGGCAGCTGGTCAAGGGTCTCGACCCGGCGGTCGCCGCCGCGGTGATGGCCTGGGCCACCGGCGCGGCCCAGCCGGCGGTCGGCAACGTCACCATCGCCT
>Ga0172380_10008013_pt1 | contig 11720 bp, 12 predicted proteins | sample Leawe162metaG_FD_119747 | JGI IMG/M metagenome (GOLD analysis project Ga0172380, IMG submission 119747) | Leachate microbial communities from a municipal landfill in Southern Ontario, Canada - Leachate well 162 metaG | ecosystem: Engineered > Solid waste > Landfill > Unclassified | place... | reverse complement strand
TTCTGTGTATGATCAGTTTTTGCCTGCTCCTCAGCGTACAGGCTTTTGCACGCGTGCTCCCGCATGGTTCTGCCTCAGGCATGCAACAAATTGCACTCGGAACAGGACAAACCCCATGCAATGATTGCCCCTGTGATGACGAGCATGGTGGCCGGGAGTGTGCCCCTGCTTGTTCATGCTGCTCCGAATCTGCATCTTTACCTGAAAATGTGATTTCCGCTTTTTTCTCAATTGTGGAGATATCCCCAGCTACTGAGCTGCTGTTTTTAATGCCGCAGGTCTATTCCTCAATTTTTGTCCCACCTCAAAACCGATCCTTGACTGAATTTCGGCGACATGTGTGATATGCGGCAGCATCGCTATCATTCATTTTACAGCGTCTGACTGGCAGTCTGCTGCTCAAGACCCATCATTACTATTCAAGGAGCTTCATCGTGACAACGAATGATAAAACATGGCCCCAGACTCTCTGGGACTTTTTCTGCTCGCTTAAATTAACTATGTTTCTGCTAATCGCTCTGGCGGTCATCTCGATCATTGGAACGGTAATCCCTCAGGGGACACCGCCGCCGGAGTATTTGCAAACCATCAGCCAGAATAAACTCAAGCTCTATCAGACGCTCGGTTTTTTCGATATGTATCACTCGTGGTGGTTCATCCTGCTGCTTTCACTGTTGTGCATAAATTTGATCTCTTGCTCTATCAAACGACTTCCCGGTATCTGGGTGACCATCACCCAGCCAATCCTGATCATGAGTGATGAGTTGGGGGGCTCTTTATCAAGTCGCAAAATGTTCATGATTAATGGAGATGCACGTACGCTCTGCGATCGGGTTGCAGCAGTTCTGAAGATGGAATTTGCCGCTCCAGTAATCACTGAAGACGGTGGTGCTTTCCACCTGTTTGCCCAGAAATCTCCCTGGTCCCGGATGGCTGTGTATGCCGTCCACTTAAGTGTGCTCGTCATATTCATCGGGGCAATCATAGGTTCTCTTTTTGGCTATAAGGGATACGTAAATATTATCGAGGGGCAAACCATATCGAATGTCATGTCTCGTTCCGACAAAGAGATTGATCTTGGCTTTGCCGTGCGTTGTGAGAAGTTCAGCGTCGCCAATTATCCCAATGGTGCGCCGAAAGAGTTCAAGAGTATCCTGACCGTGCTGGAAAACGGCAGACCGGTACCGGATTACACCAACGTCCGCGTTATTGTGAACGACCCCCTGTCCTACAAGGGAATCACCTTCTATCAATCCAGCTACGGGAAACTTGGTGAGCATGAGTTTACCATCAGTGATCCGGACGGGAAAAATCCGCAACCACTTAGCATCAAGAGTGGCGGGTCAGCAAAACTCCCCGATGGCAACGGCATCTGCCTTCAGGAGACAACTGCGGATATCTCGCAATTTCAATCCGGAATAAGTGGACCGGCAGCCCAGGTTGAGGCTCACTTGGCAAATGGGGAGAGCAAAACTTTCATTGTCTATGCCGACAACCCGGCCATGAATAAGATGAATCTGCCCTATACAGGCGGCAAACTTCTCCAGTACAAAGGCGGAGAGGAGTTCGTGTACACCGGTCTTCAGGTGGCAAAAGATCCTGGGGTATGGGTGGTTTGGCTCGGCTGTTTTCTGATGGTAGTGGGAATCTATGTTGCCTTCTTCATGTCGCATCGTCGCATCTGGGTGCGAGTCGAAAATGGAATGGTGACCATCTGGAGTAATGCAAGTAAGAACAAGGGAGGGTTTCAGCTTTTTATGAAACAGTTGGAGACAAAGCTCGATAAACAGTATTCTGTGGAGGATAATAAATGACCAGTTCGCTTTTATTCAATATAACGACATTACTCTATCTCGCTTCCATGCTGGCATTCTTTGCCGCTTTAGCCAATCGTACCAAGCCATTTTTCGGTATGGCAGGAAGCTACATTGCCTTTGGCGGGCTGTTTCTGCAGACAATCGCCATCGGCCTGCGCTGGAAGGAATCCTACACCCTCGGAGTCGGCCACGCTCCACTTTCGAACCTCTATGAGTCGGTTGTTTTCTTTTCCTGGACGATAGTTCTTATCTACGGACTGCTCGACCTGAAATACCGATATCGGGTCATCGGTGCTTTCGTCATGCCCTTTGCATTATTGGGTATGGCCTGGGCGCAGCTGGGAATGAAAAGCGGGATCGAACCGCTGGTGCCAGCCTTGCAGAGCAATTGGCTCCTCTATCATGTCATCACCTGCTTCCTGGGGTATGCCGCCTTTGCCGTCGCCTGCGGCATCTCCATCATGTACCTTATTCGTGAGACCCATGAGCGAGCCGCGCAAGCCAACGAAAAGAGCGTTGTCGCCACGTTTCCGCCGAGCCGGGTTCTTGACGATCTGAACTACAAAGCAATCATGATCGGCTTTCCTTTGTTGACCCTGGGGATAATCACTGGCGCCGCCTGGGCAAATTATGCCTGGGGAACATACTGGAGCTGGGACCCGAAGGAGACCTGGTCGCTGATCGTCTGGTTCATCTACGCGGCATTTCTCCATGCCCGCATTACCAAAGGATGGGTCGGGCGGCGTGCCGCCTGGCTTTCGATCATCGGTTTTGCCGCCACTATCTTCTGCTATCTCGGGGTGAATCTGCTTCTGTCGGGGCTTCACAGCTACGGCGGGTAACACCAGTTCAGTCATTGTTGTTTGTACTGATCAGGTGTGAAAATGCTATGGCAGTGAGAATAGTTGTAGTTATTGCCGAGATAGGGTCTGTCTAGCGTGATTGTTGTGGCAGAATGACTGCGATTGATACGATATTGAAGCACGAAAATAATAAACATATGGGAGGTAAACCATGCAAAGAAAGCATATATTTTGGGGAATGGTGTTGATGGCAGGTTTTATCTTCAGCGGTTGTGCTAGCAACAGGGAATTAATCGCAAAGGCTTCACATGCTACTCGAAGCGATGTGTTTGTCGAAATTGCCAATTCTGATGCCCCGCCTCTGAAGGCAATAGCGGATATCAAAATATCGGTCAAAAACAATTCGTCATACTTTTTGGGAGCATATAACAAACACAGCAATCCTCCGTATCGTGTTAACGTGAAAATCGATGGTCAAACTATGGTTCTTGAGTCGGAGCCGGTGCTGGAAGCCAAGTCACCAATTGATGCATCCGTACCTGAGAGTGGAACCGGCTGGAAATATCAGTTCAGTAAACGAATTGCTCTTGCACCGGGCAAGTACAACCTGACGGTTGCACTCCCGATTGATGATGTGATTGTGGAACGAGAGGTAGAATTGCGTTCCGGCATACACTCCATCACCGTTGTGCCGGTGTATAACAAGAGGTTATCTCGACCATACAAAGGTCAAAATTTTACTGCAGGAGTAAAGACTTTGGAAATAACAACTAATTGAATTCCTTACTTGAGAATGCTTGCCAAGCATGTGAAACAAGAATCCATTGGCGATTCCTCCTGGTGCGGACATTGCTGTAAATTTCGATTTGACAAATTGATGAATGCAAATATTTTACTGCAAAACAACTTCATAGGCTAATTCATGGTGCGCAGGACTGACTTGATACAAGGCCCGCTTCTGGCTACTCTTTCAGCGGTGCTATTCGGTGTATCGCCGGTATTATGCAAACTGGTTATCGGCGATATGTCACCCGTACTCTTGGCTGGCTTGCTGTACCTCGGTTCAGGGATCGGGCTATCATTTGTCTTGGTACGACAACGTATAAATATTATCCAAGAACTGCAAAATATTTCCCGCAACCATCGATTCAAACTCCTGGGTGCTGTGCTTGCAGGCGGCGTCATCGCGCCCTTGTGTCTTGTCTATGGCATAAAATACGGCAGGGCCTCGGAAGTGGCCCTGCTGCTGAATCTGGAGACTGTCGCCACCACGTTCATCGCCTGGCTGATTTTCAAGGAGCAGGTAAGCCGATATGTCTGGGTCGGTAAAGTCCTGATTATAATGGCCTCAGCGTTTATAATCCTCAAATCTCCGGATAACCTGGCATTCTCAGCATCGGGGATATTGGTGGTATTGGCGTGCCTATTTTGGGGTATAGACAATAACCTGACCCGCGACGTGGACGAATTACCGGCAACAGCCCTTGCCGCCATCAAGGGGTACTCTGCCGGACTGTTCAACATCATTCTTGCCGCCGTTCTCGGCTTCGGGACAATCGACCTTCACCAGGTCGGTGGGGCCCTCCTGATCGGAGCGCTCAGCTACGGTGCCAGCCTTGTGTTGTTCATAGGAGCACTGCGCAAGATCGGTTCGGCCCGCAGCAGCACTTATTTTGCTGTTGGTCCTTTCATCGGTGTTTTGTGCTCACTGGTTATACTTCATGAACAACCTCCCGCATTATTCTGGTTCGCCGCAACTCTAATGATAGCGGGCGTTTTATGTCTTTACCGGGAACGGCACGAGCATCCCCATACTCATGAAGCGGCCACACATCGTCACCAACACACGCATGATCAAGATGAACATCACCGTCACCCACACGGCGAAGAGGATGATTCAGAACCTCACGACCATTTCCATGTACATGAACAATTGACACATTCGCATGTTCACTGGCCTGATACCCATCACCGGCATATTCACTGAGATAAAAGTCACTTTTTCTCTTTCAGTGAGTCATGGATAGTTTCCTCCCGAATCTGGATAATTTTAGCCTCCGATGCAATGCGGATCTTCTGGGCAAAAATGTTATCCGGACTGTCCATATTTTTTTCAATTAAATCGTGAAAGCGTGATCGATTATACGCGTTACGAGCTGTTTGGTATTCGAGGATAGGGCGGTCGTCGTAATAGGGGAGTGCATCGGCTGCCAGTTTCACAAGTTTTTCTGGACCCATCAGGAAATTTGCGGCAAATACATCGGTCTTGTTCATCAATAGCCATGGTCTATCCTCAAAGGAATACGCAAGGTCTGAGCGAATTGTGCTATCGCTTTTGAGCAAAGTGAGCCTCTTCGCACTCAGTTTTGACTGACGGGTTGTGTTTCCGACCAGAATGCACTCTGCATACTTGTTGAACCACAACGTACTTTGGGGAAACACCTCCAGAAAACTGCGTACTACGGATCTAAACTCATCTTCCGTAAAAAAGCCCAATGGCACGAACTGGCATGCCAGTCCATCTTCCGTAAGCCGCTTTCTGACTTCACGATAAAAATTGACGGTATAAAACGAAGCTATCTGGGGGCGGAAGGATTGCCCGACTTCAATAGAAACGATGTCGTACTTTTTTGCCGTGTATGACGTAAAATTCCTGCCGTCATCGGTAACAATATTCGTTCTGGGATCGCTCAGCCACTTTGAATCAAAATGCCGCTGCAGGACTTCTGGAAGAGTTTTTTCAATATCAACGCAATCAAGTTGTTTGATGTCGTACATCAGAAATCGACTTGCCGCCTGTCCCGTACCCATACCGATTACCAACACATTTTTGGGGTCCTGGTGTAAAAGCATCGGAATATGAGCGGCCATGATCTGATGCCCTTTTTGATTTATTCCCTGCCACATACGATCAATTTCCAGTGTCTTGTCGCCGTCTCGATTAACAACAGCGATAAACGAAGAAATACCTTCGGCAAGCTCAATCATTGATTGCTTCCCGCCCAGGAAGTCTGCCGGGAGCCTGGTGCCGCTGAAAAGAACGATCCCAAGCAGGGCCGCAGTCACCCCGTATGCAATAATTCTCCTGCAAAGCCACGTAATTTTGTCTGCACAGATGAACAGGGTTGCTAAACCAATTATGAGACTGATGGTAGTGAGGAGGATCAAGGTGAGATACATCCCCATCGCTGGTAGAAGATAGAAGCCAACCAGTAATGATCCGGCAATCCCGCCGAGTGTATTGATGGCGGTGAGAAAGCCGAAATCTCTGCCGGAATTTATGGCACTTGCTGCAACCATCCGATATGCCAGGGGGAATGAGACTCCGGATGCTATGGAGGGTATCAGGATGATAACGAGACAGAGCATTGCCTGCATGGACACTGAGCGGGACTCTCGAATCCAGTCCCATGTTGCCACAGGCTGAAGGAGAATAAAAAGTACAGAGAAGCCGATGAAGATATTGGCACCGGCAAATAAAAGCGCATCCAGCTTGGGCCGGTCTTTTAGCACGCATACGAGCCACCCGCCGATAGCAATGCCCAGAAGAATAGCTCCAAGTGTAAAGATGCACGTGTAGACGGTGTTGTAAATAATGAGCGACAGGAACCGCACCCACAGTATTTCATATCCCAGCGCCGCGAAACCTGCCCAGAAGAACAGTCCGTACATAATTTGCCGGGCTGAACCTGATTCTGGCTGAGCGTTTGAAGTTAGATTGAGTTCCTGGATAGGTGGCGAGGTGTCAACAGCAGATATTGAAATTGATTTTGATAACAGAATGACGACTGCACCGGCGGTAAAGCTTAACAGAGCGTTGAACCGGATTGCGGTATCAATTCCCCAGATTGGGATAAACCAGATCCCGCACAGCATACAACCAAAGAACGCACCGGCGGTGTTGACGGCATAGAGCCTTCCAGGAGCAAAACGGATATCTGCCTGTCTATTGTTGACGAAAAACTGGCACAGTAAGGGGAGCGTTCCGCCAATCAATATGCATGCTGGAGCAATAAGCACCGCAACCAGCATCGAGCGCGTCAGGAGCTGAAGAGTCTGGCTAGTCCCAGCCCATTGATATGCAAGCGCGGAGGCGTCTCCGGCAAGCCCGAACAACACCGGGGTAACTGCTGCCATGACCGCGATTGCACATTCAATAATTCCGTACCAGAGGAGTGGATTGTCTGTCCGTTTTGAAAATACACCGAACAGGTATGCGCCGACAGTCATGCCCCCGAAGAATACGGCAACTACAATGCTTAGCGCCTGAGGAGTGGCACCGATAAGGAGCGCCCCTTTACGAATCCAGCAGAGTTCGTAACCCAGGGAAGCGAAGCCTGATAAAAGAATGGCAATGTAAATAATGCGTGAGATCAATATGTGCTTCCTGAATGGAAGATTGTAAGTATTAGACTTTTGAAATAATTTAAGTTAAGGAACACTTTTTTTAATAAGAGGGTGTACTTAATCCGCCTCGCTGTGTGGATGACAAGAACAGTCCTTACCCTCCGCAGCTAGTTCCAGATTGTGTAAAATCTCGCATTCACCAACATTTGTGACCGAATTGCAGGTGCCGCGTAACAGTTGTAATTGTTGCTCTAACAGATGAAGCGCTTCGATCTGCTGGCGAACATGTTCTATCTTGCTATCGATTAAAAGATTGATTTCATCACAGGCCAGTTCGGGTTGGCTTTGTAAGCTGCGTAATATGCGCACATCCGGCAATCCCATACCCAGCAAACGGCAGTGGCGAATAAAGTTGAGCTCCAGCAAATGGGTATTGGTGTAGTTGCGATAACCGTTGTCATCACGTTCTGGGGCCTCCAACAAGTTTTCCCGCTCGTAAAAACGTACGGTTTCCACTTTACAGCCGCTACGTTGCGCCAATTCTCCGATTCTCATACGCACCTCTGCAAAAAAATCTTGACCCTGTAGTAGGTACAGGCTGTTTAATGATAGCACATCTGAGGAGGTGTGCCACTATGAACCAAGTGAAGTACCGCATCGAGAACATGGATTGTCCGACAGAGGAACAGTTGATCCGTAATAAACTGGAGCCCATGCAGGGAATTGTTCGACTCGATTTCAATCTCCTGGGTCGCGAATTGACGGTGCACCATCAGCTTGACGATCCCCAGTCCATAGTTTCTGCTCTGGTAAAATTGGACATGGCTCCGAGACTGCTTGAAGGTGGGGCTCCGCAATCGGAAACACCTTCGGGGCTAAGCGTAACAAAGAAATATCTGTTAGCCATCAGCGGAATCGCAGCAGTCGGTGCCGAAGTTTTCGCTTGGACAACGGGACATGACACTTCATGGCCGGTGCTGGTTTTAACGGCTATATCGATCCTCAGTGCGGGCCTCCCCACAATTAAAAAAGGGTGGATTGCGCTCCGCAACATGACCCTTAACATATATTTCCTGATGTCCTTGGCGACAGCTGGTGCCGTTATCATCGGTAAATGGCCGGAAGCGGCGATGGTAATATTCTTGTTTGCCATAGCTGAGGCAATCGAAGCGCTCTCACTGGAACGGGTTCGTAACGCCATCAAATCGTTGGCTGCTCTGGCCCCGGAGTTTGCTGAGGTTAAAGTCGATAATGACTGGCAGGAACAACCGGTGGCCGCAGTGACTATCGGTAGTCGTATCCGGATTCGCACCGGTTCACGAGTGCCGCTTGATGCGCAAGTCGAGTCCGGTCGTGCAGCACTCGACCAGGCTCCGATCACGGGTGAAAGCCTGCCGGTGGATAAACAGGTTGGTGACACACTGTTTGCCGGTAGCATCGTTACCGATGGCGTGGTAGAAGCCACAGTAACAGCCGTTGCTGGTGATAGCACCCTGGCGCGTATTGCAGCTGCCATTCAGGATGCGCAATCACAGCGTGCCCCGACGCAGCGTTTTGTCGATCAGTTTGCTTTTTATTACACTCCTGCGGTAGTAACCTTCGCCGTAGCAGTAGCGGTTCTTGGTCCGGTAGTGATCGGCGGTGACTGGTTATACTGGCTCTATAAAGCACTTGTGATGCTGGTCATAGCCTGTCCGTGCGCTTTGGTGGTGTCCACCCCGGTTACAGTTGTCAGTGGACTTACGGCGGCGGCCAGGCACGGTATTCTTATTAAAGGCGGTACCTACCTCGAAGGTGGCAGGCTGTTGAAAGCCGTTGCACTCGACAAAACCGGGACGCTGACCAATGGCAAACTGGCGTTGACCGACGCAGTCCCGTTTGGTGACATGTCAATTGAGCGAGCCTTGCTGATCGCAGCCAGCCTTGACGACCATAGCACTCATCCGGTCGCTAAAGCCCTGGTTGCTGGATGGCGGGAGCAACAGCCAAATATCAGGCTGTTACCGGTAGAAGATTTTGGTGTACTGAACGGTCACGGAGTCAAAGGCACTATCGATGGCCAATTGTGGCATATTGGCAACCACCATCTTGTGGAAGATTTGGAAATTTGCTCTCCAGATCTAGAAGATAAAATCACTGTTCTTGAAAATACGGGAAAAACCGTCGTCATCCTGTGCACCGACTCCGGCCCGGCTGCGGTATTTGGTGTAGCCGATACGATTCGGGCCGAGAGCCTGGAGGCGATAGCAATGCTCCGGGCGCTGCACGTTGAACCGGTAATGCTGACGGGAGATAATTCTGCCAACGCTCGTGCAATTGCTGATCTTCTCGGGATTCAAGATGCACGCGGTAATATGATGCCGGAAAGCAAACAAGCCGCCATCGCTGAGCTTAAAGAGCGCTATGGCGCAATCGGCATGGTCGGCGATGGGATAAACGATGCCCCCGCTTTGGCAAGGGCCGACATCGGTTTTGCCATGGGTGCTGCCGGCACAGCTACTGCGCTGGAAACAGCTGACGTGGCAATTATGGACGACGATCCGCGTAAAATTGCCGGTTTCATCGGGCTAAGTCGGCGCTGTGCATCAATCTTGAAGCAAAATATAACATTGGCACTCGGCATCAAGGTTGTGTTCTTCTCGCTGGCACTCAGTGGTTACGCAACTCTCTGGATGGCTGTTTTTGCGGACATGGGTGGAAGCCTGCTGGTAGTGTTCAACGGTTTGCGTTTATTGGGGTATTTTCCGCAAAAAAGTGCATAACTATGCGACGGCCTCGAGTGTTTTTTTAAATAGCCCCAAATTAATTAACGGAGATAATAGCAGAGAGAAGCAAGACCGCCAGCCCGGACCCCAAATTTAACCAGACCAGATTGAGAGATAACTTCTGAAGCCTCGCTTTCTCTCCATCCGATTGGGTCTTGGTAATACGGGGCGCCAGCACCTTGCCACGATAAAAATGAACCCCTGCCATGAGCAGGAACAAAAGGATCTTGAGCGTCATAGCCGTTCCATGCCCCCCACTTAAGACCTCACCGGAAAAATTGCCGTTAATCGCCATGTGGAATATTCCGCTGAGGAGCAAGAATAAAATGGAAAAGTTCGCCATGGGTGTAAACCTTCTGGTAACTTCTCCCATCAGTCCCCCGGCTTCTCCCCGAAGAACCTGTCTGGCGGATGGAAGGGCAACCAAAAGGATGAAAGCGATTCCCCCCAACCAAATGATGGTCGCCGTCAAATGAAGCCACATAAACGCAACCGAAAGTATTTCTCTCATTTGCTACCCTCCTCGAAGATTCGATAGCCGGGAGGCGGAAAGCCCGCCTCCCGGCCTGGCCTGCCTACTTCTTGACCGGCGGTGTGGTGCAACCGCAACCGCACTTGCCTTGAGGCTTGTTGCTTACTTCCTGCTTCTCGTCCGTATCTTTCTTGTTCTCTGCCATGGTTATCACCTCCTTTCAGCTTAAGTTTATGCAAATATACTAATATACAAGGCAAATAAAAAAAGGCCGTATATTATTGGCATTTTTTTTCTCCGCTACCGCCGCAGCCGCAGGTGCAGACCCGGTTAAGGCGCTGCCGGCATCTTTCCAGGACCTCTCGGTTCAATGAGTAGAAGATCCAATACCCTTGCCTTTCGTCTTTGACCAGACCCGCCGACTTCAGTACCCGCAGATGCTGGGAAACCGCAGACTGTGTCACCCCCAAGACTTCGGCAATGGCATTGACACTCATCGGTTCCTTCTTGAGGAGTTCGATGATCTCGATGCGCTTGTCAACAGAGAGTATTTTGAAAAGTTCAGCTGTTTCTTTCATGTGACACCTTATAAGTGGATGCTTAAATACTAAAATACTAAAATTCCAACCTATGTCAAGTATTTTGTTCACAAGTGTTACATTTTTTGTTGAACTTTTGCAGTGAATATAGTTTTTGTAGGCAACCATATAAGGTTATTCGAATATCAATGAGGGGTGCTATGGAAACGGATCTCGCTAATGAACAGGCCAGTGTTTTAAAGGCTCTTGGCCTTCCAACCCGTCTACAGATCGTTGCCGAGTTGCTGAACGGAACGAAGTGCGTGACGGACATGGAAGACATTCTTCCCGCCTCCCAGGCAAACATATCCCAGCACCTGGCGGTGCTTCGCCACGCAAATATCGTGGACTTTGCACAAATGGTTTTCATGCACGGTGGCCACGATCATAACAGGAATGACCATGCCGGTAAGGAGCAACAGCAGGAGCACACAAACCACGACGGGAATAAGGAGGCGAAATGACAAGGCTGAATCCGGATAACCGGAGAGCGCCATGTTCGTAATATGTTGATATGGTCGAACGCAAATAACTGAATCCCATGAGGAGGAACCATGAAAGTTGGCATCATTATCACTCAAAACAATCCGGAACAGGTATTCACAGCCCTGAGGTTTGCCCATTTTGCTCTGAAGGAAGGTGACAAAGTCTCTGTCTTTCTGGCGGCCGAAGGTGTTGAGCTGCATCACGAAGAGCCGGTAGCCTTGATGAAAGAGGCGCTCCGCGTGCTCAAGCCGAATGGCATGCTTGCTGTTATCCACTGGAATTACGAATCCACCACGCCACGCGGTCCGGCCATGGAGATACGTCCCCGACCGGAACAATGTATTGAGTGGGGAAGAGAAGCCGGGTTCCGTTTCAACGAGCGAAATCGCTACGACCTGCCGCCGTATCATTACGGCCTGCTTTTCAGGAAACCCTTCGCCTGATGAACCTCT
>Ga0172380_10008012_pt1 | contig 11720 bp, 10 predicted proteins | sample Leawe162metaG_FD_119747 | JGI IMG/M metagenome (GOLD analysis project Ga0172380, IMG submission 119747) | Leachate microbial communities from a municipal landfill in Southern Ontario, Canada - Leachate well 162 metaG | ecosystem: Engineered > Solid waste > Landfill > Unclassified | place... | reverse complement strand
CTTCAGGGCCTGCAGCTGCGTCGTCGTCAAGCCGGTGGTCGACTGGGTCGTCGTCAGTGCCTGCACCTGGGTCGTGGTCAGCGCCGCCACTTCGCTGGTCAGCAAGGACAGCAGCTGGCTGGTGGTCAGGCCGTTCTGGATCTGGTCGGTCGTCAGCGCTGCGACCTGGGTGGTCTTCAGGGCCTGCAGCTGCGTCGTCGTCAGGCCCGTGGTCGACTGGGTCGTCGTCAGCGCCTGGATCTGCTTGGTCGTCAGCGCCGCCACCTCGCTGGTCAGCAAGGACAGCAACTGGCTCGTCGTCAAGCCGTTCTGGATCTGGTCCGTCGTCAGCGCCTGAATCTGGCTCGTCTTCAGTGCCTGCAATTGCGTCGTCGTCAGGCCGGCGGTCGTCTCGGTCGTCGTCAGCGCCTGGATCTGCCTGGTCGTCAGGGCCACCACTTCTGTCGTCAGCAGCGAGCGAAGTTGCGTCGTCGTCAAGCCATTGGCGATCTGGTCCGTCGTCAGGGCCGCGACCTGTGTGGTCGTCAGGGCCTGCAACTGCGAGGTCGTCAGACCCGCAGTCATCTCGTTGGTCGTCAGCGCCTGGATTTGCTTGGTGGTCAGCGCTTGGATCTGGGTTGTCTTGAGGGCCTGAATAAGGGAAGTGGAAAACGCAGCGATATCAGCGGTGTGTATCGACGCGATCTGCCTGGTCGTCAACGCAGCCATCTGGGTGGTGGAAATACCTAGCAGTGCGCTCATACATCCATTCCCCTAACAGTGAGCATTTCCTACAGCGACCATAGTCCCGCCGAGCAGTATTCGATTTTATCAGCGGGCAAAAACCTTTGTATCACAACAGATACATTCTGACTGCGAACTGTGGCACGCTGCTAACAGTTTCATCCAAAACCGCACTTCCCAGTCAAAGCAACAACTATGCCTAGTTAGCCCATTAGCGCGGCCTCCCGTTCAAACCCTCGGTAACAGGTCAATACCGACCGCCTGTCGAAAATACGCGTGGTATTTGTCGCCGTAACCCGGCAAAAATTGGTCAATGACCCGGATTCCTTCCACCAGAGCATCTACCGGGGAGGACAGGCTGGCCACCATGTTGTTGAGGGCAGCCACCTGCGAATCGCTCGTCTCAGGCGCCGACATGACGCTTGGCAGGTCGCGCGCGAAGGCATGAAGATACTGCAGCAGGGTGTAGCTCGCAGCCTCCAGCTTTTCTTCGCTGGCAACATTGGAGGACTCGCGGGCGATGAGTATGAACGCATCGATCCCGGTCAGCAGCAGCACCAGGATTCTTGTTCGCCCAGGCAAGCCGATGGCGACGAATTGACTTTCGATCTTGTCCTCTATCTGCGCTGCCGAAAGCCAGTTGCTATTGTTATAAACATAGGCCAGACCCTCATGGGCAGCGACCTCCCCGCTCGACAACAAGCCCAGCACCATAGGCCAATCCTGATATCCGCCACCCGGGATCGGGTGGAAATTGGCATTCAAGTCCATTACATCGCAGATCAAGTCGCGCCGAAATGCACTAAATATCGTCGTGTTTGCACCGCCATTTTTCGCGAAATAGTCCTTGATGCGGTCGATCGCGCGAGGGCCAGTCACGGCAAAGTTGGTCAGGCTATACAGCCCTTGCCCTTTGGTATACATCAGCATTTGCGGTCGAACGCCAATCGCGCCGGGAGGAATGTGTAGCTCAGCGAGATTCGCACCGGGCAGTGCCAATACCAAGTCATCGTCCGAAACAATCGATACGTATTTGCCGGTGGACAAATTCCTCACATATTGCCAATTCCTGCGCGCGTCGGCCCCATCGCTGCGCATATAGCGCACAGCAGGCGATGCCCTTTCCTTGAAGTAGGTCTCCTTTTGCTCGTCGCCGGAATTGTCCGAAACCGCCACCTCTATGCCTTCGAACTGCGTCAGCGCCAGCGCACTCTCCATGGTCTGGCGCGATTCCGCAAGGGGGCGGTTTGAAGGGATGCAGATCGACAGATTCATCCATCAACCCTCGTCTCGGCGGCTCGCGGGGATCGAGAAAAGCGCGCAAGGTCTGCGAAATTGACCTGGAATTCGTCGCTCCCCACGCCATAGCCTTCAACTGCGCAGCCAGACCGAGTTGCCATTCGGACCGAGGTGTGGATGCCGCGTGCCTGGAGTTCACGGACGATCAGGTCGCCATACTTGGTGATCGTCTTCGAATCGTCAAGGACGATCAGCCTTCCGCTGCGCCGGCAGGATTCGATCACCATCCTGCAATCCATGCCTGGTACAAAATTGGCGTGGAACAGGTCGGCAGACAAACCGGAACTCTGCAGTTGCTCCGACAATTGCAGACCGAGGCGAAGGGCGAAGTTGAAACAGACGATAGTCACGTCATTGCCAGCGCGGAAGCGGAAGATCGAACTATCCGCTGCGCGATCCAATATCGGTAACGATAGCGAAGGCATTCCGAACAAGCGCTGACTGGTGCATATGATGCGCAGTCCGGGCGCGACGAAGGCTTCGCTGATCACGGCCGCAGCGTCCTCGCACGCATTCAGGCAGTACACGGCGATGTTGCTCAAGGAAGCGACGTCGCCGGCGGAATTCAGGCTGGATTGTGGTCCCTGGTAGCCTTGGTCGCAAACGATGGGAAACACCGTGAAGCTGCCAAGCTTGTCAATCGGCCGATAAGCTCGCGCGAAATTGTAGGTGTTGACTATCTGATCGAGCCCCAGCAGGAGGAAATCGAGCTGCTTCATGAACAGGACGGAGTTTCCCCCATCCAGCATCATGCCCAGACCGACACCGCAGTGGGTCAACTCGGAATTGCCGACATTGAGGATCTTGCCGCGCGGATTCACCTGCAGGCCGCGGGCAAGTCCTGCGATCTTCGACCCGTTGTCGATGTTCTCGCCATACAGCAGCACCGGGCCGCAATTGCAGGTAACCTGGTTTACCTGTTCGATGATCTGGCTAATGTAGGTGCTTGTCACTTCCGTCCGCCTCAATGATCGCCTGCGTGAGCTGAATGAACGCGGGTTCTCCGAGCGCCTGCCGGATGTTGTACACGGGATCCTCAATGCCCTCCCTGACCATGAGACCGTCCGCCAAGGCTATGTGCAAGGGATCATCCGGCCATCCCGGTGTTGGACCAGCATGCTGGTTGAATGTGCGCAGGGCCAGCTCGACACAGACAGGCAGCCCGTTTCCTGCTTCGCGCCGTGCCGATTGCAGCGCGCCTTCAACCTCCGCCAGGTTCGCGCCGGGGACCGCGCGATAAACGATATCGAGACCCATGCACACCTGGGCGAGGTCTATCGGCGAGCGCCTTTGAGCTATCGTCGAGGACATCGAACAGTCGTTGTTCTCGACTATGACGACGAGCTTGAGTGCGTGGCTGCGGGCGAATATGAGGGTTTCCCAGAAGGCGCCTTCTTCCATTGCACCGTCGCCCGTCAGGACAAACACAACGCCATCGCGTGCCGCAAGCTTTCGGTTCATCGCAATGCCGGCGGCTACTGGCAAATTATTGCCGAGGATACTCGATGTATACGCGATCGATGAGTCCTCCATGGCCAGATTCATTGAACCCATCTGCCCTCGCTCGGCGCCCGGACCCTGCAAACGATAATGCTCGAGCACGGCATCGAGCGACTTCGAGCGCGCCAGGTTGTAGGCAACATTGCGGTGGCTGAGGCAAATGGCATCCGGCGGCTGGGCGACCCGGTCCAACGCGACCGCCGCTGCCTCATGGCCGAAGGCAAGATGGATCGGTATCTGGAAGGATTTTCGTTTTAGCAATTCGTTCAGTATGTGCTGCCAATAGCGAAGGCGCAGGACGTCCTCGAAGCCATTGCTGGTCCTATGGCCGGCATCGAGTTCCGCCAGATCCATCTTGGCTGCGGGACCCTTGGCGATATTCGTAGGCAGGCTCATGAAAGTCTGTCTAAGGCGATTTGAGGGAGGCAGGCAATTGCGCTGGCCCGGCGGCCAGATATATTGCGGGTGCCCCACCGGTCCGCTTGCGCCAGATCCTGAACTGTGACGACGTCCGTGGAAAACTCGGTCATGGGGCGCCCCCGCACTCGCGTGTGATCTTTGCACCAGGTAGCGCAGCGTGGTTCTTCATGCAAGGCGAGCATCCTTGGTTCGACCATCGCGTCAGTCAAGCACCGTCGAAAGTATGCGCGCGCCACGAGATTCATAGCCTATCTCAACGTGGTACATGCCTTGCAATGCCCTCCTGACCGCGTCCCGTCGCGCCGCCGGTACCACAAGATACAGGAATCCGCCGCCGCCGGCACCGGCGATCTTGCCGCCGAGCGCGCCAGCTCTGAGCGCCCGCTCATAGCTGGCGTCGATTTCGGGTGAACTGATCTTGCTTGCCAGCGAACGCTTGGCGCGCCAGCCGGCATCGAGCAAGGCGCCGAACTGCTGCAAATCGTGGGAATTCTGCAGCAGAGCATCGCGGCATTCGGTCGCCATCTGCTGCATGGACACAAGCGTGTCACTCGTACTGTCGATGCTTTCGATCTGCTCCTTCAAGATGTCGCCCGCTTCGCGCTGAACCCCCGTCCAGAACAGCATGCTGTTTTGAAATAGCTTGGAAATGTTATTGTCTGGTAGCCACAGCGGGTCGAGTTGGACTCTGCCATCCTGTCTGAACACAATGTGATTCAACCCGCCAAAAGCAGCGGCGTATTGATCCTGCTTGCCGATCGGACGGCCGAGCATGGCGATTTCGACATGGCAGGCTTCCTCAGCCAATTGTCCGGCCGAGACGTTTTCACCGCGCAAGACATGCAGCGCATAGAGCAATCCGACGGCAAAGGCACTCGACGAACCGAGCCCGGACTGCGCCGGCAGATCAGAGGCGGTGGCAATGAACAGGGGCGGTGCGACGTCCATCAGGCGCAGGCATTCGCGAGCGACATCGTTTTGGATTTCTTCCAGACTCTGCGTGTGTTCCGTTGTGGAGTAGCTGAGCCGATAGGCCTCATTGAACAGGGGGCTGTGGCGTTTGACCGTGACGTAGATGTACTTGTCTATGGTTGTGCTAACGACGGCACCGCCAAACCGGGTGTAAAACCCCGGCAAGTCAGTTCCGCCTCCGGCAAAGCTCAGGCGTTGGGGCGTGATCGTCGTAACGGCCTTTGGCAATCCGCGAATCGGATTCATCCTTCTTCCTTTGCAGCCTGTCTGGTCGTTGTCGCGCTAGGTCCAGCGGACGGAGTTGCGCTCCAGGCGAAGTAGCGCTCAAGAATCCAGGGGACTGCAGCGGAAAGTCCCGCGGCGGCAAATTCGGGTCGATCGCCGGTGTCCGGGGCAAGGTCGTGCTCCGGTCCGACCTGGACGCTCAGGCATCCGGCCCTATGGGCTGCGACGCAGTCACGCGGATCATCGCCGACGTATACCGTGCGATCCAACCGGATCAGGTGATCGCGGGAAGCCTGAAAGAACATTCCCGGCGCCGGCTTGCGGCACGCGCAGCCTGCATCCCAGTGGTGCGGGCAAACATAAGCATCAAGCACGACGATTCCCTCTCTTGCCAATTCGCCGACCATGCGCGAATTGATCGCGGCAAGCGCTTGCGCGCTGATCTGACCGCGTGCAACGCCCGCCTGGTTCGACAGGATAATGAAGGAAAAGCCGGCGTTAGCCAACTGCGACATCGCTTGCAGCGTATCCGCTATCCAGATGAATTGTGCCCAACTGGTGACATACTCGCCGCGGGGCGGACGCTGATTGATGGTGCCGTCGCGGTCGATCAGCAGGATGCGCTTTGGTGTCAGGTACTTCTCCGTGAGTTGCCATCGATGCAGATCGGAGATGCTATGGTAGGCGTCGCCACATACCAAACCGGCCAGCTTTCTGTTGGCGGCCAGCCGCTGCAAGATGGTCGAGAATGCGTCGTCTGGAAGTTCGAAGAACGAGAACATCGCATCCCGCTCGACCATCATGTAGCCGATTTCGACATGGTCCAGCTGTGGGCCAGCACGGCTCGAATCGTAGCAGTCGACGAGTCCGTCGGCGGCAACGCTGACGTTCCCCTTTGCCTTGGGCTGCAGCAGCAGGCTCAAGACCGCTTTGCCGGCGCCGTGAAAGGCAAGCAGCTTATCGAGCGAGAAAGGCGTGAAGTTGTCGGAATAGAGCAGCAGAAACCGCTCGTCGCATCGTTCCTGCGCCTCCCAAACGCGACGTCCGGTGCTCCAGTCCACCGGACCGTGCGAGTAGTCGATACGTAGGCCGAAACCTTCGCCATGGCCAAAATATTCTTGGATCATCTCGCCGCGGTAGCCGGTCAGAAGAAGCACCCGGGAGATTCCCTGCTCGCGCAACTGTTCGATCAAGTACTCCAGGAACGGCCGCCCATTGATAGGCGCCATCGGCTTGGGTCGGGTATCGGTCAGTGGCCGCAGCCGCGTGCCGAGTCCGCCGCAAAGTATCACCGCTTGCTGTGGCCGCGTCATGTCTGGCTGCCCAGCGCTTGAATTGTCCGTTCGAGGCCGGCGGGCAGGGAAACTTCAGCGCGCCATCCGAGCGCGGCCATCTTGCCTGCGTTCGCCCAGGCGGCAAAGCCTGGCTCAGGCGTGCCGGCATATACGGGCGGTCGCCCCATGCGCGCGGCGACGAGATTCGCAAGCTCCCCTACCGGTGTGGCGTGCCCAGAGCCGATGTTATAAACGCCGGCGGCAACATCAGTCTCGAGCAGCAAGCGCAAGGAGGCCGCAACGTCGGAAACGTACACGAAATCGTGGGCAGCGGAAGGGGTCCTGATGGACGGCGCCAAGCCCTGCCTGAGTGCGTCATGGCAGCTCGGGATCAGGGCGCTTGCGCGCTGTCCCGGCCCGTATGCAAAGAAGATTCGCGCCCAGACAAGGCGGCCATTGTATTCTTCCAGAATACTTTGACCGATCGTTTGCAGCGCCACTTTGTGCGCGGCAAAAAGGCCCAGGCGGTGCCCGTGCCGGTCTTCTGCAAGCGACCCGATGCAATCGCCGTATTCCCAGCAAGACCCTGCCGCAACGACCTTGCGGCAGCCCAGGCGTCCGAGCATTCGCAACAGATCCATGCCCAGCAGCAGATTGGCGCGGCAATTCTCCGCCGAGTAGTCCGGAAGCCCCTCCCAAGCCAGGTGTATGCAGCACTCGGGGCGGAAACGCTCGAGTTCTCCGCCATAGGAGGATGGATCCTTGAGGTCCCCCCGTATGGTTCGCAGCGTCGGTGCGTCGCCTGAGGCCGGCGCGGCCCGAGACAAGCAAAGGATTTCATGACCGGCGACGAGCAAGGGGAGCAGATGCCTGCCCACGAATCCGCTGCCACCGGTCACAAACACCCTCATTCCTGCTGCAACCGGTTCTGCCTGGCTCTATCGTAGGGTGGCAGGTTTCTATCCTTCTCCGAAATCAGGCGGGGCGGCGCCGGCCAGCGAAAGTCGAAAAAGGGATCATCGTAGCGAAACCCGGCGTAGGAATCCGGCGCGTAGGCCCGCGACATGTAGTAGTGCACGACGGTATCGGGTGCGGTGGTCAAGTAGGCATTCGCGCAGCCGGGCGGCACGTAGAGGGCGGTCCGGCTGCGCGCGTCCAGCGACAACGAAGTCCAGCGCAGGTAAGAAGCGGAGTCGGGGCGCAGGTCCACCACGATGTCGTAGAGCGCGCCACCAAAGCACGAAATCGTCTTGCCCTCGGCGTGGGGCGGCAGTTGGTAATGGAAGCCGCGCAGCGTATAGATCTGCGGGTTCTCCGAGACGTTGCCTTGCGCGACATGCGCTTCGATGCCGTGCTGGGCATACTCCTCCGCGCAAAAATGCCGACGAAACACCCCACGCTCGTCGCTGACCAGCGTGGGCTCGATCAACCAGGCCCCGGGGATATCAAGCTGCGTAAACTTCATTGCGGCATAGGCAACATCTTGGGCTCGCTGGGCAGGGGTACCAGGACCTTGCCGCGGAAACCCATGTCGGCCAAGTCATCCATGATTTCGTCCTTGAAGTTCCAGGCCAGAAGGACAACCGTGTCGGGTCGAGCAGCCATCGCCTGCTCGGGTGAAACGATCAAGACATCGGTTCCCGGGGTGTACAAGTTGGTCTTCAGCGGATTCTGATCGGCGATGCAGATCAGATGGCGGCTGTCGATGCCGCAGAAATTGAGCAGTGTCGAGCTGCGCGCCGAGGCACCGTATCCGACCAGGCGCTTGCCGGCGCGCACTTCAGCCTCGATCATCTCCTTGAAGCGGATGCGGTGTGCCAACGAGCGCCGGGCGAATTCCTGCCAAGCCGCCATCGAATCGAGGCCGCGCTCCTGCTCGACGGCAAGCTTGTCGACCAGGGCGTCGCTTGCTCGCCTGGACTGCTTGGAGAAGTACGCGACGAGCGATCCGCCACTTATCGGACTCTCGGTGACATCAAACAGCGTGAGCGAATGCCGTCGCAACAGATGATCGACACTGTGCAGCGTCAGGTAGGAGAGGTGTTCGTGGTAGATCGAGTCGTAATGAAGTTCGTTCAGTATCTTGTCCACCCAGTGAAACTCGATTGCGCCCAGTCCGTCGTCTTTCAGGCAACGGCCCATGCCGGCGATGACTTCATTGGGATCAGGGACGTGCGGCAGCACGTTGCGGGCTATCACGACGTCGGCACGACCATGCTCCTGCGCAATCCGCGCCGCTATTTCGCTGTCGAAGAATTCGGGCAGCGTCGGAATGCCTGCCTCGACCGCTGCGCGCGCCAGGTTCTGCGCCGGGTCGATGCCGAGGACCCGGTAACCGCGCTCGCGGAAGCGCTGCAAAATGGTGCCATCATTGCTGGCTACCTCGACGACGAATGCAGATTCAGCACTGCATCGCTGCGCAATATTGGCGAAAAACGCATGGCTGTATTGTTGCGCGGTCGCGGATGTGCCAGTCACCCACAGGTAGTCGCGAAACAGCTGCTCGGGGGAAATCGACTCAGTGAGCTGAACGGTTGTGCAGCGCCGGCAGCGGCTGATCGCCAAGGGGATTTTCGCCAGGACCTGTTCCCGCGTCGCCCGCAGGCTGTTGGCGGGCGGTTGCGCGCCGAGGTCGAGCAGCAGATCCATGGTCGGTTCGCCACATAGGCGGCAATTGGTCATCGCGGTCGATAGCATGTCAGGTGGTCGCCCAGCGCAGTCCGCCATCCAGCTTCCGAATTTCGATCAGGCCCCGCAACTTGGCCAGCCTGTTGGTCAGCGCACCACGAAACTGAGCTTCGGTGAGTGCCACCCGGTCAAACAATTCCACCAGTTCCCTGCCGCCGCGGTCGAGATTCCACTCGGGTTTGTAGTAATCCTTGAGTTCGGTGAGGATGCGGTGAAAACTCACGCGATAGGTACGTGAGTCGCCGCCGTGTTCGCCGGTAAACACCAGTGAACTGCCCGCTACCGAGCGTTGTGCGGCTTCCGCCAGATCGCGCACCGTATAGTTGCCATTGGCAATGCCCACGTTGTAGGAGCGGCCGGCCACCAGCGACGCTGGTGCCTCAAGGCCGGCGATGAATGCGCTGCAGACATCGCGCACGTGGACTACCGGCCGCCAGGGCGTGCCATCGCTTTTGATTTCGATGCGCCCGGTGGTGTAGGCGCAGGCGACCAGATTGTTGAAGACGATGTCGCAGCGCAGCCGCGGACTCGCTCCGAAAACGGTCGAAGGACGGAAGCAGACCACCGAAAAGGCATCCGAATTCATTTCCTTGAGGCTCTGTTCGGCCTGCCACTTGGTAATGGCGTAAGCGGTGACGGGATTCTTCTCGCTGTCGTCCTCGTCCAATTCGTTCGCGGTAGCGGAAACCCCGTACATGCTCTGCGAAGACGCGTAAATGAAGCGCTTCACTCCGCATGCGCGAGCCAGTCTGGCCAGGTTCAAGGTCGCCTTGAGGTTGATTTCCTCGGTCAAGCCTGGCGCGAGTTCTCCGAGTGGGTCGTTGGAAAGCCCGGCGAGATGGATAATCGCATCGATCTCGGCGAGATCGTCGGCGCGCACGTCGCGCAGGTCGCGAATGATGCGCGGGTAGCGCAAGTCCTCAGGATAGAGCAGACAGTCGCTGTAGTAGCCGCAGTCGAAGCCGACCACCTGGTACCTGCGTTCAAGCAGCATGCCAGTCAGGACGCTGCCTATGTAGCCGGCGTCGCCGGTCACCAGGATCTTGCCCATTGACGTCATGCTGCAACCACGCAACTTGCGGCCAGCTTGTCGGTCAGCGCCAGCAACCAGATCTGGTGCGTCATCTCGACGACATTGTAGGACGCGCTGTCGGCCCAGAAATTGACCTGGCCCAGGGCTCGCAGCGGATTGTCGGCACTGAATCCGGAGAAGGTGATCAGCGGAAGCGCCATCTGCCGCGACTTGAGGGCAGCATTGACGATGTTGGGCGACTTCCCGCTGCTGCTGATCAGCACCACCAGATCCTGGGGATCGGCATAGAACTCGAGCGCCTTCTCGACCCAGTGCTCGTAACCGTAGTCGTTGGCGAAACAGGTGAGCAGATCGGCCTCGTTAAAATTGATCGCGCGTAGCCCGGCAGCCTTGGTCAGATCGACCGCAACATGGCTGGCGATCGCGGCGCTGCCACCATTGCCGACGATGATCGTCTTCCCGCCGCGGTCTCTTACCGCGTGCAAGGCTGCGATGGCGCCAATGAGCGGCGACGGGTCCTGTTCGACGCTGGAAACGCATGCGGCGATGCTGGCGAAGAACTGCTGGAAAAACCTCATTACCCTGTCTCCGTGCCGGGCGAATCAAAGCTGCGGACAAAACCGGCATTCCGCCTGCTTGCGCCTCAAGTATGGGTTGATTCGATGAATAATAGGCTGTACAGAAACACCTGCCCAAGCGCTCATTTTACACGCGCCGGGCCAGGACGGGCGTCAAGTGCGCCGCGGAAGAAGTAACATCGGCATTACCCCGATTTTCGCCAGTAGACGCCAGTCGAGTCGATCTGCTCCAGGGGGCTGGAGTCCTTGTTGCGCACCTGGAATTCGGCCAGTGCGCGGCGACAGGCAGCGGATTCCCCGTATCCATCGATAATGATGAATCCGCCAGGTGAAACCTTGCCGTAGAGGACCTCCAAGGCATCCATATTCGATGCGCAGAAGTCTCCGCCCAAGCGCAATAATGCCAACTGGTCGATAGCTGCGGATGACAGGGTATCGCGGCGGCTTCCCTTGAGAAATCGCACCTGATCGTCAAGGAGCTTATAGCGGCGGAAGCTCTCCTGCACTTCCTCCAGGGGAATCGCGGGCAAGGCTGCCATGACTGCGCCGACGTCGCCGCCGCGGTCAACAGCCACGGACGGCGGCAGGGGCGAGCCGGCGAAATCGTCGGCGAGCCATACCTTGCGGTCGCCCATTTCCCAGGCGGCAAGATAAGCCCGCATCAGTATCGCGGTGCCACCTCGCCACACCTGGGTCTCGAGCAGGTCTCCCGGTACCTTCTCAGTGCGCACCGCATCAAGGCAGAGGCTGAGGCTATCGAGGCGCTTGCGCCCGACTGCGGTCTGCGCAAAGTCACATACCCTGCGCAGGTCCAGCATCCTGGTAGCACCCTCGCCATCCTGGACCGGGACGGCCCCCCAGGCGCGCCCTTCCTGGCGTATCGTCTTGACCCAATCCACCCACGTCGGCAAACGACGGCCGATGTCGCGCACGATTTCCTGGTCCACGCTCTGCTTGGTGCCCAACATCGCAAAGATGTAGAGCAGGCGGACTTCATTTTCGAGATAG
>Ga0172380_10008011_pt1 | contig 11721 bp, 11 predicted proteins | sample Leawe162metaG_FD_119747 | JGI IMG/M metagenome (GOLD analysis project Ga0172380, IMG submission 119747) | Leachate microbial communities from a municipal landfill in Southern Ontario, Canada - Leachate well 162 metaG | ecosystem: Engineered > Solid waste > Landfill > Unclassified | place... | reverse complement strand
GAGTCGAAATTCAGGTCATTCATAGTGATACTGAACCCATCGATTGGATAGCCAATCTCTCGCAGAAGATCAAACTTTGCGAGAATATCGAGGTATGTCCCGCCGCCACCATGATATGTCCGGATGGCATTATTGCCTTCCATTGGCCCGTCCAGCGAGGTGGAGATATTCACTTGGTGATCCCTGAAAAAAGTCGCCATTTCGCGTGTCAGCAGCGATAGGTTTGTATTCACAGCAATCCCAATTTCAGGTTCAATGCGATGAATATAAGCTATCGTTGTGCGAAGCACATCCCAGTTCAATAGCGGCTCAGCTGATCCAAAATGGACGTGAAGCGGGAAATCGCCCTTGCTCCTTGTGAGGGCATAGTAGTGATCGAAGGCGCGGATCGCTGTTTCTTGATCCATGATTTTTTTCGCGCCATGAGTTGGAGTAGCATCGACAGAGCATTTGTGAAGACAGTGCTTGCATCCGAAGTTGCACGCTTCTGAGATCATCAAATTCAGCTGGCGCAGTTGACCGCCTCCTGGAACATCTTCCATCCATGCGCTGTTCCGTTGAGTTAGGTAATCGCGTTCATCCTCATGATTTTCGACAAGGAAACCCTCTTCTGCTAATTTGTTTGCGATTCTTAGCTCCCGTTTTCCCAGTCGAAAGTCCGGATTTTTTTGCAGCTTTTCGATCACTGCCAGATATTCCGGATTTAAGAGGAATAGATTGCCCCGGAGTGAATGGTAGGCGAGGGAAGACCCTTTCTGGGGCGGAATCTGCCGCAGATATGCCGAAACATTCATTGTGAAACCTCCAGTCGTATTTGTATGCTCAAGCAATTGCTTGCTATTTGTTGATAACACAAAAATAAACGGCTGTCGAATCCGTGGGCAGACGAATTATCGTCTTTTATCGCTATTAAGTCAGATATAAGAAATTTTTTAGTGCAGTACCGCGTCCTCGCCATCATGCGGATCGTATGGCTTTGACTTGAGTATTGGTAGCGAAAAATAGAAAGTCGAGCCTTTGCTTGCGCCGTCAGAAGTAAACCAGATCTTTCCTTTTTGGAGTTCTATAAATTTCTTGGATATGTACATGCCAAGGCCTGTGCCTTTGACCTCATCTTTAAGTACATCCACTTGCGTGAATTTTTCAAAGACGCAGTTAAATTTGTCTTTTGGAATTCCCTTGCCGTTGTCTTGAACAGAGACAACTATTTTCTGATCATCGTTCATGACTTTTGCTACGATTTTTCCGCCATTTGGCGTGTATTTGATGGCGTTGCCAAGGATATTAATCATAATCTCAGTGATTCGAGTTGTGTCAAACCAGGTGAGTGGCATCTTGTGTTTCGGTTTCTCAAAAGTGAGCGTATGATGAGCTTCCAGTGCCTTAGACATCACCTCTGTAATAGCTTGATTTATCACATCTTCGACGGGTTTCTGATCCCAGATGATATGAATTCTTCCGGATTCAATACGTGAAACATTCAAGAGATCCTTGACCATATTTCCTAGCCGCTTGGCTGACTCAAAGACGCTGTTTAGAAATGTTCTGGCTTTGTCCGGTATCTTTCCACCAAGTCCTTCGACCAAGATCATGGATAAATATCCTTGAATAGCAGCGATAGGAGTATTTAGCTCGTGTGATGCCATACTCAAGAAGTCATCCTTCAGCTTATCAACTTCCTTAAGATGCTCATTGGCCTTCTCGAGGTCCTTGGCAAGCTTTGCGATTTCCTCGCGCTGTCTTATCTCTCGCTTTACACTTCTAACTAATTGATATCCGCCATATGATGCAAGAACCCAAATTATTGCATTAATAACCCCCTCGGAGATTGTGTTAGATATAAAAATCTGAACAAAGAGAATTAGCGAGAGCAGGATTACTATAGACTCGGTTGCAATGAGCTTTATATTGAAAAGCTGGTGCTTCATTATGGCATAGGCTGTGAAGCCGAGAAAAGTAATTGCCGAGAAATCACCTAGTTGCGTATAATTATAATTTTGAGGATAAAGGAATGAGACTCCAATGCTAAAAACTATATTTAGCAAGGCGTATATTATTGTTCCTATTAAAAAGTATTTAATTCGGAATTTATTAATATCGGATAGCTGGGCATTCTTTTTAAATAGTGTATAAAGAATGTATGCCGTTAGCAGTATCGTGAATAAATAAAAAACATTACCTAGACCGCCAAGATGCATGATCAGTTTTCCCTTCTCTGGTATGGAAACATCTTGAATTATTTGGTTAGTGAAGAGAGAAATTACAGTGAATGACGCTCCGATTAAAGTAATTAGGAAATCCAAGAAGAAAAACCTTTTCGAAGAATCGATTGGAAAGTAGAGGGTAAAAAAATAAAAAGCTATGAAATACAGAGAAACAGACGCAAAATTATAACGGAAAAAACTTACTGCTGTTTCAGCGTCAGTGGCCTGGTATCCCAAATATGCGAAAATGTTCCAAAGTAAAATAGTGGCAGAGATAACGAAAAACCATAAATTAATTTTAGATTTTCTATTTGAAAGGAGAATCCATAATCCTAATAGTGCGGATGCTGTTACAACTATAATAAGTAAGGTTAGACCTACTATCCCCATATCGATACCCCAATTAACATCGCCAGGAGCCATATAATAGACTCCCCGTCGGCCCACATATTAGATAACTTTTGGAAGTTGGCATCTTCTTTTCTTGATAGCTTGAGGTAATAAAAATAATATGGAATTGTGGTTAGTAGAAGCAGGGAATAAATCGGTAGAGCCCCTCTCATCACGCCAAATATAATCGGGAATGAAGAAATAATATTCACTGAAGAAAAAAATCCGTACTTGTTCTTCCCGAAAACTATCGCAAAAGTTTTAAGGCCATGCCCGGAATCTTGAGCGATATCTTTAATGTCACAGAAGATCGTGTTCGCAAACCATCTAATAAAAAAGAATATAAAAATTAGGATTGTTTTCTCGTCAATTGGAGAACTGGCAGAAAAAGCCGCAAAAAATACAACCGATGCAAAGATGGCGGCAGTAAAGTAGCTTTTGAACCCGATAATATACCTAGTTAAGTTTTTCAGGAAAATGCTGTAGGCAATTCCGGAAAAAATGAGGAGTAGCGCAAATAAAAGAGTTATGATGCCGCTCTGAATAATCAGCAATATTAACAGGATGATAGCGGTAATTAGAATAGTGGGGATCGAGTTTTTATATTTCTCAAAATGCGCTTTTCTATGCTCGCACGAGTCATTTTTAATATCAAAATAACGGTCGAACAAGTGGACTATATAAGTAATCAAATAAACTCCACCAATAAGTTCCCAGGGAACCTTTGAGCCTGTTATAACGATGAAAACCAGAATAATTATTGTCGGACCGGCTGCTACAAGGTGCCCTCCGTGTATAAATTCATGGAAAACTAGCTTTAGGAGTTTCATAACTTTATTTTACGTCTTATCTTGACTAACTGCAATATTGCCAATTGCTTTACAAGCGAACGCATGTATAGTTAAATATAGTTACGTTTGCGCTAATTAAAGGAGGTCTTATGAAAAAGAAAGTACTTTCCTATAATACTGAGAAAAAATCTCAGGTAATACCGATAACTGAAGATATCAAGGAATTTGTTGCTGCAAGTGGCGTCAAAAGCGGAACTTTGTTTGCATATTCGATGCATACTACTCTTGGAATGATGATTCAAGAAGCAGTCGAGACCAACCTTTGTCAGGATATAATTGATCAATTGACGAAAATAGTTGATGATGATGGCACGAAATATCAGCATACCTGTGCAAAGCACCCAAGTGGTACTTGCAAGCATGATGATGTAAACGGCCCTAGCCATGTTCGCCAGCTTTTGACCAATCAAAACCTGGTTGTGGATGTTGAAGATGGAAAGCTCAGTCTCGGCCAGTGGCAGGATATTGCCTTGTTGGAGCTGGATGGACCAAGAAAAGATCGTAAAATTTTAATTAAAATAGTTGAGGACTAGCGAATGAGCGCGACAGAACTTTTGAAGGCTTTCAAGAAGGATTTGGACGTCTATCTAATCGAATATCTCGATCAAAAAATTAGCGACGCAGAGAAAATATCTCCTTTTTCTAAGGAGATCATGGAGCATATCGCAGACCTTACGCTTCGTGGAGGCAAGAGGATACGTGCGGCAATTTTCTATTACAGTTATATTGCACACGGAGGCAAAGACCGCAAAAGAGCAATGCGTGCGGCTATGGCCCAAGAGCTGGCAGAAACATATCTCCTGATCCATGATGACATCATTGACAATGACTGTCTTCGTCGAGGCGGGACGACTATCCATGAAAGTTATCGCCATATAGGTGATGAGCGCTACCACGAGAAAATTTCGTCGAAACATTTTGGCTCATCGGTCGGTATGCTAGCTGGTGATATTGCGAATGGTCTCTCTAACGAGATCCTAGCAGAGAGTGGGTTTCGTCCGGACCATGTAGCTAAGGCTCTTATGGAATTTAACAAAATCTATGTCATAGAGTGCTACGGCCAGGCGCTTGATATGTTTTATCAGCTATCCGAGGGAGTGACACGCGATAATGTCTTGCAAATTCATAGCTTGAAAACGGTCCCTTATACTTTTGATGGTCCGATCCGACTCGGGGCTATTTTGGCTGGCCGAAGTGATAAGGATATTAAAAAGTTGGAGGGCTACTCGACATCGCTTGGTATCGCTTTTCAAATCCAGGACGATATTCTGGGGATGTTTGGCTCAGTGGAGAAACTTGGCAAGCCAGTGACCTCGGATCTCAAGGAGGGAAAAAAGACTCTTCTGATCCTTAATGCATTAGAGAAGGCGAGTAGATTACAGAAAGAGATCATTAACTCAAGCCTTGGGAATAAGCGGGCCAATATGCACGATCTTCGAGAGGTGCGCCGTGTCATCGAAGATACCTGGTCCTTGGCTGAATCCAAACGTTTAGCTTCTACGCTGGTTCAGAAAGCGATAGATTCGATCCAGCCGCTGCACCTACAGAAGGAAGGCAAGACTTTCCTGCTAGATATTGCTGATTATATGATTCATAGGGAGGTCTAATGAAAGTAATAAAAATTGATAAATTTTTTGGTTATTGTCCAGGTTTGAAGCATTCACTTAGAATGGCTTTCGAACTTGCTGAGGAAGCGGAGCGAGAAAGAAAGAAAGTATATTACGATGTTCCTCTTGCTCACAATGAAGATGTCGCAAACAGCTTGAAGGAACGAGGCTTTATCGAAATTGTCCCAGATGAAAAGAGCGATGGTGAGGGGAATTATTTCTTAATATCTGCTCATGGTGCAAGCGATAGCAAAGCTGAGTGGCTAGAAAGCAAAAATTTCGTAGTGCGTTCTGCGATCTGTCCGACAGTAAAAAGAGTTCAAGAACTTGCAAAGAGAGATTATAGTGACGGCTATCAGGTTGTGATTTTCGGGAAGAATGATCATGCAGAAATTCAAGGTGTCGCTGGCTGTGTCGATGATCAAGCATTAATCGTTGATTCTGTAGCACAGGCAAAGAAAATACGATTAGTCGGAAAGGCGAGCGTGATCTGCCAGACAACTTTTTCTTCTGAGGATTTCCAGAATTTTTGCGATACATTGAAAAAGAGTAATCCTGATCGGGAGATTATCATCCGGAATACTGTCTGTCCGATCGTCGAGGGTAGAATCAAATCAATTCGTCGTTATATCGAAGAGAATAAGCCAGACATCGCCGTTGTTGTTGGCTCTAAGACGAGCAGCAATACACGCCAACTAGCAGATGAGCTTCGAGAAATACTGCCGACCATGATGATCGGTAACGCAGATGAAATACAGCACAAAAATCTCAAGTCAGTTTCATCAGTTATAGTAGTGTCTGGAACTTCTGCTCCTCCTGAAGTTGTCGAGGCTGTTGCAAGCAGGATAGAATCTCTATAATTTATCGATCGCTGTTCTAAATACTTGAGCTTTTTGAGGGGATAGATTCTCTTTAAGGTTGATTTAACATTTCGAGTCGTGATCTATCTGACTTTTGTCTTAACAGGTGAATCATATTATAGCTCGTATAAAACGAAAGAAGAGGATCCCCATCATGGGGTCTCCTCTTCGGCTTTGACCTCGCCATCCTGGCGAGTTTCTTTGGGCTGAGGGTCTTTTACATAGACCCCCGTCGTGGCGGGAAGAGAGTCTTCCTCGCCAGAGCAGCCGTTTATAAACGGCTCAGCTTGAATCGTAGTGGTCATAGCCACCTCCCTATTGATTCTGCGTTAATTATACTATCATTTGCTTAGAATGTCAATATATCCAGTTGACACAATAGATGCATTATAGTACTATATCGTGGCTTGGTGAGCGTAAATTGTAGGGGGTATGCCATGAGCTTGAGGTACAGGATTGATTTCATTGAAATTAAATATTTTATTCTTAAACATAAGCTTCCGATATTACTTCTAAAATCTGATATACATCTTGGTCGACATCACCTTCAAAATAGACATCGACTTGAGGGTTGCTTTTATCAAATGCTTCGCCAACCATCACAATCAACGATTCAGGGATTTCTTTTTTAACTATCGTATCATTCACAATTCCTTTATCTCTATCGCCTATATGGAGGACATTGATGCTATTGTCACCCTCAACTTCAAACCATTTGTGTAATCCTGTGCCCTTGTTGACGACTTGTTCGGAAATCTCAAGTCTTGCAAACATTACTTTACCCTTAAAATCATCCTGAAAGTAAGCTTTTCTTTTCAAAACATATTTATTCTCATCTAGAGTAATTCCAGTCATTTTTGATAAGAACTCTATGCAATTTCTATGTTTATCTTGAAGAGCATCAAACAAGTCCTCACCCTTAGCTTTGTAAACCGGAAATTCGATTCGATATACCTTGTCTAAACACGATTTGTCTCCTGCCAATATTTTATTTCTTGATTCCCCCGTAAACCACTCAACTGGATTTTGGCATAGATACAGCGCATTATCTTGAAAATCTCCTCTTGAGATGATCGATCGTCCCAGGAAGTATGATATATCGATGAAGCCAAGATCGCCATTGTCGACTAATTCAACCATTTTATCTACTAACTCTTTGTCAATTAGAGATTTCTCATCTATAACATATCTGCCGTCGTTTATAATGACACTCCCAGAACCAATAACGGCATTATTAACATCTATGACTTCTGTAGTAAATGATGTATACCCAAAATTCTCTCTCCCGGTATTTATTAACAATTTAACATTAGCAAAATCTTTGATTTTCTTGAGCAACCCGAGAGACTCCTTTTTTACAAAATTAGCCCCTCTATCTCTATTTACCAAAGTGTTGTCTAAATCGATACTTAAGAGTAATTTTCCAGGTTTTAATTTACTTCTTAAAACTGATTTGTGATCCATACACATCTCCTAAAATTATACCCTTGGATAATTAATAAATTTATTTTTAACATATTCCGAGACGCTCGAGTATTCTTCTTCTCCGCAAAAATATGGCAAGAAACTTAAGAAAGCAGCTATATCTTTCTCCTCGAATTTCAAAATGTTACGGACTGCCATTATTCTCATAAATAGGGCACTTTTAAGCTCACCGACAAGAGACGAGCGAAGTTCTGGGCTTAATTTTGCTTCTGTTGGTGCCACCACTTTTTCTAAAAAAACCTTGATTAATTCTCGTTTTAACTCTGGCAGATTGTATGCTGTCTCGATATTTAATATTCCGGTATTTAAGTCAATTGTCAATTGCTTGACTATTTATTAGTAAAGTTGTAATATAAAAACAATTAGTGGGCAATTTGCTGTCTACTAGTCGAATCCTTTTCAAAAGACCCAGACTCTAAAGGAGGAGAGATCGATGCTTCGAAATATCACTCTTCTTTCACTGACCATCGCCCTAGTAGCGATGGCTGGACAAATGTTCTCCGGCTGCGGAGGCGGAGGGACTGGTACGCCAATCGTTCGGCCTGACGGTTCGGGCGACGACGGCGACAACCAAAACGGAATCGCCAAGTTCACTCTCGAGCTGAACTATGCAGCTCCGGAGGGTTGCACAAGGAGCGACGTTCGTGTGTGCTTCGAAGGATCGCCGGACATCGATCTTGGGACTGTACATGTCCCGCTTGGCAGCAAGAAATTCTTGCAAGAGCTTAGTATTCCGGCGTGGGCACAGCCTGACCCTTACACTTGGAGTAGTGATATCTACAAGCTGGTCATCAATGACAATACGGTGTACGGGATGCAGTTTCTGGAAGACTACGAAGGATCGTATATAAATTTCATCTACCGCCTTGCGGGCCACGAGTACGAACTCATCGGTCAGGTGCCTAAAAATAGCTGGTATGGAATGGACGGAGAGTCGATTGATGGCAAAACGATCGCCATCAATGTTGATTCGCCGACCGGGGCACTAAAATTGCCGGTTAAGGTAGAGGCGTCGAAATTCCTCCGGGAATACACAAACCTGAAGCTAGCGGTGAAAAAGCAGGATCGCACTATCGTTCAGACGATCCCGATCGCTACCTCAGGTTACCTGGATTATACCGCTATCACTGTGGTGACGATTCTTGCACCCGAAAGCCATCCTAGTGTCCGGGGAGAGGAGTACGTTATCTGGGTCTTCGAGGACAAAAACTCCAACAATCGTCTGGACACAGGTGAAAGAGAATGGGGATGGCAGTACCATGTTCTACATTATTTCTTCGTATATCCTAGCTGGATTTACGGCTGGACTAGTAATGGAGGAAATACCTATGAGCATATGGTTACGGCAGAAACGATTGCAACGATTACACTGAACTGAAAGCACAAATCGACGAAAGGATGATAGTCTAGTTATGGAAAAGAACCCACAGGGAGCCGCCAGCTAAACCAATTTCGAGCGGATTGGCAGGCGGCTCCACACAACCCTTGACAAGCAATTTAAATTTAAATATTATCATTTCAATATGGCAAAACCGCCGGTGAAAAAGAAGCAAAAATCATTTCACGGGATCGGTTTGTGCCTGCAGGACGGCGGGCTTGCGACGAAGATTAGATGACCTTAGCGGGTCATTTTTTGTAGTTACCAAGCCGCAATGGATGGCAAGTCTACGAATCGTTGAGATCGGATAATTAAATATCGCACTTTGACAATCTATCTGAAGGGAGAACTTGGATGGTCATACCGATTTCCTGTCCGGACAGTGTTTATATCCGCGACAACATCCAGGGGAAACCCTTGGGTGTGCGCATCTACTTGTACGTGTGTTGGCTCACGGCCATCATACTTCATCTTGGGCAAGATCGTCGGATTGGCGGCCGAGTTGTCGAGCATCCGATGGTAGTCTCTACTTTGGTCAAAAGCTTTGGTTTGGGAGTTCGCTCTCAAGCCGCCGCTTTGCTTCACGACGCAATTGAGGACAAGAAGGGTTGGCAGAAAATCCTAGCAGGTCTGCTAGTGCTGATAAGCGGACCAATAGTGTTCCTTTACGCTATTGGTCTGACCAACTTTTTCGGCAAGAACAATCGGCGGTACTTCCGCTGGATCCTACTCTTCGCCAAGTTTTTCTGGGTAATTCTCGTCATCAAGCTTGCAGATCGTTTGCACAACGAGACTTGCCCTTATGGTGGTAATCCTGAGAACGCGAAGAGAAAACATACAGAAACGCTCAAAACCTTTACGGCAATGTGTCGTTTTGGTCGGCGGTACATTCCAGCTGAGCATCGTCTCCACTATGACGAATGGCTTCGTCAGGCTCGTACACTTGCTCGCCACAACCTGGCAGCTTTGACCGCCCCCTCGTAATCGCGAGGGGATTTTAATTTTGTCGAAGATACGATATATTGATGACCAGAGAGGGGTGTTGATCATGGCATACAGCCGGAAACTGGCCGAGAGATTGTTTCCAGAGGAGACAGTCAAATATATCTGGAATAAGTCTGGACTCGACGAAATTTTTCCTCCTTCTACCCCGCTTCATATCAAGCGGAAGATCGTCTTCACTTTCAACCATTTTGGCGCAAGGGAATTTCTCCTTGGCATAGTGGTTGATACTCATTTCGAGGCCTTCTCTAGTATTGACAACATTGAGAATGCAGAAGTGTATTCGGAGATGCTTGATTCGATCAAAAAAGGAGGCTTCCCGCTGTATGGCTCTAGTTCTCGAGCGGCGATTTTCCTCAGAATCATCGAGCTACTCTACGATAAAGAAGAGATCGATTGGTGTGTCGACGTTGGTCGAGGAGACCCGAGTACTGAGACGAAATCTCTACTAAGCCATCTCAAAGATCCGAAACCCTAAACCCTCATATCGAGGGCTTTTTTATTCGGACGACAGATTATATGGAAAAGCTCTGCCCTATATGGTATAAAAATATTATGAAAGAAATTGCCAAAGCATACGATCACAATCAAGTCGAAACCGATCTCTATAAGATGTGGGAGGAGAACGGTTATTTTAAGCCGGAGGTAAATCCTGAGGGTGAGCCATTTTCGATTATCATGCCGCCGCCAAACTCAAATGGTTCTCTTCACTTGGGTCATGCCGTCTTTATCACTCTTGAAGACCTGATGACCCGTTTCGCTCGGCTCAACGGCAAAGCAGCTCTCTGGCTGCCAGGGGCAGATCACGCCGGCTTCGAAACCCAGACCGTTTTTGAGAAAAAACTAGAGAAAGAGGGTAAAAGCCGCTTTGACATGTCCCGCGAAGAGCTTTACCAAGCAACCCTTGAATTCACCTTGAAAAACAAAGAGGTGATGGAATCCCAATTGAAAAGATTGGGCGCTTCCTGCGACTGGGATAGGGAGAAATTCACACTTGATCCGGATATTGTCAAAATTGTTTATCAAACATTTGTCGACTTATATAATGATGGCTTGGCTTACCGTGCCTCTCGTCCGGTTAACTGGTGCACTCGTCATCAGACCTCACTTTCTGATCTGGAGGTGAAGGGCGAGGAGCGCATCGATTCTCTCTACTATATTAAGTATGAGGAGCTAATAGTTGCAACGACTCGGCCAGAAACTTTATTTGGTGATGTTGCTGTTGCTGTCAATCCGACTGATGCTCGTTACAAAAAGTTAATCGGCAAAAAAGTAAAATTACCGCTCACAGACAGAGAAATTCCGGTCATTGCCGACGAAATGGTTGATCCAAAGTTTGGCACAGGCGCCGTCAAGATTACCCCTGCTCACGACCAGAACGACTTTGAGGCAGGCAAGCGGCATGGCTTAGAGATTATCGAAGTAATCGATCAGTATGGACGGATGAATGATAAAGCCGGTGAATTTAAAGGCATGAAGATCAATGAGGCGAGAGAAAAAGTTGTTCAAAAACTGCAATCTCTTGGCTTGATAGATAAAATTGATGCCAATTACAACCATACCGTTAACAAATGTTACAAATGCAATACTGTGATCGAGCCGCGCATCTTGCCGCAGTGGTTCATCGCTGTGAACAAAAAGGGCGAGAAATCAGGAAAAATTCTAGCCAAGGATGCTTTGGACGCCGTTGATGCCGGAAAAACTAAATTTGTAACCGAAAAGTTTGAAAAAATTTATAGACATTGGATGAACAACATCCGTGACTGGAACATCTCCCGCCAGATCGTTTGGGGAATACAACTTCCTGTTTACTACCGCAAAAATGGTGTCATTCCCGCGGAGGCGGGAATCCAGGCGAGCGGAATGGATCTTGGATCTCCCACCCCCTCCAACTCCCCCTCGGGCATGGGGAGAACCGCCCAAGCCACAGTCTGTAATGACGAT
>Ga0172380_10008010_pt1 | contig 11722 bp, 8 predicted proteins | sample Leawe162metaG_FD_119747 | JGI IMG/M metagenome (GOLD analysis project Ga0172380, IMG submission 119747) | Leachate microbial communities from a municipal landfill in Southern Ontario, Canada - Leachate well 162 metaG | ecosystem: Engineered > Solid waste > Landfill > Unclassified | place... | reverse complement strand
CCTCTCTCCCGCCATCCCCCGGATATAGGCCTGTCCGCTGATCGCCCCGTAAAAAGTGGTATTACCGATAATAATATTTTCCTCCGATTTATAACTAGCCCTTTTATCGGGATAAACGATAATTTTGCCTCCGGAAATCCCCTTGCCAATGTAATCATTGCTTAAGCCTTCCAGCTCAAAAGTAATCCCTTTAGCGAGCCAGGCGCCGAAACTCTGCCCGGCTACGCCTTTGAATTTAAAATATACCGTATCCTCCGGAAGCCCCTCTTCCCCGTAAGTCTTGCAAAGCCGGCCGCTTAACATCGCCCCCGTCGTCCGGTTAACGTTTTTAATCGCAAGCTCATGCCGCACCGCTTCCCGCCTTTTTAAAGCCGGTTCCGCCAGCTCGATAAGCCTGCGGTCCAGGACATTATCGATACCATGATCCTGTTTTATCAGGCAATACCTGCCGACATCCGCGGAGACATCGGGACGATAGAGGATCTGCGAAAAATCCATCCCTTTCGCTTTCCAGGGCATTATCCCGGAATCCGCCTCAAGCAGGTCGCTCCTGCCGATCATCTCATCCATCTTACGGAAACCCAGCCTGCTCATGATCCGGCGTAATTCCTCCGCCACGAAACGAAAATAATTTTCGATGTATTCCGGTTTCCCCTGGAATCTTTTCTCAAGCATCTCATCCTGGGTGGCAATCCCCACTGAACAATTGTTAAGATTACAATGCCTTAACATTACACATCCCAGGATAATCAATACCGCGGTGCAAAAACCGAATTCCTCCGCCCCCAGCAAAGCGGCAATCGCCACGTCTCTCCCGGTGCGCATCTGCCCGTCTGTTTGCAGCCGCACGCGGCTGCGCAGGTCATTAAGGATCAATGTCTGGTTGGTCTCGGAAATCCCCAATTCCCAGGGGAGGCCGACATGTTTGATCGAACTTAACGGAGAGGCGCCGGTTCCGCCGTCCCCGCCGGAGATCAGGATCATATCCGCGTGCCCTTTGGCTACTCCGGCGGCGATCGTCCCCACGCCGATCTCGGAGACCAGTTTTACGCTGATACGGGCTGCGGGATTAGTATTTTTAAGGTCGAAGATAAGCTGTGCCAGATCCTCGATCGAATAAATATCATGGTGCGGGGGGGGCGAAATCAAAGTAACCCCCGGGGTAGTATAACGGGTTTTGGCGATTGTCACGCTTACCTTATGCCCCGGCAGCTGCCCGCCCTCTCCGGGCTTGGCGCCCTGGGCGATCTTAATCTGTATCTCGTCGGCATTCACCAGGTAATTGGCGGTCACCCCGAAACGCCCGCTGGCGACCTGCTTAATGGCGCTCCTTTTAGATTCCCCGTTGGGGAGAGGACTAAAACGCCCGGGGTCCTCTCCACCCTCGCCGGTATTGGATCTCCCTCCCAGGCGGTTCATGGCGATCGCGATTGTTTCATGCGCGGCGCGGGAGATTGAACCGAAACTCATCGCGCCGGTGGCAAAACGTTTGACGATTACGCTTACCGGCTCCACCTCTTCAAGCGGAACAGGCGCGGTTTCTTTAAATTTAAAAACACTCCGGATGGTAGTAGGCTGCCGCGCCTGGTCATTGATCAGGCGGGCGAATTCAAGGTAACTACGAAGGTCATTATTACGCGTGGCATCCTGTAAGGCGGCGATACTCTCCGGGTTCCAGAGATGGAATTCTCCGTCGCGCTTCCACTGGTAAAGCCCTCCCGAAGGCAGCGGACGTGCGGCTTCCGGATCTCCGCAAAAAGCCGCCTTATGACGCAGCAATGTTTCCTGAGCGATTGTCTCCAGCCCCGCTCCTCCGATCCTGGAAACGGTGCCGGTGAAATACTCATCGATCAAGCTTTTATCCAGCCCCAGCGCCTCGAAGATCTGCGCTCCGCGGTAACTCTGCAAGGTAGAAATCCCCATTTTAGAAAGGATCTTTAAAATCCCCTTGTTGATCGCCTTAATATAATGTTCCAGGGCAATCTTACGGTCAAGCCTGACCTCTTTTTCTTCCAGCAGCTTTTCTACCGCCCGGTAACCTAAATAGGGATTGACGCAATCGGCGCCGTAGCCGAAAAGCAGCGCGAAATGATGCACTTCGCGCGGCTCGGCGCTTTCAACGATCAAACTGGTCTGACGGCGTTTGGCCCTGCGTATCAGATAATGATGCACCGCGGAGGTTGCCAGAAGACTGGGGACCGCCGCATGACCCCGGTCTACCCCGCGGTCGGATAAAATAATAAAAGTATATCCCTCTTTTAAAGACTCTTCGGCCTCCCGGCGTATTCTCTTGAGCGCCTTATCCAGGGAGTTCTTCTTATCAACTTCAAAAAGCAAAGAAATAGTCCTGGATTTAAATCCGCCTTTCTTTATTTTGCGGATTGTTTCCAGCTGGCAGTCGCTCAGGATGGGATTTTTAACGAATAATTTATGGCAGTGCGCCGCGGTTTCCTCTAAAATATTCTTTTCCGGGCCCAGGTAAGTATGCAGGCTCATCACCAGCTCCTCGCGGATAGGGTCGATCGCCGGGTTGGTAACCTGGGCGAAAAGCTGTTTAAAATAATTAAAAAGCAGCTGCGGACGGTTCGAGAGGACCGCCAAAGGATTATCGTTGCCCATCGAACCTACCGGTTCCTGGCCGTCCTGGGCCATCGGACGCAGGATAAACTTAAAATCTTCGCGGCTGTAGCCGAAATTATGCAGAAGACTGGAAATACCGGAAGAGCTCTTTTTTATCTTTGCCGGAGGAAGGTTGTCCAGATCCAGGATATTCCGCTCAAGCCACCGGCCATAAGGTTTTTCCCCGGAAACTTCTTTTTTAATCTGCGCGTCATCGATAATCTTTCCCGCCTCCGTATCGATAAAGAACATTTTTCCGGGTTCCAGCCTGCCGGAATAAGCGATATTTCCCGCGTCAATATCCAATACCCCGACCTCCGAAGCCATGATCACCCGGTCGTCTTTGGTAACCAGGTAACGGGCCGGACGCAGGCCGTTGCGGTCAAGGAGCGCGCCGATTTTCAACCCGTCGGTAAATGCCATCGCCGCCGGGCCGTCCCAGGGCTCCATGAGGCAGGCGTGGTACCGGTAAAAAGCCCTGATTTTCTCATCAAGCAGGTAATTCTGTTCCCAGGCCCCGGGGATAAGCATCATCATCACGTGCGGCAGGGACCTGCCGGAGAGATAAAGCAGTTCAAAGGCATTGTCGATAGAAGCCGAATCGCTCCCTCCCGGCACAATCGTGGGAAAAATCTTCTTTAGATCTCCAAAGGAGGCGTTTTTCAACATCCCTTCCCTTGCCGCCATCCAATTGATGTTCCCGCGTAAAGTATTAATCTCACCGTTATGCGCCAGAAAACGAAACGGCTGCGAAAGATCCCAGGTGGGAAAAGTGTTGGTGGAATACCGGGAATGCACCAGCGCCAGGGCGCTGGAAATTTTATCGCTTTGCAGATCCGGAAAAAAATTCTCCAGCTGATGCGGCATGAGCAGGCCTTTATAAATAAAGGTCCGGCAGGAAAGACTGGGGATATAAAAATATTTCTTTTCTTCTATTGCGGAAAGACGGATGGTGTTTTCAGTTTTTTTACGGATAAGGTAGAGCTTTCTTTCAAAATCCAAATCGCTTTTTACAGCCTTTCCGCGCCCGATAAATATCTGTTCAATCCGCGGCTGGCTTTCCCTGGCGCTGTGGCCGATTTCACGGTCATCTACCGGAACATCGCGCCAGCCCAAAAGAACCTGCCCTTCAGCGCGCACCGCCTTCTCAAAAACTCCTTTGCAGAACCTGCGATCCGCGTCATCCTGAGGGAGAAACACTAATCCCGAAGAGTATTCCCCTTTTTCGGGCAGATCGATCTTAGCCTGCGCGCAGGCGGACGCAAACAACTCATGAGGAAACTGGATAAGTATCCCCGCTCCATCGCCGGTCTTGGGATCCGCTCCGGTAGCCCCCCGATGGCTTAAACGCCTTAAAACTTCCAACCCCTGACTGACGATCGCGCGGCTTTTCCTGCCCTTGATATCGCAAACAAAACCTACCCCGCATGAATCGTGTTCTGCGGCCGGGTCATATAATCCTTGCGGCTGCGGTAAATGTTTATAACTCATAAATCCTTCTTCCACCTTCCGGCATCGATCCCTAATTTTTTGATCTTGGCGCGCATAGTATTACGGTTAATGCCAAGAATCCGGGCGGCTTTTAACTGATTTCCATCGCATCGTTCCAGGGTCTGTTCCAGGAGAGGTTTTTCGATTGCCTCTAAAATAGATTTATATAATACACCTTTTTTTTCAATAAACAATGAGTTTTCTAATTCGATAACCTTATCCTTGATAAAAGCCATATCGCGGATACAGTTCTTTTTCACCAGGCGGATCACATCGCCGCGGTTTTCACCGGAAAAGGCATACCCCTCTTCTTTAAGCATTTTTGCCAATGCCTCTTTAGTTCTAAGCTCGTCTTCGGTGATCAGGATAGTAATCATAAGGTTCAACCGCCGGAGCGCTTGCCGGCACAGCTTTTAAGTAGAAGATGCACAAACTTTATGCATCAATATTTAGAAAAATAGACGCCCACCCGGCAAAAAAACGGATTTTTTGCCATGTGAACGTCTATGTTCTGCACTTGCAACTCAAAGCACCACGCTGTGCTTATCGTTTTTAAATTGTTACCCCGCAAGACCCGGAAAGCCTCGCTTCCCAAAACGGAGATAAAAGAAACACTCAAATTGACACAAAACCCGCGCCTTAAGACGGCGCCTAACGGGATTTACTTTATAAACAGCATCTCGCGATACTTGGGAAGATCCCAGGCATCGTCGGAAACCACACACTCCAACTGATCGACATGCTTGCGGATATGCTCCATCAAAGGCTTAAGCTCGTTAAAATAAAGCTCCGCGCGCTTCTCGTCGCTTACCTTGCCGGCCTTCTCGAGCAGCTCCACCATTTCCTTGGCGTTACGGCGCACGTAATAAATCTTAACGACGATTTCTGCCAGATGGTCCTTTTTATCTTTCAACGCCGCGCCGTCTACCTGCAGCCCCGCGTCATTCTGCAGCTTCACCAAAGAATCAAGGGTATCCGCCAAAAGCTGCTCATATTTATATCCTGCCGGGACGACCGAAGCGTTAACCATTTCATTCAAGGTATTAGCTTCAATCTCAAGGGTAAGATTATATAAATGGATCCAGATATGGTAGCGCGCGACCAGTTCTTCCCTGGAAAGAACCTTGTATTTTTCAAAAAGCGCGATATTTTCTTTCTTCGTCAAGGCCTCCAGCGCTTCATAGGTCGAAGCGACGTTGGGTAGTTTGCGTTTTTTAGCCTCTTCGACCCATTCTTCCGAGTAATTATTACCCTCAAAACGGATATCCTTGGTCTCTTTGGCGATCTTGGAGATTACCGTGAGGACCGCGGAGTTAAAATCCTTGCCCGCCCCCTTGGCCTTCTTGATCTCTTCGGAAACATAATCCAGGCTTTCGGCGATGATAGTGTTAATGATCGCGATCGGCGTAGAGATGTTCTGCGATGAGCCAACGGCCCGGAACTCGAACTTGGCGCCGGTAAAAGCGAAAGGCGAAGTCCGGTTCCTGTCGGTAGTATCCTTGTTGAATTTCGGCAGCCGTCCGATACCCAAGTCGATAATATCGCTCTTGGAGGCCTTGGACTTAACCCCCTTCTCGATCATATCCAGAATAGAAGTTAACTGTTCCCCGAGAAAAACGCTGATGATCGCCGGAGGGGCTTCGTTGGCGCCTAAACGGTGCTCGTTACCGGCCATGGCGACCGAAGCGCGCAGGAGGTCGGAATGAAGATATACCGCTCTCAAAACCGCGGCCAAAACCGCCAAAAACTGCAAATTGTCTTCCGGGGTCTGTCCGGGATTAAGCAGGTTATTCCCTTTGTCGTCGGCCAGCGACCAATTCAGGTGTTTGCCGCTGCCGTTGATGCCCGCGAAAGGTTTCTCATGCAAAAGGCAGACCATCCCGTGCCTTAAGGCTACTTTTTTCATCAGATCCATAAGCAGCTGGTTATGATCGGCGGCAATATTCGATTCTTCGAATACCGGGGCAAATTCATATTGATGCGGGGCAACTTCATTATGCCGGGTCATCACGGGGATACCTAATTTATAAGCCTCTTCGGCAACCTCAAACATGAAATTCACTACCCGTTCTTTGATCGTGCCGAAATACTGGTCTTCTAACTGCTGCCCCTTGGGACTGGGAGCGCCTACCAGGGTGCGTCCGGTCAAGATAAGGTCCTGCCGCAGATTATAATAATTCTTATCGATCAGGAAATATTCCTGTTCAGGGCCGCAGGTAGAAAACACCTTCTTGGCATCCTTGCGCCCAAAAAGTTTAAGCAGCCCCAGGGCGGAGTTATTCAACGCCTCATCGGAACGCAAAAGAGGCAATTTCTTATCCAGGGCTTCCCCGTGATAAGAGATAAAAATAGTAGGGATACAAAGTGTTTTACCGTTTTTACTTTCGATAATAAACGCCGGGCTGGAAGGGTCCCAGGCGGTATAACCGCGCGCCTCGAATGTCGCGCGTATCCCGCCGGAAGGGAAACTGGAAGCATCCGGCTCTCCTTGAATAAGTTTATTACCGGAAAATTTCTCGATTACCTTGCCCGGAGAAACAATCGAAATAAAACTATCGTGTTTCTCCGCGGTAAGCCCGGTCATCGGCTGGAACCAATGTGTATAATAGGTAGCGCCTTTTGCGAGCGCCCATTCTTTCATCGCTTCGGCGATCTCGTTGGCCTGGGCCAAAGTGATCGTCTTGCCTTCGGACATCCAGGTCTTAAAGGCCTCAAAAGTAGTTTTAGAGATATGCTTCTTCATAGTGCCGACGCTAAAGGTGTTCTCGCCGAAATAAGAAGACGCCTTTCTCGGTGAAGTTACTTTTTCAAGTTCCGTGCTTTTGATCTGGAATAAAACCTTCTGCCTTATACTCATCTTTTCCTCCCGATTATCAATTTATGCCCTTAATCATTTATCGGCGCGGTGGAATACCGGATCCATGAACCATACGCCGACTTTTTAAATTTAGCGAAAACCGTATTTTTCAATTTTACCACGCCCGGCTACAAAATAAAAGGAACATTTAAAGTCCCGGACAGATTATAAACCTCTTAATACAAGTAATAAAACCGCCTTCCTGGTAACCGGTTTTAGCCGATAGCGATATTACCACGCTCTTCGGTCCGGATACGCACGCATTCCTTAAGATCCAGGACAAAAATTTTGCCGTCTCCGGTTTCCCCGGTCTTGGCGCCTTTAACGATCGCTTTTACCGCCGCTTCAAGATAATCATCGTTCACCGCGATCTCCAGGCGGACTTTACGCAAAAGATTGCCTGTTTCTTTTGCCCCGCGGTAAACCTCGGTAACCCCTTTTTGGCGGCCATGGCCAAGGACTTCGCTTACCGTCAAAAGATTGACATTCGATCTATATAGCTCTTCCTTTACATCCTCCAGCCGGTGCGGCTGAATTATCGCGATAATCAGTTTCATCGTGCCTCCTCCGTCAGATATCAGCTGTCAGCTTTCAGCCGTCAGCCCTCAGTTTTTGTTTTTCCTACATTCTATATTCTACCTACTATCTACTAGCTACTAGATACTAGCTACTAGATACTAGCTACTAGATACTATTATTCTAACACAGTATAGGCCCTTTCGCGGTGCTGGGTAAGATCAAGGCCTACCGCCTCCGTTTTTTCATCAACCCTTACACCGATAAACAGATCTACCAGCTTATAGATAATAAAAGTTACGGCGCCCGTATAGACAATAGTTATTGCCACCGTTGCGAGCTGGATCATGAATTGTTTCGGATTGCCGAAAAATAAACCGTCTGCCCCCGCGGGATTAACCAGCTTCGAAGCAAACAGCCCTGTAGCAAGAGCCCCCCATATACCTCCCACCCCATGCACCCCGAAAGCATCCAGTGAATCATCATAGCCGAAAAGAGGCTTGATCACGGTAACCGCGATAAAACAGAATACGCTTACCAGCAATCCGATGATGATTGCCGGTACTACTCCCACAAACCCGGCCGCCGGGGTAATCGCCACTAACCCCGCGACCACGCCGGAGCAGGTACCGAAAACCGTGGGTTTACCGTTACGGAACCATTCGATCAATGCCCAGCTGAGGCCTGCCGCTGCGGCGGCGGTATTGGTAGTGACAAAAGCGTTAACCGCCAAGCCGTTGGCCGCCAGAGCGCTTCCGGCGTTAAAACCGAACCAACCGAACCACAATAAAGCTGTTCCCAATACTACGAAAGGCATATTATGCGGAGTAGGCACATTTTTGTCCAGATTTGAACGCCTGCCCAGGATGATTGTCGTAACCAATGCGGCAATCCCGGCATTGATATGCACTACCGTGCCTCCGGCAAAATCAAGCGCACCCATATTCCGCAGCCATCCGCCCATCCCCCAAACCCAATGGCACAAAGGGTCATACACAAAGATTGCCCAGAATAAGGTAAAAACCAGGAATGCCGAAAACTTCATCCTTTCGGCAAAGGCCCCCACAATCAAAGCCGGGGTGATAATCGCGAACATTCCCTGAAATATCATGAATCCCTGGTGCGGTATCGTTCCGGCGTAATCGGCGTAAGGGGTTAATCCCACCCCGTTTAACCCCAGCCATCCTAAACCGCCCCAGAATCCGCCGGACGGAAAAAAAGACAGGCTGTAACCGAATAATACCCATTGGAGGCTTAAAACGCAAACAATGATAAAACACTGCATTAAAACACTCAAAACATTCTTACGCCTCACCATGCCGCCGTAAAAAAAAGCCAACCCCGGAGTCATTAATAACACCAGAGCCGCGGAGATCAAAATCCAAGCCGTATCCCCCGAATTAATCATATCTCTTCTCTCCTCCTTAACGGTTCATTATACAGATGTCTACTCAACTGATAAAAATAGAATAAAAAAATACTCCCCAAATACCTAAAATTTTCTCCTTTCTAAAATAAATTAGATTCCCAATTTTTCCCTGACAAGCCTTCCGTAGAGGCGGTTTATCCTTCCGGTCTTAAGCCATCGTTCCAGTGTGCCGATCTGAACGTCTATCCTCTTCGACAGTTCATAAAGGGTATAGCCATTCTTGTCCTTTAGCTCCTTTATCTTGTCGATCAGCTCCCGGTCAATCATATTTATTAGATGGCGGCTTCGCCTTTTTCGCCGGTACGAATCCTTAAGGCATCGTCAACCGCGGAGATAAAGATCTTCCCGTCACCGATCTCGCCAGTTTTGGCAATCCGGGAGATGGTGCCGACGATTTTATCCACTTCCGCGTCCTTGGCAACTATTTCCAGCTTGATTTTAGGCAACAGGTTCACCTTAAATTCCCTGCCGCGGAACTGCTCCACCAAGCCCTTCTGCCTCCCATGCCCTTCAATATGAGTGATCATTATGCCCGGACACCCTAGAATCTCCAGAGCGCTCGTAATCTCTTCAAGTTTCTCAACCCTGATAACCGCTTCTATCTTTTTCATGATTATACCTCCCTGCCGCTCCGCTTTTTACGGCGGAGCGGCAAAATTAGATTGATAAATTAACCCTGATTTGTAGTATAGAAGTTCGGATAAGCCGGAGTACCATGTTCCAGGATATCCAAACCTTTAAGTTCTTCATCAGGAGCGACCCTGACTCCGAAGAACTTATCCATCAGCTTAAAGATGGCATAGCCGAGCGTAAAAGCCCAAACCGCGCAAACTACCGCCCCGATAAGCTGAGCAATTAACTGGCCATATCCGGCGCCGTAAAATAAACCTTTAACCAGCGGCCCTTCGGTTGAACCCAGGCCATATGTCCCGTCGGCAAAAAGCCCCACACTGATAAGCCCCCATACCCCGTTGAGACCATGGACACTCACCGCGCCGACCGGGTCATCGACCCCCCGTGCCTCCCAGAAATAAACACCCAATACTACCAGAAGCCCGGCGATCGCGCCGATTACTACCGCCGCCCAAGCCTCAACCCAGGCGCAGGGAGCGGTGATGGCAACCAGACCCGCCAGGCAGCCGTTCAACATCATACCCACATCCCATTTCTTAGTTTTCATAAAAACCAGGAGCAACGCTACCGCCGCGCCTGCTGCTGCCGCCAGGTTGGTATTCACCGCGATCACCGCGATCCTTAACTGGTGCGCCGAGAAAGTAGAACCCGGGTTAAAACCGAACCACCCGAACCACAGGATAAAAGTACCTAACGCGGCCAGGGTAATGCTGTGTCCGGGAATCGCTTTCGGCTTTCCATCTTTACCGAATTTGCCGAAACGCGGACCTAAGACAATGGCGCCGGCTAATCCAACAAAACCTCCGATGGTATGCACTACCCCGGAACCGGCGAAATCCACATGGCCTACCCCGAAAGGAAGCTTGGAAAGCCATCCTCCGCCCCAAACCCAATGCCCGTAGATCGGATAAATAACCGCGATAACCGCTAAACTATACATAAAATACGCTTTAAATTTCAAACGTTCCGCAACCGCTCCGGAAACAATCGTTGCCGCGGTCCCGGCAAAAACCAGCTGCCAGAAAAACATCAGGTATCTGCCGACATCGTAGCTTTCCCCATGCAGGAACCATCCTGATGTGCCGATCAAACCGTGATAGTCATTTCCCATCATCAGGGCAAAACCCACCGCCATGAAAACCAAAGAAGCCATCACGAAATCAATGGTATTCTTGGCCATCAGGTTGGTGGCGTTTTTGGCGCGGCAGAATCCCGCCTCCACCATCGCGAACCCCGCCTGCATGAAAAAAACCAGGAAACCGCAGACCAGAATCCAAACATAATCTACCGGCGCTTGCGGATTTTGCGCCAAAGTCTCGGCTCCCGAAGGATCCGCCGCGAAAGCCGATAAAGGAGCTATGAGGGAAATACACAAGCCGATCCCCAGCGCCGCGACCGCCGCCCTTTTACCGTTAAACCATTCTTTTATTTTCTTTCTCATCGTTCACCTCCGGATAAAAACATCTTTCTTCCTCCTGTTGTATTATATGTTAAAATACGTAGCTTAAATAAACGCCGCCGTATAATCTATTCTTCTGGTTGCCATTTTCCTTATCGCTGATATTACCCCAAGGCATGGAATAATTGATATTCGGTTTACAGCTTAAGTTCTTTGTGAGAGGCATCGTAACGCCTGCTCCCAAAGCCGCGTCCCCGCCTTTGCCGCGGTAATATTGCTTGTTGTTATAGCCGACATGCCCGGAGAAATCCAGGCTCATGGCGTATTTACTGACCGTAAACGGTATGCTGTGAGAAAGATTTAAAACGGTATAGCTCCCTTCCCCGCCGCCGTCTTCCTTCCTGCCGAAATCATAATAGTAATAAACCGATGGGGTAAGCGGAAGGGTCTTAAAAGTGACCCCGCCGTAAACTTCACGGCTGAAACCTCTCGGAGAGCCATCCGGTTCGGCATCCGGGAAATCATAATAAGTAAACCCGGCGGAAAGATCCACTAAGGATAAATTCCCGTAAGTATAATCGAAAAGATAATCCACTTCGCTGGATTTCAGGGTATCGCGGTTCTCCAGGTCATGGTTGAACCAAATGCCGAATTTCACCCTGCCGAATTTGGAATCCGCGCTCTGCACATATAACCCCGGCTGCACCACCGCGTCCCCGTCCAACATGATACCTCTCCACATATATAAGGAATTAAAAGCTAAATCCCCGGAAACTTT
>Ga0172380_10008009_pt1 | contig 11722 bp, 25 predicted proteins | sample Leawe162metaG_FD_119747 | JGI IMG/M metagenome (GOLD analysis project Ga0172380, IMG submission 119747) | Leachate microbial communities from a municipal landfill in Southern Ontario, Canada - Leachate well 162 metaG | ecosystem: Engineered > Solid waste > Landfill > Unclassified | place... | reverse complement strand
TATTTTATGTTTGATAATATTATGTTTGGAGGAATGTGATGTTTTGGAAAAAGAAAGAGCCTGAAAAGAAACGGGAGTTACCTAAAGATAGTTGGTATATCGGCGAGCCTGAACTGTCAGCAGGTAAAACATTTTATCCAGTTTATAAAAAGAGATGGTATTGGGGATTCATGGCGCTGGGATATAGGCTGGAGCCTTGGGCTGAATGTAGTGAGATTAAAATTAAATACTTTAGAAGCAAATTGGATGCAGAAAAATATATTAAGTTACAGGAGCAGAAAGATGGAAAATAGATTGTATTATGATTGCCCGATTAGTGCGGCATACATGGCGAAGAATTTCAATGTTGATTTTACCAATCAAACTAACTCATATAGATATTGGTATGCCGACTTAGTGGAAAACATTAATGATGAGCGCGAAGAAAAGCTGTACATCCACCCAGATAGCCTTTCTATATTCGAGCCACAGGAAGGGGATTTGGTGACGACATCTGGTTATCCAGCAAAAATAATAGGAAAGCTGTTAGGTAAGACCGATTGTTTTGCAGTAGAGTTTGGCAGTAAAAATGACCCTTCTTATGCATATAAAAAAGATATAGATTTAATCATCGAACGCAATGGCAAACCTTTCATTATGCCACAACAAGGAGAATAGAGATGGATTTGTTAGAGCAAATGAAAAAAGCCTATTGTAAGTTTGTAATTTCGAACAACCCTTCTTATGCAACTTATATTTTAGATGATTTATATAATTATGAAGTCCAACTCATCGCAGCCGGACTACTTAACCCAGAGGATATGACATGTTAGCAATATTCGCATTTATCTCAGGCTTTGTCTGGGAGCTACCCTTGCATTATTTTGTGATAGGGTTTATTTGTTTATTAATTCAAGCCGCTGCTAACGACTAACAAAGGAGAAAAACTATGCCAACTAAAATAACCAATCCAGAACTATTGAAATATATCAAAAAGATGGAAAAAACTACATCTAAACTTATGTTGCAAATCAAAGGGCGTGAACGCATGAATGATGGATTCCGCGTTATGATGGATAATATTTACGGAGAATATAACTGGGGTGATACAGACTTAAAAGAATGTACCGTAACGCTACAGGATGAGGTAGATAAACACGCCTTTACAATAACTAATCCTAAATTCTGCAAAGATGTCAGGCGTGAGGATGTGACGGATGTGGAAGTGGTTACGGTGGACAAAACAAATGAAGTAACGGAGCATTAAATGATAGATAAAGTAAAAAATACAAAACAAGTTACAGTAACATTACCAATAGATTTATTGGAGGTAGCGCGACTTTTGCGCTCAGATAACGAAACAAAATACTCAGGCAGAACAATGAGCAATCTTTGCTCTATGCTTATTGCAGAGCGTTTGGGGCAGCTTAAAAAAGAAAATCTAACTCATCTTGCTACAGCTAAATAAGTTTATATCCTGTTGCAGATTTTAGCGCTCCATCAATCTTGGTAACTTCCAATCTACCCGCATCTATAAGGTCTGCAACAATCTCCTCCCTTTCTCTACGACTTTCAAATATACGACAACCTTGACACAAAGCTGTTTTGCTAATCATTCCACCACGCTTTTGTATAAATTCAATCACTATATTTTTTTTATGTTCAAACTTGGTATCAGCCAAATTACTTGCCGCCGAAACCATAATACCAACGTTATAATCAGCTAATGATTTAGCCCACATAACGTGTTCAACCGTTATTTCTTTGCCCCTGCTCGCAACCAATGAGTACTTTTTCATCATCTCAAATACACGGGCAATAACGTTTGACATCTGATTGCTTTCCTTATCATACTCTCTACGTTTTTCATCTATCTCATCATTCATGGTTTCTAATAAATCATGCGCTTCCTGCGTAGTTGGCACTTCAGTAAATTCATGGTAACTAAAAGACCCATCTGGGTGATGTTCTTTTTTACGATTGCTCTTTATAGCTTTTAACATCTCAATAATATCTAATGGTATATGCAAATCAGCCTCAGGATTATGCGCCTTATTGCGTTGGGGCAATATCTTTGGAGCTTCAAACACTGTTAAGCGACCTATAAAACCATTGAACGCTTCAGCACTTCCAACTGCATCAAAGAAAGGTTCTGGGGTGCAAAAAGAGCAAAGTGACAAATATGGATTTTGTATTGTAACCGTTTCTCTTTCCTTCCTATCTGCATAATCTACACCACTAATGACACGCGAAGTATATGCTTTTAGAAGTAGGCCAACAAGGCCAGCCTCACGACTATTTGACGACTTTTTATTTGAGAGTACTTTCATAAAACCTTGGAACTCATCAATGATGTAGCAAGTTTTGCCCTCATTTTCCTGCAACAAACTTAACATTGCAGTATCACTGGTTGCACCTGAGCCACCTATTAATTTAGGCATTTCTAGTGCATTAAACAATCCGCGAATACAACTAATTATATGTTCTTTACCATGACCAGTACGGGCTAGATTTATATTATATATATTGCCTTTGATGCCCTTATATTTAAATTCACGCCCCATATAGAAACCTAAAAACGCAAGTACTGCACCCATAGTTATAATAGGTTGTGGATAACGGGCGGTTCCAACTATCCATTCACATATAGCCTTTATATGATGTGGTGCATTAGTATAAAAATCTGGCAATGTTGTGCTTTCACGCACTTGTTCCGCATAAGCCTCAAGCTTACGACTTGTCCAATCCTCAACACTCATGCTGACAGTTGGTTGCATTGCTGTAGGGCGGGGCGGTTTATAGCCACCTTGTTTTGCAAAATGTATTAGTGTGCCATAACCTATGCTGTGAGAGTTGAATGAGCGCCATCTTGAGCGAATACTACCTTTATCATACTCTTTACCCGTACTACTCCACGCATCAAAATCTTGGAATCCCGCATCACCCACCTCAGACCTAAAGGCCATTCCTATTTGAACCCACTCATCATTGCTGCAATTAGGGTCGCAATAACTCAATGCTTCAACCGCATCATTATAAGATGGCTTAATATCGTAATCGCCACGTATATATTCACGCTCTAAGGGGCGTGTGATGCTGAATAATGAATCTAGTATGCTTTGATAGTTTGTTGGCAGAGTTGGTAATGTAGTGCCTAATAATGGCGCACCTATCCACTGATAAGGCTTGCCAGTTTTTCTATGCAAAGAAGGGGCTATAGTTGTTTTGCGGCCATCGCTTAATAACTCCGCCTTTACCTTACCATCTTTTGACCAATTAATATTTTTTTCACCATTATACTTATAGTATAGTTTACGCCCCTTGCTTCCAAACGCTTGGCATGGTGTATTGCCTAGTAGCTCAATAGCCTTATCGCGCTCCGCATCTGTCACGTTATCAAGGTCGATTTCAATTACCCCACTTGCGGAGCCAGTAATAAGCCCAAAGCCTGCATCACCCATATCCCATTCAAATAATGTATCTTCATCAGGCCGCCAAGCATCCTTGTAAACCTTGCTCCATGCAAATGTAGGAATGCCATTATATTCCGGCACTACACATATATTATTATTCCAATAGTCTGAATAGCTAGGGTTTTTAGTCGGTGCTTCGACTGTTTTAAGCTTGGACATTTATCCCTCGGAAAGAAGTCGGTTATATAAATTTAGGCTGGTTTAAATCTGCGTGTATTAAATCCTTTATATATTCGCTTCGGCTTTTATATTCTTTTTTCGCCTTAACATCCGCATCATCTACTATTTGCTTAGGTAAAGAGACTGAAATCACTATAGTTTCCATAAATTATCCATTTTAGTTATTGACATACCATATATACATGCTATAAAGATTGTGTCAAACGAAATCTTTTGTTTGATTTAATCAAGGCAACTTATGCCTAAAAAAAGGAGAAGTAATATGGCTACAAAAATAAAAGCAGTAAAGCCGGAGGAAGTTAAAAAACGTAAGCCTCTTGTATTAATATACGGCGCAACTGGTTCAAAGAAAACATGGGAATCAATTTTATTTCCCAATGCATTTCTTGCTGATACTGAAGGTGGGGCTACGGAGGATGCATATAAAAAACGTTTAGCAAAAGCTGGCGGTATGTATTATGGCCCAGAACAAGGAAGCCAAGACTTTGATGATAACATTGAACAAATTAAGGCTCTTGCAACTGAAAAGCATCCATATAAAACTTATATTTTAGACTCTCTTTCTAAAATATATAATACGGTTATCACCAATGAAGCGGAGCGTCTTGGAGACCGTGACGCATTCGGCGCAAGTAAGAAGCCAGCGGTTCAAAGAACTCGCAGACTTATTAATGCGCTTGATAAACTTGATATGACACGCATTATCATTTGTCATGAAAAAGCTTTGTGGCAAGGTGATAAACAAATCGGGACAACATTTGATGCTTTTGACAAGCTTGGTTATGAGCTGGACTTAGTGTTGCGTATAGTACGACAAGGTGAAAATTCTAAGGCTTTTGTTCAAAAAACTAGATTAGCTGGTTTTGATATGGGTGGTTCTTTTGAATGGAATTATGAAGAATTTTCTTCTCGCTATGGCAAGGAGATTATGGAAGCTGAGGCACAGCCAATTGTTCTCGCAACGTCTGAGCAATTAAGCGAACTTAAAGCTCTATTAGAATCATGGAAGCAACCAGAAAATTGGGAACAAAAAACTCTTGATTCTGCAAAAGCTGATTCATGGGCTGATATGGAAAGCGATAAAATTGCTAAAGTAATAGCATTTATCAAAAATAAATTAAAATGAAAATAGCAACTTCTTATAGCGAAGCTCGGGAATTAGGTTTGACTAGGTTTTTTACTGGCAAGCCCTGTAAGCGCAACCATATAGCTGAACGCTATGCAAGTACAGGTCAGTGCTGTGTTTGTATACGTAATCACTCAGATAATTGGAAGAAAGTTAATATTGAACAAGTTCGTGAGTATGCTCGAAAACGGCATTGGAGCAAACGAGATGAGTTAATAGTAAAAATGCGTGAATGGCGAGAGAAAAATCCTGAAAAGCAAAAAAAGTGTACGCAGGCTTGGAGGGCTAAAAATCCACTACGCCGCCGAGAAGATGAGGCTTTAAGAAGGGCTAAAAAACAAAAAGCAGGAGGTAGATATACAATAAAACAAATAAAAGATTTGGCCGAGAAGCAAAAGCATAAATGTATGTTTTGCTTAGCTTCTATCAAAAAATCTTTTCATATAGACCACGTTTTTCCACTCTCAAAAAGTGGTTCAAACGATATAAGTAATATTCAATTGCTGTGTCAAAATTGTAATCAAAGAAAATACAATAAAGACCCAATTGAGTTTGCTCAAGAAAATAATAAATTACTTTAACAACTAAAACAGAAGGTAAATAATATGGTTATTCAATTATCAGACAAAACTACAGAAGAACTTAAAAAAGAAGTGCAGGAATCTGGACTAATACCTAAAGGCACAATTTGTGACTTTACAGTATTGGAGCAGGTAAGCTTCGGCTCTAAAACTATACGCACCGAAGATGCAACAAGCAAAAAGGGCAATGAAATGATTGTTCTTGTGCTTAATGTGTTTCATGGCAACCAGACTAAAACCATAGTTGACTACTTAACCAGCGGCAACCCTCGCATGGAGTTTAAACTTCGCCATGCAATGAGTGCTTGTGGCGTAGATGGTGCTGATGGCGTTAGTGCCAAAGACTTTATTGGTAAATCAGGCAAGGTTAAAATCGGCATACAGAAATCTGAGGATGCTCAGTATGCAGATAAGAATACTGCGCAGGATTATATTGAGAAAGGTGTGGCGGTTGATGTTGCGCTAGATGATGAGATTAAGTTCTAGTATGCAACTTCGCCCGTATCAACAAACGGCGCTGGATGCGGCCATAGAGTTCATACATAAAGGAACTGGTAATGGCCTCATCTCTATTCCTTGCGGTGGTGGTAAATCTATCATAGCCGCAAAGATAGCCGAGCATATTCATACCTGCAGACAGCGACCTATTATAGTTGCAAATCGTGCAAAACTACTTGACCAGAACGCATCAAAGCTTGGTGTGGAGCATGGCGTAGTAAGTGCAGGCTTAGGCCGACATGAATATACCAGCCCTATAGTCGTGGGTGGTATTCAGACTATATATAATAAGAAACATAAACTAGGCCATGCAGACTGGCTTTTAATAGATGAGGTTCAGTCAGTTCCAAATGATAAGAACTCTGATTCACGCTATACACAATTTATAAGTAATTATCAAAATGCAAGAATCATAGGCTTAACCGCAACTCCTTTCCGTACTGTGGAGGGCGCATTAACCCTTGGCCCAATCATACATGAAACAACCTATCAAAAATTATGGGATGCGGGTTATTTAGTACCGCTGACCAATAAACTCGTAGATACGCCCGACCTTGTAGATGTTGATGTGCAAGCTGGTGAGTATAATATTAAACAATTAAATTCAGTAATGAATGTTGATGACTTAGTTTATCGTACAGCACAAAAAATCATTGCATATACGACACGCCGCAATAAAGTTTTAATATTTTGCGTATCGGTTGAACATGCTAAAAGCATGGCTGGCGCATTGTATTCAATGGGACAACAAGCAACTTTCGTACATGGTGGACAATCAGAGGAATCCAGAGCTATGCAATATAATGATTTTGAAAATGGACATATTAAATATTTATGCAATGTAGAGCTTGCTACAATTGGTGTAGATTTTCCATGTATAGACACAATAGTTATATTACGCCCTACTAAATCCCTAATGTTGCATGAGCAAATGTTGGGTCGGGGTGTGCGGCTATACCCATCTAAGCGCGATTGTTTAGTTTTAGATTTTGCTGGAAATCTTGCTGAACATGGAAATCTAGGCAATCCAACTTGGAAGTGGTTTGGAGATAAAAAGGCACAACAATCAAAAAACAAAACTAAAGTGTGTCCTAAGTGTGAAGAGAATATATCAGTATTCCGAACTGAGTGCCCATTATGCAATTACATATTTTTAAAAGAAACTATACCAGTAGAGCATAACGAGGATGCCGACACCCTAACAAATCTTAATGCTGTTGCAACTGATGAGCGTTGGTACAAATGTGACCAAGTTATATATAGTCGCAACTTAGGTAAGAATGGTAAGTTAGATACATTAAAAATACATTATTTGTGTGGCAAAGCTGATTTTTACCAATTTATTTGTTTTGACCACCCCCGCGATAGTTGGGCTAACAAGCAAGCATTATTATGGGCAAAAGAACGTGGATTGATTCCAGAGTCCATTAAAGAGGCGTTAACTCTATGTGATTCATGGAAGGTTCCAAAAATTGTAGGTGTTAAACCTCAAAAACAGAACCCTAAATATAAAGAAGTATGTGGTTTTGAGTGGTAAAAGCAGTAGAAAAATCCCAGCAAAAACAATTAATATTGCATTACAAGCAAGTATGGCTACCAGAATATCCGGCATTACGAGTAACAATGGTAAACAATGACGGCCTTAAACACATCATTGATGCAGTAGAAGATGTACGTATGGGTTTAGAAAAAGGTCATCCTGATTTAATCTGGCGTTTAAAATACAATAAGCATTACTACTTTCTATATCATGAATTAAAGAAACTTAAAGGTGCGCTTTCACCTGCTCAAAAAGATTGGTGGGCTGACTTTACTCCTACTGAGTATGTATCTGGCATAGTTACTTATGGCTGGAATGAACACTTACAAGCGGTACAAAATTGGCTCAAAGATTTTACTTGACTATAAAGAGGCAGCTTGCTATAACAACTATATAAGGAGAAACATTATGAATTTAAAAGAACAAACAGAAATAGTAAAAAAGGTTGCAATTAAGCAATTACTGGATTTGCAAAAGAAAAAGAAAATTAGCAGGTTGGCGTTGGTTAGAGAGCTTAATAAGAAGGGGTATACTTTAACTATCCAAGCTTATTATGATTTGGTTAATGGTAAACTTTCTACAGATAGGACAATTAAGAATGTTGAGAAAATCAAGATATTAATAAACAAGGAGATTTAATATGAGCAACGAAGATAGTTTAGAATATGATTCAAAGGCAGATTTATACAGAGCTAAACACCCAGAAGAAGAAGTTGGTGAGCCTGTTGAGGTCGCGCTGGCTAACAGAGAAAGCAGTATCAAGTATTGGGATGGCGTTAGTAAAGCTAATGCTATTCTTGCAGAAGCATTCAGTAAATCCCATAGTGCTGCATCAAGCAGAACTAATGAGTTACGCAGGGATGAGTTCCGTAAAGGCTGGGAAGCAGCTAAAGTTTATTATGAAGTAGCGGGAGAATAGAGATGAAAAACTTTACAATAGGATTGGCGATAGGAATTGTACTTGGATTAACATTATTTGTTGGTGGCGCATATTCTTATAAGTATGCAACTACGTTTGATACGGGTGGGCAAACTATGCCGATTGAGGAATTGAAGTAACAAGATTCCCTGTGATTTGCTTTGTAAGGATTGTGAATTGCGAGGGATAAAACGGCAATGTGATTCTACGGAACTGAATATTACCTAGATATTCAAAAGGTAAAACCTTTCATTGCCACCAAATTTAGGAATATTATGACAGATGCAATTAAACAGATTCGAGATGCGGCTAATGCCATTGCAGAGGAGGCCAATAAGTGTTGCTATCGCTCGAACGGCTACGAAGAGGATTTATCTAATTTTGTTGAGGCTATAATCTTTACATTAATCTCACAGCTAGAAGCTGAACAGCCTGTTAGTGAGCCTTGCGGTGGCTTAACTTGTGATAAATGGGTATGCGATAAACACGAACAACCCACCCCTCATACTGAATTGTTGAGGGAGATTGATGATGCAATTGGTAAATATTGGGAAATTGGTGGCTGGAAAATGATTGATAAAGAGAGGGTAATATTAACTCTAACTAACTGCAAAGCCGCCCTATCAAATCAGGAGAAGTAACATGGTTCCATACATCTATGACAAATCAGAAGTAATTAAATTCTATGGCTATGTACCTACAGGAACGCCTAGCCATTGGATTAAACCCTCAACACAGGAGAAATAACCATGCTAACACGCAATGAGATAATAGAGAATAGGGCTAGGGCTATGTCTGATATTATGGATAAAATGGGCTATCTAAACATTAAAGCGGTAGCAGAAGCCACCATTGAAGCAGATGAAAAAGCAGGGGTGTTGATGCTGGTAACTAAAGAGGAAATGAACGCTTTTACTGGTGATGATATGCCTATTTATATATGCAAAGGAGCCTCCCATGAATAAACAAGAGCTTTTGAGTTGCCCTTTTTGTGGGGGTGAGGCTACCGTAAGAGATTATGAAAAACAGATTATAGGCTGTACAAATATTTCTTGTGTGGCAACCTTTATATGCGCTACTGTAAAGCAATGGAACACTAGACCCACAAGCACCCTTACAGATGCAAAAGACAAAAGAATAACCAAAGAAAGAAAAAAATATATTGAATATAGATGGGATTATCTAATAAAAGAACAAGGTAATAATCTCTGCTTTTACTGCGGAATCACTAAAGCCCGAAGCATAGACCATGTAACGCCGCTTTCTAAAGGAGGCCAAGATATTTTAGAAAATAATGTTATATCTTGCGATCCATGCAATAACAAAAAAGGTGATAGATTGCCTACTGGTGAAGAGCTTTTAAAGATGTATCGACTAAAAGCCCTCTCCGATAGTAAAGATGGGTGGAGGGATAAACCTTGCGACCATGTTTGGTCTGACCCTTCAAAAGATGCGCCGCCTGTATTTTGTTTTAAATGCGGTAGTCCGAAGGTTAGAATATCGGATATAAAAATAGATAGCAAAGATAACTGGCGGGATGCCGAAACTACTAAACCACCTCATAGAATAACTGTTTCTGGAAAGGTAGATGAGCTTAATAGCATACCGTGCCTATTGCTATTAGATGATGGAGTGCAAGTAACAGGCGTTTATATGTTTAGAAAAGAAGGTTGGGCTTTTGAATGTGGTGGGGCTGAATATTGGCAAGGATATGGCGGTGTAAAATACTGGCAACCACTACCAAACCCACCAATTAAAGATGAGGAATAAAATTACCAGCGTTTATTAACAATACTAAAAATAAGGATTAATATGATAAATATAAACAAAATATCTAATGAAACTGATGGTTTTCTAATCAGTTATTATAGCGACAATGGTAATAAAATTATTGTAGTTAATGAGAAGAATATCGTTGCAGAGCTTAATAAAGCTTTTGAGGATTTAGTTAAAATAAGAACGGAAAGAGAAGCTAGAGAAAAGGCTATGCAGTTGCAGTATGCAGAAAAGTATGCAAATGCGGGTTGTGTTGTAGGTGGCAACACTCTTAACTCTATTGCAGACCAAATAACTAGAGCCGCTTAATTAAACTAAACGCTGGTAACGTTTACAACCCAGATAGGAAAGGATTATGAATATATTTAGAGCTATTACATTAATTATATATTTTATGATATGTTTTCCATCAAGCGATAATGCAAACGCTTTTTTGGTTGTATTAGGGATTAACTTGCTTTGGGAAATATGTGATGCGGTGGAAAAAATTAGAAGTTAATTTAACAACCTTATGAATAAGATGGAGATATTATGACCGAACAAAAATGGGATACAACAGGGTGCCCTGAATCTATGGTTCTAAATGTTACTAACACGCCAAGCGCTAGAGATGATGTGTTTTTGGATTTAAAGATAGATGAAAATAAGGATAAGTGGTTTGTTAATACCGAACGCGGCAACACATTAGATTTTGGTAAACCGCGAGTATTTGAATGCCCTAAGCACGGTATCTTTAATGATGAGGTTATAAGTGTAACTATAAAAGGTTTTGAGGGTGATTATTGCATGAGGTGCTGGATAGAAACATTACAGAAAGTAACAAAGATTTAACAACCCATAACGAGAAATGATGTGAGTGATAAAGATATAATAATAAATACGATATTATACTGTGAGAATCAAGCTATTAGCGCACATCATGCTGAATGTTATGACGCCGTGAAAGCCTATAGCGATGTTGAAGCATTTATACAAAAACTATTGGAAAAACAGAGGAACAAATAACATGACCACAGATGCGAAAGATTATAATACTCTATTATCAGAAGGTATGGAGAATTTAGAGATTGGTAAGCTTAAGAAACAAAACGCCAAGTATCGCGATGCATTGGAAATGGTAAATAGAACTATAAAGAATGGTGATTTAATTTTAGTAGGTAGTTCTTATCATAAATGGATTGAAGAAGCCCTAACTAATAGCGAGAAGTGAGATATGATTCGCAAAACCCTACTAAACGAGGCTAAAAATAACCGCATCCTAACGCTCTGTTATGAAATAGACTGGTCAACCGCTAAGTGTGGCGCAACAAGTGTTAAAGATTTTGATAAATTTAAAGAGATAGAGGAGTTAGTATGTTTGGAACAACAGAAAGAAAAATATTAAGAGAAGCTCTAAAATTTTATAGCTTTGGCACTACATTAAAAATAGCTAGGCTGCTAAGAAGCTCTATTAAGTTAAGAAATAAAATTAAGGAGATAAGATGTCAGGATTAATATTATTACTAAGCACCTGCCAAGGTCTAGCGAATGGCGACAGGGGTAATGGGCGTAAAGGTGGCAAGGTTATCGTTATTCTAATGATGGTAGCTTGTGTATATATTGTAACCCAGAATTATTACATCATGGCACTCTACCCGATACCCTTGCTTT
>Ga0172380_10008008_pt1 | contig 11722 bp, 14 predicted proteins | sample Leawe162metaG_FD_119747 | JGI IMG/M metagenome (GOLD analysis project Ga0172380, IMG submission 119747) | Leachate microbial communities from a municipal landfill in Southern Ontario, Canada - Leachate well 162 metaG | ecosystem: Engineered > Solid waste > Landfill > Unclassified | place... | reverse complement strand
TCCGAATAGCCGAATGCAACTGAAACTACCCCTTCTGCCACATTATAGAAAATTGTTATAAGGGCAAGTAAGTTTGCTAAACGCAGCATACTCTCTTGATTTGAAATTACTTTTTGATCTGTCAATTAATTCCTTTCGTTAAGACGCATTGTATGATGGTGCAGAGAGCAAGGCTCCAAATCCAACTGTAAACAGATAAATGAAAAAGATTATATACAGCACAGTTAAAACAAGGCCGATTATAATCAAGATTTTAATAGTTCGGAAAAATTTTCCTTGTAGTTCAAAGCCTTGTTTTAGAGAAGCCGCGTCATTAGTCATTTTATAAATTGAAAACTGATCGGCCGCTTCACGAATTCTCAGACCAATTATAATAGTAGGAACACCAATTAGAGCCCCGATAATAGTTAAGCAAGTAAGAACTCCGTAGATAATTGTAAATAAACCCACAAAGCGCATATCGGAAGTCATTTTCTCAAAAATATATTGAAATTGACTTGGCGGCTTAATGTTTTGAGCCGGTTCTGAACTGATATTTAAATCATCAAATTGTTCCATATAGTAATCTCCATTTGTTGAATGTGGAACTGAAGGGATTCGAACCCTCGGCCTATTCGTTGCGAACGAATCGCTCTCCCAACTGAGCTACAGTCCCGAATTGGAAAATCTTAAATTCACACTTACCAAATAATAAAGTTTTATGAATCAATCAAGGTGTTTTAGGTATTTGCAAAATCTTATTCTCGGCTTGCTTTATCAGCGGACATGACTATATCTCTGTTCAATTTGATCTTTTTGATGCTGATAGTCAATTTCTCACAGTTCGGATTATATCCTTTGAGGTTGTGTCTTATTAAACTAACTTTGCATAGTCATTATTTGTAAGGCTTCAGTATCTACAGTTGTTTGCAATTCTTAATAAGATATTCATTCATCTATCCGCTGATCCAGAACAAAATAAAATTATAAACAGATTTAAAAGGAAAATGAATTAATGTCATTCGAAAAAATCAATCTTATCAAACCAATACAAAAAGCATTAGCAGAGGAAGGATATACTGTTCCAACCCCAATTCAGAGACAAGCAATACCCATAATTCTTGAGAAGAAAGATTTACTTGGCTGCGCCCAAACCGGTACTGGTAAAACGGCCGCATTCGCTTTGCCGATTTTGCAGATACTACATGAAGAAAAAAGGAATAGTCACGAAAAGAGAATTATTCACTCGCTAATAATAACTCCAACAAGAGAACTAGCAATTCAGATTGGTGACAGCTTTACTGCTTATGGAAAGCATACCGGTCTAAAGAATATGGTTGTCTTTGGTGGCGTACCCCAAAAAACACAAACCGACAAACTGAAATCCGGTGTTGATATTTTAATTGCTACTCCGGGAAGATTGCTTGACTTGATGAATCAAAATTTTATTGATCTTCGCCACATAAAGTTATTTGTGCTTGATGAGGCCGACCGTATGCTCGATATGGGTTTCATAAATGATGTAAAGAAAATTATTTCTAAGCTGCCTACAAAAAGACAGTCGTTGTTTTTCTCAGCTACAATGCCTCCGGAAATAGTAAAACTCGCCAATACAATTTTAGTCGATCCTATAAAAGTTGAGATTACTCCAGAATCGCCAACTGTTGAAGCGATTAAACAAAGTGTTTACTATGTGGCAAAATCTGATAAGAAAGCTCTCCTTGTTCATCTATTAAAAGATCCGGCAATTGCCTCGGCGCTTGTATTTACAAGAACTAAACATGGGGCTGATAACGTTGCTAAAGTATTGAACAAAGCAAAAATACATGCTGAAGCAATTCATGGAGATAAAGCTCAAAACACCCGTCAACGTGCACTTAATAATTTTAAGAGTCGGCAAATAAGAGTCCTTGTTGCAACTGATATTGCCGCACGCGGAATTGATATCGATGAGCTTTCGCACGTTATCAACTTTGATATTCCAAATGTTCCGGAGACTTATGTTCATCGTATAGGAAGAACCGGGCGCGCGGGATTAAGCGGCGTGGCTATTTCGCTTTGCGATTCTGAAGAAAAAGCATACTTGAAGGATATTCTCAAATTAATTTCTATACCGATTCCGGTTGTTGAAGATCATCCTTACGTTCAAACCGAATGGGTTTGGGAAAATTCTAAACAGCTTATTAATAAAGAAGATGTTAAGAAGCCAAAGAATAGAAGAATTATACCAGCACCGGAAACGAAGTCGAAAGGCCGAAGAAGGCCCGAAAGAAAAACTTGGTCAAAAAAGGGAAGAAGCTGATCTTTGGAATCGAATAGCCGTAAGCAGATTAAACAAGGTTTACATGTTGCCATTGTTCTAAAAGAAGATCAGCGCAGCATGAAACTAACAGAGGGCGTAGTAAAAGATATTTTAACAAACTCTCCAAATCATCCGCACGGTATTAAAGTTCGTCTCGAATCCGGCGAAGTTGGTCGCGTGAAAAAAATATTAGACTAGCTTAATCATAAATTTATCGCAGATGCATGATAAACATCGTAGTGAATCTTTTTTATTTCCGCATCGTTCAAGTATTCGTCAAACGTCATTCGCTTATCAATTATGCCGGATGGAATGATTTCTATAATTCTGTTTGCGATTGTATGTATGAACTGATGATCATGCGAGCTGAAAAGAACTGTTCCCGGAAAATCAATTAAACTATTGTTCAATGCGGATATTGCTTCCAGATCAAGATGATTTGTTGGCTCGTCAAGAATTAAAACATTAGCACCGGTTAACATCATTTTAGCCAAGAGGCATCTTACTTTTTCACCTCCGGAAAGTACACTCGCTTTTTTCAAAGTCTCTTCTCCGCTGAAAAGCATTCTTCCTAAAAATCCGCGTATGTAAGTCTCCTCTTTTTCTACAGAATATTGACGGAGCCAGTCAATCAGATTCAAATCTACATTGAAGAAATCCGCGTTATCTTTTGGAAAATAAGCTAGCTTTATTGTAGCGCCCCATAAGAAATTTCCTTTATCGGCTTTCTCTTTGCTAGTAAGAATGTTGAATAAAGTAGTCTTCACCAAATCATTAGGACCAACAAAAGCTATCTTATCGCCCTTCTCAACTCTGAAAGTGAGATCATTCAACACAACTTCTTCGTCAATATTTTTGGTAAGATTACTAATGTCGAGAATATTGTTGCCGGCTTCACGTTCCGGCTTGAAAGCAATGTATGGCATTTTTCGGGAAGAGGGTTTTATGTCTTCTAGAGTAAGATTCTCAAGTTGTTTTTTTCTTGAAGTAGCTTGTTTGGATTTTGATGCGTTAGCGCTGAAGCGGAAAATAAATTCTTGAAGTTCCGCTCTCTTTGCTTCCACCTTTTTGTTTGCATCTTTGGCTTGCTTTGCTGCAAGCTGACTGCTTTCCAGCCAGAAATCATAATTGCCGGTATACATTTGAATTTTGCCAAAATCAATATCCGCAATGTGTGTGCAAACTTGATTAAGAAAATGTCTATCGTGAGATATTACAATTACTGTGTTCTTAAATTTTTCTAAAAAATCTTCCAGCCATCCAATCGAAATTATATCAAGGTGGTTTGTAGGCTCATCCAAAAGTAATATATCGGGATTTCCAAATAACGCTTGAGCCAGAAGTACTTTCACTTTTTCGTTACCGGATAATTCCTTCATTAGCTTTGTATGGTTTTCGTCGCTTATTCCTAATCCGCTCAACAGTTCTGCCGCTTCCGATTCTGCTTCCCATCCATATAACTCTGCAAATTCTCCTTCAAGTTCGGAAGCGCGGATTCCATCTTCGTCACTGAAATCCGGTTTGGCGTATAGCGCATCGCGTTCTTCCATAATCTCAAAAAGTCTCTGATGTCCCATCATTACAGTTTTGATTACTTGATATTCGTCATACTCAAACTGGTTCTGCTTCAATGTTGCAAGCCGCTCACCTTTGCTGATGGAAACTTCACCGGAAGTCTGCTCTATTTCTCCGGAAAGAATTTTTATAAATGTGGATTTGCCGGAGCCGTTAGCACCAATAATTCCGTAACAATTTCCCGGTGTAAATTTTAAGGTTACTTCTTCAAATAGAGTTCGTTTTCCGAATCTTAATGCCAGATTACTTGTACTTAACATTTATTGCTTTTTCCAATTTCTTATTAATAATCTAATTACAACAACGCGTTTTGTTTATTGTTTGATTTCAAAAGCCGATTTCATCAACATTGATGAGAAAAGAAGAATATTGTTTTGTCTAGGTCAACTTTGAAAACCGGAGAGGGAAAAGACACAAATTCGCTGTTTTGAGGGTGTTCTTATCCAAAACTCACATCAAAAATACGAATTAATTGCTTTGGTAACAATTAGGGCAATGTTGTTGGATTTGAACTCTCGCCTATTCGTTGCGATTCCCGCTAGAGCGGGAATCGTCCAGCTGAGCTACAGCCCCGAAAAGACTCGCTTAACAATATCATAAACTCCAAAATCAATTAGTTAGTAGTTGCTTTTCTCTTAATAGCAAAACCTGTTACTTCTATGCCGGGTATAGTAATATAACTGTTCTGTTTAGAAGTGTTTTTAACATCAAATCGAACAATGGCATTTGCTCCCATCCTGGTAGCTTGTACAAACATTGAATCTATTGCTTCTGAAACATTAATCTGCTTATAAGACCAGCCTGTCTCGCCTAGTGGTAGATATTCATTAGAACCAAATGTCCGATAATCTTGATTCTTAACTTCGGGGAATAATGTAGTGTTTATTACACCAATGCTTTCATATTCACTATTGTATGATTCTGGTGTAAATAAAAAGCCTTGCTTTGAGAATTTAGTAAAATCAAAACCAGTATAGTAAACCTCTTTTCTTAATTCTCGTGGTGAAGTACAAGCAAATAGAAAAAGAACAGATAGAGTGATTAATACTCTATTTTTCATAGTTCCTCCAAATATATTTTTACGATTCTGAATCGAGAATATGGAAAGTAAACAAACAAAAGCCACCCCATCATGTAATTATCCTGTCGGAGAGTAAATTAAGGAAAGGCTTTCATATCTTCAACCACTTTCTTATCCGCTTTAGTTGTTAAAAACTGAATTACACCTAAGTTCATATGGATTTACAAAAGAATAAATTCTTTTATAGATTTGAACAAACATTAATGAAAGGGAAGAAAATGGAATATGTTAATCTTGGCAGAAGTGGTTTAAAGGTTAGCCGGCTTTGTCTTGGAACGATGAATTTTGGTCCATATACAACCGAGGCGGACAGTTTTAAAATTATGAATCGTGCATTGGAATTTGGAATTAATTTTTTCGATACCGCAAATGTTTATGGCGGGATTGAAAATCCAAGCGGACTTGGTGATACGGAAAAAATTATCGGGAATTGGCTAACTGAAGATAAAAGCCGCAGAGACAAAATTGTTTTGGCAACAAAAGTTTACGGAAGAATGGGAACCGCGCCAAATCAATCAAAGCTTTCGGCGTATCATATCCGCAAGGCTTGCGATGAAAGCTTGAAGCGAATGAAGACAGATCACATTGATCTGTACCAGATGCATCACATAGACCGCGATACTCCGTGGGAAGAAATATTCCAAGCGATGGAACAATTAGTACGCGAAGGAAAAATTACTTACTTAGGCAGCAGCAACTTTGCCGCTTGGAATATTGCCGAAGCGCAAACGTTAGCAAAGCACAGAAACTTTCTTGGGTTAACTTCAGAACAAAGTATATATAGTTTACGAAACCGTAATATAGAATTAGAAGTTATTCCTGCTTGCAAGCGCTTCGGATTAGGCCTGATTCCATGGAGTCCACTCGGCGGTGGAATTTTGTGTGGTGTTCTAGAGAAGAATAAAGAGGGAAGAAGAACAAGAGAACCGTTGCAAAAGTCGGTTGAAAAGCTTCGCCCTCAAATTGAAGCATATGAAAATCTCTGTAAAGAAATTAATCAAGCGCCGGCAAATGTTGCGTTGGCTTGGGTATTAAGTAATCCGGTAGTTACATCTCCAATCATTGGTCCGAGGACTGTTGAGCAACTCGAACAAAATATTAAATCGTCAGATTTGAAACTTGATGCCGACACTCTTAAAAAGTTAGATGAAATTTGGCCGGGGCCGGGTAACCAAGCACCGGAAGCTTATGCATGGTAGAATAGCAGTCGGCTTTCTGCTATAAGCTATCAGCTTACTACTTAGATAGAATTGTAATTATTACATTGGCTGAGGATAAATAATTTGATAATTTTTGTCCGTTCACAAAAAAAGAATCTGGAGCATAAATGAAACACTCAAAAAGAATTATGATAATTATTCTTGCAGTAGCTGGATTGATATTTAATTTCTCTGAGTTAGATGCGCAAAAAAAGAAACTTACCTACAAACAAGTTTATGAAGGGGGCGGAATGCGTGGAATGATGGGCATGATGGGAATGGGACGCGCAATGGGCTGGGTTGATGATGAACATTATATTGAAATGAAGGCCGATCCGGCAAAACCGGGTTCTCGTCCAATGATGATGAAAACAAGTGTAAAAGATGGAACATCGGAACCTATAGTAGATAACAGCAAAGTTCAGCTTCCGGAAGGTTTTTCGATTGACCGGCCTAGTGCAGCATCAAAAGATTATAATTACTATCTCTTTAATGCAAAGAAAAATCTTTATTACTACTCACGCCCGGAAAATACTTTTAAGCAGTTAACAACTGATGACGCGGAAGAAAAAGTTGCTCAACTTTCTCCCGACGGTAAAAAAGTGGCTTATGTTAAAGGCAACAATCTTTATGTTTTTGATACCGAGCTTGAAAAAGAAACACAGTTAACAAAAGATGGCGCCGAATTAATTTATAACGGCTGGGCAAGCTGGGTTTATATGGAAGAAATTTTGGGTAGAGCAACAGCATATTCTGCTTTCTGGTGGTCGCCCAAAAGTGATAAAGTTTGTTTCTTAAGATTCGATGATAGTCCGGTTCCCGATTTTCCAATATATCATGCAGATGGACATCATGGAAAACTTGAACACCAGCGTTATCCAAAAGCCGGCGATCCAAATCCTTATGTAAAATTTGGAATTGCAAACATTGCCGATGGAAAAATTACTTGGGCCGACTTTGATGAGAAGGCTGATCAATACATTGCATGGCCAACATGGACTAAAGATAATCGTCTTACAGTTCAATGGATGAATCGTACGCAAGACAATATTATTCTTTATTGGATTGATACCAATACCGGAAAGAAAACTGAACTCTACAACGAAAAACAAAAAGAGTGGGTTGAGTGGTTCGAAGATTTATATTTCTTCGATAACAACAGCGGCTTCTTGCTTAAATCTAATGTCGATGGCTGGGATCACCTTTACTATTACGATCTAAATGGGAAATTGAAGAAGCGTTTAACTCAAGGAGATTGGCAAGTAACAAACACTGTTTTGGTTGATGAAGCAAACAAGAAAGTTTATTTCCACAGTCCGCTTAAAAACAGTACGGATAAATATCTTTGCGTTGTTGGCCTTGATGGAAAAGATTTCAAGCAGTTAACCGCAAGTCCGGGGCAACATACGGCAAGCGTTTCTCCTAAAGGAAAATATTACATTGATTCTTACAGCAACATTACAACTCCAACAAAGAGTGAGCTGTACTCAATTGATGGAAAGCTGATAAAAACTTTGAGTGACAGCAAAAACAATCAGTATGATGAATATGCATTAGCAAAACCGGAATTGTTTAGAATTCCTTCGGGCGATGGATTTGAATTACCGGCTATATGGTATTTGCCGGCGGATTTTGATCCGAACAAAAAATATGCAGTAGTTTTTAATGAGTATGGCGGACCAAATAGTGCTTCGGTTAGAAATTCTTACGCGATGGGATTAGGCCAAAGTTATTTCGCTCAACAAGGTGTAATTGCTATCTCTGTTGATCACCGCGGATCCGGACACTTTGGTAAAAAAGGGCAAGCGTTAATGCATCGCAATCTCGGCAAGTGGGAATTGTTCGATTACTCTGCAGCAGTAAAGTGGCTCAAAACAAAATCATTCATTGATTCAACACGCATTGGTATTACCGGCGGAAGTTATGGCGGGTATGTAGCCGCTCTTGCTGTAACTAAAGGAGCAGATTTCTTTACCCACAGTATTGCTGAATATGGTGTGATGGATTGGATGCTTTATGATAATGTTTACACTGAAAGATATATGGATACACCTTCTGAAAATCCGGAAGGATATAAGGCTGGTTCAGTCATGAATTATGTTAATAAATTCAAAGGCAAAATGCTTATAACACATGGAACTATTGATGATAATGTTCATCTGCAAAATTCAATTCAGCTTGTTACGGAATTGCAGAAGCAGAATAAGGGATTTGAAATGATGTTTTATCCAAACTTCCGTCATGGAATTGGAATGCCCCATGTAACGAAATTGAAAAATCAATTCTGGTTTAAGCATCTGCTTGGAAGAGAACTTGATGTAAATAAAGATTAATCCAAAATAATTCTTGCTCGTGGTCGGATCAAGATCACGATCACGAGCAAGATTAAGATCAAGAATAACAAAACAACTTATCAACAATATCTAGTATCAAGAAGCCAGAAACGAGCATCCAGATGGACTACAATGAAAACCCAAAATCATATTACGCGCCTATGCATACTGCTGAGCATATTCTGAACGGAACAATTAATAAAATGTTCGGCTGCGGGAGAGCCTTTAGTGCGCATATCGAAAAGAAAAAATCTAAATGCGATTATCATTTCACACGCGACCTGACAGTAGAAGAAATTTCTTTAATCGAAGAGAAAGTAAATTCAGTTATTCTTTCTGATGTGAAAGTGACTGAAAGTTTTATGCTTAGAACCGAAGCTGAGAAAGAGTTTATTCTTTCCCGTTTACCGGATGAAGCCGGAGAAACTTTGCGTGTTATAACTATTGGCGATTACGATAAATGTCTGTGTAGCGGTCCTCACGTTGACTCTACAAAAATAATTGGCGGATTTAAAATTGTATCATCAAGTTTTGATAATGGCGTGCTGCGGGTGAGATTCAAAATCAACGAGCAGAAAGCATGAAAAAGTTTTTCCTTATTATAATATTTATGATGTTTGCAGTTACTAGCCAAGCACAGATTCTTTCGAAAACCGATAAAGAAGAAATCCTAAAAGTGCTGGAAGCCCAGCGTGTTGCTTGGAATGAAGGCGCTCTTGAGAAATACATGCAAGGTTATTGGAATTCGGACTCTCTTCGTTTCATTGGTAAAAGCGGTGTAAGATTTGGCTGGGACGAAACGTTGGAATCATACAAAAAAGGATATCCCACTAAGGATGAAATGGGAAATCTGGTTTTTGAAGTAATTTCTCTGGAAGGTATAAGCGAAAGCACCGCGTTTATGATAGGGAAATGGAGTCTCATAAGAAAAGAAAACAACGTTTTTGGACATTTTTCGCTAATTTGGAAGAAAATCAAGGGAAAGTGGCTAATCACATCAGATCATTCCTCGTAACCAGTTGTCATAAAAACCTTCTCCCAACAGTAAATTAAATTGTGAAATTATTCGATTTGAGTTTATTTTTGCGTGTCAAAAATTGAGGGATTGCGACATGGCGGAAGAACTCTTCCTGAACATTAAATTCAAAAACCGTAAAACCGGTGAACTTAAAGATGGTTATGTCAAAGTTCCCGATCTTACCAAGTACGCCAACGGCTTAAAAAAGTACTTCGATATTCACCAGTTTCGGATTTGCGAGAAAAGATTAGTCGGTCGTGACGAATTTGAAAATAAAGGAAAGGTCTGAAATTGCCTAGATTGGTAAATAAGCTTCAGTCGTTAATTTCTCAACTAATACTCTTTTCTTATATCGCTTTCTCGTTGGTATCGCTGCAAAATTGCACAAAACATAAGCAAGATGAATCTACTTCGGAGCAGCTTGCTCATGATAAAGCAGAAGTGGTAAAATTTCTTCTTCAAAAATTCAATGCGGAAGTTTTTGATTGCAAAAGCCAAATTGTCTTAGAGAAAACCGTTGTTGCCGATACCGCACTAATTGGTGTTTTTGAAAAGGGGAATGAGACTTACCTCAACGCCCAAATTAAAACAGATTGTTCAAAAAAATATTTTATCCGGCTTAAATGTTCGGATGAAGTGCTGGCTCAGTACAGAAAAACGAAATCGAACAATGCTATAATTGCAGCAAGCTTTAATCGTATTGATCACGCAGAGATAATTGCAAATGTTGACTCGCTTGATGGAGTTAATCCGGCAATTAACTTGGGTGAATCGGTAATTCTATCCGGAATATGTTACGAAATTAGAGAAACACCAACGGGTCTAAATGCAAACTGATTTACTAGACTTTGAGCAGTTTAACGGGTTTATTCAATCTAACAGAACAGCTGTTGTTTATTTTAGTACGCCGGATTGTAACGTATGTAAAGTTTTAAAACCCAAAGTGATGGAACTGCTGAAAGAAGATTTTCCTAAATTCACTTTTGGTTATGTCGATTGCGATTCCAACAAAATTACTGCCGCGCAAAATTCTGTTTTTACCGTTCCCACTTTAATTGTTTTTGCAGAAGGCAAAGAAGTTTTACGGAAATCCAGAAACATCGGTTTAGCCGAATTGAATGAGGAAATCTCAAGAATTAACTCGTTTTTTGATTAGTTTTTGCCTCGGCCTTAAATTCTTTATATTTTTTTCGATAATTCTACTAGCGTTTAGTTTATTTTGAAAAGCAAATTTATCTCTACTAGAATTGCTGGTTTTTGTATGAAAATTATTGGAGATTTAAAAAGTTAACAAAACAGCGACAATCAGATTGTCGGTTGGTATTATATCCGGGTTAGTGATGAGTGAAGTAATAAAGAAGCATAAAATTCTTGTTGTTGAAGATGATGAAATTTCTAGGGATGTTTTAATTCTCTTTCTCAAAAGTCAGTTTGATATTGATGAAGCGAGAAACGGGCAAACTGCATTAGAAAAAGTTGACAACAACCAGTACGATTTGATTTTAATGGATGTAAACCTTGGGCGGGGCATGACCGGATTGGATATAACCAAAAATTTAAAACAGAGACCTCATTACGCTAATGTGCCGATTATTGCAATTACTGCATTTGCAATGAAAGGAGATAAGGAAGAATTTCTCCAAGCGGGATTCGATCATTATCTGGCTAAACCATTCACACGCGAAGAGCTGCGGGCTACAATAAAAAAATATCTGCATTAATAAAAAATCCCGCCTAAGCGGGATTTTTTATTTCTTACTGTTTTCCGCTACCAACAAATTTACCGCTCATCACTATTATTCTATAAGAATCAGAAGGAACATAGGTGAAATCGGAGTCATCACCACCATCCCGGCGCCCGCTTACTAAACACTTATTACACCGGATTACGCTTAAACAATGGCACGCAAATGCGCGCTTGTTTTTGTGCCAATCATTGTGCATATTCCAGACACAATTTTAGGAATCGGAGATAAAATGCCATCTGTCCAAGAACAAAATAAAAAAGAACGATTGAGTTTTTTTGTTAATTCTGAATTATCTAACAAGGTCAACAGTATTTCAAAACAAACTAATTTACCAGTAAGCGAAATAGCTAGAAAAGCTTTGCAGAATTTCATTGACCAAGTTGAGAAAGAAAAAATTGAAACTGAACTAGAAGCTGGATACAAATCCAATTACGAATATTATCTAAAAACTCAAGAGGAATGGAAATATGCCGACAAAGAATGAAAC
>Ga0172380_10008007_pt1 | contig 11723 bp, 13 predicted proteins | sample Leawe162metaG_FD_119747 | JGI IMG/M metagenome (GOLD analysis project Ga0172380, IMG submission 119747) | Leachate microbial communities from a municipal landfill in Southern Ontario, Canada - Leachate well 162 metaG | ecosystem: Engineered > Solid waste > Landfill > Unclassified | place... | reverse complement strand
TGTGCCAACACTGAAAAAATCGACTTCACGGGCAAGGAGGTCGGCCAGGGTAACTGCTGCCGGAATTTCAATCATCACCCCAACCTGAATCGTACTGTCAAAGGGAGTACCGGAATCATTCAGTTCCCGCTTGGCTTCTTCAAGCAGTGCTTTGACTGCACGCACTTCCTCCATACCGGAAATCATCGGAAACATTATTTTTACCGGTCCGTCTGCGCTGACCCGTAATATAGCTCGCAACTGCTTTTTGAATTCATCCGGCATGCACAATGACAAACGGATCGCACGTACACCGAGGGCGGGGTTGGTTTCCTCTACCTGATCCATTCCCTCAAGCAGCTTGTCGCCACCGGCATCAAGAGTGCGAATGGTAAGAGGGTGTGGAGCAATTGCCTGCTGCATCGCCCGATATATGGCAAGCTGTTCTTCTTCGTCGGGCATAAAGGCACGGTTCATAAAGAGCATCTCGGTACGATACAATCCGACGCCGCTCCCACCATGCCCCAAAACTGAAGCGCCCTCTTCCGGTATCTCAACGTTGCCACGCAGATGCATCGAATGGCCATCAAGTGTTACAGCTGGCAAGGGTACGGTTTTCAGAAGTTCATATTCAACGTATTCATAGTGCTGCTTACGACGGAGAGATGACTGAAATGTTTCCTGATCCGGATCAACAACCACAGTTCCGGATAATCCGTCAACAATAACTGCAACACCATCCAGGACAAGATCAGTTATACCCTCGACACCCATAACCGCCGGCAGATCGAGAGCGCGAGCAAGTATGGCTGTATGAGATGTTCGACCGCCAATTTCAGTTATGATGGCAAGAACATTGGTTCGATTGACCTGAAGCATATCGGCAGGAGAAAAGTCATGCGCTGCGATAATAGTCTGCCCCTCATGCTGAGGAAACGGCTCAACAGCTTCACCGCTCATACTACGCAGCACGCGTTCAATGACCGTTTCTACATCGCTGATACGCTCACGCAGATACGGGTCATCGATGCTGGCGAAGGTTTCCCGGTAACGGTGAAGGGTTCGCCTGAGGGCTCCTTCGGCATTGATCATGCCGGTTCTTATGATTTCTGACGTTTCAGTTGCCAGTCGCTCATCAGCCAGGATCATCAGGTGAGTTTCAATAAAAAAGAGGTGGTCTTCACCACTTGTTTCTGCGAGGCGGGTTTTAAGCGATTCAAGTTCAACGCGGGTATCTTCAATCGCTTGGGCAAGCCGGGCTATTTCATGGCAAACAGCCTCAGAGGGAATAGGATACTCGGAAACGACAGTTCTGCTACGATCAATAATACACAGCCTTCCCATTGCAATCCCGGGCGACGCCGCGATTCCAGAGAAAGTTCGCATATCATTCCTCGCCAAAGCCATTGGAAATCAATTCTCCAATAGTCTGAAAAGCCTCGGCTTCATCCGCACCGTCGACCGTCAAGCGAACTGAAGAACCCTTCGAGGCCGCCAGCATCATAATACCCATTATACTTTTTCCGTTAACCTCCACACCCTCCCGAGCCAGCTTGACGTCGGAATTGAAACGGCTTGAAGTTTTCACAAGGAGGGCTGATGCACGTGCATGCAAGCCAAGTTTGTTTATAATTAAAAACTCTTTCTGGAGCATATTTCAGTATTCCTTGAGATGCATTATTATTTTTTCAAATTCACTTTAATAATTCTCCCGCGACGATAATACCTTCGCGACCAGATCGATGTAAATTTGTTGCAAGCTCGGCAACCGGCATTCGTTCACGACGCGAACAAAATTCTATCAGCATCGGCAAATTCACTCCGGTAACAACTTCGACACACCCCTCCTTTAAAAAAGACATCGCCATATTTGATGGCGTACCGCCAAAAAGATCGGTCATAATAATTGCACCGTCAGAATGCACCGATTCAACAGCTGCCACTACGCGAGCCATGATATCATCGGCCCGTTCATCGGGAGCAACTTCCACGGTAGCGCAGCTTTCAATTGATCCGACAATCATCTCAGCAGACAATTTGAGAGCAGTTGCCAGGCCAGCGTGAGTAACAAGTACTAATCCTATCATTTAAGCCCCTTTTCAATATCCCTGTGAGTAATTCGCACTGAGGGCCACGTTTCCTGTAAATGCATCCCGGTGGCCTCTGCTATGGCAACAGAGCGATGACGCCCACCAGTACAACCAATTGAAATGGTTAAATACGTCTTCCCTTCCTGACGATGTGCAGGCAACAGCATATCCAGAAGAGGGAAGAAATGATCCAGAAATTGTGCTGTAACAACGTTATCGAGGACATAATCTCGAACCGGATCATCAAGACCTGAACCATCTTTCAATTCCGGCACGAAAAACGGGTTCGGAAGAAAACGAACATCCATGACGATACTGGATTCAAGCGGCACGCCGTACTTAAATCCGAACGATTGGACTTCCACTACAAGCTGATTTTCTTTCTCTTCACCCCTGACGATTCTCAGAATAAATTCCTTAAGCTGGTGTACCGTAAACTCTGAGGTGTCAATCAATCGGGTTGCCATCTGCCGAAGGCCACTCAGACGATCCCGTTCAATTCGGATGCCTTCGGCAACCGTACACTGTTCATCGGCCGGGTGGCGCCGTCGCGTTTCTGAAAATCTCCGAACCAGAATATCATCAAGAGCATCAAAAAAGAATATTTCTACCGTATGTCCGGCTCCCGTAATTTTGTGAAAAGCGCTTTCATACCCCTTGAAAAATTCCCGCCCACGGATATCTGCAACAAGTACGATACCTTTGAAACTCTCACCTGATTTACCGATCAAATCAACAAAACGTTTGAAAAGGCGCACGGGAAGATTGTCAATGCAATAAAAGCCTTCATCTTCCAAGGCTCTGACTGCAGTTGATTTCCCGGAACCGGACATCCCGGTGATAACGATAATACGCATACCCTACTCTACCTCATCCCCGAGAGGCCTGGCTTCGATACGAGCCAAAAGACGTTCCTGGAAATCGCGGGCCGAATGGTATCCCATACCTTTAAGCAGATTATTTCGAGCTGCAACTTCAATAATTGAGCCTAGATTTCGACCAGGTCTGACCGGAATAATGATATGCGGTATCTCAATACCAAGGATCGTTACGGTACGGTCATCTACACCCAACCTATCATATTCATGCGATTCATCCCACTCCACAAGCTCCAGGAGAATATCAACAATTTTCTTGTCGCGAATAGCGGAAACCCCGTAAAGGTCCTTGATATTGATAATACCAAGGCCGCGAATTTCCATCAAATACTGCAGCGACTCCTCTGCCTGCCCGATCAGTACCGCCGGCATTTTCTTCTTTATGAACACCATGTCGTCTGCCACAAGACGGTGCCCACGAATAACAAGATCAAGGGCACATTCGCTTTTACCGATGCCACTTTTCCCGGAAATCAAAACACCGACACCAAGTACATCCATAAGAACACCATGAAGATGGGTCGTCGGCAACAATCGTTCTTCAAGGAATTTAGTGATCAGTGATATGAAAGTGGAAGATTGATGAGGTGTAGCAAGTACCGGAATAGCGTGAGAGTCTGCCAGGTCCAGCAGGAGTTGTGGCGGTCGTAAATTTTTTGTAACAATGAAGCACGATATTGGAAAGCTGCAGAGAGCAGCAAGATTCTCTGCAGCTACTTGGTTGTCAATCTGCTGAAGGTAAGAAATTTCGGTATTGCCGAGCACCTGCAATCGGTCCGGATGCAGGTGCTCGGAGTAACCGGCCAGCGCCAGTCCCGGTTTCTGAATACGTGAACTGGAGACACGATGCAGGAGTCCCAGCCTGCCTGCCAAAAGCGACAAACTGAGGCCATATTCGTTTTCAGTCAGCAGATCTTGTATCGAGAGCGAAATACCGTCCATAAGGATCGTTCTACCTAGGCACGATGCGGTTCTATCAAACCAAAGTTTCCGTCTTTACGACGATACAGGACATTAATTTCACTGCTGTCGGCATCAGTAAAAACAATGAAATCCTTGTGGAGAAGATCCATCTGCATAACGGCCTCTTCAACCGACATCGGCTTGGCGGTCTCTGTGGTGGTTTTAATAACAACAGACTCGGTGCTGGCTTCAATACTCTCCGCTTCAAAAATCTTTTTAGAGAGTTGACGTCCATGCTCATCACCGTTCGGTTTGTGAGCTTTGATCTTTTCCTTGTAACGAACAAGTTGACGTTCAATTTTGTCGATGACCGCATCAATGGCGGCATACATGTCATTAGTCGCATCGGAAGCCTTTGTGCTGACCCCTTTTGAGTTAATTACAATTTCAACAATGTGGCGAATCTTTTTTTCTACGGAAAAGAACACCTGTACATTAATCGGGCCGTCAATATACTTTGTGACCCGCTCAAGTTTTTCTTCAGCATACGCCTTGAGAGCGTCGCTCTGTTCCATGTGCCTGAAAGTCATCGTTACCTGCATACAATCCTCCTGTGTAATTGGTGCTGTGAAGTGGACGACTGCCAAAACAGCAGATCGTCAAAAATGTCTTTTTCGCTCTGAAGATGAACCATAATTCAGCATCTCGCGGTATTTGGTTACCGTACGACGAGCTATATTTACCGTTTGATCTGCCAGCAATTCAGCAATTTTCTGATCGGAGAGCGGTTTTTTGGGATTTTCCTTTTCGATAATTTCTTTGATTCTGTTTTTTACACTTTCGGATGCGACAAAATCACCCTCACTGGTCGAGAGTCCGCTGTTAAAGAAATATTTCAGTTCCAGCAACCCCTGCGGTGTCTGCATATATTTATTGGTTGTAACCCGACTTATGGTTGATTCATGCATGCCGATATCTTCGGCAATGTCTCGCAGCACCAGGGGCCGCAGGAACTCAATACCCCGGTCGAAATACTCGCGCTGAAAGCGGATAATACTTTTTGCAACCTTATAGATGGTTCTCTGCCGTTGTTGGATACTCTTGATCAGCCAGACTGCCGACCGCATCTTATCATTAATATAATGCTCAGCCTGCGAGTCAACTGCAGCATTGCCACGGGCATCTGCATACTGGGTGCTGACTTTCAGGTTAGGCAATCCTTCTTCATTCAGCATGACAACGTAATCGTCACCAACCTTATGCACAAAGATATCCGGAGAGATATAATGCACGTCATCGGTGCTGAATGACGAGCCGGGGCGTGGATCAAATCCGGAAATGATCCTTGAAGCGGCAAGCACCTGATTCATGTCAACTTTTAATGACCTGACGATTTGTTTGTAGTTTCTTTTTTCAAGGTCACCAAGATGATTCTGCAAGATACTTTCGACTACACTCCCGGCCATACCCAGATTCCGTGCCTGAATCAGCAGGCACTCCCGGAGATCACGGGCAGCAACGCCTGGTGGATCAAATTCTTGAATGCATTCGAGCACATCCATGACATCCTCTTCAGTCGCTGAACTTGCCGCTGCAATTTCCTGCAGGGACGCACGCAGATAGCCATAATCATCAACATTGCCGATGATCACCTCACCCACACGAACATCCATTTCAGAGTACTGGCCCATATGGAGCTGCCACAACAAGTGATCGATCAGGGTACCTTTTTTTGTCAGCAGATTTTCAAAGGAAGGGCGCTCATCTTCCCCACCGTACTGCTGTTCTCCCGAGCTGTAGTTGTATCCGTCAAGGTAGCTGTCCCAGTCGCGAAGGGTTTCCTCACCGGTTTCCACCTCATGGAAATCCGCAGCCTCATGATCAGGCTCAAGTTCCTGTTCCGCCACTTCGAGTGTGTCGGGCTCACGAATTTCTTCCATCTCAGTCGATTCTTCAAGGAGAGGATTTTCTTCCAGCTCTTGAAGGACAAGATCCTGAAGTTCCAGACGCGTCAACTGAAGCAGCTTGATAGCCTGCTGCAACTGGGGTGTCATCACCAGTTGCTGGGACATTTTCAGTTGTTGACGCATCTCCATTGCCATGAAACACTGACCTCAATCCGGATACGGGGTCTAATCGTATCGAGAGTATATTAATTAGAGTCGAAAGTCTTTACCCAGATAAATCTCTTGAGCTTTTTTACTTGCTGCAATCTCGTCCGGAGTGCCGTATTCAAGAACCACGCCGCTGCTCATAATATATGCTGAATCACAGACACCCAATGTCTCACGGACATTATGATCTGAAATCAATACACCAATATTTTTGTTTTTAAGAGAAACAATCAAATCCTGGATATCCGCAACAGCAATTGGATCAATCCCGGCGAATGGCTCATCCAGCAGAATGAAAGAAGGGTTTGTTATAAGAGCCCGAGCAATTTCGACCCGTCTCCGTTCTCCACCTGAAAGCGCATACCCCTTGGATGATGCAATATGTGTAATGGAAAATTCCTCCAGTAGCTGTTCCATTTTCTCACGACCAAGGTGCTTGTCAGACTCAACTGTTTCAATAATCGCCATCAGGTTATCTGCAACCGACAGCTTGCGAAAAACAGATGCTTCCTGCGGAAGATAACTGATCCCGCGCCTTGCTCGCTGGTACATAGGAAGCACTGTTATATCTTCATCACCAAGAAAAACCTGGCCACTGGCCGGCTGTGTCAACCCGACCACCATGTAAAAAGTTGTTGTCTTACCGGCTCCGTTTGGTCCCAGCAGTCCGATTACTGATCCGGATGAGATCGAAATATCGACACCACTGACTACCTGGCGACTGCCGTAGTTTTTTTTAAGAGATTTCGTCCAGAGTCTGGAAGAGTCAACGACTTCCGGCATCGCTTTCCCTTGCCGGCGGGTTAATAACCGCCTCGACACGTGCTTTCGGATCCCCGCCACTTGAGACATCACTCTTGTCGTCATCAACGTAATAGGTAATCACTTTTCCTCTGACACTGTTACTTCCCTGCTCAATTCGGGGCGATCCGCTCAAAACGATACGACCGTTGCTGCTTTCATAGACGGCCTGATCGGCAAATCCGGTTCTATTCTGCTGAACAATCCTGACGCTTCCAAATGCTTCAACCTTTTCAACGTCCCCTTTTTTATCCGAATAGCTGACAACAAGTTTATCGGAAAATATGGTGACATCGCCCTGTTTTGCTACAACCTTTCCGGAGAAGATCGCCGTTTTCGCTTTGTTGTCAGTAGTCATCTCGTTGGATTTTACGGTTATCGGCAGGTCAGAACGATCCTTGTGAACTGAGGTAGCGTCAGAAAAAGCTGATACAGGCAAAAGAGACCACAAGCAGATCACTATGATGCAAAGCAGATGTAATTTCATCGAATATACCTTAGCAAAAGTCGGGTGACGACAACAATGTATCAATACGTTACCCATCTCTATCTGGAAAAAATTGAAGAATTCACCGAAGAATAAAAACGAGCCAGCTGAGTTTTGACATTAAAATTCATCCCAACGGCAGTAAGCTGCAATCTTTGTTGCCGAAAAGTCACCGGATCGGCAGTTGAGAAGGTAGCAGTTGCGCCCGTGTACAAAATGGAACTGGTTTCAAAACTGGCTCCATCTTCAGTTTTAACATGAACATGACCATTAAGCCGGACCGTTTTTGCAACACTTAAATACTCGCCTCTGTCTGCTGTAACAGTTATCGCCCCGTGCGACCGAGTGCGTTGGAACTCCATCCGAATATCAGAGAGATACGCCGTATCGCCCCCTTTATCGTAGTCAACCCGTTCTGAAACGAGCTCCCATACAACAAGGCCACTCTGGATTTCTGAAAAACGAGCCTTTTTCAAGGCGACATCAATGTTGTGGGGAAGCTGCTGATTGGACGATCGAACCGGCGCTATTCCATGAGGACTATTCCGGAACACGACGGTCGCGATGCCGATAATCGCCGCCATCACAAGGAGTGCCAGCAAAGGCCTGATATAAACGGGCGATACCATAATAGAGAGGAACTATACCATTGAGGAGCAGGACTGTCCAGTACAACGTAGCATGGTTGATGTTTTTGGCACAAAGATTGAATCTATAATTCGTAGCGGGCAGCAACCTCATCCCACAGCCCCCTGCCTTTGAGAATCAGATCACATACTTCACGCACCGCACCGCGTCCGCCGGAGCAGGAAGTTACATAGTGGGCTGCGTTACGGGCTTCAATAAGCGCATCAGCCGGAGCCGCTGCAAAACCCACGCGCCGCATTACCGGAACATCAATGACATCATCTCCCACATAGGCTATCTGACTGTCAATAAGCCCCGTCTTCTGTTTCACATCTTGATAACTCTCAAGCTTTTTCAGCGCTCCTTGGTAAACCAGCTCGATCCCCAGCTCTTTGGCTCTGATATCAACAACCCGTGAGGTACGACCGGTAATGATACCAACTTCGATACCATTTCTTTGCAGCATTTTGATGCCGTGACCGTCTTTGACATTAAATACTTTGGTTTCCAGTCCATTGCCATCGTAAATAATTCCCCCGTCGGTCATAACGCCATCAACATCAAGCAGTAACAGGCGGATATCTGTTAATTTGTCATTCATCAGGCAATACCGGCCTTAAGGATGTCATGCAGGTGAATAATACCGCATGGAGCGGAACTCCGGTCGTCTTCAAAAACAAACAGGGAGGTAATGGCACGTTGCTCCATTGTCTTCAAAGCTGCCGCAGCAAGTTCGGACCGTTTGATGCGTAATGGGCCTTGTTTCATAATTTCCGAAGCACGTTGATTAAGAATATCGAAACCTTTCTCCAGTGACCGGCGCAGATCGCCATCCGTTATAACGCCAATCAGAGCGCCGCACGAATCACTGACACCGGTTACTCCGAGCCCCTTATCGGTAATCTCGAACAGAGCCTCCTTCATTAAGGTATCCTCCCGCACCAGCGGAACAGCTTCACCAGAATGCATCAGATCTTCAACCCTCAGAATCAGTTTTTTCCCGAGCGCCCCGCCGGGATGAAATATTGCAAAATCCTCCGCCTTGAAGCCCCGTTTAACCAACAGTGCCACCGCAAGCGCGTCCCCCATTGCCAATGTGGCAGTAGTGGACGCAGTCGGAGCAAGGCCAAGAGGGCACGCCTCCTCGGCAACAGACACATCAAGAAAGACGTCACTCGAGCGAGCCAGGTTTGATTCAGAATTGCCGCTCATTGCCACGAGAGGCGCCCCCAGACGCTTTATCGAGGGAAGTATCCGGAGGATTTCCTCCGTTTCGCCACTGTTTGATATGGCAATCACGACATCTCCGGTCATGATCATCCCCAAATCGCCATGGATCCCTTCGGCAGGATGCAGAAAAAAAGCCGGCGTACCGGTGGAAGCCATGGTGGAGGCGATCTTCTGGCCAACCAGCCCTGATTTCCCCATCCCACTGACAATCACGCGACCTGGACTTCGTAATATTAAATCAATCGCCTTTTCAAACGAATCGTCAATGCGGTCAGCCATGGCAGAAAGGGCCTGCGCCTCAACCCGGATTACCCTGCGTGCCTCATCAATAACGGTCATGCCGTCGGCCTTTGTTTAATAACAAAATCAAGAGTTTTCAGAGTCTTCAGCAGTCCCGGAAGTTCACTAAGGGGAATTGAATTTGGACCGTCACAGAGAGCCTTGTCAGGGTCTTCATGGACTTCCATGAAAATGCCGTCAATTCCGGTGGCAACCGCCGCACGCGACAGATATTCAACAAACTCGCGCTGACCGCCCGAACTATCCCCCTGCCCTCCGGGGAGCTGGACGCTGTGGGTAGCGTCAAAGACCACCGGATAGCCGGTGGAGCGCATTACCGGAAAGCTGCGCATGTCCACCACGAGATTGTTATAGCCGAAAGAAGCCCCACGTTCTGTAAGAATAATATCCTCATTACCGCTGGCAGCAATTTTTCCGGCAACGTTTTTCATGTCCCAAGGGGCCAGAAACTGCCCTTTTTTGACATTGATAATCCGGCCGCTCTTTGCAGCCGCCACGAGCAGATCAGTCTGCCGGCAGAGAAAAGCCGGAATCTGGAGGATATCCAGCACTTCAGCGGCCGGTGTAATCTGCTCAATGGAGTGAACATCCGAAATCACCGGAACGCCCAATGCATCCTTGACCTTACGCAAAATGGCAAGTCCATCTTTCAGCCCTGGTCCACGATACGCATTGATCGAGGTCCGGTTTGCCTTGTCGTAGGAAGCCTTGAAAATCAAAGGGATCGAAAGTCCATTGCAAATCGTCATCAACCGTTCGGCATGCCGCATGGTTGCGGCCTCATTCTCGATCACGCATGGCCCGGCGATCAGAACCAGCGGGCGATTGTTACCGATCTTCACGTTTCCTGTAAAAATTTCTCGGGTCATGATCTATCCCTTGTTTCTCTGCACCAGAGAGGCACCGACAAAAGCCCTGAAAAGCGGGTGCGGAACAAGCGGCTTTGACTTGAACTCCGGATGAAACTGGCACGCAAGGAACCAGGGATGATCCGCAATTTCCACCACTTCGACCAGATCTTTGTCCTTGTACACTCCCGACAGGATAAGCCCTTTTTTTGTCAACAAATCACGATACGAGTTGTTGAACTCGTAACGGTGACGGTGACGTTCCGAAATATCGGTTTCATTATAGGCGGTATGGGCAAGCGTTCCCTTTGCGATGGTACAGGGGTAAGCTCCTAAACGCATGGTGCCGCCTTTTTTGCTCACCGCTTTCTGTTCCTCCATCAAGTGAATGAGGGCTTCGCCCCCTTCCTGCCGGAATTCGCTCGAACAGGCTTCTTTAATTCCACAGACATTGCGGGCGAATTCAATCACCGCCATCTGCATACCGAGGCAAATTCCAAAGAAAGGGATCTTGCGCTTACGTGCATACTCGATCGCCATGACTTTCCCCTCAGTGCCGCGCTCGCCAAAGCCACCGGGGACGAGGATTCCGTCGACGTCCTCAAAATGCCCGTCTGCACCGTCACGCTCTATCTTTTCTGCATCCAGGTATTTCAGGGAAACCCTGCAGTCGTTGGCAATTCCACCATGCGTCAGCGCCTCAGCCAGTGATTTATAGGACTCAGTCAAATCGACGTACTTGCCGACAATCGCGATACGCACCTCGCCGTTGCTGGGGTGGCGCAGTTTTTCCACCACATCCTGCCATTTTGTCAAATCAGGCGCTTTGGTCCAGATATTCAGCTTCTCGACAATCTGATCGTCCAGATGCTCTTTGTTAAGCGCCTGCGGGACTGCGTAAATGTGTTCGGAATCGACGACAGGAATAACATCCTTTTCGCCAACGTTACAAAACAGTGCGATCTTCTTCTTCATATCATCCGGCAGGTCACGCTCGCAGCGACAGAGAAGTATATCAGGCTGAATGCCGATTTTGCGCAGTTCCATAACAGAATGTTGGGTCGGCTTGGTTTTCAGCTCGCCGGCTGTGCGGATGTATGGCACCAGAGTAACATGGACATAGAGCGCATTACCCTGCCCGCGATCAAAGCGGAACTGGCGGATCGCCTCCAGAAAGGGGAGCGACTCGATGTCGCCGACCGTCCCGCCAACCTCGACTATCGCAACATCGGCACCTTTGGCGTTTTCAATAATCTTGTGCTTGATCTCGTCAGTGATGTGCGGAATGACCTGGACCGTCCCCCCCAGATAGTCACCGCGACGCTCCTTGGTGATGACGGAAAAGTAGACCTGACCAGTAGTAAAGTTGCTTTTTTTTGAAAGAACGGCACTCGTAAAGCGCTCGTAATGCCCCAGATCAAGATCGGTTTCAGCACCATCATCGGTAACAAAAACCTCACCATGCT
>Ga0172380_10008006_pt1 | contig 11723 bp, 10 predicted proteins | sample Leawe162metaG_FD_119747 | JGI IMG/M metagenome (GOLD analysis project Ga0172380, IMG submission 119747) | Leachate microbial communities from a municipal landfill in Southern Ontario, Canada - Leachate well 162 metaG | ecosystem: Engineered > Solid waste > Landfill > Unclassified | place... | reverse complement strand
TTCGCCGAGGTTGCCGGTTGCTACCAGAAACTGCCGGAACATTTCGGATACCTGCCAGTCAACCGAGGCCAGACCGCCGACAAACATGGTGATGGCCCAGATGCCGATGATGCCGCCGATTGCTGCGGCAATGCCGAAAAACACTCCCGATCCCTTGCTTGTTCTTTCCTGTGATTCCATGATATTCTCCCTGTCAGTTATCAATTATATCTGTTGATTACTCTTCCGGTTCCTGTAAAAGAAAGAGCTGTTTATATTGAAGGTCTTATCAGCCGCCGAGGATTGCTTCCAGCCATCCTGCGGCCAGGCGGACGATACCGTGTTGGGCAAGAGCACTGAGCAGACAGGCTGCACCCCATAATCCGCTCAGGACCGTGACTGCTACGATAACTCCCAAGCCGACTTCTGCCGCCTGTTGATCAATCGCCTCTTGGCTGGTGTCATCATCAATGGTGCTGTTTGCGGTCGTAGTAGCTTTCATGGTGTGCCTCCTTGCTATCTTGCGTTCTGTTTTTTTTATAATTGTCAACCGCCCATTATCGCGGAAATCCAACCCGAGATCATGCCGGCGATACCATACTGGGAGATGCCGCCGATGAGGCAGGCAACGCCCCAGATGCCGATCAGGGCGCTCAGGATGCCGATCAGGCCGATAGCGACCTGGGGAATGGCTTCTTGTTCATGGGCCTGTACTGTTGCGTTTGTCTTAGCTGTTGCGTTCATGGTGTTTCTCCTCTTGCCTGTCCTTATGGCCAATGGTTGTCTTTGCTTTATCCTAAAAGCATCTGCCGTGCCAAGGGGAAAGGCGACAATAGAAAATAGCATAACTGCATGAAATTAAATGATAAAATTTTATATCACGGCAGTCGTTCACAGGCCGGCTGGCTGTGGCGGGGGTGTGGCGCAACACAATGTGTGGCAGAGTCTTGCTACAGTGTTGTGGTGCGGCGCAGATGAGAAAAAATGAGGCATTTTGCTGCTAACTAGCTGAAAACGCAAGGAAGTAACCAAAAGGCGGCCCCGTAGGAGGGGAAAGAAGGCGCCTCGCAGTTACGAGGGGCAAAGGTGGAATGTTGTGCTGGGAGAGTGGCGAAAACAGCCCTGCCCCCCAAAAAAAAGGGTGCCCCGCAGGACACCCGTAACCAGGCAACAGCAAAGATTATTTCTCCAGTGGTTTATGGCAGAACCACCAGTCATAGCAGTCGTACTGTTTGAGCCGGTCCTTGGCCAGGAAGACATCGCCGGCAGGCGGCACGATGACCCGGTCGCCGAGCAGTTCGTTATTGGGCCAGTCGGCCGGCATGGCTCCCTGCTTGTCCGCGGTCTGCAGGGCCTTGACGGCGCGGAGGATCTCATCCATGTTGCGGCCGATTTCCTGGGGATAATAGATCACCAGGCGCACCTTGCCGAAAGGATCGACGATAAATACGGCGCGCACGGTATTGGTGCCCTTGCCCGGGTGCAGCAGGCCCAGTTTCATGGCGATCTGGTCGTTGGCGGCAATAATCGGAAACTGGATTTCCACATCCAGTTTTTCCTTGATCCATTCAATCCATTTGATGTGGGAGAAGACCTGATCAATGGACAGACCGATCAGCTCGCAGTTCATTTCTTTAAATTTGTCGAATCTTTTCTGGAAGCCGACAAATTCCGTGGTGCAGACCGGGGTAAAGTCGGCGGGGTGGCTGAAAAGCACGAACCATTTCCCCTCCAGGTCGCCGGGAATACTCATGGGACCATGGGTGGTCTGGACGGTGATTGATGGGAACAGGTCTCCTAAAAGCGGCATGTGCATTTGTTTTTCCTCCATTGTTAGTCTCCTTTTTTACGTGATTTTAGGTTATTTTATCTACATTCTTTGTCAGTCATTCATGGTGCCGCTCACCTGTTAACTCGGGTCCAGCAAAACAGCAGCCGACTGGCTGGATTCGAGCTTGCGGGCGGCAATAAAAATAAATTGGGAATTTTTTTCAGCTGTACAAACAACATAAAATTTGATATTGAAATAAGTAATTTTTACTAAATATATCCTAATTAACTAAATTGTAAAGCGAAAAAAGGAGGAGGAATGAAGAAAAAAATGAGAGGAAGGGAATTTTTGCTAATGGGAATGCTGGCAGTGCCCATGTTGCTGCCGCAAATGGCCGGGGCCATGGATAAGGTCGATACGCAGCTCTATCCTTATGCGCCGTCATTGGTAAACTGGGAAAAAAGCAAGGCGGAATTCACCCCGCCGGAAACATGCGCCGAGTGTCATCCGCAGCAGTTCGAGGAATGGACCGGGTCGTTACACGCCCTGGCTTTCAAGGATCCGGTTTACCAGGGTGAACTAAACAAGGCAGTCAAGGCGGTTGGCCATGACATCGCCAGGCAGTGCGAGGGATGCCATTCACCGGTGGGGGTGGTGACCGGGCAGGTGAAAGGCCCCGGCCTGACCGGGCTGAATTCCATAGCGCTCAACGGGGTATCCTGTGATATCTGCCACTCGGTCAAGAGCCATACCGGCTGGCAGACCCCCTACCACCAGCCGGAAAACGGCTCATTCGTCATGTCCCCAGGCAAGGAAACGGCAGACGGCGTGGTGCTGACCAAATACGGCCCCTACAAGCCTGGCGAGGATTGCGGCGAAGGCTTCCATGAGTGCGTGGAGCAGCCCCTGCACAAGACCACGGAGCTCTGCGCCAACTGCCACCAGGTGCATCATTATGAAAGCCATACGCCCCTGGAATCAACCTACCGGGAATGGAAGGATGGCCCTTATTCGGTGAAAAATATCGCCTGCCAGGACTGTCATATGGTTGATTATGACACCTTTGTCCGCTCAGCCGATGAGTTCAAGAAACCTGAACGGGGTGAATTCCGCCACTATTTCAACGGCGCCAATTTCCTGCTCTATTATCTGCTGGAGCAGGCGGCCAAAAAAGGCGGGGACGAGGCCCTGGCCGCCAATGCCCACAATAAGTTTGAAATGGCGGTAAGCCGCCTCAAGGCCGCCGCCGAGGTGGAGGTCCTGCCCATTTACCGGGACAACAAGCTGGCCGAGCTCAAGGTGCGGGTGCACAACAAACGGGCCGGCCATAATCTGCCCACCTCGCTGACCAATATCCGCCAGATCTGGCTGGAAATGACGGTCAAGGATCAGAACGGCAAGGTGATCATGACCACCGGCACCGTGGGTAAAGACGGCGAGCTGCCCGCCGAGGCCCGTCTGTTCAACTCAGACGGCATGGGTGATGGCTTCCATTTCCAGGTGGACCCGTGGAAGGTTATTTCCTTCTCCCGCCATGAAACCATTCCGCCCAAGGGCTATAAGGATGTCTATTACGGGATTAGCGCACCCCAGGCCCCAGGCCCGCTGTCCGTTGAGGTGAAGCTGCGTTACCGGCAGGCGGAGCAGAAGATTGCCCATGCCCTGCTGGCCGCCGTGCCGACCGATATCGACCTGGCCGCCACGTATGGCCTGACCGCCATGCCGGATCTGCCGGTGGTGGATATGGTGGAGAAGACGGTATCCGTGCCTGCGGCCAAATAACAACCGCCGGAGGAAGGGGCTGATGCCGCTCATGGCATCAGCCCTTTTTTTGCGGTTCCTCTCCATTGAAACAAACAGTTCTTATATTTCCAGCATACCCTGCAGTTGTCCTTATTCGAGGCGCCCCGGTTCGACTGCTAGGATAAGCGCTTCTTGGCGGAGGCAGCGCCGCTGTCACGCCGCTGCTTTCCTCGGGCTCTCGCAGCTCCTTTTGTTTTTTCCGCATACTGAGGCTGAGATCTGCCGCCCCTGCGCGGTTTGTTGCTGCCGCTTTTTTGCTCACCGCCCGTTTCGGGCTCTGCACCCTGCTTCTGCTCCTGCTTTGGCTTTTTCGGTTTCTTCGGGCGCACTTTCAGCAGGCGGGTTAATGGGACATTATGCGTCGGGATAAAACCGGTCTCAACCTCGCGCACAAGAGTATGGCCGATCAGGGTCTCGATGCCGGAGAGCAGGTTGACCTCATCGGCACTGACCAGAGAGATTCCTTCCCCCTCGGAACCGGCACGACCGGTACGGCCGATGCGGTGAACGTAGTCCTCCGGAACTTTGGGCAGATCGAAATTGATCACGTGGGGCAGTTCGCTGATGTCGATACCGCGCGCGGCGATGTCGGTGGCGACCAGGACACGGATCTTGTTGGCCTTGAAGTCGGCGAGGGTGCGGGTACGCTCTCCCTGGCTCTTGTCACCGTGGATTGCCGCAACGGAGATGCCGTCGCGTTCAAGTCGCTGAACCAGGCGGTCGGCGCCGTTCCTGGTGCGGGTGAAGACCAGCACCTGCTCCAAACCTTTGTTGCGCACCAGATGGCTGAGCAGGGCCGGCTTGCTGCTCTTGTCTACCTCATAGACCCACTGCTTCACGCTCTTTGCCGCTGAGTTTCGCGGGCTGACCTCTATCTGTACCGGATTTGTGAGGAGATCGCTGGTGAGTTGGCGGATGCCGCTGGAAAAGGTGGCGGAAAAGAGGAGGTTCTGCCGCTTTTTCGGCAACAGAGCGATGATCTTGCGGATATCGCCTATGAACCCCAGGTCGAGCATCCGGTCTGCTTCATCGAGCACCAGAATCTCAACTTGCGAAAACTTCACGGCATTCTGATTGAAAAGGTCAAGTAAACGTCCCGGCGTTGCCACCAGTATATCGATCCCGCCGCGCAGTTTCATCATCTGCGGATTGATTTTCACCCCGCCGTAAACCACACCCGACTTAAGCGAAAGGTGTTTGCCATAGGTGGCAACGCTTTCGGCCACCTGCACCGCCAGTTCTCGGGTCGGCGTCAGAATCAAGGCGCGGATGTGGTTCGCCTTCACTTTGGCGCCGGTGGCAAGACGTTGCAGCAGCGGCAGGGTAAAGCCTGCGGTTTTGCCGGTGCCGGTTTGGGCTGCGGCCATGACATCCTTACCGGAGAGGGCGGCGGGGATCGCCTTGAGCTGGATCGGAGAAGGAGCGGCATAGCCCTTTTCTTCAAGAGCACGGAGAAGGGGCTTTGCGAGTCCGAGGGAAGAAAATGACATAGGGCTGTTTCTCGATAAGTGGTTGATGGTCGCGGCAGCGGCACATGGAGTTGCCTGACGGGATAGAGAGATTGTGCGTTGCTGAGGATTATACCCATCCCCGGGGTAGATTCAACAGATATCGGGATACAAGCCGGACATTATATGCTCAAGGTGATGCTTTTGCGTAAACGGGCTAGGGCCGCTATGAAGAAAACCGCGCCGATAAGGCTGACTGCAGCATAATTGGGCCACACCACGGCAAAGCCCGCCCCGCGGTAGAGGATTGCCTGGGCGAAGGTGACGAAATGGGTGGAGGGGGCAAACTGCATGATGGTCTGCAGGATCTCCGGCATGCTCTCCCGCGGGCTGCTGCCGCCGGAGAGGATGTTCATCGGCAGCACGATGAGAATGAACAGCAGGCCGAGCTGGGGCATGGAGCGGGCCACCGTGGCAAAAAAGATGCCCATGGCCGTGGAGGAGAAGAGATAGAGGGCCGTGCCGCCCAGGAAGAGGGGGATGGAGCCGGTGATTTGCACCTGCAGCAGCCCCGTGATCACCAGCCAGAGGGACAGGCCGGCGGCCACCAGCACAATGAGGCCGTTGGCCCAGACCTTGGCCGCCATGATCTCGAAAGGGGTAAGCGGCATGACCAGCAGATGTTCAATGGTGCCCCGCTCCCGTTCCCGCATGAGTGCCGCCCCGGTGAGGACCATGCTGAGCAGGGTGATGTTGTTGATCAGCTCCATGACGCTGACAAACCAGGAGGTGGTCAGGTTCGGGTTGAATTTGACGCGCGTCAAAAGTTCAACGGGTAAGGGGGCAGGCCCGCGAAAGCCCTGTATGAACTCCCTGATTTCCCCGCCGATGATGTTCTGGATATAGCCGTCGCCGATGCCGGCCTGGTTCACCGCCGTGGCGTCAACATTAACCTGGAGCTCGGGATACCTGCCGGCCACGACATTTTTTTCAAAATCAGGCGGGATATCGATGACAAAGGTATACAGACCCGAATCCATGGCCGCGTCAACCGCCTCGATGGCAATCAGCTGCGGCTGCCGGAAATAGGGGGGCCGGAATGCATCGGCAATCCGCCGGGAAAGAGGCGAGCGGTCCTCATCGACAATGGCGATGGCCGTGTTATGCAGTTCATGGGAGATGCCGTTGGCCGCGCTGTAAATGCCGAAGGAGAAGGAGTAGATGACGGCGATGAGCAGCACCGTGTCATGAAAGAGGCTGCGCAGTTCCTTTGCCCCCAGTTGATAGATGTTGATCAGCTTTTTCATGCTCAGGCCTCCTGTTTGCGCAGCAACACCAGGCTCAGCACGAGCAGCACCGGGATAAAACAGGCCAGGGCCGTAAACTGCGCGGTCAGGTCATGGAAGCCCAGGGCCTTGGTAAAGGTGCCGACGCTGATTGACATGAAATAGCCGGCCGGAAAGTTCTTGCCGATGACCGCCGCCGCGCCGCTGAGGGAGGAGACCGGGGTGATCAGCCCGGAAAACTGGGTGGCCGGCACCAGGGTCAGGACAAAGGCGGCGATGAGGGCGGCGATCTGCGTGCGGGTAAAGACCGACACCAGCAGACCAAGAGCGGTGGTCACCGTGACGTAGAGCAATGCCCCGCAGGCCAGGGCCGGGAAACTGCCTTTCAGCGGGACCCGGAAGATGAGCATCGACATGGCAACCAGCACGAGAAAGTTGAACATGCTGATGCCGATATAGGGCAGCTGTTTGCCCAGCAGAAATTCCAGCCGGGTCACCGGCGTGGCGTACAGGTTGGCGATGGAGCCCAGTTCCTTTTCGCGCACAACCGCCACGGCCATGAGGATGGCCGGCACAAAGACCAGCAGCAGGGAGATAACCGCCGGCACCATGGCGTTGACGCTCTTAAAATCCTGATTGTAGCGGTAACGGGTTTCGATGCCGGCGGGCAGGAGCCGCGGTTTGCCCCCTGAGGCGCTCAGGGCAAGCTGGGAGAGATAATCAAGATGCACGCCCTGGACATAGCCTTTCATGGTCTCGCCCCGGAAGGGCATGGCCCCGTCAATCCAGACCGACACCACGGGTTGGCGGCCCCGCTTGAGGTCCTTGCCGAAGCCGGGCGGGATCTCGATGGCCAGCTGCAGCTCGCCGCTCATCATGCGCTGCTCCAGGCTGTCATAGCCGGTGAGCGGCGGCTTTTCGCGGAAATAACGGGAGCCGGCATAATTTTCCAGGTAAACCCGGCTTTCCGGGGTCTGATCCCGGTCGAGCACCGCGTAGGAGAGTTTGTCCACATCCAGGGTGATGCCGAAGCCGAAAATAAGCATGAGGATGGCAGTGCCCAACAGGGCGAAAACCAGCCGGATCGGGTCGCGGCTCAGTTCCTGGGTCTCCCTGCGGGCATAGGCCAGCAGCCGGAAGGGGTTGAAAAACGCAGGGGCCGGGGCGCCGTTTCCGCCAAAGCGCTCCCGGGCGGCTCCAGCCAGGGGCGCATCAGGGGCGCTGACGGCCATGTCGTCTCGTTCGGCCTCCTGCAAATAGGCGATGAAGGCCTCTTCCAGTGTCTGGCAGTTTCTGGAGCTGATCAACTCCCCCGGCGCGCCGCTGGCCAGCACGCGGCCGGCATGCATCAGCGAGATGCGGTCACAGCGGCTCGCCTCGTTCATGAAATGGGTGGAAACAAAGATGGTGACGCCCTGGTGCCGGGAGAGATCGATCAGCAGCTCCCAGAACTGGTCCCGGGCCACCGGATCGACGCCGGAGGTGGGTTCGTCCAGGATCAGCATGTCCGGCGCGTGGATCACGGCCACGGCCAGGGACAGACGCTGGCGGATGCCCAGGGGCAGGCTTTCGGTCGATACGTCCAGATAGCCGCCGAGGGCAAAGCGGCCCACCAGTTCATCGATCCGGCCGGCAATCCGCTTCGGGGCCAGGTGAAACAGGCGGGCATGGAGCAGCAGATTCTGCCGGACGGTGAGTTCCGTATACAGGGAAAAGGCCTGGGACATGAAGCCCACCCGCTTGCGGGTCTCCAGATTGTGGGCGTCAACGGCCTGGCCGAACAGTCGGGCCGAACCGGAAGTGGCCGGCAGCAGCCCGGTGAGCATTTTCATGGTGGTGGTCTTGCCGCAGCCGTTGGAGCCGAGAAAGCCGAAGATTTCGCCGCGCTCGATGGTGAAGCTGACCCGGTCCACGGCGGTGAAGCTGCCGAAACGTTTGGTCAGTTCCTGAGCCTCAATGGCCGGCGGGCCATCCCCGTCTTTTGCCCGCGGCGGCACAACCAGGCTCTGGTGGCCCTGGCGTTTTTCCTCGGGCAGCAGGCGGATAAAGGCGGTGTCCAGGTCATTTGCGCCGGTGCGGGATTTCAGTTCCGTTGCGGTGCCGGTGGCGAGAATCCTGCCCCCATCCATGGCCACCAGCCAGTCAAAGCCCTCCGCCTCGTCCATGTAGGCGGTGGCGATGAGCACGCTCATCCCCGGCCGGCGGGCGCGGATGCGGTCAATGAGTTTCCAGAACTGGCGGCGGGACAACGGATCGACGCCGGTGGTGGGTTCGTCCAGGATCAGCAGGTCCGGGTCGTGGATCAGGGCGCAGCACAGGCCGAGTTTCTGCTTCATGCCGCCGGAGAGTTTGCCGGCCGGCCGGTCCTTGAAGGGGGCCAGACCAGTGCTGGTGAGCAGCTCGTTGATGCGCCACTTGCGCTCCTGGCGCGACTGGCCGAAAAGGCGGCCGAAAAAATCCACATTCTCGAACACCGACAGGCTCATATAGAGGTTGCGGCCCAGGCCCTGGGGCATATAGGCGATGCGCGGGCAGCTCTGTCTGCGGTGCCGGGGGTTGCGCATGTCGCCGCCGAACACCGCGACGCTGCCCTGCTGGATGCGGCGCACCCCGGCAATAAGGGCAAGCAGGGTGGATTTACCCACCCCGTCAGGGCCGATCAGGCCGGCGGTGCAGCCGGCCGGAATCCGCAGATCCACCCCGGCCAGGGCAAACACCTTGCCGTAACGATGGCTGAGCCCGGCGACCCTGGCGATATCATCCGGCATCCCACTCATGGCAGTTTCCGGTTTCTGACATCCTCCGGCCATTCGGCCTGGGGGGCAAGGCGCACGTATGCGACGCCCGGCACCCCTGTTTTCACCATGGCCAGATGCTTCCGCAGCAGTTCGGGATCGATCTTGACCTTGAGGCGGAACATGAGTTTTTCCCGCTCGGTCCTGGTTTCAACGTCTTTTGGGGTGAACTGGGCTTCCGGCGCCACAAAGGAAACCCGGGCCGGCACAGCCAGATCGGGCCGGGCGTCAAAAACAAGCCGGGCCTCGGCGCCGATACTCACCCGGCCGGCCTGGCTAGTGGGCAGGAAAATGGTCATGTAGACATCGGTCAGGTCCAGCACCGTGGCGACTTTGCCGCCTGCGGCCAACACTTCCCCCGGTTCCGCCAGCCGGTAGAGCACCCGGCCGGCCACCGGCGTGGTCAGGATGCTGTCGGCGATATCAACCTGGATCTTTTCCGCCTTGGCCACCGAGGCTTCTATCGCCGCATCCGATTCCTGTTTTTTTGACTCCACCTCATTTAATATGGCCTGGGTGGTTTCCATCTTGGTCCGGTCGGTATCAACCTGTTTCGAGGCCAGGGCATCCTCTGCGAAAAGTTTCCGGGATCTTTCGTAATTCTTTTTGGCCAGTTCATACTCGCTCCGGCGCTGTTCAATCAGGGCCAGGGCGGAGGTTTTTTCGTTGCGGGCCTTGCGGGTTTCGGCATTAACCTGCCGGAGTTCGGCCTGCAGGGATTGGGTGTCCATCCGCGCCACCACCTGGCCGGCTTCAAGAAAATCTCCTTCATGAACCAGAACCTCGGTAATGCGTCCCGCAAGCTTGGTGGCGATGTCAACCTGGGTCGCCTCCAGCCGCCCGTTGCCTGAAGCAATCCCCTCGGGCATGGGCGATCGGCGCAAGCTCAGCCAGCCGTAGATCGCCAGGCCGGCAACAACGAGCAGAACGGCCAATGCCAGCCACCATCTGCCGGAACCGCGTTCAGTCATGTGATGCTACTCCTTATGGGAAAATGAAAATACGGCAAGTGTTAAAGTGGGCATAAATACGTATTTTATATTGCTTTCCACGATCTGTAATCACTATTTTTTGTAAATCGATGGGATAAGGGCAAATGCGGCCGGGAATGGCGGGTGCTGTTTTGATCTTTTCAGGGCGTCTGGGGATTTTTTATGGCAAGTGCCGACATTTCTTGCCACCCGCGCAAGAAAGGGTTATTTCTTGGTGAAACCGATTAAAAAACACTATCAGTTCGATGAGATGTGAAATCCATGCAGATACCCGCAATCCTCTACCGTCTGGCCGTGGCCTGTTGGCTGGGCGGGGCAACCCTGTTCACCTTCGTTCTCACCCCCAGCATCTTTAAAGCGTACAACCGGGACATGGCCGGCGGGATTGTCGGCGTCCTCTTTCCCGGCTATTTCAAATGGGGGCTGGCCTGCGGCGTGATCGCCCTGGTGGCCCTGTTCTTTTCAACCGCCAGGCACAGGACCGCAGCCGCCGTCATCATCGCCCTGATGCTGGCCATTACCGCGGGGCAGGCCTTGGTGATTGAACCAAGGGCCGCGGCCCTGAAAAAGGAGATCCCCTCCTTTGTGACCACCCCGCCGGATGATCCGCTGCGTGCCAAATTCAGGAAATTACATGGGATATCTGCCGCCGGCAACCTGGCGGTCATCGGCGGCGGGATCGCCCTGGTGATCCTGCTGTGAGAGAGAGTCTGCCACGGACGGAGTGAGCTGCATTGATTACCAGAAAACTGATCCAGGCAATAAAAGAACAATATGCCCTCAACTGGGAGGGCATCCACGGCATCCGCCACTGGGGCCGGGTCTACGCCAACGGCTTGCGGCTGGCCGAGGGAACCGGGGCCAGGCTCAGCGTGGTCAAGCTGTTCGCCGTTTTCCACGATGCCGGGCGGCTGAACAATGACCGGGACGATGGCCACGGCCCGCGCGGGGCCAAGCTGGCGGAAGAGTTGCGCGGCCGCTATTTTGATCTGCCCGACCCCGATTTTGAGCTGTTGCTCATCGCCTGCAGGCAGCACACCGTGGCCAGAACCCATGCGGACCTCACCGTCCGCACCTGTTTCGATGCCGACCGGCTTGATCTGGCCCGGGTCGGCATCATGCCTGACCCGCAATACCTCTGCACGGATCCAGCCAGAACCCCGGAAATCATCACCTGGGCCAATGAGAGAAGCCTCAGCAACTTTGCGCCGGACATCGTCACCGTGTGGAATGGGTGACAAGCGGGGGACGGCGGCCCAGGCCATGCTTTACTGACAGAGCGGGGAAGGTATCAGGCGAGAATATACTCAGGAATTCACTCATATTTTCCTTGCAAAAGTATTGCACCTGATAGAATAGTGGCATTGTTGGGATTGACTATTATGTGCGGATAAAAGCCAAAAGCGGACTTGCCCCCCTTTCTTCAGCTTTCTTTAGTCGGCTTAAAATATTGGTATGTATTTTGCTTTTATCACTAACTCCACAAATATTGCTATTGATAGGATGAATTCCGTCCAGCTAATAACTTGTTGAACTAAACCGCTACGCGGAAATAAAACACCCCGAACTCACTCCACTCTTTCTGGCATCACATTCATTCGGAGTATCAATGTGTTAACTTAATTTCATCCTTCCATTACAATACCTCC
>Ga0172380_10008005_pt1 | contig 11724 bp, 17 predicted proteins | sample Leawe162metaG_FD_119747 | JGI IMG/M metagenome (GOLD analysis project Ga0172380, IMG submission 119747) | Leachate microbial communities from a municipal landfill in Southern Ontario, Canada - Leachate well 162 metaG | ecosystem: Engineered > Solid waste > Landfill > Unclassified | place... | reverse complement strand
GACGACGACGGCGCTGAGGCGCACGACGACGACGACGACAGGGCGGCACTGAGGTGCCGGGCACTGCGGTGCCTTGCGCTGAGGCGCAACCCCTGCCAGCTCCGCCCGGCCGGCGCGGCCGGCCGGTTGCGCGCCTGCGGGCGCGCTATGGTTGCCCAGCTGGGCAACCATCAAGCCCCCGCGGGGGGCTTGCGTGCGGCTCGTCGCGCCGCACTCCGGCGCGAATCGCGCCGGACTCGGTGCATCGATAAACGAAATCTCGTCCCGGGCTTCCATTGGCCGGGCGAAAATGCCCGATCCTTTTTTCTTTTTTTATTTTAAAATATAAAAGCGCAGCGCTTTTTAAAAACCTCTTTTTAAAATATAAAATCCAAGGTGTCCTACATCAAAAAAAATATTTGCGTGCGTCTACGGCCAGCGTAGAGCCTCATTTTTTTGCAAAAAAGCCAATAAAATCAAGCTTTTTTCAAATGATATCCGGATATTAAAAAAATACACCCCTTGAACCAACCCGGCCAAAGCGCACGGAAGCCCCAACGTATGCCCCAGACAAACAGTCCTCATGACTCACGCAAAACCTCGCTCAGGATTCACCGAGAATAAAGCACGCCCAACAAATAAACAAGCTCACTTTAAAAATCTAATCCAATGCAAAAAAGTCATAATCAAAAACGAAAAGCACCCGCCGCGAAGGTCCGAAGCAAAACACGCCTGGCACGTGGCGGCGGGCTCAGGGTGAAAGCGAAAGAAACGTGAGCGCCGAAGAACGCCGGGAAAAAACGCCAAACATAAAATAGAAGAATAGCTTCATTGCTTGACTCCGATTTTCCCTTCAATATTTGATTTGTAAATACTCCCTGACTCTTTCCAACCTTCTCGGCCTCGGCTGTGTCGTATCGTGCATTAGGGCTCTTCAAAAGCCCGGCAAATCGACGCCTGACTGGAAACGGCACGCTTGCGCTAAGCTTTTCTGGATAGACGGCTGGCAATCGCGCCGTTAGGCGCGCACAATATTATAAAGTGCCGCGCCGCGCGCGGACTCCTATCGGTTTATTAAGTGCCCTCGATTAAGTTCCGTAAAATATTGATTTTCTTCGTTCAATTTGGTATAATTACGTTATGGCCAAAACAAGCTATGTTGATATTCCGGTCGGTGATGTTGACGCTTTTTATTCCAATGTTCAGGCAGGCGACCGCTTCACTTACTCTCGGATACGGAAAAAATCCGTTCTTTTGTCAGACGCAAAAAAGTTAGACCTCGCTGGGCGGTCGCTTCTTTCCGTTGTTGGTCCGATGTATAAAAATTTAGATTCTGCCGTCAAATTAGCTTGGAAGAACGCCGGCGCAGTTATTGGGATGAAGGCGTATAATCTTTTTGTTCAAGACCAATGCGCGCGAATCAAGGCCGGCCTTGCTGGAGAAGCAACCCCTTCGCTTCTTCATCAATCGTTTGTTGGCCAGCTTCACATTGAATCCCCGGCCACTGAATTGAAGATTGCGCAATTTCATCCTGATCACTATTTCGTCAAGCAAAAAGTTCCCGGTTTCAAAAATATGTATTCTCCGGTCATGATCACGGAAAGCCTTGCGCTTCCTCTCTCGATTGGTTTAAATTATAAATCTAATCTCACGGCGCAAGGCGCCGGTGCTTTCGCCAAATTTTATGCTTATATCCATTATCTCTATCAGGGTCGCGACCTTTATTATACTCTCTCTGTTAATCTCGATCTTCTCGCTGATTGGAATCGTGTTTCCGCGGTACTCAATACGATTATTACCCGAGCCGTGCATTATGATTTGTATATCCATTTGTTTAACGTATCTGGTGATCTTTTCTTTGACAATGTTTCTGCCGAGCATAGCGGAGTTAATTGGTGCCGTGATCCTTTTTGTAAAGATATAAATCAAGGATTCACTTCCGCTTTTTATCAAGTTCCTAAACATTGGACGGGCGTCATCGCCCCAGCCGGCACTGAATTTGAAAGTGTTTATAAAGATTTTTAATTTTGAATTATACCATTATGACTAATTTTCCTAATAGCGTTTATTCTCCACGTTTGAAAGAGAATCGCCCCGGTGTCGTTTATGACTCCGCGAAAAAAACCGTTACTTTTGTTGAAGATATCACTAAACTAGAAGATGAGGTCATTGCTATTGAAGAAAATCTTTCCGATAAAATTAATCGTATTTCTCATATTTTTGTCTATCCAAAAGGTACCGCTTCACCCCTTCTTACTGAGGATATATTTAGATTTATTGTCCCTCAAGATTTAAATGGCTACAAAATTGTAAGCGCTCATGCTGCCGGAACTTCTGCCGCTTTCGGTGATTTTTTTCTTCTTAATATTCGTAATTCCCGGCTTTCTCATTCTATTTTTATAGATTATGTTGCTATTGATGAAGGACAAAAAACAAGCTATACCGCTGCTGATCAGCCTGTTATAAATCCTTCCTATGACGATCTTCAAACTGGTGATGAGTTGATTTTCGACTGTGATTCTGAGTATGGATCCATTGAAGGTCTTCAAGTTTTCCTTACTTTTCAAAAAGTAATTATTTAATTTAATTTAATTTTAAAATTTATGACAGACTTTCCTAATAGTGTTTATTCTCCTCGTGAAAAGGAAAATCGCTCTGGTGTCGTCTATGACCCTACTAAAAAAACAGTTCTTTTCGTTGATGATATAAATAAGCTTGATGATGAGGTTGTTTCTATTGAAACTGCTCTTTTGGCTGGTACCGCTTTACCTTCCGGTGTTCTCACTAATGGTTTAATTAAATCTCAACGAGTCAATAGCGCTGATCACTTTTTTGAAGGTTTAAAGATTGGTGATTCTTTTTATAGATTTTTTATTGACGCCTACGGTTCTATCTGTTTTGGAGGAAAAGGAAGTGAAGCTCCTTTTCATAAATTTAGTAAAGATTCTCAAAATCCTGAATTTTTAAATTATCAAAATATAAAAGGTCCTCTTAGTATTTTTATTATTGATAGTGATACTTATGCTGACACTGAGGACGCAGAAGCTACTTTAACTTTACGTGTTAAACGTGCAGGCAATAGTGAATTTTTAGATATTTTTAATAATCATTATACCTCCTCCGGTGATGTTCTTTTCGGTATTTTACTGCAAAAAATTCAAAGTGGATCCTATCGTGATTTTCTTTTTGGCTATTATGATTCTGCTGATACTGATCCCACTAACCAAATTAAGCGTGCTGAAAGATTTTATAAAATATCGCCTAATTGTCCTGCTGGTGCTACTACTTCCCGTGTTCGTGGCCAGTTATATTTTAGACCTCCTAACGGTGATGATGTCGCTAGTGCCCATGTTCATCTTGGTGCTGGTGTCGGTGGTGATGTTGTTGGTTCCGCTCCTTTAAAGATTGACTCCGGACCTCTTTTGACTACTCCGGAAGATGGTGCTATTGAAAAATATTCTGGTGGTTTATTTTTTTCTAATTCTCTTGGCCGATTTCCTTTAGTTGAAAAATATCTTTATGCTCGTGTTGTCGGTTTAACTTCTGGAAATTCTGCTGGTGGAAACATCACTCAGAATATTAATTCTTTGCCTGCTGGTATTTTAAATAGTATTTTTTCAAAGATTATTATTGAGTCCTGTGTAAGTTTTGGCTCTGCTTCTGAAACTAAAACTTTTACTATTTCTATTACTGACGGTACAAACACAGTCAATCTTTTGTCCACTGGCTTCACTACTACTGCCACTAATCAGGGTGGAAAGATTATTGTTAACTTATTGAGGGAATCAGCTACCACTTGTAGTTTTGACGCTACTATGCATATCGGGCAAGGTCTTTCTAGCGGTGCTTTAGTTCGATTTAATACTGTTAATTTTGGTTCACTTCCCACTTTGGATTTTTCTCAGCCGCTTACTATTTCCATAGTTGCCGCTTCTGCCACTGCTTCCAATGTCGTTATTAGAAATTATGAAGTAAATTTAACCTAATTTTTCTATGGCAAATCCTGTTTGGGGCGAACTCGAAAAAGCCCTTGATGACAATCAAACAATCCTCGAGGCAATCGATGAAAAAATTGCCGCTCACGAAGCTGATGAGGAGGCACACCTTGGAGCTGGCGAAGCCTTACAGTCGCACCGTGCCAGTGAGATTATCGATCACGCGGCCGGTTCTGTGTTTGGCGACAAATTTTCAAACAAGGAATTTGCTTTAAATTTTCCGTTTGAAAGTCTTGACAAATACAGCAAAAGCGTTGCCGGAGTAAACAGCGATATAGCAGGTTTTCGACTTGATACCGGATCTACTATAAACACCGCTCGTAAATTGAGCGCTTTGGCTCAATATTCAAATAATTATTACAATGTCGGTCTTGACGGTGTTTTTCAATTTTGTGGGCATTTCTACGCTGCCACTAATCAGCTTGCATATATTCTTGCCGGCGGCAATGGCATTGATTGCGATCCTCCGGGGGTAGGTTTTAAAGTCGTCAATGGCACTCTTTACGCCGTTGAAACTGTTTGGGGTGTTGAAGATTTTGAGGAATACACTGCTGAGATTTCTGGAATAACCGTGACTTCCGAGCATGTCTATCGTGTCCAGTACGTCGCCGCCGATAACGCCGCATACTTTTTTGTTGACGGCGTTCTCAAAACTTCGCTTGTTTTGCATTCCAATGAAGACGTTGGTTTGGTGATGTTCAGCACGTATATAAAAAATACTGCAGCCGAGCAAAAACAGCTTTGGATTCACGGTGTTTATTTCTCTCAAAACCCGATATCTTAATAAAAACATTATGAAAGTGATTGCGCCATTAATGAGCAAAACGGCTTCCGGCAGTATTGGAAATGTCTTGACTTTTTCAAAAAAAAAATCCGGACAAATGTGCCGGTTCCAGAGGAAACAAAAGAGTTCCGAAAGTGTAAACCAAGCGCCTCAGCGTGCAGCTTTTTTAAATGCGATTTCTATTTGTAATAACATGGATTTTGGTGTTCTCTTTTTCGGAATTTCTTTTTTTGGTAATCAATTGTCGCTCTATACTGCCGAAGCAGAAAAGCGCCATATCACGGAGCAAAATCAATGTGCTAGCGAGATTTTAAATAATTAATAAAAATACAAAGGCTATGAATTGTCAAAGTATTGAAACCGTGTTAGGCGGTGAATTTCCCAAAAAAGTAATCCCTCTTATTCAAGAATCAAAGCAAAGCATTAAAATCATCGTCTTCGATTGGCGTTGGTATCCTGTTGACCCGGGTTGCGCTTGTCAGCAGTTTAATAATGCCATTATCGCCGCCAAAAAAAGACATGTTGAAGTTTCAGTTTTGACTAATTGCAATGACGTTTTAAATATACTCCGGAGAGAAGGCATTGTTGTCCGCAAGCCTCTTTCGCGTCGACTTCTTCACTCCAAACTTTTGATTGTTGATGATCTGCATTTAGTCATCGGCAGTCACAACTACACTCAAAACGCTTTTACCAGTAATTTTGAAGCAAGTGTAATTTTGCGCGATTGTGACGATCTCAAACAATTTATTTCTTATTTTAATTCTTTATGCCGATAGGCGAAATATTCGATGACTCTCTGTACTCCACTCGAGGCGCTCCGTTCTGTCCGCGCTTGGAAAAAATTCGATTCCCCAAACGGCTACGGCCTTGCCGTATACGGCTTTTCATATTTTGGACACAATAATCCTTTTTCCGGTATCTATCAGCGCCGGCGCCGTCGTGGCGGCGTTTCCATTACTCGGATGAAATTCTATCGACCGCCAGTTTCTCGCACTGAGGGGCAGGCCGCTCTACGTGATAAATTTCAGTCCGCCGTTAATGCTTGGCAAGCCCTTAGCGACGCGGAGCGTGAAGAATTGAGGCATTTGGCTTGCCGGCGTAGTAAGCGCGGCTATAATGTGTTTATCACTCAATACTTAAAAACCCATTAATTTATTAGCAGAATTTAAAAAAAGGCGCTTGCGCCTTTTTTTAAATTCTGCTATAATACAGTTATAATTAATAAATTAAAGGGCGAGATCTAAAATAGGTCGCTCGTACCTTCACAAATTCAGAGGACGTTTCGAATACTATGGCTAAAGTAACCGGGCCTTTGTATTCCATGAGCGCCAGCGGTAAGCTGGGTGACGCCATGGTGTACTTCGCCTGGAAAGGTATTAACGTAGTCCGTGGCTTCGTCATTCCTACTAACAAAATGTCGGCTTCTCAAGGTGATAACCGCATTATGTTGGGTGGTACTGGACGGGCTGTTGGCGAAATTAAACCTGCGAAAGCTTTTGCTCAGCAACTGATTGACTTGGGACTTATCCCTGGCGGACAGACTAAGCAAAGCTTCTTGGTCAAGTATATTTTGGATCATTACCTGACTGATGCGACGGCCTACGTCGCCCAGTTGTCGGCTCTTACGAATCATACTCGTTATGATTCTTTCCAAGCCGGCGCCGATACTCTCGGTTTGGTGGATTTCGATCTGGACTATGCTTCCACTGTTGCGTATAATAAAGCTTTGGGGCTCTACCTCATTGCCAAATCTGCAATCGCTTTAGGCTTCACTGGAACTCCGTACACTCTGGCTTTGGCTTCGTGGGTAACCGCGTCTGTCGACTCCATGATCTCGGATTTCACCAATGCTTAAATTCCACTAAAAGCGTCCTTTGTTTTTCTAAGGACGCTTTTATTTTATGTCTTCCAACCACTTCAATGAAATTTACAGGCGAAAGAGTCGTGCCCAGCGAAATGGCAAACGATCCTCTTACTTATCAGCAGCACTTAATGCGCTACGCTTGGGCCTTGCGCTTCTGCGTTGGCTCTGCGGTGCTAGACGCCGCTTGCGGAGCTGGCTATGGTTTGGACCTTATTAGCGGCGTTGCTCGTGCCGTGATCGGCTTTGATAATAATCTCGACGCTCTGGACTACGCCAAAAAAATGTATAAATTTTCCAATCGGCCGTCTATGTTCCTTCAAGTCGATTTGGAAAAGGTTGATTTCTGCAATTTCTTCGGACAGAATCCAGTCGATTGCGTGGTGTCATTTGAAACCATAGAGCACCTTGATAATCCTGACTTTTTCCTAGAAAACGTCAAGAATATTCTTCTTCCCGGCCAGCGATTTATTTTCAGTATTCCAAATGCCGGTGCTGTGTCGTTTCACAAAAAAATCTATGACCTTGCTGGCGCCAAAAAGTTAATCAGCCGCCACTTTAAAAACGTCGAGTGGTACGGTCAAGAGCCGGATTATATCGGCGATATTTCCGAAGGCTCTGATTTCTTTCTCGGCGTCGCCACTAAAGAATAATCATATGGCCAAAGTCATAAAACAAGGCATTATTCATCGGATAGCTCATTGTCGTGATTGCTCTTGGGCCAATGGAGATTTTAATAATGCGCTTTCTCTCGCTAAAAGGCATGCTGACTCTACTGGTCATACAATAGATATTGAAACTGGATCTTGGACAGTTGTTTCTAGTGATAAGAAAAAATAATCTAAAAAAAAATACTGTGTTGACTATTGCCTGGCCATAGTCAACACAGTATTTCAAAATATTTTTATGCCAAAGTTTTCAATTATTATCCCTTATGCTGGTCAGTTTGAAATGACCCAAAATTGTATTGTCAGCATAAGAAAAAATAGTTTTGATTTTGAGATTATCGCCATAAACAATGGCGGTCGGTCTGCTGGTCTTGATTGTGATTATATCATTAATAATGATGATAATTTAGGTTTTCCCAAGGCAGTTAATCAAGGAATTAGACAGGCCAAAGGTGAAATTATTGTTATTTTAAACAATGACACTATTGTCACTCCTCAATGGCTCGATCGTCTTGCAGCTCATCTCGAATACGCCGATATGGTTGGCCCAGTTTCAAACAATGTTTCTGGCCCGCAATTAATATCTTACCCTGGCAATAATAACCCTATTTCAATTCAGATATTCGGTGATCAAAATTATTATAATAATAAGCTGCAATCCCGGCCGTGGTATCGTCTCGTTTTTTTCTGCGTCGCCATTAAGCGAGCAGTCATTGATAAAGTTGGCCTTCTCGATGAACAATTTAGCCCTGGCAATTTTGAAGATGATGATTTTTGTCTGCGAGCAATCGAGGCCAATTTTAAACTTGTCATTGCTGACGATGTGTTTATTTATCATCTTGGCAGCCAAACCCACAAAAGCCTAAATTTAGATTATCAAGCTCTTTTAGACACTAATCGAGCTAAATTTAATGCTAAATGGCCGGTTGCTGTCCAACAGCTTTTGCGTAGTAATTCGCTTAATTATTAATCTAAATCTATTATGGAAAATAATTGTCTTTTATCTCTTGTGATGATTGTCAAAAATGAGGCCAAAGGCTTAAGGGCCGCAGTTGAGAGCTGCAAAGATTTTGTCGATGAAGTCGTGATTCTTGTTGATAATAAATCTTCTGATGATACCCTGAACATTGCTGAAAATCTAACTGCTCGTGTTTATAGATATGCCTTTTTTGATAATTTCAGCCTTGCTCGGAATCTAGCCGCTGAACATGCCCGCGGAGAGTGGATTTTGTACATTGACGGCCATGAGCTCGTAAAGAATCCGGAGAATATCCGGAAATACCTCCAAAAAGGCCGTGACGGCGTTTTGGTGCGTGTTAAAATGGAAAATGGCACAATGTTCCCTGCATGCCGATTATATCGCCGTATCTTCCAATTTGAGGGCGCTATCCACGAACAGCTTAACTGCAAAGATACGGTTGCCGCTACTGATTTTATCATTGAGCACCACCGTGAAGATTTGCAAGATCAAAAAGCCAGTGAAGAGCGTGCAAAACAGCGTGATGAGCAAATGCCTAATATCATGGGGGCTCAGCTTAAGAAAGATAATAAAAATACTCGTGCTTCTTTCCATATGGCTTTATTTTACGAAAGCAAGCAAGATTGGAAAAAAGCTTTGAAGTATCAAAAAAAGTATCTCAAATTTTCAGATGTTCCCGGCGGTCGTTGGTTTATTTATTATCACATGGCTTCTTGCCTTATAGAGCGCAAGCAGTATTTTCGCGCTTGGCTGGCCACCTGTGCCGCGGTTGCCATAAACCCATATCGCTGGGAAATTTCCGAACTCCGTGCTATCATTTTTTTCCGTCAAAAGAATTGGCATAAAGCTACTGATTATTTTGTTGAAAGCTTTAATGAAAATAAAGGAGAAGTCAGCTTTTTGCCCAAACAGCGCAATAATGCGATGACTTGGAATTTCATTGGCGAGTGTTTTTTCAACCTTGGCGAGTACTGGAAAGCCAGTGAGTCCTTTAAAAGTGCTTCTAAATTTTGTGAAGACCCTGCATTTAAAGATCTTCTTTCTCGCCGTTCCGATTTAATGTTTAAAATGGCGGAAAATAAAAAATAAAATAGGGCACTTAAGCCCTTTTAACAATACTTATATGGATCGTTCTGTCGTCAATGGCGCCTTTGGTGTCATAAAAGAGCAGATTGGAGTCATTGAGGCCGAATTGGCCAAAGAATCCCCGACTGTTTAAAAATTTTCCTCCTGTCATTCTTTAAAAAACAGCCCGTCTTTATCCGGGCTGTTTTTCTTTTTTTCCTCTTACCCCTTGACGGCCGTGGGGGGGTAAGAGTATAATTAAAGATAAGGAGGAAAAGACCTCCAGTAAAATATAAATATATGGGTTATGGAGCTTATGGATCTCGTCGCAGTGTACCGGGCCAAAAATTGCTTGAATTTTGGCAGCATAAAATTAAATCTTTCGATTTTCCTAATTCTTATAATTCCGGACATATAAAAATTAAATCTGTTTATTGTAAAAAACCCGAATGCAAATCCTGTCCCCACTCCTTTTATGCATACTATGTTTCCTATTGGGGAGAGAAATATCTTGGTGTCTGTGATAAGGACGGATATCCTCGCGAGAAAAAACAATAATCACTCTTACCCCTTTGAGGTCAGGACTGAAAGGGGTAAGAGTAAAAAAAAAAACCACCGGTCTTTGGACCGGTGGTTTTGCATTTTATATCAATTTTTCTTGTCTATTTACTTTGAAGATCATCTCCTGTTTGCACTTTTCGCACGTGTGGTTTATTAAATATCCATTCGGCCAGCCGCCAAAAATATTTTGCTGCTGTCCGCACTCTGGGCAATTGCCTCTTAAAACCTCAATGCTTGTCTGTTCAGGCATTGCCTCAATTACTCTAACATTATTTTGCATAGTCCTCTTTTTATGCTGAGATTTAAACATCTCTACTCTTTAATTATATCGCATTTTTTGGAAAAAGTCAAGGGGTATTACATTGAATATTTTCCTTCTTTATTCCAACATTTAGCCGACGCTTTCCACCAATTTAAATGCCCCTGCTTTACCGCTTTTAAAAATAGATCTGTCGCTGTTTCCGGATTAAACGCCATTTCGTCCGTAATTTCCGGGTGATAATAATCATTCCACTGGTACAATCCACGATCCTTTGATCCGCCCGTATTGACATTAATTGCGTCCGGCTTTAAGCCGCTTTCACATCTCGCTACAGCTACCGCCAAATTTTCATCTATGCTTGCCTGCTGCGCTTTCCAGCGTATCATTGACTCAATATCCCTAAAGACTGGCTTCTGGCATTCTATCTCTTCGGTCTTTTCCTCTTTTGTTTCCCCTAGTTCCAAAAATGCCGCCGATTTTTTTTTCAATATTGCCGCCAGTAATTGCGGCCCCATGAATCCCGCCATAAATGCCGTTTCCGGTGATCCGTCCACGTAGTACCCAGCAATTGCCCCGACAATCATTGAGCCAATAACGCCCAAAGAGAAGCGCGCGCCAATTTTTTTTGGCAATTCAACACAATTATCTTTTAAAAGCTCTGAAGCCAGTGCTCCAATCGCTCCGGCCAAAATTATTAACGAAATTTCAGAATATGAGAACATATTTATACTATAAATAATCGTCACCCCCTAGACCTGTTTGCAAAAGGACACTCCCCCCCTTTCTTTCAAAAGAAGGTTCGTGCACCTTTACCCGTAAAGAGGTTTTTTCCCCCCAGACCCGGCCTGTTTAGAGGCGGCCGGACCCCAGCGTAATGGATGAAGAAACTTGAAAGCTCACTTGAGCCCGATTGGTTGGGAGTGTCCTGCAAGGCGTCCCAATTCTTTAAAGCCGCAATCTTCATTTAACACTCAACGGCTGTTATATTTTATTTTCTTATTCTACTTCTTTTCAAAAATTACGTCAAATTTTTTTCTCTTGCCAAAAAAATCATATTGTGTTATTATTTAAATCGAGGGTAGATCAGTTTTCTGGTCCTCTGGAAAACTGATCTATTTCTTAATCTTAGTCTTGCGGGATTTTTTAAAAAGCAGAGAATGGGAGTTCTCTGTTTTTTTTTGTTTTTCGTTTCTTTCGCCCAGTCGCCTCAGCGACTGGATTCTTTTTTTGAAAGAAAAGACGGCCCGCGCTAGAAGACCTGACGCGCACTAAAGCCGCGAGTGCGAAGCACTCGCAAAGAATGGCGGGCCGCGCAAGAACTAAACACGAGCCGACCAAACCAAAAACTTTGCGTATTGTACCAATATTATTTTTTTTTTAATTTGTCGGGGGTTTGGGGGAGTCATCCCCCAATTTTTTTCGGGGTGGCAAGAGGGGCATAGCCCCTCCCTTATATTTTTTTTTGCCAGCCGTCTATCCAGTGAAGCTTAGCGCAAGCGTGCCGTTTCCAGTCAGGCGTCGATTTGCTGCACGATACGACACAGCCGAGGCCGAGAAGGTTGGAAAGAGT
>Ga0172380_10008004_pt1 | contig 11724 bp, 12 predicted proteins | sample Leawe162metaG_FD_119747 | JGI IMG/M metagenome (GOLD analysis project Ga0172380, IMG submission 119747) | Leachate microbial communities from a municipal landfill in Southern Ontario, Canada - Leachate well 162 metaG | ecosystem: Engineered > Solid waste > Landfill > Unclassified | place... | reverse complement strand
TGGTAAACCTCAACTTGACGCTGAGGTTTGGGTCGGAGACCGCGAAGGTCCCGGGGAAACCGTCAAGTTGAGGCTTAAGGGACCACTCGCCCGCCAGCAAGCGTCCGTTGTGCTGCCGCTGCTACTGCCAGACACCCCAGTAGTCGTCTGGTGGCCAGCCGACGCACCAACAGTTCCCGCGGACGATGAAGTCGGCCGGATGGCAAACCGACGCATCACCGACGCCTCGACGTCACGTCGACCACTCGCTGACTTGGCCGGACGAACCATGTCGTACCACCCAGGCGACACCGACCTCGCCTGGACCAGGACCACCCCTTGGCGTTCCGTACTCGCAACTGCCCTCGACGAGCCTCATGAGCAAATCATCGCAGCGACCGTCTCTGGTGAACGTAACAACCCGAGCGCGACGCTCCTCGCGGCGTGGTTGCAGGCACGTTTGAAGGTTCCCGCCATCGTCAAGAACACCCGCGGCCCAGGTATTACCGGCGTCGTCCTGAAGACCAAGAACGGCGACATCGGGCTCAGTCGCCACGACGGTCGAACGGCTGAGCTCACCCGGACTCATGGTCTCTCACGTAAGGCCCCACTACCGCGCAGAGAACTGCGTGAGCTCGTCAGCGAAGAACTTAGGCGCCTCGACGCAGACGAGATCTACGCAGAGACCATCGCAGAGCTCGCGAAAGGACTCGGTGAACCAGCGCGCAAGAGTCGCTCCGCCAAACCTCCTGTCCGTTCATCAAAGGTTGCGGCAACGCCCGCCTCAACCGCTGGCGTAAAGCCAGTCGCAAAGCGCTCGCCTGCCACAAAGCCAAACAGACGCAAGGCGGCAGGCAAAGGCTCGGTCGTGTCCACCGCTGAATCGACTACCGCATCTAAGACGAAACGAAGGGCTTCAAAGTGACTAGTGATCAAGAAGTATTCACCTACCCAGACCACGACACGCTCGCAGCAGCAATCGGCGCACGTCTGGTTACCGCAATTACCGATGCGCAGACCGCACGTGGCGTCGCGCACATCTCGCTTACGGGCGGTCGCGGCGGCACTTCAGCCCTGGCAGCAACGCTCGCCGATCCCGGGTCATCGGCCATCGACTGGGCGCGCGTGGACTTCTGGTGGTCAGATGAACGATTCTTGCCCGAAGGCGATCCGGAACGGAATGAAACGGGCGCCCGCGCTGCCCTGCTCGACCACATTCCAGCACTCCCCGAGAAGATCCACTACATGCCCCGCCTCAGCGAGGAGTACGGCGACGACGTCGATGCGGCTGCCGCAGGCTACGCAACAGAACTCGCCGAAGCCTTCGGCGGCGAGACCCCGATCTTCGATGTCAGCCTGCTAGGGATCGGCGAGGACGCACACGTCGCATCGCTGTTCCCGGGTCGCGAGGAACAGTTCTCCGCTGCGGCGTGCGTATCGGTGCGCAACTCTCCCAAACCACCACCGACCAGGACAACCTTCAATATGGCGACTATCCAGTCCTCCCGCGAGGTATGGCTCATAGCATCAGGTGCCGGAAAGGCCGACGCAATCAAATTGGCGACCTCCGGACTCTCCCCGAAGGAAGCTCCCGCCGGTGCGGCCCGCGGCATCACCCGCTCGCTAGTCCTTTGCGACCAAGACGCCGCCAGACAAATAGATCCAGTGCGAAATTAGATCCGATGCGAAAGCGAGGCGAGTAGCTCCGTATGGCAAGGCGGAAGCCCACGCCGCGTACGAAGGTACGCAAGTGGACTGACAACGCCGCCAGACGAAGCTAATCGCCTCGCGTCCCTACTCGGAGGCGCGGTGGCGGTCTAGGGCTTCTTGCAAAATGTCCCCGCCGTCACTGTCGTTGCGGCGTTCTTTGACATAGGCCAAGTGAGTCTTGTAGGGCTCGATCTTGGGAGGCGCTGGCGGGTTCTCTTTGTCGGTACCGGCCGGCCAGCCACAGCGGGGACAGTCCCATTCTTCCGGCGCTGCTACATCGACGGCGAAGCTCGGCGTCGATTCATGCCCATTGGCACACCAGTAGGAAACGAAAGAGCGTGGTGCTGGTTCGCCTCGTTCCGCCTCGCCCATGGGCCCGGCCCCGACTCGGCTCCCGCGAATTGCGCTGCCACCAGCCACTATGTCTCCTAACCGCCTTTGACGATGAATCCGAGGCCGATAACCGTCGCGCCCCAGATCAATGCAATGACTACTGTGATCCGGTCCAGGTTGCGTTCTGCAACGCTCGAACCGCCCACCGACGACGTTACCCCACCGCCGAACATATCCGAGAGTCCGCCGCCCTTACCTTTGTGCAAAAGGACAAAGGTAATTAGCAGGATGCTGGTGACAACCAGCAGGATCTCTAGTGCGATGGCCATTTCTACTCCTCGAAGTCTTCTTGTTGCGACGCGATCATTGCCCGCGTGTTACGCAACTGCGTGCAAACGGTACCGGACGAGCGCAACAAATTCATCGGGATCAATGCTAGCGCCCCCGACTAGTCCACCATCGACGTCGGGCATGTCCATGAGTCCGGCAACGTTTCCGGCCTTGACCGAGCCACCGTAAAGCACACGAATTCCTGCGGCGATGGATGGACTGTAGAGCTCCGCGAGTCGCGCGCGGATGGCACCACACACCTCTTGTGCGTCTTCTGGTGTCGCTACTTCACCGGTACCGATAGCCCAGACCGGCTCGTAGGCGATGACGATGCTCGCGGCCTTCTCTTCGGAAAGTCCGGCGAGGGCTTCGTCGAGTTGCCCGATGGTAAATCCAACCTGGCCACCTTCACGACGAATTTCGAGTGGCTCTCCCATGCACACGATTGGAGTGAGCTTGCTGCGGTATGCCACCTGGACCTTCTGATTCACGATGACGTTGTCTTCGTGGTGGTGCTGACGACGTTCGGAGTGTCCAACAGTGACGTAGGTACATCCGAGCTTCGCCAACATCGCACCGGAGATTTCACCAGTGAAGGCGCCCGCATCATGCGCAGATAGATCCTGGGCGCCGTACTTGATCTTCAGCTTGTCGCCGTCGATCAACGTCTGCACAGAGCGGATGTCGGTGAACGGCGGCAGCACCGCAACTTCGCACGCGTCGTAGTCGTCGTTCTTCAGCGCGAACGCAAGCTTTTGAACGAGCGCAATCGCTTCGAAGTGGTTGAGGTTCATCTTCCAGTTGCCAGCCATCATTGGCAGGCGTGCAGGTTCGGTCATCAGGTCGTCTCAGTCCTCAACTCTTTGCTAGTACGGCTAACCCTGGCAGCGTACGGCCTTCCAGGAACTCAAGGCTTGCTCCGCCACCCGTTGAGATGTGGCTGATCGCGGCTTCATCGATCCCTAGCAGACGAACTGCTGCCGCGGAATCGCCCCCACCGACAACAGACATTCCTTCAACTCGCGTAAGTGCTTCGCCAACTGCTTGCGTTCCAGCCGCAAATGCGGCCATCTCGAAGACGCCCATCGGCCCGTTCCAGACCACGGTTGCGGAATCTTCAACGAGACGGGCGAAGTTCGCGGCAGATGCCGGGCCAATGTCCAAGCCCATCCATCCGTCGGGAACCCCTTGCCCGACAGTCACAACGTTTGTGTTCGCGTCCGAAGCAAATGCATCAGCGATGACAAGATCCGTGGGCAGGACAAGATCGACGCCGCGCTCGGCGGCGTCTGCCAAGAACCCTCGTACCGTGTCAACCTGGTCCTCTTCAACTAGCGACGAACCCACAGCATGGCCTTGTGCAACCAGAAACGTGAAACACATGCCACCGCCGATCAACAGCCGATCGACTTTGGTGATGAGGTTTGCAATTACTCCGAGCTTGTCTGAAACTTTGGATCCGCCGAGCACGACGGTGTAGGGCCGTTGTGGCTCCGTGATGAGGTTTGTAAAGACCTCGGCCTCACGAGCCACTAACAATCCGGCGGCATGGGGTACAAGTTGCGGCAATTCCGTGACGCTCGCTTGTTCACGATGAACGACGCCAAATCCATCCGAGACGAAGCAGTCGCCGAGGGCAGCCCAGTGCGACGCCAACGCGGTCCGCTCCCCCACGTCTTTACTGGTTTCACGTGGATCGAATCGCACGTTCTCCAGCATCGCGACTTCACCGGGTGCTAGACCCGCCACTACCGCTTTGGCAGAGTCGGAACACACATCAGCGGCCATTGCGACCGGATGGCCAAGCAGTTCGGCCAAACGGGTCGCAACTGGGCGCAGCGACAACTCCTCAACCGGCACGCCCTTTGGACGGCCGAGGTGAGCCAGAATGACCACCTTCGCACCTTGGGAAGTCAACGATTCAATCGTCGGCAACGCGGCGCGAATCCGACCATCGTCAGTAATGACCCGGACACCATGTGCATCGGTATCGAGCGGGACGTTGAAGTCCGCTCGAAGCAGTACTGTGCGCCCGCCCACCGCTAGATCGGTCAGCGAGACGACAGGACTCACAGACGATCACCGACGAACGTGATGAGGTCAACGAGGCGGGTCGAGTAGCCCCACTCATTGTCGTACCAGCCGAGGACCTTCGCCATGTTGCCGTTGACCTTTGTCAACGGGGAGTCGAAGATGCATGACGCCGGATCCGTCACGATGTCGGCCGAGACAATAGGAGCAACGCTGTACTCGAGGATGCCCTTGAGCGGCCCATCTGCAGCGGCTTTCATTGCGGCATTGATGTCGTCGATGGATGCGGCGGTCCGCAGTTCCACGGTGAGGTCTGTCGCCGAACCTGTTGGCACCGGTACCCGCATGGCATATCCGTCGAGCTTGCCCTTCAACTCCGGCAACACAACACCGATTGCCTTTGCCGCACCGGTCGACGCGGGAATGATTGACAGCGCTGCTGCTCGTGCGCGACGAAGGTCGCTATGCGGTGCATCATGGAGACGTTCATCGCCGGTGTAGGCGTGAATCGTAGTCATCAGACCGCGCTCAATACCAAATGTGTCGTTGAGAACCTTCGCCATTGGGGCCAGGCAGTTTGTCGTGCATGACGCGTTCGAGATGACAACGTCCGTCTCGGGGTTGTACTTCTCTTGGTTCACACCCATCACGATTGTGACGTCTTCGTCAGATGCCGGAGCAGAGATAACAACCTTCTTGACGCTACCGCCGACATGGGCCTTCGCTGCTTCAGCCTTGGTAAAGAAGCCAGTCGACTCAAGCACTATGTCGACGCCGTACTTGTTCCAATCCAAGTCGGCCGGATTGCGTTCGGCAAGCACTGCGATCTCGGTACCGTTCACAACGATCGAGTTTTCGGTCGCTGTGACGTCGCCTGAGAAGCGGCCAAGGATGCTGTCGTACTTCAGCAGATGGGCAAGCGTTGCGGTGTCTGTGAGGTCGTTGACCGCGACGACCTGGATGTCGGCGCCGTTCGCGGCGACTGCCCGGTAGAAGTTGCGGCCAATACGGCCAAATCCGTTGATTCCAACCTTGATCGTCACGTGTCACTCCTGGATATCTCATCGACAGCTGCGGCAGCAATGTTCAACGCCGACCCTACCCGGTACCGATCAAACGCTTTGGAGCCCTACACCGTGTCAGGGCCAAAGTTGAGTTCGCAGATCAACTCTAGGGAGCGAGCATCTCCGGCGTCAACGCCGCTTCGGTATCAGGAATCCCGTTGTCGCGAGCCTTCTTGTCAGCCATCGCGAGCAGTCGACGAATTCGACCAGCAATTGCGTCCTTCGTCATCGGCGGATCTGCTAACGCACCTAGCTCTTCCAAGCTCGCCTGTTTGTGTTGCACCCGCAGTGTCCCCGCCTCTTTGAGGTGATCAGGAACATCGTCGCCAAGAATCTCGAGTGCTCGTTCTACCCGTGCACCTGCCGCGACAGCCGCACGAGCAGATCGACGCAGGTTCGCGTCATCAAAATTGGCAAGCCGGTGGGCGGAGGCCTTGACCTCGCGACGCATCCGACGTTCTTCCCACGCCAGTACGGACTCATGTGCACCGAGTCGTGTCAGCAGCGCACTGATCGTGTCGCCATCCCGGATAACGACTCGGTCGACACCGCGGACTTCCCGCGACTTCGACGCCATGCTCATGCGCCGGGCAGCTCCTACGAGAGCCAGCGCAGCTTCCGGCCCGGGACACGTAACCTCAAGGGAAGAGGACCGACCAGGTTCCGTGAGTGAGCCGTGGGCGAGGAACGCACCACGCCAGGCGGCTTCGATATCGCACATTCCACCGGTCACGACCTGTGGTGGTAGACCCCGAACTGGCCGACCCGAGCCATCGACGAGCCCGGTTTGTCGAGCCAACTGTTCGCCGCCTGCCTCCACCCGGACGAGGTATCGGTTGCCCTTTCGTAGGCCGCCGGGATGCACAACGGCAAGTTCCGCATCGTGGTTGTAGACCTCTTTGATGTTGGCTCGCAAACGCCTCGCGGCGGAGCCCGTATCCAATTCGGCCTCGATCACAATCTTTCCGCTGACGATGTGGAGACCACCGCCGAAGCGCAGCATTGTGGAGACCTCAGCCTTGCGGCAGCAGGTCTTCGTAACTTCGAAACGACTGAGCTCGTCTTTCACAGCGGAGGTCATGGCCATGGACTAGATATTGCCACGAGGAAGCAGGTTCCCGAGGGCGGCTGCCAAAAGATGCGTATCGTGACGTGGAGTTGTCCCCTTTGACCCACTTTGGGCTACGGACACACGTTCGAGAACGAGTTCAGCGCCCACCTCCTTGCAAGCGACCTCGAGTTCATCGATGTCGTCGACACAGCGCGGATCAGCGAGCACGTAGTCCAGCCCGACTTCGGGAAACAACTCATGCCAGACCGTCAGGTACTCGGCGCTGGTGAAGTCTTGGATGCTGCCCACCCCAGCGCCCGGCGTCGCATTGCGGCCGTCAAGGTTGAGAACAAGGATTCGCGGTGCACGAGCCTGCGCTAGAGCCCGGCGCACTCCCGGCACAAGTAGGTGTGGCAAGACGCTGGTGTACCAACTACCCGGGCCCAAAACGATGGACTCCGCATTGGTGATCGCAGCAACCGCCTCGGGACATGCAGGCGGGTTCTCCGGCTCCACCTTCAACTCGACGACCGACCCGGAGCTGTGTTCGAGCTCAACCTGGCCAACCACCGTGGTGATGGCGTCAGGCGCGGCCGGATCCGCGCCACGAACGTCTGCCACGATGTTGAGAGGAACCGTCGCCACCGGCAGCACCCGACCGTGCGCCCCAAGCAGGGCTGCGACCCAGTCAAGTCCCGCAACGAGATTTCCGGTTTCTTCCCAGAGCGCAGCAATGAGCAAGTTTCCCGTGGCGTGGCCCGCCATTTCGCCGTCGCCGGCAAACCGATGTTGCATCACCTGCGACCAGGTTCGACCCCATGCGTCGTCACCACACAACGCAGCTAACGCCATCCGAAGGTCACCTGGCGGCGGCAATCCGAGTTCGCTACGAATCCGACCGCTTGAACCGCCGTCATCCGCAACGCCAACGATCGCGGTCACGTCGTCGGTCAGCCGCCGCAACGCCTTCAGCGACATTGATAGACCGTGTCCTCCACCGAGTGCGACCACGGCGGGGCCATGGTGCCCCACCGTCCGCCCAGCAACTTGACCTCGCCCAGCCATCCGCGGCGGGAACCCGATGTCTTTGTCACCCATCGTCATTCCCGTCCGAGATCGCGGTGCACAACGAGGGTCTCCATACCTTCTTTGACTAGTCGCGCAGCGAGGTGCTCCGTCATCGCCACGCTGCGGTGCTTGCCGCCGGTGCAGCCAATCGCGATGGTGACGTATTGCTTTCCTTCGCGCAGGTATCCGTCTGCGACGAGGTTGAGGAGTTCGGTGTACTTGTCGAGAAACTCTCGCGCCTCGGGGTGTTTGGTCACGTAGTCGCTGACATCGCCATCTTGGCCCGTGTGCTCGCGCAACTCAGGGACCCAGAATGGATTGGGCAAGAACCGCATATCGGCGACGAGGTCCGCGTCGACAGGGATGCCGTACTTGAAGCCAAACGACATCACGGTTGCGCGCAGCTTCACACCGTCTTCCAGATTGAAGGCAGCCTCAATCTTCCGGCGCAGGTCATGCACATTCAACGAAGACGTGTCGACGACGAGATCCGCCCCGCCCCGGAGGTTCGCCAGCGCAGCTCGTTCCTTCTCGAGTCCATCAAGAACTCGTCCACCACCCTGCAGCGGGTGGGGCCGACGATTCGATTCGAACCGCCGAACCAGCGTCTCGTTCGTTGCTTCCAGGAAGAGAACCCGCACGTTGTTGCCAGACTCACGCAGCCTGTCGACCTCTCGCTCGAGGCCATCAAATCGACTACCACCGCGGACGTCGATCACCACCGCGAGGCGATTCGTTGTGCCTTCGTCGACGACTGAATCGACGAGGTCGTCGAGCAGTTGCGGCGGAAGGTTGTCAACGACGAACCAACCCAGGTCTTCAAGGGCCCGAGCGGCAGTGGATCGACCGGCGCCGGACATACCGGTCACCAAAGCAATTTCAATCGGCTGTGCGTTCATTGCTGTCAGCATCCCCTAACAATTCACCCGTTGTGACGTTGACGCCGCCATTGTGGTGATCGGCCGCCAAGGCGTCAACAACGATCTTTGCGAGCTTCTGTCCGATCCCGGGCACAGCGGCAACCTCTTCGACGGAGGCGTGCCGAATCCGCTTGACGGATCCGAACTCCTTGAGCAGCGCCTTGCGGCGGGTCGGGCCAAGTCCGGGGATTTCGTCGAGCACGCTCGCTTTGGCCGCTTTCGCCCGCCGTTGCCGGTGGTAGGCGACCGCGAACCGGTGCGCCTCATCGCGAACGCGTTGAAGCAAGTACAGACCTTCACTTCGCCGCGGCAGAATCACTGGATCGCGATCGCCAGGCAACCACACTTCTTCCAGGCGCTTAGCCAGTCCACATACGGCGATGAAATCGATTCCGAGGTCGGCCAGTGCTTCAGCAGCCGCGTTCACTTGGGGCTCTCCGCCGTCAACCACTAGTAGGCCCGGCCGGTAGCGCCTGCGACTCACCTCGTCATCTCCAGAACCACCCGGAGCGAGCCGGGCAAAGCGGCGCGTCACCGCCTCACGCATCGACGCAAGGTCATCTTGGTAGTCGGCAATTGCGTACTTGCGGTACTCCGATTTAGCTGCGGCCGCGTCCTCAAAGACCACAATTGAGGCAGTCAGGTTTGTGCCCTGGTGCCCCGAAATGTCAATGCACTCGATTCTCAGAGGAGCGTCTGCAAGCCCCAAGTAGTCCTGCAATTGCTGCATGGCCTGGCTGCGCACTGTGAGGTCACCGGCTCGCCGCAACTTGTGAATCGTGAGGCTCTCCTGCGCGTTCTGTTGAACTGTTGCCAACAAGTCACGCTTCGCACCTCGGACTGGTACAGCTATTCGAACCCTGCCTTGCCGCAACACACTCAGCCATTCGGCCAACACATCAGTGTTTGGCGGCAGATGCGAGACGATCACGTTCTGCGGCACCACGGACCGCTCCTGTTCATTGCTTTGGTCACCTTCATTGCCCTGATCAACGCCCTGGTCGCCGTAGAGCTGGGTAATGAACTGCTCTACGAGTTCATCCTCGCCGCCATCGATGGTCCGCTCCACGATGAAACTACGTTGCCCCGTGACCCGACCACCCCTGATGTGAAAGACCTGAAGGGAGACTTCTAGTTCATCGGCAAACATGCCAATGACATCGGCATCGGTGTCATCCGGCAAGACCACTGCACTTCGCGCAAGCGCACGCCTCAGTGCCGCGAGATCGTCACGCAGGCGCGCCGCGGTTTCATAGTCCTGCTTGGCAGCAGCATCGCCCATCGCGCGTTCGATCTCCCGAACGAACTTCTCCGTCCTGCCGCCGAGGAACCTGCACAGTTCTTCGGCGATTTGCCGATGCGCTGCTTCGTCGACTCGCCCGACACACGGCGCTGCACATCTACCGATATCGCCCAACAGGCACGTCCGCGCCATCCGCTGATGGCGCAGGAAGACTCCCTTTGAGCAACTTCGCATCGGGAAGACCCGGAGGAGTTGATCGACAGTTTCCCGGATCGCCCAGGCGTGCGCGTAGGGACCGAAGTACTTGATGCCCGGCTTCTTCGCGCCACGCATGACCTGCACCCGCGGAAACTCCTCATTCATCGTCACCGCGAGATACGGATAGCTTTTGTCGTCGCGGTACCGCACGTTGAAGCGGGGGTCATACTCCTTGATCCACGAGTACTCGACCTGTAGCGCCTCAACCTCGTTGTTGACAGTGACCCAATCAACTTTGGCAGCCGAGTTCACCATCGCGTAGGTCCGGGGATGCAGGGTGGCGAGGTCAGCGAAGTAGCTATTGAGTCGACTTCTTAGATTGAGTGCCTTGCCCACGTAGATCACAACATCGTCTTGATCTTTGAATCGGTAGACGCCCGACGACTCCGGGATACTGCCCGGTTCAGGGCGATAGCTTGCCGGATGCGTCACGCCCTCACCCTAACGATTCGTCGACAGTTACCCTTAATGCCCGACCAGGTGACCGCGTGTCACGTCCTACAGAACCTTCGGTGCCCTTGATGACCAAACCGCTCGGCGTGACTCGACGTGCCGTACAGCAGGCCAGCACTGTCGGCGTGACAGTCATTTTGGGTGCGACAAGCGTGCCTCACATCGCCGCGTCGCCTGTGGCTGCAACAGTCGACCAGGCCGGCCAGACCAGTAAAGTCCCTGCCCCCCGAGCCTTCATCGTCGGCGACTCCCTGACTGTGGGCATCAAGTCGCAACTGAGCTCCAAACTCCGCAGGCATGTTCGCTCAGTGCATATCGATGCTCGCGTGAGCCGCTACACGGCTGAGGGAATCCGCCGTCTTCGGAGCAACACCGCGAGGCGCGCGAACATCTGGGTCGTGGCGCTCGGAACTAACGACGCCGCGAACACCTTGGCGACTCGACGCAACGTGTCAAAAGTGATGCGCATGGCCGGACCCAAACGGCACGTGATTTGGATCAATGTTGTTCGCCCGGGCGGCTACCACCGGGTCAATCGAACGTTCGCCACCTTAGATCGTCGCCACAACCGCTTGAGTGTGGTTGATTGGGCAGGAATGGTCCGCGGGCGAAGCGGATTGCTCGCTGGGGACCGCGTTCACCTGACACCGCGTGGCAATCGCCTACGCACCATCGCAACGTGCGACGCAATCAAGGCAGTATCGCGGCCTTCCCCAACTTGATGACGAGCTAACCCAGAACGACATTCGTGCCGGAAACCTGAATCGACTGCTTGGGCAGTGGCTTCGTCGCGGGTCCTTGCAACACAGCGCCGTTATTGGCATCGAACCGGCTGCCATGGCAATTGCAGATTCCTTCGTCGTTGACGACCTGGGTCAACGGGCAGCCCTCGTGCGTGCAGATTCCACTGTGACAAACAAACTCGCCTGCCGTGGGCTGCGCGACCAACCAGGTCGTTCCGTCAGCCTTCGCGAGCTTCGCGCCGCCCACGGGAACCTCCGATGTCGCTACCAGGACAGTGCCGCTCACACTGGGAGCAGTGGTGGGTGTACCTGCATTGGGTGACGAGGCGGCGGCACTCGCAGACGAAGTCGAACTGCTGCCAGAGCCGCAAGCTGCCAGCGCGACCCCAGCAACACCGGCAACGCCGACTGCGAGAACCGCGCGCCTGGCAGGGTTCGCCTGGCTCCCTTCCTGCTGTGCTGCGAGCTCGGTAACGTTCGGTTCTTGATCATCGGAATGTTGGTGCATCGATAGCCCTTCTGATTTGTGGTTGGACGTCAC